>Ga0207975_100049_pt1 | contig 121324 bp, 97 predicted proteins | sample LakWasMe91_HOW11_2_FD_183913 | JGI IMG/M metagenome (GOLD analysis project Ga0207975, IMG submission 183913) | Freshwater sediment methanotrophic microbial communities from Lake Washington under simulated oxygen tension - Sediment Metagenome... | ecosystem: Environmental > Aquatic > Freshwater >...
CAGTGTATAAGATGTGCATGAAATCGGCACCTCCCATGGCTCCTCCAGGGTGTCCTGAATTTGCTTTTTCTACCATTGAAATAGCCAGTGCTCTAATATTGTCAGCGGCTAATTGGTCCATTTTTTGATTCATAGCTTTTAATTTAATTATGAATTTTTTTATATTTCCGTTACATGTTATTCCTTATTATAAATATTTTTTCTTCAACAAAGAACAAACGTTTGTGCAAATAACGTAAAAAAAAGTTATATACAAAATAAAATTTATTTATATACAATAACTTCAACCAAATTAATGATCATAATATATAACTAAGAAAAAAGTATCGCTTGATTACTTCAACCAACTCATCATTGTTTTTTTTACAATTGAATTTTACGAGCAGTTCCTATTCGCTCCGCAAGAGATAACCTCTGTCTTTTTCTTTTTTTGTGTTCTTGTATTCACGCAGTGGATTAAAAACAAGGTGCTTTCTGCTGATTGCCAGTCGACAAACCGCTGTAAAGCCAAGCATATAAATCCAAACGGTGTTGTGCGCTAAACTTAGGTCATTACGCAAATAATAATCAAAATCCTGTACAAAATCAGGAGTAAGGTCGTTAAATGATACATCGGAACAACCATATTTTTCAAGGGCAAAACTTCTAAGGTGCTTCAAAAGTGCTGTGTACTTAGTCTATGTGCCATTTGCCCGAAGCCCGTTGTTGACTTTTTTCTCGAAGTCTAAAAGAAACTGTTCGAAGAATTTGAAAAAGGTCAACTCTCCGCTTTCCATACCAAGAAAGGTATTTTTGAGTTTAGCACTGTTTACAACTCCTTCGTTTTTCAGTATTTTAGAATAACATTCCTCGATATCCAAACGGATTCTGTCAAGCTTACTGTTCACACCTTGGGCTTCCCGGATTTTCCCTAAAACCCTGCCGTACTTCAAGTCCCAAGTCGATGCCGAAATATCCAACTTTGCACTGAATGCAGACTGAATGCCATTTATGGTAATCCTGCACATGACCACCACCATCCCGTTTTTCTTTGGGGCGTTCTTTTTAAGGTAAAACAATACCCTAAACGTTGATTTTTTTGTCGTTTTCATACTCACAATTCTTAATGTTAAAATTAAACTTATGTGAGCTACGAAACAATATGAATCACAATGCAATAATTTGAAAAACAGTACTTTAAAACAATTATTTTATTTTTTAAAAGTAACATTTTGGTAACCCTACTTTTTCTAAACCTTGCTTTTTGCTACTTTTTATCTCATTACCAAAAATAACAAAATGACTGTAAAGCCTTTATTTTACAACCGTTTGCCAGTTTTTAATCTTTGATCTATTTTTGCAAAAACTTTTCTTTAAAAATAAAAAGATTGCAACGGAAAGTGGGAACAATGTTTACAAAAAGGCTTTGTCATTCTGCTCCAAAAAAAAATCCCAAACTCTTATCGAATTTGGGATTCTTACTATTTATTTTAAAACTCAAATTAGAATTTGAATCTTTTTCTGTCTGTTTCAGATAAATATATTTTTCTCAAACGAAGTGATTTTGGAGTTACCTCTACGTACTCGTCTTTTTGAATATACTCTAAAGCTTCTTCCAAAGAGAATTTGATAGCAGGAATGATTCTTGCTTTATCATCAGCTCCAGAAGAACGAACGTTTGACAGTTTCTTAGTTTTAGTAACGTTTACAGTCATATCGTCGCTACGAGTGTTTTCTCCAATTACCTGACCTTCATAAATATCCTCATTTGGATCAACGAAGAATTTACCACGATCTTGTAATTTATCGATAGAATAAGGAATTGCTTTTCCGTTTTCCATAGAAATCAACGAACCGTTGTTACGTCCAGGAATCTCACCTTTGTATGGTTCATAACCAATGAAACGGTGTGACATAATAGCTTCACCAGCAGTTGCAGTCAACAATTGGTTACGCAAACCGATGATACCACGAGACGGAATGTTGAATTTTACAATCATACGCTCTCCTTTTCCTTCCATACTCAACATCTCACCTTTACGGATAGACACAAACTCTACAGCTCTACCTGAAAGTGTTTCTGGTAAATCGATAGTCAATTCCTCAACTGGCTCACATTTTATACCATCAATTTCTTTAATGATTACTTGTGGTTGACCAATTTGTAACTCATACCCTTCTCTTCTCATTGTTTCAATAAGAACTGACAAGTGCAATACTCCACGTCCGAAAACCATGAATTTATCGGCAGAATCAGTTTCTCCCAATCGCATTGCCAAGTTTTTCTCCAACTCTTTTGTCAATCTTTCTCTAATGTGACGAGAAGTTACAAACTTACCTTCTTTACCAAAAAACGGTGAGTCGTTGATAGTAAACAACATACTCATTGTAGGCTCATCGATAGCGATTGTTTGCAAAGCTTCCGGATTTTCAAAATCGGCAATTGTATCTCCAATTTCAAATCCTTCAATACCAACAACAGCACAAATATCTCCGGCAACAACTTGCTCAACTTTTTTACGCCCAAGACCTTCAAAAGTATGTAGTTCTTTAACTCTCGATTTTAAAACTTTACCATCTCTTTTTACCAAAGAAATTGGCATTCCTTCTTTCAAAACACCTCTTTCCAAACGACCGATAGCGATACGACCTGTAAAAGAAGAAAAATCCAAAGAAGTAATCAACATTTGTGGAGTTCCTTCAGATACTTTTGGAGCTGGTACATTTTCAATAACCATATCCAATAACGGCTCGATATTTTCTGTTTTGTTTTCCCAGTGGTCTGACATCCAGTTATTTTTTGCCGAACCATAAACTGTTGGGAAATCCAACTGCCATTCTTGAGCTCCTAATTCAAACATCAAGTCAAAAACTTTTTCGTGAACTTCTTCAGGAGTACAGTTTTCTTTATCTACTTTATTGATTACAACACATGGTTTTAATCCTAAATCAATTGCTTTTTGCAATACGAAACGCGTTTGCGGCATTGGTCCTTCAAAAGCATCTACCAATAAACAAACACCGTCTGCCATATTCAATACACGTTCAACCTCTCCACCAAAATCGGCGTGGCCAGGAGTATCGATAATATTAATTTTCGTTCCTTTGTAAACTACAGAAACATTCTTAGAAGTAATGGTAATACCTCTTTCACGCTCTAAGTCATTGTTATCAAGGATTAAATCACCTGTATTTTCGTTTTCACGAAATAATTGACAGTGATACATAATTTTATCAACCAAAGTTGTTTTACCGTGATCGACGTGGGCAATAATTGCAATGTTTCTAATAGCTTCCATCTGTGATTTTTAATGGGTGCAAATGTACACTTTATTTTGACATAAAAAACCTTTGCACAATTCTTTGATATTTTACTAACATTTAAGCACTTGTTCCCAATGAAATTTCACACGCCTCTAATTAATTTAAACAGATATTTCAAATTTTAACATTTATTATTTATATTTGGTTCAATGAAAAACAAGGCCAACCAAATAACGCTAATTTACATTCTTTCCACTTTGTTTTTAGCTATTGTTAGCTATAAATTGGCTAAACATTTACCTTACTTAACCACTTTTACTTTCAATTTTGTCAAAGACCTTTTTTTCATAACTATTACAGGTCTTTTTTTCAGATACATTTTATCCAAAAACGACGAAAAAAATTCCGAAGTCAACAAAAATCTTAGACAAACCAACGATAAATTAAAAGAATCAAACGACAAATACGACATTGTTGCCAAAGCCACCAGCGACACTATTTGGGATTGGAAAATACCTGAAGACCATATTACATGGAATAAAGGAATCAAAGAAATATTCGGCTATAGCCAAAATCAGGTAGGACATAATTCCAGATGGTGGTTTGACAACATTCACCCGGAAGACAGTATAAAAATGTCTATCAAACTCTATTCTTTTTTAGAGCAAAAAACAGAAAAATGGCAAGACCAGTATCGTTTTAAATGCTCTGATGGATCATACAAATATGTTCTCGACAGAGGTTTTATAATAAAAGACGAAAACGGAAAAGCCATCCGAATGATTGGTACCATACAGGATATTACCAAACAAAAAGAAGAGGAAAACCGTTTGAAATTACTCGAAACTGTTTTTACAGAAGCTAGAGATGCAATCATTATTACAGAAGCTATCTCAAATGACAATCAAGTTCCAAAAATAGTTTTTGCTAACCCTGCTTTTAATAGAATGTCAGGTTATGAGCATTCCGAAGTTATAGGCAAATCCCTTAATTCTTTTATGGGAAAAAATTCCGATTTACACGAAATAGAGAAACTAACCGATTCCATAAAAAATAGAAAAGAATGCTTCCTGGAAATCATTCTTTACAAAAAAGATCAATCCGAATATTGGGTTAGGCTTTCGTTTATTCCTGTTTACAATGTAGAACACGATCTTTCCCACTGGATTTCCATACAAAGAGATATTACTGAAGAGAAAAAATTAGAAAAAGAAAAAGAAATACTTATCCGGGAATTAACCCAAAACAATAAGGATTTAAAACAATTCTCCTATATTACATCTCACAATTTAAGAGCTCCACTTTCAAACCTAATGGGATTACTAAACCTAATCGAAGATTTCACAATTGAAGATGAAGAATTAAAAGAAATCCTAGCAGGTTTTAAAATGTCAACCCATTTTTTAAACAACACCATCAATGACCTTGCTAAGGTAATTACGATAAAAGACAGTACTTCCATACAAAACGAAGAACTGCTGATTCGGGACGTTTTCAAAAATATTCTAAATCAACTCCAAATTCAGTTAGACGACATAAAACCGCAACTGAATATTGATTACGGAACCATCACTAAAATAAACACTAACAAAGCTTATTTCGAAAGTATCTTCATTAATCTACTAACCAATTCTCTAAAATACAGATCAAAAAACAGGGACTTGACAATTGACATCATAATAACTGAAGAAGAAAACAATACTATAAAAATTATTTTCAAAGACAATGGAATCGGGATTGATCTAGAAAGAAATAAAAATAAAGTTTTTGGTCTTTACCAAAGATTCCATGATTACCCAGACAGCAAAGGCCTCGGTTTATTTCTGGTTAAATCACAAATAGAAACAATGGGAGGCAATATTAGTATACAAAGCGAAGTTGATAAAGGAACTGAATTCACACTAACTTTTAAATCATAATAAGATGTTAGAAATTATCATGTGCATTGATGACGATCCTATCACGTTAATGCTATTCAAAAAAGTAGTACAAAAAGCTTCGTTCGCAAAAGACATAATAAACGCCATTAATGGTCAACAAGCCATTAGTCTAATAAACACCATCAATAACAACCCTAACCAAGAAAAAAAACCCGAAATAATCTTTTTAGACTTAAACATGCCTATAATGGGCGGCTGGGAGTTTATTGATTTATTTAATACATCCAATTATCAAAATCTAAAGAACACAAAAATCGTCATCTTAACTTCAACAATAGATCCTGAAGACATCAAGAAATCAAAATCATACCCCAATGTCATTGAATTCCTTCCAAAACCTATTACCGTTGAAATGCTAAACGATCTAAAAGCCAAAATATAAAAACCAACATTTTTTAATCACAAAAAATAAAGCATAAAAAAAGCTCCTCAAAAAGGAGCTTCTTTATTTATGTAAATTATATTACTTACAATTTAGCAACATGTTTAGTTAACTTAGACTTCAAGTTTGAAGCTTTGTTATCATGAATAATGTTTTTCTTTGCTAATTTATCAATCATAGAGATTACACTTGACAATTTAGCAGTAGCATCAGATTTATCAGTTGCAATTCTTAACGCTTTAATAGCATTACGAGTAGTTTTATGTTGGTATCTATTTAATACTCTTCTCTTTTCGTTACTTCTAATTCTTTTTAGAGCTGACTTATGATTTGCCATTTTGTTATCTTTTTATCTTAATTATTTCATTTTATGTAGTCCGTAAGGGAATCGAACCCCTGTTACCAGAATGAAATTCTGGCGTCCTAACCCCTAGACGAACGGACCATTATCCCTCTAAGTTCTGGAACATTCTAGATTGAAAAAATTTGTAGTCCGTGGGGGAATCGAACCCCCCTTACCAGGATGAAAACCTGGCGTCCTAACCGATAGACGAACGGACCAGTAATCTTTTTTGTATTCTCAGAATTTTTTCAATCTAAACACTTCTTGTAGTCCGTGGGGGAATCGAACCCCCCTTACCAGGATGAAAACCTGGCGTCCTAACCGATAGACGAACGGACCCTACTTTTGTAAAACGCCTTACTTCTGTAATGCGGATGCAAAAATACAACTATTTTTGAGAAGCACAATAGCTGATGCAAAAAAAATTATTTTTTTTTAATATGCCTTAGCAAACAACACCCTTCCAACTGAGCTTTTCCCAGTAAACACACAGCTTCCAGCCTCTTCAACCCTATCCAAAGGAATGCATCTTATGGTTGCTTTAGTCAATTCTTTGATCTTCTCCTCAGTCTCTGCAGCACCATCCCAATGCGCTGATACAAAGCCTCCTTCTCCTTCTAAAACCGATTTAAATTCATCAAAATTATTCACTTCGGTAATATGAGTATTTCTATAATTTAATGCTTTTTCAAACAAATCTTTTTGAATTTGCTCTAATAAATCACTGATGTAAGTCGCAATTCCATCCTTAGAAACCACTTCTTTTGCCAAAGTATCTCTTCTTGCCACCTCAAAAGTTCCGTTTTCCAAATCTTTTGGCCCTACCGCAATTCGAACAGGCACCCCTTTTAATTCCCATTCAGCGAATTTAAATCCTGGCTTCTGAGTGGTTCTGTTATCAAATTTAACGGAGATATTCAATTTTCTCAATGCTTTAACTAATACATCCACTTCGTTTGAAATAGCATCTAGTTGTTCGTCGCTCTTATAAATAGGAACAATTACAACTTGGATCGGAGCCAAGTTAGGCGGCAACACCAACCCCTGATCATCAGAATGCGTCATTACCAACGCTCCCATTAATCGAGTAGAAACACCCCACGAAGTCCCCCAAACATACTCTTGCTTTCCTTCTGCGTTAGCAAATTTCACATCAAAAGCCTTTGCAAAATTTTGACCTAAAAAGTGCGAAGTTCCCGCTTGCAATGCTTTTCCATCCTGCATCAACGCCTCTATACAATAAGTTTCCTCTGCTCCAGCAAAACGTTCCGTTTCTGTTTTCAGTCCTTTTATAACCGGAATAGCCATAAAATTCTCAACAAAATCAGCATACACATTCATCATTTTTTCAGATTCTTCTATTGCTTCTGCTTTCGTCGCATGCGCAGTATGTCCTTCTTGCCATAAAAACTCAGCTGTTCTCAAAAACAATCTGGTTCTCATTTCCCAACGAACCACATTCGCCCATTGGTTTATTAACAACGGTAAATCTCTGTATGATTGTACCCATCCTCTATATGTAGACCAAATAATAGCCTCACTGGTAGGACGAACAATTAATTCTTCCTCCAACTTCGCATTTGGATCCACCATTAATTTTCCGGCTTTGTCCGGATCATTTTTCAATCTATAATGAGTAACAATAGCACATTCCTTGGCAAACCCTTCAGCATTTTTCTCCTCAGCCTCAAACATACTTTTAGGAACAAACAAAGGAAAATAGGCGTTTTGATGCCCTGTCTCCTTAAACATTCTATCTAATTCCGCTTGCATTTTTTCCCATATGGCATACCCATAAGGTTTTATCACCATACAGCCTCTAACTCCTGAATTTTCAGCTAAATCGGCCTTAACAACCAATTCATTGTACCACTTTGAATAATCTTCTGCTCTTGTTGTAAGGTTCTTGCTCATTTTGAATAATTTGGCATAATATTTGTTTATATATAAATTAACTAAATAATTACGCAAAACTAACTAAATTTGTATTGTCCAACAATAAAATAATCTGCCGAAATGAAAACTAAAACATTAATTACTCGAAAAACACCTCTTTATTTCTTGATAGTTTTTTTGGGCTTGGCGGTAACCTCTTGTGGTTCTTACCAAAACAGTTCCTATTACGACAATGACGGTGTCTATAACACAAATGGAGAGAAAGTTGTTACAAAGGACAACCAACCTAATTCATCTGCAAATCAATACAAACAGTACTTTAGCTCATTGCAAAATACCAGCGGAAGTTCTGATGAAATTTTCACCGATGTAAATAATTACTCAAGCAACTACAATGTCGATAATGATTCCATTCAAGCACCATCAACAGTAACAGGTTATGCATCTTGGGGCAGTAAACCAGATAGTACAACAGTAGTTTATTACTCAGATCCATACTGGTATGCCGGATTTGGATGGGGTTATCCTTATTATGGCTACTCTTACTATGGTTGGGGATATCCATATTACGGATGGGGTTACCCTTACTATGGTTGGGGATACCCAGGTTATGGTTGGGGTGGTTATTACCCAGGCTGTGGATATCCAGGATATGGTTATGGTTATGCCCATGCTACACCTTATGCATATAATTACAGCAGAAGAGGTTCTTCTTACGGTGGCGGTTACAACAACTATACAAATAGAGTTACTCCTTATTCCAATAGAGCCACTTCTTACTCCAGAACTGGTACTACCGGAAGAAACAGTATCTATAATAGTGTTTACAACAGGAACAGTGTTAACGGTATAACAAGTAGAACTTCATCAACGTTTACAAACAGAAACAGTAACGCTGCATCACGAAATTACAGCACAAATCAATCCAGATCTTACTCTTCTGAGGGCCGATACTCTTCCCCTAGTAGTAACTATCAACGATCAAGCTATACACCTAGCAACAACAGCTACAGAAGCAGTGGAAGCAATATGTCTAGCGGTAGTACTACTAGAATGTCAAGCGGTGGTGGATACAGTGGCGGTGGCGGATACAGTGGCGGCGGCGGTGGCGGAGCCAGAACGTCTGGCGGAGGCCGAAGATAAAGAATATCCTAATTAAAACTAACCAACACTAAGATCAACCTAATGAAAAAGAACCTATTATTATATATAGTAGCAGGGCTGTCATTCTCTGCAGTACACTCACAAGAAATCAAAGACGCTATGCGTTATGCGCAAAGTGAATTACACGGAACCGCCCGTTTCACAGCAATGGGAGGTGCTTTTGGAGCATTGGGAGGTGATTTATCCTCCATAAATGTAAACCCGGCTGGTTCGGCTGTTTTCAATAACAATCAATTCGCCGCTACCATGGGGAACTACGACACCAAAAACAACTCTAATTATTTCGGGACTACCACTTCGTCTAGCGAAAGTACTTTTGACCTAAATCAAGGAGGAGGTGTTTTTGTTTTTAAAGCTGGAAATCCAAATAATGACTGGAGAAAATTTTCCATGTCCATAAATTACGAGCAGACCAATAATTACGACAATTCATTGTTTTCAGCAGGAACCAGTCCAACTAATTCTGTCGCAAATTACTTTATCAGTTATGCTAATGGTGTCCCTTTGGAGTTAATAGGATCAAATGCCAATTATGCTGGTTTAGAACATGGAGTTCAACAGGCTTATCTAGGCTTCCAAGGTTACATCATAAACCCTGTAACCGACACTGACAAAAACACATTATACACATCAAATGTTCGTTCAGGTGGTAAGTACTATCAAGAAAACGGAGTTTATTCCAATGGCCATAATGGAAAATTGATTTTTAACTCAGGTGCTCAATACAAAGATGTTCTATTTCTTGGTTTTAACCTCAACTCTCATTTTACGGATTATGTACAAAATTCAAACTTTTATGAATCCAACAACAATCCTTCAAACTCAATTTACGATATCCAGAACTTAAATTTTTCAAATACCTTACACACATACGGCACGGGTTTTTCATTCCAAGTGGGAGCTATCGCAAAATTAACCAATGAAGTTCGTGTAGGTTTGGCCTACGAATCACCAACATGGTATAATTTACGTGATGAATTTTCACAAAGACTAACTTCTAACAATAGAAACGCCCACAATGTGGTTGATCCTTATGTTGTCAATTATTATGCTCCTTATGATTTGCAAACTCCTGGAAGTGTAACCGGAAGTTTTGCCTATGTTTTTGGAAAAACAGGTTTAATAAGCTTGGATTACAAATATAAGGACTACAGCAACACTGAATTTGGACCAACAAACGACTCCTATTTCAGAGGCATAAACAATGAAATGCGTAATGTACTTGGCAGCAGCAATGAGGTAAGAGTTGGAGCCGAATACAAAATTGATCATTTCAGATTAAGAGGCGGATACCGTTTTGAAGGAAGCCCTTATAAAGATTCGGTTACCATAGGCGATTTGAATAGTTTTTCAGGTGGTATAGGATATAGTTTTGGGCCTGTAAAACTCGATTTTTCGTATGTAAACGTACATACCTCATCACGCGAGCAATTCTTCTCACAAGGATTTACTGAAAGAGCCTGGATTGACACTTACAAAAACAATTTCACGATGACTTTTACATTCGAAATGTAAAAAAAATAATCACACACTAAAAAACCACTTTTGATTATTCTCGAAAGTGGTTTTGTTTTTTACACATAAAGCTTTCCTAGAGTTCAGGTTATGAAAAACAAAATTTCTTCAATAGCCCCGACAGTAGTAAAAATCCTTATAAGCCGGGGTTCGGCTTATAAGATTGAAGCGGATGGCGGGACTAATCTCCCTAAAAAAGACCAAATGTGGTGCTCCAAATTATTTTTATTCAACAAAAACGCCATTTTAAAAGGAAAGAGAGAGGGTTTGCACAAAAAATTGTAATTTTGCAAAATTCCTAAAATTATCAAGGAAGAGAATACTATGAGAACGAAGTCTTTAAAGAAGAACAAAATAAATGTGATCACGTTAGGGTGTTCCAAAAATGTGTATGACAGTGAAGTGCTGATGGGGCAACTCAAAGCGAGTGGCAAAGAAGTAACCCACGAAGCCAAAGCGGAAGATGAAGGAAATATTATCGTGATTAATACTTGTGGTTTTATTGATAATGCGAAGGCAGAATCGGTGAACATGATCTTGGAATATGCCGATAAAAAAGACAAAGGACTTGTAGATAAAGTTTTTGTAACCGGATGTTTATCTGAAAGATACCGTCCTGATTTAGAAAAAGAAATTCCAAATGTTGATCAATATTTTGGAACCACCGAATTACCTGCTTTATTGAAAGCTTTGGGTGCCGATTACAAGCACGAATTATTGGGAGAGCGTTTAACAACAACCCCGAAAAACTATGCTTATTTAAAAATTTCGGAAGGTTGTGACAGACCTTGTAGTTTTTGCGCCATTCCGCTAATGAGAGGAAAAAATGTTTCACAAACCATTGAAAAACTGGTTAAAGAAGCCGAAGGATTAGCCAAAAACGGTGTAAAAGAATTGATTTTGATCGCACAAGACTTAACGTATTACGGTCTTGATTTATACAAAAAAAGAGCTCTTGGCGATTTACTTGAAGCATTGGTAAAAGTAGAAGGTATTGAATGGATACGTTTGCACTACGCCTTCCCTACTGGTTTCCCGATGGATGTTCTTGAAATCATGAAACGCGAACCTAAGATCTGTAAATATATTGATATTCCGTTGCAACATATATCTGATTCTATTTTGAAATCGATGCGCCGCGGAACAACTCAGGAAAAAACAACTCAATTATTGAAAGACTTTAGAGCTGCAGTACCCGGAATGGCTATTCGCACGACTTTGATCGTAGGTTATCCAGGGGAATCAGAGGAAGATTTCAATATTCTAAAAGATTTTGTTCAAGAAATGAAATTTGACCGAATGGGATGTTTTGCCTATTCGCATGAAGAAAACACTCATGCTTATCTACTTGAAGATGATGTCCCTGACAATGTAAAACAAGACAGAGCCAATGAAATAATGGAGTTGCAGTCTCAAATTTCATGGGATTTAAACCAAGAAAAAGTTGGCAAAACTTTTAGATGTATTATAGACAGAAAAGAAGGAGGTCATTTTGTTGGACGAACAGAATTTGACAGCCCCGATGTAGATAATGAGGTTTTAATTGATGCAACTAAACACTATGTAAAAACTGGCGAATTTGCAATGATTAAAATTATTGAAGCAACAGAATTTGATTTATACGGAGAACCAGTTTAGATTTTTGAATTTTAATTTTTCAATCTTACATTTATGAAGACATTAAAAACAGCATTTTTTGCGTTATTGTTATTACTATCAGTAAACACCATTTCGGCGCAATACGGAAATGGATACGGTGGCGGTTATGGAGGTGGCTACGGTAGTGGCTACGGAGGTTATGGAAACGGTTACGGCAGAGCCAGTCAAATGTCACAAATGCCACACGAAACAAGCAAACCTAAAGAAATACCAGCAGAAGTAACTGCCGGGAAAATTGTAGCTTATTATAAAAAAGAACTTAATTTGGATGCGCTTCAGGAAGTTGTTGTTACTAATATCTATGTTAAATCGCTAAAAAAACAAGAGGCTTTGATGAAAAAAGAAAGTAGCGACGAAGATAAAACAGCCGAATTCAAAGTACTCAATGAGATGACCGAAATGGAGATGATGGAGATACTAAACAAAGACCAAAAAGAAAAGTTTAAAAACTTGATTGAAGAGCGAAAAAGTAAAATTGAAGCTCAAAAACACTAATCAATTTCTATAAAAAACATTTTTCACCTTTATGAAAAAGTATTTTTTCTATATCATATCTGCCTTATTTATTGTTTCGTGCGCTACCAAAAATCCACATAAAGCCACTGAAAAAGTTTACAACGCCCAAGTAAAAAATTTAAATGAAACTATTGCAAAAAAAGAAATAGTTAACTTAAAAAAAGAACCGTATGTTGTTATTGACAGCGTAGCTTATCGATACAACAATCAGTTACTTAATTTCAAGGACACACTTTCGAAAACAAACTCAGATATTTTAAAAAATGGAATCGTCTCTGAATGGGTAGGAACAGTTAATTTCAATTTAAGAAAACCTAATTTCGTTATTATACATCACACCGCTCAGGATTCGATACAACAAACTGTAAAGACTTTTACCTTACAACAAACCCAAGTAAGTGCTCATTACGTCATTGGCAGGGACGGAAAAGTAGTTCATATGCTCAATGATTACCTTCGAGCCTGGCATGCCGGAAACGGTTCTTGGGGAAAAAACACTGACATCAACTCCAGTTCTATAGGAATTGAATTGGACAATAATGGAACTGAGCCTTTCTCGGATGCTCAAATCAATACTTTACTGGCATTGTTGACCAAATTAAAAAAAGATTACAATATCCCTACACAAAACATAATTGGTCATTCGGATATTGCACCTTCAAGAAAAATAGATCCAAGCGTATTATTCCCATGGAAACTTTTGGCAGCAAATGGTTTTGGAGTTTGGCCGGACGAAGTACTTCCTTGTCCTCCGGACAACTTCAATGCTGAACAAGGTTTGCAGGCTATTGGTTATAACACCAAAAATCTCTCAGCTGCTATCACCGCTTTCAAACTGCATTTCATACAAACTGAAGTCAATAATATTTTGGACGAAAAAACAATCAGTACCATTTACTCGATTTACAAAAAATAAAATTTCATACTTAATCTAAAAAAGCTTTTTGGTCGATTCAAAAAGCTTTTTTTGTTGCCGAAACAACTAACCGTTCAGTACATTTTCAAACTTTTTTCAAAAAAGGCTATTTTTACATATTTAATTCATTCTGTGAGTTTCACCCAAAGACAATGAACCAACCAAAGATATGGTTATCCTCTCCTCATATGGGAGGAACCGAATTAGAATACATACAAGAAGCTTTTGATACTAATTGGATTGCTCCGGTTGGGACAAATATTACCGAATTTGAAAACGATTTGGAAAAATATTTATCTAAAAATCTTTTTGTTACAGCTCTAAACTCGGCAACTTCGGCTATTCATTTGGGTTTAATTCTTCTAAACGTAAAAAAGGACGACATTGTCATTTGTCAATCATTCACATTTGCAGCATCGGCAAATCCTATTCTCTACTTAGGTGCAACACCTGTTTTTGTTGACAGCGAACTTGAAACCTGGAATCTTTGTCCGATTGCTTTGGAGGAAGCTATTTTGGATACGATTTCCAAAGGAAAAAAACCAAAAGCGATAATCACAGTACATTTATATGGCGTTCCTTATAAAATTGACGAAATAAGAACGATCGCTAATAAATACAATATCCCTATTTTGGAAGACAGTGCCGAAGCTCTTGGAAGCTGTTATAAAGGACAAAAGTGTGGTACTTTTGGAGATATTAGTGTTTTTTCATTCAACGGAAACAAAATTATAACTACATCTGGAGGTGGAGCCATTGTCACTCAAAATTATGAATTAAAGAAAAAAGCAGAGTTTCTAGCTTCGCAATCAAAAGATGAAGCTCCTCATTATCAGCACAGCGAATTAGGATACAATTATCAAATGAGTAATATCAGCGCAGGTGTTGGTCGAGGCCAAATGAAAGTATTGAACGAACATATTATCTTAAGACGAGAGATGCATGATTTTTATGTAGCTCTTTTTGAAAAGACACCTGGAATTTCAGTTTTCTCAACCTCTAGTCCAGACTATTTTTCCAATTACTGGCTGACTTCTATACTTGTAAATCCTGATGAAACCAAAAACGGGATCAATCGGGAAACCATCCGATTGGCCTTACTGGATTCCAATATAGAATGCAGACCCTTATGGAAGCCAATGCACTTACAACCGCTTTATAAAGACTATCCTTTTTATGGAAATAACGTTTCCGAAACATTGTTTGAAAAAGGATTAAGCTTGCCTTCCGGCTCCAATCTTACCGATTCAGACAAAGAGCGAATCAGTACTGCTCTTTTAAATTTACTAAGCTGATTGAGTTAAATTTCAAACAAATAAAAAAAGCTGCCAAAACCACGAATGGATTTTGACAGCAAAAAAAAAATATACTTTTATTATTTTATATAAGTCTAAACTAAAATAAATGCTTTGACTAGAATCCGTAAACTACGGCTAAAAGTACTTGTGAAGCTGAACTAGTTGGGTTCATATCTGAATTAACGAACATAACTTTATCTGAATTTGAATCAATTCTGAACTCAGGAATAATAGTCAAACCACTTACTTTGTAGTTTCCTGACAATGTAAAAGCAGTTACATCTGTATCCCCTGAACCTTCTTTATATTTGAAATACTCTGCACGTAATCCCAAAGCAAATGCATCACTAAAAGAATAAGATGGGTACAACGCAGCTCCAGTATATCCTACATCATTTTTATTTGAAAAATCAGCAGCATTCAAACCTAATTTGAATTTTTCAGAAAGTTGGAAAGTTGCTGTCAAGTCCAAAATAGTACCACTAACAGAACCATCCATTACATTAAAATAAGCACTTGTTCCTCCAGACACGAAAGACAATTGTCCTCCTACTGCATTCAATCCTTTGATTGGATCTGCTTTATAGCTGTTCCAAGAATCATTAAATATACCTACCATTGCACCAAATTTATCCGAAATTTTGTAGTTTGCTTTAACTCCAGCATTTTGGAATGGTCCGTTAGTAAACAAATAAGAAGTAGAATAAGAGAAATTACCCAAAGGTGAAATAACCTCATAACCCACAAAAGTTCCCATATATCCAGCTGTGAAACTAAGTTTATCAGTAGCTGCAAAGGTTGCATACAAATTTTGAATGTGGAATGAATTTCCATCAGTTCCATCACCATTTGGTATTGATTGGTATTGCCCTCTTGGACCAAAAGATACTTCACCAACGAAAGACACTTTTTTAATGCTTTTCTTCAAAGCAATGTCTAGCATCCCCAAAGAAACCGAATTTTGGTCTGTACCAAAGCTTGTTTTAATATTTTGTGTTTTTGCAAAATCGTATTTATAATATAAATCCCCCGAACCTGAAATTTGTAATGGAGTAGATTCTGGAGCGTCTTGTGCAAAAGTTAAACTTGTTGCCAATGTTAAAAATAAAATGGTAATAACTTTTCTCATGTTTAATTGGTTTTAATTAGTAACTCGAATTGGGTAAAAAATCCTCGGTTTTTACGTTATTTTTTTTCTTTCTTGAGACGAAATTATTAACTTTTACTTAACAGAAAAATTTTTTTTAAACTTTCAGAAAAGAATTATCGATATCCGAAAATCATCCAAAAATAATGTGCAATTCCTATTTTTTTGTGATTATTTTAAAAATTCAATAATGACTTTTTTTAAAAATTACCCAAAAAAATTAAACTTAAATCCCAATTATATGTTTTTAAAAATCAAAAAATACAAATTAAAATATAAATAAAAAACAATACCCCCTAAATTTTTAGGGGGTATAAAAAATATAAATAATTTTGTTGATTTATAAAATCCAAAAAGACACTCTTAAAAAATCACTCAATAATTACCGACTTCATATTCACAAACTCCTTGATTCCTATCTCGGACAACTCTCTCCCGTATCCGGATTTTTTGATACCTCCAAATGGGATTCTGGAATCAGATCGAACCAAAGAATTCACAAAAACATTACCCGCTTCGATTTTTCTGGCCAAAATAGACGCCCGCTCTCTATCTTCAGTCCAAATTGCCGATGCCAATCCATATCGATGGTTGTTTGCAATTTCAATTGCGTTATTTTCATCCTTTGCTCTAATAATAGTCGCCAATGGCCCAAAAGTCTCTTCTTTGAAAACAATATTATTAGAATCTACAAAATCAACTAATGTAGGCTGAAAATTACAATGGTCTCGTTCTCCTCCTGTTACTAATTCAGCTCCTTGCTTTAATGAATTTTCTAATTGGTAACTTAACTTCTCAGCCAAATCTATTCTTGCCAGAGGTCCTAAATGAATTCCTTGCTGTAGTGGATTCCCTTGCTGTAAAACCTTTACCTTATCAGCAAAAAGAGCTGCAAATTCATCAGCCACTTTTTCTGTAACAATAAAGCGCTTTGCACAAATACAAGCTTGGCCTGCGTTGAGCATTCTGGATTTCACTGCAACGGTTGCTGCTTTTTCCAAATCGGCATCATCCAAAATGATAAAAGCATCTGAACCACCCAACTCCATCACCGATTTTTTTATATATTTTCCCGCCAAAGCTGCAACGGACGATCCTGCCATTTCACTTCCTGTTAAAGTAACTCCTGAAACAACATCAGAAGCAATCACGCTTTCAACTTGCGGAATATCAATATTAATTTGTTGAAAAACGCCTTCGGGGAAACCCGCTTCCAAAAAAGCTTTTTCAATGGCTTTGGCGCAACCAATAACATTTGGTGCATGCTTTAAAAGTGTAACATTCCCCGCCATAATTGCCGGAGCAGCATAACGCAACACTTGCCAAAAAGGGTAATTCCAAGGCATAATAGCAAACACTGCCCCCATTGGATCGTAAACAGACATACTTTTGAAAGGTGTGTCATAATACTCATCTTTAAGCATTTTTTCAGCATTTTCGGCATAGAAATCGCAATTTCCAGCCGATTTTTCAACTTCAGAAATTGCCTCAGGAAGAATCTTACCCATTTCATTGGTAATTAATAATCCTAGTTTTTCTTTGTCTGCCTTCAATATTTCGGCTAGCTTTTTCATTTTTTCTGCTCTTTCCTGAAAAGTAGAATTACGCCAGTTCTTAAATGCGAATTCCGATAATTTTAGTTTTTGTCCCAATTCAGAATTGGATAAAACTTCATGTTCCGCAATAACGGTTTGCGTGAACGGATTTATAGACTTAAATATTTTAACTGTTGCACTCATTTGTTTACTTCTTAAATTACCGATTCTGGTTAAGTTGTTATATCTCTTTTCAAAAATTATTCATACAAAACTGAAGTATTTCATTTATCATAATGCAATATTTTAACAAATTTACTACCAAAAAGAAGAATTCAAACCACAATCTATAGATCAACAGCTTGAAAATATATTTTTTTTTGTAAATTTAGTTTTCCAACCTCAAAAACTAACTAGACATGATACGCAAAGCCAACCTCCAAGATTTAGAACAATTGACAAATCTCTTTGATCAATATGTTGTTTTCTATAAGAACCCTTCTAATTATGATAAGCATTACGCTTACTTAAAAGAACGATTAGAAAACGATGAAGCTACAATTTTTGTGGCCTGCGATGAAGATAATAAAGAAAAACTAGTTGGTTTTGTATTGAATTATATAACTTTTTCGTCATTGGCACTTAACAAAATTTTAATTCTAAACGATATTTTTGTGGATTCTTCCGCAAGAAAAAAAGGGATTGGGGAAAAATTAATTGCAAAAACTGTTGAATTCGCCAAAGAGATTGGCTCACATGACGTACGATTAAGAACGGCAAAAAACAATACGGTGGCTCAGAAATTATACCAAAAAATGGGTTTTGTTAGGGAAGATTATCTTTATAGTTATGACCTTGTACTTAATACTTAACTAACAAATTACATAAAAATTAAAAAAATAGGGTTTTGTCTGAAACCCTGTTTTTTTTTAAAGACCAAAATCAACTAATGACATTATTTTGAAAAGTCTTGTTGATTAATTCGAATATTTTTTCTTTATCCAGCGGCTTGGTGATATAACCTGAAAAACCAGCCTTCAGGATTCTTTCTTTCACTTCAGCAGAAGAATGTGCCGTTTGTGCAATGACAATTCGTTCCGGAGTTTCTTTTTTTATGATTTCAAAAGCTTCGTAACCGTCCATAACCGGCATTTTTATATCCATGAAAATCAAATCAATATTTGGATTTGAGGCATTAATATCGACGACTTCCTTTCCATTTTTAGCTCTCAAAACAGTATGTTTTTTCTTTTGCAAAATAGTTTTAAGCAGCAAAAAATTAATATTATCATCTTCGGCTACCAAAATGGTCTTACCTTCAGTATCATTAAATTCCATTATTGGTAAGCTTTCATCATCCTCATGAACCGTGACGTCATAACGTAGCGGAATCGTAAACTTAAAGACCGATCCCCCGCCAAAAACTGATTCTACGGTAATTTCGCCACCTAGCATTTCCACATAAGCTTTGGAAATCGACAATCCCAATCCCAAACCGCTTAGTGAAATAGAATAATCATCTTCAACCCTTCTAAAGCGATCAAATATGACATTCAAATCTTTTTTGACAATCCCAATCCCCGTATCTTCAACCCTGAATTCCAAAAAATTTTCATCGGGAAAAACGCTATACCCAAATGCAACATGGCCATTTTCAGTGAATTTTATCGCATTGGTCAACAAATTAATTATGACTTGTTTTAATTTTATTTCATCGGTCAAGATATCATTCGTTAGCTTAAAATTACTTTCCTGCTGATAAAATCTTATGTTTTTATCAGCAGGAATAGTAACCTTCAACGTATTGTATAATTCATTTAAGCATTTTTCTATATTAACCCCTTTAAATTTTGGAGCTATTTGTTTGGCGTCGATTTTGGACATCTCGATTAGATCTTCAATAATGGACACGAGACTTTTGCCGCTGCTGTTAATAATTTTAAGGTATTTTTTCTTGAATTCATCACTCAACTTTTCATCCAACAGTAAATCCGAAAAGCCAATAATCGCGTTCATCGGGGTTCTAATCTCATGCGATAGATTGGCCAAGAAAGTTGATTTCAACTTATCGCTTTCTTCGGCTTTTTCCTTTGATTTTTCCAATTGGGACCTATTCTTTCTATGATCTTCAAACAAATTGCCTATATAACCAAATTCTCCCGGTTCTTTCTTTAATTGATAGATTGATATTTCACGATCGCTTTCCAAAATAGTGGTAACTAGTTTCAATGGTTTATAAACCCATTTTCTGAAATAATGAATTGCCGAGATAAGACTTATCAAAGTAGCAATCACTATAATCAACAACAATTCTTTGGTTTTTTCAAAATTTAAATGCGAAGGCCTTTCAAAAAATAATTTGGTCACAACCAAATTATCCGCGTCTCGTAATTCTATTATTGAAGTCACTTTTTTGTTTCCAATATTGTACGGTATCACTTTTTTATCCAAAAACTTAATTTTGGAACTGCACATGTCTTCCAAATTTTTAAAATATTTTTGGTTCAAAATGCGAGCCATAAACATGTAGCCCGCCGGTTTTGATTTTACCTTTTTAGGATCATTCGAAGCATGGATTGTTCCTCCAAAAACTTCAACCACCCCTTCAGGAATCCGCATATAAAACTTAGAAAACTTTTTTTTATACAAATGCATCATCGCCTGGACAGGAATGAAGTTATTCGATTTAAAATTAGGATTTGATGTGTAGGCTATGTTTTTTTTATCCAATCCGTAAATAGCGATATAATCCACTTCATAGGTTGGAAATTCATTTACAATGTGGGTATTGTACCAAACCGTATCTTTTGTCTTGGTAAATTTGACCAATGAGTCCCAATAAGTAAGGTCATTAATAGTAACTACCTGAGTTTTGGAATTAAAATCAAACAACTTACTGACCTCCGTTTTGTACTGATTCGAATTGACCTTAAAAACGTCTTTTTCCTGCTGACCCACGTATAAATAAAGAGAAAGAAACAACAATAAAAATAGCGAACAAATGCCAATGATCAACAAAAGCATTTTAAAATAAGTCGTTAATTTTAAAGTCAATCTCATTTAGTTACAAGGGAGTAAATCAAAAAAACAATGTTGCAATATACTGTTTTAAATTACAACACAAAAAAAATCCAATTTCTTCAAAAATTGGATTTTTTTGTTTTAGTAAACTTTCTAATTATTGTATTTCCTTAAATATTCACGGGTTTTCAAGCCCGATTCCTTAAGATCTGAATCTTTCCAATTCCCCTCAGAATCTGCCGATTTTTTCAACATCGAACAGGTTTCATCTTTATCCGAAATAGACCAAACAATCCAACTTAACTTTTTGGTTTCCATCCAATCGATATATTCCTGCCAAGCAACATAATTCATTGGTCCGTCTCCTGAAGCTTCCATTCCGGCTGATTCGGAGACAAAAATGGGCAAGCCACTTTTGATTGCTTCATCTGTTCTATCACGCAGCCATTTTTCATGTGTTGCCGCATAAAAATGCATGGTGTACATCAAATTATCAAAACCTTTTATAGGATCTTGGGCAGGTAATTGAATATCCTGATCCCATTTGGGACATCCTACCAAAATAATATTGTCCGGATCATTGGCACGGATTACCTTGATTACTTCTTCGGAATATGACTTGACTTCCGCCCAGGTTTCGTAATCCGGCTCATTGAACACCTCATAAATCACGTTCGGGTATTTCCCGTATTTCTTGGAAACTTCATCAAAATATTCTTTGGCTTCTTTCAAATTAATATTATGACTGTGCCAATCGACAATAACATAAATATCCGATTTGATTGCTCCTTTTATGACTGCCTCGATTTTTTCTTTGGAGAATTCCGGTTCCTTCACATAAGGGTGTTCTCCAATTTCGATCCCCAATGCCGCACGAACAACGGTGCAATGAAAATCATTTTTAAGCCAATTGACCACTTTCTCATTATAAAACCTTGGCCACATACTATGCCAACCAATGCTTACTCCCCTCAAAACAATTGGATTTTGATTTTTATCCACCAACTGTGTTCCTTTTACGCTAAGTTGTCCATGTTTTTTAACAAATTGTGCGTTTGCCATACTGCAACTTAACACGAACAAAAACAGGGTGATTTTAGATTTGAAATTCATATCATTCGAATTTTAAGGAATCAATCGTAACGTAATTACATCATGAGAAGCAATATCGGCCATGAAATTCTTTTTGGTCGTGCCCGCCTCCTTGTTTTTCCAAAGGTCTTTTATCTTGAAGGCTACCTTATTGAAATCGGCTTCATAGCCAAAATCAGCATCTTTTATTGGATTTTTTTTCCAATCGAAATTTATTTTTTTGCTCACATCTGATCTGTTCAGAAAAGTAATTGCCCAATTTCCGTCAGATAACGGTTTTACCCAAACTTCCAAACCGTCTTCGGCAGAAAGTTTGAATCCTTGAATCCCCAATTTATCCTGATCCACGGCAATAAGTTCTTTGTTGGTTAAAATAGCGAGAGTTTCCTTTGACATTTTTCTAAAATCATTTCCGGCAATCAAAGGAGAAGCCATCATGCACCACATGGCAAAATGGGCTTTGTCTTCGGTATTGGTCATTCCGTCCCCCACTTCCATCATGTCAAAATCATTCCAATGATCCGGTCCGGAAAATTTACGGATATCTTTGCGCATTTCGGCAATTTTCATGAATCCCCATGACGACCAATTTCCTTCTTCGTGATGGAATTCACAATCGAAACAAGGATAAATGTCGCCCGAAATTCTCCAAAGGTTTCCTATTGGTTTTCCCCAATCCCAAGGTTTATTATCTCCCCATTCACAAAGACTGAAAACGATAGGCCTTCCGGCAGTTTTGAGTGCGTTGCTCATCGTGGCATACGCTTCGGGAGCATTAATCCCTGCGGTGTTGCACCAATCGTATTTCAAGAAATCGATTCCTAAATCGGCATAAAAACGGGCATCCTGATACTCGTACCCGCGTGTTCCGGGGTACCCCGCGCAAGTGTGGGTTCCGGCGCAATTGTACAAACCAAATTTCAACCCTTTGGAGTGTACATACTCAATTAATGCCTTCATTCCGCTTGGAAATTTAACCGGATCAGGAACCAAATTACCATTGATATCCCGATTTTTGGCCATCCAGCCATCATCTAAAACAATGTAATTGTAACCTGCGGCCACCATTCCGGAAGAAACCATAATATCGGCGGTTTCTTTGACCAATTTTTCGTCGATATTTGTTTCAAAAGTATTCCAGGAATTCCAGCCCATTGGCGGAGTCATCGCAAGACCTTCAAATTTTCCGAATCCTTGTTTATAGACATTTCCTTGTGAGAAACCTTGAATTGCCATACTACTTAAAAGTAATGTGAGAAGTATTTTTTTCATTCTAATAGTATTTATTTTAACAAAATATTGTTTTTATCACTAATTATGATGTCCTGCACAATCTGCGTGAGGGATGGCAGTGGAGCTCTCCCGATTTTTTATCGGGAAGCGGGAACGTACAGCCCGACCCGGAGTTTTTACGGAGGGACACGCCCAAAAAAACTTATTTTTATTGTTATCTAATCTTTTACTGCATTTATTTTTATTTCGGCTTTTTTGAGTCCCTTACAAGTTGCAGTCAGGGTAATTTCTCCTGCTTCTCCAGTGGTTTGAACGATAACCTGAGCCAAACCGTTAAATAATTTTCGCTTATAATTTTCGGCTTTGGCAATAATTTGAATCGTTCCCGGATTTTGGTTCACCACATCCCATTTGTATTTTTTCAATAAAGGCTGGGCGATAATTGCAATTGAATTTTTGCCTGAATGCAGTATTTTTTTGTCCAATACAAAAGTGTCACCTTTTTTGTTTTCGGGAATTTCATTACTGATTTTATTTCCGTTGATAAAAATGGATTGCTTTTTTCCCAGACTGTTGTAGAACAAACTGATGGCTGTATTATTGTATTTCTCCGGCAGTTCGAACTCCGTTCTGTAAACGACTGCTTTTACTTTTTTGCCAAAAATAGTGTCTCTGTCGTCTGTAAAGGCTTTCTGCCAAGATTCAGTAGCTACATTTTCCCTTGTTTCCTCTGAAACATTGAAATCGGATACTATTTTTTCTTTCAGATTTTCAAGATTCAAAACATTGATGGTTTCTAAATATTGGTCCGGTTCCAATGAGGTTGGGTTTCCGTTGCCGACACCGATAATTTTCCCTGGACCTGTAACTGAAAAAGTAACTTCGTTATCAGCAATTGGCACCAAAAGCCCCGATTTGTCCTTGGCACTTACCGTAATCATTGCAATGTCATTTTTGGCCGCTAGAATATTATTTTTATCGGAAGCCAAATTTAGAGTGGTGGCTGCACCAGTAGTTTTTACAACTTCGGTTATGATTTTCTTTCCGTTTTTGTACCCGATGGCCTCAAGGGTTCCGGGTGTGTAATTGACGTTCCATTCTAGATGTCCGTCTTTTTCCATTACTTTTTTACCTAAACTTTTTTTGTTTAAAAAAAGCTCCACTTCGTCACAGTTGCTGTAAGCCCAAACTTCGATGTTTTGATTCTCCTTTCCTGCCCAATTCCAATGCGGCAAAAGATGTAAAACCGGTTCATCTTGCCACCACGCTTTCAGGTACCAAGCGGTATCTTTATAAAATCCGCATTGATCCACCATCCCGAAATAAGAACCTGTTGAAGGATATTCGAAAGGCGTTGGTTCTCCACGATAGTCAAATCCTGTCCAAACAAACATTCCTGACAAATACGGACGTGAATTATAATGTTTCCATCCGTTTTCAATGCTGATAAAACTGGAACTTGGCGCTTTATCATAAGCCGGCATAATGTGTTTTTGATTGTCACGATAATACTCGCCGCGAGTAGCATTGGTACTTCCTTCCTCAGTTCCCCAAATAGATTGTTTAGGAAATAATTTATGCTGCTCATCGGTGTTTTTATTCACGATATAATTGATTCCCAGCAGATCCATAACCGTTGTGATTCCGTTACTGCCAATTCCTCCACTAAAAGCCGCCGTTGAAGGCCTAGTGTCATCGATAGATTTCACATAGGACTGCATGGAACTCGCAATGCGGGCACCCACAATATCATTTTCAATTCCCCATTCTTCGTTTCCGATGCTCCAACTGATGATTGAAGAATGGTTTCTGTCGCGTTCAATCATTTTTTTCACATCGCCAAGCTGCATTTGCGTACTTCCCATTAAACGGTTTTCGTCAATAACCAGCATTCCCAAACGATCACAAGCTTCCAGCAATTCGGGTGTTGGTGGGTTATGAGAACAACGATAAGCATTACTTCCAAAGGATTTTAAGGTTTTGATTCTGAAATCCTGCAATGCATCCGGCATGGCTGCTCCCACTCCAGCGTGATCCTGATGATTGTTTGTCCCTTTTATTTTGACATGTTTATCGTTAAGAAAAAAACCTTCGTTGGCATCAAAACGGATAGTCCGGATTCCAAAAGAAGTTTGATAAGTATCTAACAATTTATCATCTTCATAAACTGAAGTCAACATTTTATACAAATAGGGATTTTCAAGCGACCAAAGCACAGCATTTTCAACTATTAAATCTGCCAAAAAATCTTTAGTTTCCCTTGGATTTAAAGTACAGGAATTTATTGTTTTTTCAGAAACAGTTTTCCCTGCCGCATCCAAAACAGTTTGGTTAATTCTGAATGATTTTGCGGTTTTACCTTCGTTTGTAAGTGTGACCAAAGTATTAATTGCAGTTGTATTGCCGTTTGTTTTTGTTTTCACAAAAGTGCCGTTATCCGGAACATGAAGTTCGTTGGTTTTATTAAGCCAGACATGGCGGTAAATCCCGGCTCCTTCATAAAACCAGCCTTCTTCCATTGTGGCATCTACACGAACGGCGATTGTATTTTCGCCTCCATAATTAATATAATCGGTGATATCATATTCAAAACCTAAATAACCGCTGTCTTGATTCCCTAAATAATGGCCATTTACCCAAACAATAGAATTACGAAAAACACCATCAAATGCGATATGAATTCGGCGTCCTAAATCACTTTCGGGAATGGTTATTTTTTTGCGGTACCAACCGATACTTTTGTTCGGAAAATTTCGACCGATTGCTTTGAATCCGTGGCTAAAACTAGCTTCAGGACTAAAACCCTGCTCTACCGCCCAGTCATGAGGAAGATCTAATTTGCGCCAGGAACGGTCATCAAAAGAAGCATTGGCTGCTCCATCTCCAAAACCAGCTTTCGCTAAGTAGGAAAAATAAGCTGTCCCGGTATTAAAATCTTTCTTGGTATCTGATGGATGACCAAAAGCAAATTTCCAGTCTTTGTCCAACGAAATATGCTCCCTGTTTTTGATATTTGAAGATGTTTGCGAGAAAACGGAAAGACAAAAACCAAGGAATAAAAACAGTGGTAATAGTATTTTATTTAAATTTTTCATTCAATGAGATTTAACAAACCTATCAAAGGTTTTACATACAAGGATAATCAATCGAATCTAAATATTATAATACTTTTTTTTCAAAATACCCTTAAAAAAGCTCAAAAAAGGAGAACTGCCAACATTTTAAAAAAAATATTCCCTAATTTTTCAACTAGGGAATATTTTAAACTAACTCAAAACACTAACTTTATTTTAATATAAATCCCATCTCATCCATTAATATGGTATTACCTCCAAAATTACCAGACTCTTGGAATGTCAATTGATCAAAAGTTGTTGGATTTCCTATAGCCGAAAATGGAATTTCGACAGTAGTCCAATTTGAAGTAATTGATTTCTGTATTTGATAAGCCCACCCTCCAAAAACAAAAGTTAGCTTTGCTTCAGGTTTTGTAGAAGTACATTTAATTTTAACTGTAAATGCTTTGTATTTTGAAACATCTCTTGAATTAAACTTCATATCGGCACCACTCCATCCACCAAATACTAATTTTATTGCCGAGCTGCCTTGAGCTTTATCTGTAGCATAATCTGTTGTAAAAGGGCTGCCGTCCCAAGTCCAATGCCCTGCATCGCCTTGGATCGCATCATCATACAATGCTGCACCAACCGCCATACTAGAAGTTGCAGTACCGGTAATATTTGAAACTGATACCAATTGATTTGCAGAATTAGCTGGCATTTTAAATTTAATCTCTGTCAATGTAGAAGAAACAATAGTAGCTTGTTGTGTCCCAACTTTTACAACAGGATTTAAAAAATACTTCCCATCGATTGTAACCACATCACCTGCTACTGCATTTATAGGATTGAACCAATTGACAGTTGGCGGCGGCGGTGCTATCACAAAATCATAAAGAACAGTACCATAATTCGTTACTATTTTTAATTTATTAGAAGCATTTGCATACGGAGTATTTTCATCAATTAAAATAATGATATCAGTATCTGTTACGAAAGTCGGACGAAAATACGTATCATAATCATTGAAGTAAACTTTCTGAGTTGTAAGTAACCCTTTCCCATGAATAATGTAATAACTTTTTGGGTCTCCTTTAGTAACAGGAGTTAATGGTAAAACGTTACCGGCCTTATCATAACCTGATGGCATTACCGATTCTATAACTGGTGGACCAGCACTATCGGACGAATTAGTATCATCGGAGCATGAACTAAAAAGCATTAAAGATAACATCAATGCTATACATGCTGTTAACGTAACAATTTTTATATTTTTCATATGTTGATGTTTATTATTTTTTATTGGTCATATGTAATTCACATAACATTATTGGTGTTTACAACCAATCCAAAATCATGCTCATTTCATATTTTTAATTTTGAAATTATTTAAAAGTATACGGAACTACTTCAGTCAATTTTGGATTTTTAATCAAATCATCAGCCGGATAAGGCAATAAAAGACTCGTGGCAGTAATCGTTATATGTTTAGGAGTATCTTTATCTCCTCTATTTTGTGCTTCTAATATTGCTTTAGCTTTAGCGAAAGGCAAACGTCCTAGATCAAAATAATAATCTCCTTCACAAGCTAATTCTGCACGTCTTTCTCTAAATACATCATCAAAAGTGATTGTCGCCTTGGTAGGCAAACCGGCTCTTTTACGGACTGCATTGTACGCTTTAAGAGCCAAAGCATCAGAAGTACTACCTGTTTGTGAGCCTATAACTGCTTCTGCATAAATCAACAACAGCTCAGCATAACGCATCTGGTAAGTATTCATGCTACTTTCCCCATTAAAAGGTTTGTTAAACTTTCCGGTAACAGGCAAATTTTCTTTTCCGATTACGTATTTCTTTAATCCTGCCCCTGAATTTTGAACTCCATTTGGCACATCAGTTAAATTAAATGTGTATCCTAATAAATAAGGAGAATCTACAGCTAGGGTTGCAGCATAAGTTAAATTTGGATAATAATCGCCGGGAAGCATAAAAGTCTCTTTTCTTCTAAGGTCTCCATCCTCAAAAACGTTTTTGATTAAATCCTGAGATGGTGCCACCTGAGCAGAATATGTGGTTTCAACCAACCTATTTTCCGGAGCAAATGTTGTATTAGAGAAGTTACCATCAAAATAAGTTCCTGCTCCTGTCCATTGCCATGCAAAGATTGACTCTTCATTATTATTGTTCATTTGCAAAAATAAATCAGCAAAGGATTTTGTAGGCAATTCATCACCACCCAATAATTTAAACTCACCACTATTAATTACTTCCAAGGCCATAGCTCTGGCAAGGTCATATTTTTTCTCATACAAATATACTTTTGCCAAAAAAGCCTTAGCAGACCCGCTTGAAACATGCGCATTAGCAGCATAATTAGAACCTCTAACTTTAGTTCTTAAATTAGCAGCTGCAAATTTCAAATCATTTTCTATAAATTTATATACATCTGCAACTGGATTACTAGGAACTACAAAATTCGCAGCATAATCAGCAGTGTTTTCAACAATAGGCACATTACCCCATAATCTCACCAAGAAAAAATAAGAAAAGGCTCTGATAAAATGCGCTTCTCCTAATGCATTATTTAATGCTTCTTTGCTTACTTCGGGGCCAACTCCTGTTGGCAAACCATTAATATAAGCATTACAATTCGCAATGGCTCCATAACATGATCTCCATGAATCAGAAATGTAGGATGCTGTATTGGTAAAGCTCAAATCAGTGAATTTTCCAAAATCATTATACGGACCGGCATACATATTACCAGAAATAACATCAGTAATACCGTAATATCCAGCTTTATTCATATTAAACCATACCAAACCATACAATCCATTAGCGGCATTATCCAACTTAGCATCCGAATCATAATAGTTAGTTAAAGTAGGTGTTCCCTGTGCCGGCACATCTATAAAGTCTTGAGAACAGGAAGATGAAACCAACAACATCAATGTCGCTGCAACAACACTGCTTCTTTTTATTATATTTTTCATATTAATTACGTATTAAAATTCAACATTTAAACCAAAAGTTATCTGTCTAGGGGTTGGATAACGTCCGTTATCAATACCTGATAATAGTGCATCTTGGTTATAGGAGCCCACTTCAGGATCATAACCTTTATATTTGGTAAACGTATACAAGTTTTGTCCGGTAGCATAAAATCTCAATCTTGATAATTTTATTTGTTTAATAAGATCAGCCGGCAATGAGTATCCTAGAGTTACATTTTGAATTCTCAAATAAGAACCATCTTCGATAAAGCGGGATGATACCGCATTATTGATATGATCATAAGTTGATGGTCTTGGTAAAGCTGCATTTAAATTGTCAGCTGAATAAAAATCCGCCGCTTCAGTTAAATAATTTGTTCCTACACCATTGTTCATTGTACCCGTTGCACGAGTTAAATTCATTATTTCATTTCCATAAGTTCCCTGGAGGAAAATAGACAAATCAACATTTTTATATTTAAAATTATTGGTAAAACCATAATTAAAATCTGGATTTGGATTTCCAATTGGAACTAAATCTTTAATATCAATAATACCATCGTTGTTTTGGTCCTTATAAATCACATCCCCCTTTTGAAAACTTGGTAATAATGAATTAGTCCCGTCTTTCAAAGGCACTTTAGTACCTCCGTTATCATGCCCATAAGTTAATAAATCAGCATCTGTTCTATAAATGCCTACTGCCTCATAACCTATAAATGACCCGATTGGCAAACCTTCCATTGTTCTCGAAACAGTTACAGTATTGTAAGCCAATGTATTGGTAGTTTTAACAATATTCAATCCTTTCATATCAGTTACCTCGTTTATATTTTTGGAGAAATTAAAACTGGTATTCCATGAAAATTTTTCAGAAAAGTTATGAGAATAGCCTACTGTAAACTCAATTCCTTTATTTCGCATACTTCCAAGATTAAAATATGGAGGGTTTACACCACCTTCATAATCTCCACCACCAGAAAGGAAGTTTGGCAAAGGAACTTGATACAAGAAGTTATCATTATCCTTTCTATAAACATCTACAGAAGCGGTTAATTTAGAATTAAACATTGTAAAATCTAAACCTAAATTGGTCTGTACCTGAGTTTCCCATTTTAAATTTGCATTATTGGTGTTTGATGGCAAATAAGAATTCCCCATCGAACTGTTAACCAAATGCAAGTTAGAATCATATAAATTATTAGGAATTTGATTGTTACCTGTTTGTCCCCAACCAAATCTAATTTTAATATTATCAACATACTTTTTAGTACTTTCCATGAAGGTTTCATTAGAAAGTTTCCAAGAAGCTCCAAATGAACCAAAAACACCCCATTTTTTACCTATATCAAACTTTGAAGATCCATCTGTTCTAACAGCTCCAGTGATTCCGTATTTGTCACCATAATCATAAACAACCCTCCCTAAATAAGAAGACAATGCCTGGTCTCCTTCGTATGGACTATTTACTATTGCTTTAGACAAATCAGAATAAGCTAATTCATGATGGCTATTGTCTTTAAAACCAGTTGCGTTAATTGAATACCCTTCCCAATGTGATTTGTTTGACTCCTGTACTGCCAAAATTGTGAAATTATGTTTACCGATAACATTTCTGTAAGTAAGCATGTTTTTTAAGTTCCATGAGTTACCTGAAGATGGATTATAATACAAATTCGCATAGCTTTTTACAGCATTCCCTAAAGAATACATTGGATCGTATTGTTGCCCTAAATTGTCATAAATATATCCACCTACTTCAAAACGATAATCCAATCCTTTGAACAGATCGATTTGAGTATAAAAATTCCCAGAATAATTTTTTCTAACCAAGGTATTAGACCCTAACAAAGAAGTCGCCACAGGATTAACGAATGAAGTTGCTCCTCCTGTCGGTGGTCCTGCAAAAGCTCCTGACAATTCTCTAACAGCTACATCTGGAGTAGATGATAATGAAGTAGCAACCACTCCATTAAATTGACCGTTCAAAGTTAATTTTTCATCTGTAATAGCACCACTCACATTGGCACCAACTTTTATGAAACTATTCAGTTTGGCATCAATATTAGATCTAAAATTATATCTTTTGAAACCCGATTCAATTACAATACCTTCTTGATCTAACATACCTCCGGATATATAATAACTTACCCCCTCTTTTCCTCCTGAAAAAGATAACTGATTCGATTTCATAATCCCCGTTTGATAAATTTCTTTCTGCCAGTCAGTCCCAGTCCCTAAATATTCTGGATGGGCAAATTCTGGTCGAAGAGGAATACCATATACTTTTGACAAAGCATTTTGATGTGTTGCATATTGTTGCAAATTCATCGAAGGTAATTGTTTAGGCAAATTGCTGATAGAATAACTATTTTCATAGGTTAATTTACCTGTTCCTTTTTTACCGGATTTTGTTGTTACGATAATAACTCCATTAGCTCCTCTTGAACCATAAATAGCGGTAGCAGAAGCATCCTTAAGTATATCAATCGATTCTATATCACTAGGATTTAGCATTGCCAAAGGGCTTACCGTAATATTACCGGCATTGGAAAAATTAGAATTTCCAGATGCATTTCTCCCTGATGTAGACGAATTTCTTGCATCTCCGGAAATTGGCACTCCATCTATTACATACAAAGGCTCATTTGTTCCTGTCAAAGAAGAAGCTCCCCTAATTTTTACTGAAACATTACTTCCCGGTTCACCAGAATTATTACTTACAACAACACCTGCAGCCTTTCCCTGCATCATTTGGTCAAATGATGAAGCTTTCAAATTTTCCATATCTTTTGAACTAATACTGGAAATAGCACTGTTTACGTCTTTTCTTTTCATAGTCCCATAACCAATAACCACAACGTCTTTTAAATCTTCGGCACTAGATTTTAAAATTACGTTTATGGTTGATCTTCCATTAACAGCAATTTTTTGTGTAACGAATCCCACGAAAGAGAATGACAAAGTAGCATCTGAAGGTGCATTAACTACAAATTTTCCATCAAAATCGGTTGAAACAGATTTTCCTGAACCCACAACCGTAATATTCGCACCTGGAATTGTAACCCCCTTATCATCTTTCACAACTCCTTGCACCTTGGTTTGTGCAGTAATTAAATTGCATGATAACAATAAAAATAAAATCAATGGAACAGCCCAATGTTTAGCATCCCAATGAAATAAATTAGACAATGGTTTTTTCATAATAATTAGTTTGTTAGTTAAGTTTAACAATCTCATAAAAAAAATATTACATGAGACCATTTTGGCATTAATAAATATTTAAGATTTATAATTGACAAATTTAGAGCAGTAGTCAACATTATATTAATATTATTATATCATTTAATGATAATATATTTTCAAAATGAAAAATTAAATTATACATAACAAAATTATATACCTATTTTTTTAAATTATCAATACTTTATAACCATAATATATGGTATATATGCAATTATTAAAACAAAAAAATACCCCTTAAAAATAATTTTCAAGAGGCATTTTAATTAAAACCCAAGCTATTTTATAAAATTCTTTTCAACCCTGAGAAATCATCACGGTATTGACTGGGGGTACATTTCTTAAATGCCTTAAAACTTCGATTAAAATTAGCAATATTATTGAAACCTGACCTAAAGGCAACCTCAGAAATACTAAGGTCTTTCTCCACCAACCACCTTGCAGCATAGCCAATTCGGATATCATTAATATAATTGACAAATGTTTTTCCGGTACGTTTTTTAATAAACCTATTAAAGGAAATCGTTGTCATATTGGCAACACCTGCAACTTCTTCCAATGATAATTTTTCAGCAAAATTCTTTTGAATATAATCGTATATTGTTTTCATTTTATCATTCTCTTCAAAAGTGTCATTTTCTACCGTAAATGTTGACAAAAGTCTTTGATTACGGGAGTTGGCAAGATCATAAAGTATCGATATGATTTCCAAAAAATAATCCATACCATCCAGCTTAGATATCTTTATTAGTCGCGGAGTGAGCATTTCTGCCACTTGATTTGAAAATAAAATACCATGCACAGAACGGTTGAACATCTCTTTTATGGGAGTCATAATTCGTCTAGACAACAAATTTTCATGAAAAAGATCATGATGAAACTGAATCGTTATCTCATGAATATCCTTGTTTTTACATTTATTTTGTTCCCAACCGTGGTACAAATTAGGCCCAACCAAAACCAACTCAATATCCTCAATCTCCTCAATATTATCCCCTACCACTCGTTTTACTCCTTTTCCATTCAATATAAAATTGATCTCATATTCCGGATGATAATGAATCGGATAATCAAACACATCTTTGACTCTATCAAAAACCAAAAAACTATCCTGTGCCGCAAGAGGAACAATTTCCCTGTGAAATTTTTTAAAAGCGCTCATAATTCATTTTTTATTTGCAATAATAAGATATAAAATTGATAAAATAATATTAATCCAGAAGATCTTATTAGCATATCTTTGAAAAATGAATTTATGCTTTTTAACTAAAAAGACGATTAAAAAATATATTCTATTTTAAAAGCATTACTTTATTGACTTTTTGATAAAAAATTAATAAAAAACACAAAACAACAATTTTAAAACTCAACCCTTTTACATTAAACTCGAATCAATTTTAATTTTAACTAAAAACTATCAAAAAAGCATTAGTATAAATATGACAAAAACTAACTACATACTCACTCTTTTTCTAAGCTTTAGCATGTTTTTCACCTCTTATTCACAATTTAGTGATACTAAATTATCACTATCAGATAAAAAATCTACCAACAACACAGTTCAGTTGTACCAAAATTTAAAAAAAACAACTCAAAAAGGTATACTATTTGGTCATCAGGATGATCTTGCCTACGGTGTAAATTGGAAATATGAACAAGGAAGAAGCGATGTAAAAGACGTAGTTGGGGATTATCCTGCGGTCTATGGATGGGATTTAGGTGGACTTGAAACCAAATCGGACAAGAATATTGACGGTGTGCCTTTTGACAAAATGAGACAATACATCGTTGATACATATAAAAGAGGCGGAATTATCACTATCAGTTGGCATTTCAACAACCCGTTAACGGGAGGAAATGCCTGGGATACCACTCCAAAATCATTGGCATCTGCTTTGCCAGGAGGCTCTAGCCATGAAAAATATACAACTTGGCTTGATGAAGCTGCAAAATACCTATTAACTTTGAAGGACAAAAAAGGGAATTTAATTCCGATATTGTATCGTCCATTTCATGAACTGACAGGAACTTGGTTTTGGTGGTGCGAAAACAACGGAAGTCCCGAAGAATTTAAAGCGCTTTGGAAATTCACAACCGAATATTTTCAAAAAAAAGGAGTTCATAATTTGATTTATGTGTACAATACTGCCGATTTCAATTCAAAAGAAGATTTCCTGGAATATTACCCAGGCGATGAATATGTTGATATTTTAAGTTTTGACAAATACAATTATAACGATCCTTTAAAAGACAATTCGTTCGTAGAAAGTTGCCAAAAACAATTCGGAATAATGGATAATATTGCCAAAGAACACAATAAAATAATGGCATTTGCGGAGACGGGTTACGAAGCTATTCCGTATGACAAATGGTGGACAGATACTTTGATGAAGGCCATAGGCAACTATAAAATTTCTTACGTACTGGTTTGGAGAAACCACGGCTGGCAAGAAAAAGAGAAAAAAATGCACTACTATGCACCATTCAAAGGACAAACAAGTGAAAAAGATTTTATCGAATTTTACAATCTTGACAATACCCTTTTCGAAAAAGACGCCGCAAAAATAAATCTATATAAAAAATAAAACCATGACGACAAACCCAAAGAAAGGAATGGATATTAAAATTAGTTTAAAAGAAAAAATTGGTTACGGACTAGGAGATGCTGCTTCCTCAATGTTTTGGAAAATTTTCAGTATGTACCTTATGTTTTTCTACACAGATGTTTTTGGGATCGCACCGGCCGTGGTTGGAACTATGTTCCTGATTACCCGTATTTGGGATTCTTGCTTTGACCCTTTGGTAGGGATTCTTGCGGATCGCACCAAAAGCCGTTGGGGAAAATTCAGGCCTTATTTGCTGTGGACTGCAATTCCATTTGCAATAATTGGTGTACTTACATTTTACACACCCGATTTTGACGAAAAAGGAAAAATAATATACGCATACGTTACCTATTCTCTAATGATGATGGTCTATTCCATAATCAATGTCCCTTATGCATCATTATTAGGAGTTATGTCAAGCGACCGAAAAGAACGCACTACTTTATCCTCTTATCGCATGGTTTTTGCCTTTGGCGGAAGTTTGTTGGCACTTTGGTTAATTGAACCTTTGGTAAATCATTTTGGCGGAAATTTAAATTCCAAAACAGGCTGGTTATACACGATAATTACTTTTGGAACCATCACTACTATGTTCTTTTGGTCTTGTTTTTTTCTAACGAAAGAAAGAGTACAACCGATTAATGACGAAAAACCAAATTTAAAAGAAGATTTAAAAGATTTGATTAAAAATGGTCCTTGGTGGATTCTATTGGGCGCAGGAATAGGTGCTTTGATTTTCAACTCTATCCGTGACGGAGCTGCCGTATATTATTTTAAATATTACGTAAGCAGTACAGTAAACTACAGCTTCAATATTTTGGGCGAAAATTTCACGATGACTCCAACCACACTTTATCTTGTCTTGGGACAGGCCGCCAACATCATAGGTGTAATTGCAGCCACTCCTATTGCCAATCGGATAGGCAAAAAGAAAACTTTTTTTGGCGCCATGACACTTGCCACAATTTTAAGTTTCTTTTTTTATTATTTAGGCAAAGAAAATATTGCTCTTATCCTATTTTTTCAAGTACTAATCAGTATTTGTGCAGGATGTATTTTCCCTTTAATCTGGTCGATGTATGCTGATAGCGCCGATTACTCCGAATGGAAACAAGGAAGAAGAGCCACTGGACTTATATTTTCGGCTTCTTCGATGTCCCAAAAATTTGGATGGACTATCGGAGGTGCCGCAACAGGATGGCTTTTGGGATACTTTGGATTCCAGGCCAATGTTGCACAAACTGCCATTGCACAAAACGGAATATTATTAATGCTAAGCTTTCTTCCGGCAATCGCCGCCGCCTTGTCGGTACTTTTCATACTCTTCTATCCCCTTTCAGAAGAAAAAATGCAAACCATTGAGGATGAACTTAACCTCAAGCGAAATTTAAATAAATAATTATTTGACATAGAACTTTTTAGTTATGAACACAAATGAAGTAATGGCCGATTTTAATCAAAAAAAAATCGAGCTTAAGGGGCAGTTTATTGCCTTAATCGAACGTAAAAACGAACCTCTGAACGAAATTGGAAACGGAATATACACACGTTATAAATACCCTGTTTTAACGGCCGCACATACTCCTTTGGAATGGAGATTTGACTTTAATCCAGATACAAATCCTTTGTTTTTGGAAAGAATTGCCATCAATGCGACTTTCAATGCAGGTGCTATGAAATGGAAAGACAAATACATTCTTGCTGCCCGTGTAGAAGGTGCCGACAGAAAATCTTTCTTTGCCATTGCCGAGAGTCCAAATGGGATCGATAATTTCAAATTTTGGGACAAACCATGCGTGATTCCGCAAACAGAAGAACCTGATACCAATGTGTATGACATGCGTCTTATAAACCATGAAGACGGATGGATTTACGGTATTTTTTGTACCGAAAGAAAAGACCCGTCAGCGCCAAAAGGCGATACGAGCACAGCTGTTGCCAATGCTGGAATTGTGCGTACCAAAGACTTAATCAACTGGGAAAGATTACCTGATTTGATTTCGAACACGGGACAACAACGAAATGTAGTCTTGCATCCTGAATTTGTAAACGGAAAATACGCTTTATACACACGTCCGCAGGATGGATTCATTGATGTAGGAAACGGTGGTGGAATTGGACTTGGATATGTTGATGACATGAAAAATCCAATCGTAAAAGACGAAGAAATCATTTATGGAAAACAATACCATACTGTTTATGAACTAAAAAACGGTCTTGGCCCAGCTCCTATTAAAACTGAAAAAGGCTGGTTACATTTGGCTCACGGAGTTCGTAATACCGCGGCTGGTTTACGTTATACCCTTTATATGTTCATGACCGATTTGAATGATATTTCCAAAGTAACACACGCTCCTGCTGGACATTTTATGGCTCCCGAAGGTATTGAAAGAGTTGGTGACGTATCCAATGTTTTATTTTCAAACGGATGGATTGAAGATGAAAATGGAACCGTTTATATCTATTACGCTTCGTCTGACACCCGCATGCATGTAGCGGTTTCCAGCGTGGACAAACTTGTGGATTATGTCATCAATACTCCTGAAGACACCTTGACTTCTGCAGGTTCTGTCAACACAATTATCAAACAAATAAATAAAAACAAAGAAATTTTTTAATTGTGCAAACCGATTTAAAAAATCTAAAAACAGAATTAGAGCTTGAGCTTCAAAGCATCCTTTCCTATTGGATAGAAAAAACTATTGATGCAAAAAACGGAGGTTACATTGGACAAATAGATTACAACAACATAACAAATTATGAAGCAGAAAAAGGGTCTGTATTAAATGCAAGATTACTATGGACCTTTTCTGCTGCATATAAAATATCAAAAAACAAAGAACATTTAGACACCGCAAAACGTGCTTTTGAATACTTTTCGGAGCACTTTTACGACAGTGAATTTGGTGGTGTTTTTTGGAGTGTTCATTACGACGGAACCCCAAAAGACACTAAAAACCAAATTTACGCTCTGGCTTTTGCTATTTATGGATTGAGCGAATATTATTCGGTTTCCAAAGATGAAGAAGCATTGAAAATGGCAATTGCTCTCTATCAAAAAATTCAGGAACACAGTTATGATGCCAAAAACGGCGGCTATCTGGAGGCTTTTACCCGCGAATGGCAACCCATTGCCGACTTGCGCTTAAGCGAAAAAGATGCCAACGAAAAGAAAACGATGAATACCCATTTGCATATCGTAGAAGGATATGCCAGTTTATATACTGTTTGGAAAGATGAATCGCTACGAAAAGTCATTGTTGAACTATTAGAAACCATCGAAAAGTATTTTATCAATACTGAAACCGGTCATTTAAATTTATTTTTTGATGAAAATTGGGTAGAGAAGAAAGATGTTATCTCCTACGGTCATGATATTGAAGCAGCTTGGCTTTTATTACAGTGTGCCGAAATTTCGGAAGATCCTAAGCTGATTGCCAATTATAAAAAACACGCTATTCAAATTGCAGATGTAACCAGAGAAGGGCTTGATTCTGATGGTGGTTTATGGTACGAATACAACATTGAAACCAATGAATTAATCTCGGAAAAACACTGGTGGCCACAAGCCGAATTGATGATTGGTTATTTTACCGCCTGGCAACTTTCCGGTAAACAGGAATATCTGGACATCGTTTACAGGAACTGGGATTTCACAAAAAAACACATCATTGACAAGGAAAATGGCGAATGGTTTTGGGGAATCTACTCCGATTATTCCACTATGAAAAAAGATAAAGCGGGATTTTGGAAATGTCCTTATCACAATGGCAGAGCCTGTATTGAATTAATTCATAGAATCTAAAAGATACTGTGGTATGAGAAATCCTTTTTTAAAAATCATAATCCCAAGTCTTATAATCGTACTTGGCAGTTGTTCCAAAGACGACCCAACGCCCGATCCAGTTGTAGTAGTTCCCCCAGTTGAGGTTACTGACGAACTAACAACTCAAAACGTAAAAACCTATATGGTCGACAAAAATGCCACTGCCGAAACGGTTGCTTTATTTTACAACTTAAAGAAATTAGCCAAAACCAAATTTGCAATTGGCCAGCAAGACGCTTTTAACGGGTTTTATAACAATGGTTCTACAGCAGAATCGGATATCAAGAAAACGACGGGCTATGATCCTGCGATTCTTGGTTCCGATTTTATGTTTATTACCGATAAAAATAACAACGGTCAAGCCAGCAATTGGTTTTATCAACAAGAAGTTATTATTACTGATGATGTAAAAGAGGCCTATGCCAAAGGGATGATCAATACTTTTTCGTGGCATATCCGAGAACCGTATAATGACAACAGCTTTTATACTGCCGACATGACGACGGAACAAAAGGCGACCGCATTCAAAAGTATTCTACCAGGTGGCGTAAACAATGCCTGGTACAAAACAAAACTGGATAAAGTCGCCAGTGTGGTATCCAATTTAAAAGGTTCAAAAGGAGAATTGATTCCGATTATTTTCAGGCCTTTTCATGAATTTGACGGAAGCTGGTTTTGGTGGGGAGCCGATTATTGTTCGGCAGAAGATTATAAGGCAGTTTATCAATTCACTGTCGAATATTTAAGGGATACCAAGGGAGTTCATAACATTTTATATGCTTTTTCCCCTGACAATTCCTATACGACATCAACGAATTATTTGAGTCGTTATCCTGGTGATGCTTATGTCGATGTTTTGGGGATGGACAATTATGGTGATTTGAACAATCAAGGACAAACTGGAGCCGATAAAGCGAATGCCAAACTAAAAATGCTGTCGGACTTAGCAACAAGCAAAGTGAAAATTGCTGCAATGGCCGAAACGGGTTATCAGGTTACCGCAACGATTCCGCCCATCGACAATTGGTTTTCTACGTATTTGTACAGCGCACTGACGGCAAACAATATCCAAATAAGCTATGTACTATTTTGGAACAATACCCAAAATGCCTATTGGGTACCAACGCCAACCGCATCGAATGCAGCAGATTTTAAAACTTTTGCAACCAAATCGAAATCGGCATTGGTGAATTCGTTGCCAAACATGTATGTTTTGCCGTAATTGAGTATTAAGATTTTGAGCGTTGAACTCAAACCTTTAAACTTTTAAATCATAAATTGAATAGCATAGTGCCTAGCCCTGATAGTAGTGGAAAGCCCGGAGTACCGATGGCTTACATTTTATGTAGTGGCAAAGCGACCAGAGGAAGCTCTTGCCGGTACATAAAAAATGTTGCCAGCGGGATGAGGACTTGAAACGGATAGCAGGATAAAGCTCCTAAAATAAATCAAATTAATTATGAAGAAATCGGCATTAACAATCGTTTTGGCTCTTTTTTGTTTGGCCAATATCACTTGTCAAGCGCAAAAACACCAAGCCAGAATTACCGTAAAAGGAACTCAATTTTACAAAGGCGACAAGCCTTATTCCTACATTGGAACCAATTACTGGTACGGAAGTTTGCTGGCTTCAAAAAAAGTAGGCGACCGTAAAAGATTGCTTCGGGAACTGGATTTAATGCAGAAAAACGGAATTGACAACCTGCGAATTTTGGTGGGAGGTGACGGCGGAAAATACGATTATACCGTTCGCCCCGCCTTGCAGTACGAACAGGGAAAATACGATCAGGATTTACTGGATGGATTGGATTTCCTGATTGCCGAAATGGGTAAACGCAATATGTATGCGGTTTTGTACCTGACGAATAACTGGGAATGGTCCGGCGGAATGTCACAATATTTGGAATGGAATGGTCATGGGCCGATTCCGATTCCTGCTATTCCACCAAATACTTGGCCGCAATTTATGTCTTACACCGAAAAATTTCATAGTTGCGAGCCGTGTATGGAAGCGCTGAACAATCACGTGAAATTTATTTTGGGCAGAACCAATGCCTATAACAAAAGAAAATATACCGAAGACAATACCATTATGGCTTGGCAAGTGGGTAACGAACCCCGCTTGTTTACGATCGAAAACGAAGAAAAATTCACGGTTTGGCTCAACAACATTGTAGACCTGATTGACAGTTTGGACAAAAAGCACTTGATTTCTACCGGCTCCGAGGGGAAAAACAGTTCCAACGACAGTATGGAAATTTTTGAAAGAACGCATCGCAATCCGAATATAGATTATTTGACGATGCACATTTGGCCTAAAAACTGGAATTGGTACAAGGCTGATGATGCCGAGAAAACACTGCCGATCACATTGAAAAATGCCGGAGAATATATTGACCTGCACGTAAAAGTTGCCAATGATTTAAAAAGACCAATCATCATTGAAGAATTTGGTTTACCAAGGCAAAACGAAGGTTTGGACACTACTGTTTCTGTGACTAACAGAGATATTTTTTACAATTATATTTTCAATAGAGTTGCCGAAAGCCGTAAAAACAACGGAGTGTTACAAGCCGCTAACTTTTGGGGATTTGGCGGAGAAGGAAAAGCAGTTACCAAAGACGGGAAATGGAATCCAGGAGATCCTTTAACCACCGATCCACCGCAGGAACCACAAGGATTGAATTCGGTTTTTTCGTCGGATAAATCGACTTTGGACTTGGTTAAAAAGTATAATTTGGAATTGAGTAAAAACTAATAAAATTGATTTAAAACATATACATAACTAAATTATTTTAAAGATGAAGAAGGAATATGCTGTAGGATTAGATATTGGAGGGACTCACATTACCACTGGTGTCATTGATATTACCAATATGAAAGTTCTTGAATTTACCATGCGAAAAGAGTCTTTTAATTCTAATTTACCTGTAAATCAGGTTTTGAATATTTGGGAAAAAACAATTCGAGCTTCTTGGGATAGTTCTGGAGTCGAAAACATGGAGGGAATAACAGTCTGTATGCCCGGGCCGTTTGATTATGAAAAAGGGATTTGCTGGATAAAAGGGCAATCAAAATATGAGCATTTTTATGGTGCAGATGTTGGAGATTTGATTCGCAAACAAATAAAACTTCCAAATGATTTTAAAGTGTTGTTCGAAAATGATGCTGTTTGTTTTGGAAAAGGAGAAGTGCATAAAAACCCTACTAACCTTTCAAAAAAAGTAATGGCTGTTACACTCGGGACAGGTTTAGGTTCTTGTTTTATAGACAAAGGAATTTCAATCAGTTCTGGAAGTCAAGTACCAAAAGACGGTGAAATATGGAATCTCTCGTTTAAAAGCAGCATGGCCGAAGATTATGTTTCGCTAAGAGGGCTTATCGCCAATTATTATTGCAATAACGAAACATCTGTAGAAAACGGATTGGAGCTTTATAACCGAGCAATTCTTGGTGATGGAGCAGCAATCAAAGCATTTGAAAAAATGGGAGAAGATTTAGCCGAAATTGTAATTCCTCTGTTAAAAAACTTTTCGGCAGAACATTTTATTATTGGTGGTAAAATTGCCGACTCGAGTGCGCTTTTTCTTCCTACTTTTGATAAAAAAATAAAAGCAGCTGATTTAGAGATTAGTATACAAGTTTCGACTGACAATGAGAATGCGGCTTTATTGGGTGCTGCCAGCTTGCTATACAATTCAAAACGCCATTTTGATATTACCGTCAACTAGTGATATTATTTTAGAATTATGAACAAAGCAATTTTACTACTAGCACTATTTCTTTTTAACCCCGTTTTCTCCCAAAAGAAACAAAACTTTCAATTGGCTTCCCCAAATGGAAAAATTGAAATTGCCATTGTTCTTTCGGATAAAATAACTTGGGAAGTCACACATGAAAAGGAACCGATTTTGAGTACCTCCCCCATGTCGCTAACTCTGAATGAAGGTGAAGTATTAGGTAAAAAACCACTGCTTTTGAATTCAAAAAAAGAAAGCATACGAACTTCTTTTGACACCCCATTTTACAAAAAGAAAGTTGTCGAAAACAATTATAACCAACTAATATTGAATTTCAAAGGTGATTTTGCTATTGAATTTCGAGCTTTTGACGAAGGGGTCGCTTATCGTTTTATAACCAAAAAGAAAGGGGATATTGTTGTAAAATCAGAAGAAGCTGTTTTGAATTTTGACAAAGACTACCCTACTCTGATGCCTTATGTCAGAGATTTAAGAAACCCAAAAGATCCGTTTATTTCTTCTTTCGAATCTCATTACGAAAACAAAAAAATAAGCGAGTTTGCTAAAGATACGTTAGCATTTTTGCCCTTTCTGATTGATTTTAAAAACCAGAAAAAAGCGGTTTTCTTAGAAGCAAATCTTCAGGATTATCCGGGAATGTTTGTCACTAACAATAAAGAAAAATCAGGATTTGAAGCCCGTTTCCCAAAATATCCTTTGCAGGAAATGAATGGCGGATTCAACAACCTCAACAAATTAATCACCCAAAGAGCCGATTATTTGGTTAGTACAAAAGGCAGTCGGAATTTTCCTTGGCGAATTTTGGTCATTTCAGAAAACGACAAAGATTTGGCCAATAATGACATGGTTCAACGATTATCCGAACCATCTAAAATAAAAGATGTAAGTTGGATAAAACCCGGCAAAGTAGCTTGGGACTGGTGGAACGATTGGAATATCTACAACGTCAATTTTCAAGCTGGAATCAATACGGAAACCTATAAATATTACATTGATTTTGCTTCCAAAAACAAAGTCGAATACGTTGTTTTGGACGAAGGCTGGAGTGTCGAGACTAACATTATGGAGCACAATCCAAAAGTAGATCTAAAAGCCTTAATTGCTTATGGCAAGGAACGAAACGTTGGGATTATACTTTGGTCTTCATGGATGGCTTTACACGAAAATATTGATGTGGTATTCAAAAACTACGCTGATATGGGCGTAAAAGGTTTCAAAGTTGATTTCATTGACCGGGATGATGCCAAAATGGTAAATTCGGTTTATGAAATTGCGCAAAAAGCAGCCGATCATAAATTATTGCTGGACTTTCATGGTATGTACAAGCCTACTGGAATCCAACGAACTTTCCCGAACATTTTGAACTTTGAAGGTGTAAAAGGACTCGAAAACAACAAATGGACACCCAATGATGATGTTCCTACTTACGATTGCTCGATTCCTTACATCCGAATGATGGCAGGGCCAATGGATTATACACCGGGCGCAATGCGAAATGCCACAAAATCCGAATTCAAACCTAGTCATTCCAACCCTGTAAGTCAGGGAACAAGATGTCATCAACTGGCGTTATACACTATTTTTGAGGCGCCTTTACAAATGATGGCTGACAGCCCGACTGCTTATATGAAAGAGCAGGAAAGCACTGATTTTATTGCAAAAATCCCGACCACTTTTGATGAAACTGTTGCTTTAGAAGGAGAAGTTGGAAAATTCATTTCAATTGCCCGAAAAAAAGGAAACAATTGGTATTTGGGTGCTATTACCAATTGGAGCAGCAGGGATATTACAGTTGATTTTTCGTTTTTGGAGAAAGGAAAAACATTCGAAGCCGATTTGTTTACCGATGGTTTAAATGCTGAGAAAGCCGCTGTAGATTACAAAAGGGAAAAAATCACTGTTGATTCAACTACCAAAATGACAATACATTTGGCCAGCGGTGGCGGTTTATCGGCGATTATTTCGCCTAAAAATTAATTTTTATCAAATTGTTAAAAACGTAGAGACGCACGTTGTAGAGACGCACTGCAGTGCGTCTCTACATATACGTTTTACCAAACGTTAATAATCTTTTATTTCAAAATAGATTCAATTGCCTGTAATTCATCTGATGAAAATTCCAGATTTTTCAACGAATCAATATTATTATTCAATTGTCCCACAGAACTGGCACCAATTAATACCGAAGTAACTCTTTTGTCTTTTAATATCCATGCCAATGCCATTTGAGCCAAAGACTGATTTCTTTGTTTGGCAATTTCGTTCAATTGGATAATTTTCTGAATTCTTTCTTCAGAAACCTCTTCTTCTTTTAAATGTCCATTTGGATTGTGCGCACGAGAATTTTCTGGAATTCCTTTTAAATATTTATCGGTTAAAAGGCCTTGTGCCAAGGGTGAAAAAGCAATACAACCCACTCCTTTTTCTTCAAGAACGTCAAGCAATCCTTGTTCGGGAGTTCTAACGAACATTGAATATTTAACCTGATGAATCAAACAAGGCGTTCCCAAACGTTGTAATATTTCGGTAGCCTGTTTTGTTTGTTCCGGATTGTAATTTGAAATCCCAGCATACAAGGCTTTTCCGCTTCTAACGGCATAATCCAAAGCCATCATTGTTTCTTCCATCGGTGTTTCAGGATCTGGGCGGTGTGAATAGAAAATATCCACATATTCTAAATTCATTCTTTTCAAACTCTGATCCAAACTGGAAAGTAAATACTTCCGAGAACCCCAATCTCCATAAGGTCCGTCCCACATGGTGTAACCAGCTTTGGTTGTGATTACTATTTCGTCACGAAGGTTTCCCTGGAAATTATTTTTAAGGATAGTTCCAAAATTGGTCTCTGCCGAACCAGGAACCGGCCCATAATTATTAGCCAAATCAAAATGGGTTATTCCTTGGTCAAAAGCTGCTTTGGCAATACTTTCAGCATTTTCAAAACTATCTACAGAACCAAAGTTATGCCATAATCCTAATGATATTTCAGGCAACAACAACCCGCTTTTTCCACATCTATTGTATTTCATATATGTAAAATTTATATGTTATAAGTCATATATGTTATCGCTTTTATTTATAGGTATTTGCTTTCGCAAATTTATTGTAATGGCGATTTCATTATATTGATTTAAGGTTTGAAATTTAATTTTTAGAATTTGGTAAAGTTCGCATTCATAATGTAATAATACAAATAAACCCAACCTGTTTTTTAATACAAGCCGGGTTTATAAATAAAAAATATAATTTGATTTACTTCAATTCAAATCCACTTTCCAAACCTTTATCTGAACTTCCTCCTACCCAAATTTTAAATGTCCCAGGTTCCACCAAATAATTCCCTTCATTGTCGAAGAAGCCCAATTCTTTGTCTGTTAAAGTGAAGATTACTGTTTTGGTTTCTCCTTTTTTCAAAGTTACCAAATCAAAACCTTTTAATTCTTTCACAGGTCTTGCAATACTTGCAGCAACATCCTGAACATACAATTGTGCCACTTCTTTTCCGTCATAATTTCCGGAATTGGTTATATCCACCGAAACCACTACCTGCTCCCCTTTTGCGAAAGCGGACTTATTTATTTTTAAGTTTTTATAATCAAAAGTTGTGTAGCTCAACCCAAATCCAAACGGATACAATGGTGTTTTTTCCACATCGGTATAATGCGACCAAAACACATTTCTATCACTGTTTACAGGTCTTCCCGTATTGTAATTATTGTAGTAAATAGGCACTTGACCTACGTTTCTTGGGAAAGACATTGGCAATTTCCCACTTGGGTTATAATCTCCGTACAGCACTTGCGCCACCGAATTACCTGTTTGGGTTCCCAAATGCCAAGCCTCAACAATCGCAGGAATATGGTCTGCGGCCCAAGGCAAAGCCAACGGTCTTCCATTATTTAAAACCAAAACAATATTTGGGTTCACTTTGTAGATTTCTTCAAGTAATTCCTGTTGCACTCCAGGCAAATCGAGATTGGTTCTGCTGCGGCCTTCTCCTGTTTGAAAACCGTGTTCTCCAAGAACCATCACAACCACATCTGCATTGGCAGCTGCTTTTTTGGCGGCTTCAAACCCGCTTTTGTCAGTGGTATTAAAAACCAATTCGTCCACAAAAGTCGCTTTGCCCACAATCAAATCGGCTCCTTTTTCAAACGTTAATTGATTGCCTTTATATTGTTGCATTCCCTCGAGAACTGAAACTGCAGTGTTGTCATCCGAAGCGATTCTCCAACTTCCCAACGGGCTGTTTTTGTCATTGGCCAAAGCCCCGATCAAAGCGATTTTTTTTCCCGCTTTTTTCAGAGGCAATAAATTTTTATCATTCTTTAACAACACAATCGATTTTTTAGCCATATCCAATACCCCGTCGTTATTGGCTTTGCTACCAATCGTCACTTTCTCTCTTTCCTCATCACAATATTTGTATGGGTTGTCAAATAATCCCAACTCAAATTTCACACGAAGAATTCTACGAACGGCATCATCAACCAAAGCTTCATTTACTTTACCATTTTTTACTAATTTCACCAGTTCTTCAACATACAAATGCGACTCCATATCCATATCCGATCCGGCAATTACCGCTTTGGCACTGGCATCAGCACCGTCTTTGGCAAAACCATGAGAAATCATCTCCCTAACCGAAGCCCAATCCGAAACCATAAAACCGTCAAACTTCCATTTTCCTTTTAAAATGTCTCTTTGCAAAAACACATTCCCCGTTGCCGGCACACCGTTCAGAATATTGAACGAATTCATAAACGTACGCACACCAGCCTCGGTCGCTGCTTTAAACGGAGGTAAAACTGTATTGAACAATTTTGAATTACTGATATCCACCGTATTGTAATCCCTGCCGGATTCGGCAAAACCATAAGCTGCAAAATGTTTGGCGCAGGCAGCAATTGTATTCACCTTTTGCAAATCGGCTCTCGTTTCTCCCTGGAAACCTGCAACCCTTGCTTTTGCAATTTTACTCCCCAAATACGGATCCTCACCCGCTCCTTCCATCACACGCCCCCAACGCGCATCCTGTGAGATATCTACATTTGGTCCAAAAGTCCAATTAATTCCGGATGCCGAAGCCTCAGCCGCTGCTATCTGAGCCGACTTTTTAATCGCTTCCATATCCCAACTCGCAGCCTCTGCCAGCGGTATCGGACTCAACGTTTTGTAACCGTGAATCACATCAAAACCTATAATCAATGGAATCCCCAATCGGGTTTCCTCTACAGCGATTTTTTGAACTGCCCTAACTTCTTTCACGCCACGAACAGACAACATCGAACCTACCCAACCATCTCTCAAATGTTTGTATTTCAACTCTGCGTTACCGCCCTTTGGTGCCGGTCCAGTTACTTCCCAAAAGCCGTTATATTGATTCATTTGTCCGACTTTTTCCTCCAACGTCATTTCTTTCATCAACAAATCAATACGCTCTTCAATCGGTTTTGTTTGGTCTAAATGTGGTAATTTTTGTGCAATCATATTTCCTGTACTAATCAGGGTAAAAATCCCTGCAATCATTAATAGTTTATTCTTCATACTTTGGTTATAATTTTTATGGCGTGTCCCTTGTCCTGAAGAAAAATCAGGACAAGGGTCGGGCTATACGGCTTTATCTCTCCTCTCGTCCCAAAAGACGAGATGCGAGGATATCGCCTGCTATCCTTCACGCAGCCTTTGCAACAGCATTTCAATTTTTTAAGTTTTCAGTCTCAGTTTTCAGTGTCGAATAGAATCCAGTGAAAACTGCGACTTCCCTTATTCACTTATAAAAGACGAAGCCGGCAATTTCACTTTATTGAAAAGAGTCGATTGATCGGTATTCTTCCAGGCGTAGCGCACTTTCACAGGAACTTTAACCTCACCCGACTGCACCACAACCGTATTATTTTTAATCACGGCTGTCGCTTTGTAAAACACATTATCTGCTCCGGCTATTTCAAACAAATCGGCTTTTTTATCCTTAAAATACAAACCGTCAGCATAATCAAAACTGACCGTTATTTTATTCTTCTCAATCTTCATCCCTTTATAAAGTGGGCCGTTTACCAATGCCTCATTCATTTTGTAGGTATTGGCCAAAGCCAAATTTGCCAAACGGATTCCCACCGATTTTTTATCTTTTGGATGTATGTCATCTATGGGCGAAATATCGCTAGTCAAAACCATTCCTGTATTGGGAACTTCTTGTAATACCTTTCGTTGTGCATCCCGAATTATGGCTCCGCCAAAATGATTTTCACCATATTTATAAGGTGCAATCTGAACATAATAAAACGGAAAATCATATCCCCACAATTTTCGCCAAGAACTAATCAAAGCCGAAAGCGTTTTGTCATAAACCGTTGACCCCACATTACTTTCCCCCTGATACCACAACGCACCGGCAATTTTGAATTTTGTCCAAGGAAAAATCATTGCATTAAAAGCCCTTCCGGGTTGGTTAGGGCCATAACTTTCTTCTTTCCTCGTCTTAGCTGATTCCAATAAAACAGGATCATTCTGAATCACTTCTTCCGGCATCCAAATCTCGGCTGGAGTCCCACCCCAATTGGAGGAAATCAAACCAATAGGCACATCTTTTAATTCTTCCTGCAAATGCTTTCCAAAAAAATATCCCACCGCACTGAAATATTTCATGGTTTCGGGCGTACATTCGGTCCAACTCCCGAAGAGATTGTTTTGTGGAGCGGTAGCCGTTAATTTTGGCACCAAAAAAAGTCGGATATTCGGGTTTGCAGCATTTTTTACTGCTTCATCACCATTCTCAATTCCCCAACTGGCATTCATTTCTATATTGGATTGCCCGGAACAAATCCAAACCTCTCCAATCAAAATGTTTTTCAGTACGATTTCATTGTAACCTTTTATAGCAATGGTGTAAGGCCCTCCTTCTTTTGGAGTCGGAATTACAATCTCCCATTTCGCCTGATTACTGGTTTTTACTTTATATTTTTGATTATTCCAACTTGGTGTAATCACCACTTCTTCCTGCGGATTTGCCCAACCCCAAATAATAACTTCTGTATTGCGCTGCAAAACCATATTATCCGAAAACACGTTCGGCAGCGTAACATTTGCGAAAGCGGTATTTGAAAGAATCAGGAAGAGAACAAAAACAATACTTTTATTTTTCATTTAATATTTTTTTAAAATAAGGAATCAACTGAGATGCCATGACTTTATCATCAGCTATATCAGGATGGTAACCACATCCTTTTGGTGTCATCGATTGGAATTCAAACAATGTGATTGGTTTGTGTGCGGTATCGTTTTCAAAAGCCTGAATCACTTTTTTCAGACATTTAATAAGAGTAACATTTTTTTCGCCCGAAACCATTGGACTGGACAAAAGTACAATTCGGGTATTTGGAGCATGTTTGTAAACCGTTTTGATAAAATCGATATAATTGGAAACGTATTTTTTCTCATTAAATGGTAATCTCGCTTTTTTTCCGTCACCGTCAGAAAGATCATTCGTCCCTAAACAAATACTCACCAAATCGGGTTGAAAAGCAAAATCATACGGTTTGGAACTATCTTTATTTAAGTATAAATTTTCATAAACATCAGGAATGATTGGCTCGTCGATATGCTCGTCATTCCAGTTCCGGTACATTCCGTAACCTGAAACGGAGCTCAACACAAAATCAAGATCCAAAGCTCTTGCCAATATTGACCCGTAAACCCAATAAGCATTGTGCTGGTCGTACCATTCTCCACTGCCACAAGGAATCGTAGATGCATCATTCCCAAAACCGCAAGTTATGGAATCGCCTATGAGTTCAATTTTTTTTCTTTTTTTAGTCGCAGGACTTTCAATTAATTTTGCATTGGTTCCGCCAAACAAAACACCTCCGTTGGCAGCTTCCGTAGCTTTATAAATTGAAAGATGGTGCGTTTTTTTTCTATCGGAAACCGCAACCGGATAACTTTTCATTTCTCCGGCACCGATTCGGACCCTCCCGATATATTTTCCATCGAGTTCCAAAGAGACATAAACTTGATGGTCAACAGCACTTTGCAAAGAAATAGAACAAGAATCTCCACTAAAATCAAAAGAAACCGATGAAGCAGAGCCTACTAGCACCGCCTTATCGTCAGCCAATTTTTCGACTCTTCCTTGATATTCAAAATATGACTTGGTTTCTGCCTGTTTCTGGGCAATTGAACCGAATGAAACGGAAACCAATAAAAATAGAAAACCAATTTTTTTATAATTCATAGTGGAAAATTGTAATCATTAATAAACAGCTAACAAATTTACAGATTCCACTTAGTCTGAAAGAATACTAAAATATCAAAAGATGACAAAAAAATGTCATTTTAAATGCATTTACTATTTTAATTAAGAGAAAAAAGTATAATTTGATTGTTTTTTTAACAGCTTACAGAAATTCCAACAGCGGCCAATTATTTATAAAGCCATTTTTTTATTAGTTTGGTGTACCTTGGCATAAGCCAATAAACCATTATAAAGACAACAGTTCCTGAAATAAAAAATGAATTTACGAATCGGTTTTCGGGAAAATGTAAAGTATTCAAAACAGGTAAAACTATCAACGGAATGAGTATAGACAAAGGAAAAATGGCTGACCATGTAACCAAATATTGTTTCCAACGAACAGGTGCTTTCTGATTTCCCTGTTCTGGCAAAAAAAGAAAATCCAAACCACTTTTAATAAAATATTGATCACCGATAACAAAAAAAGGCTTGGCTTTTTCTATTAGATTTTTTCTTCTATCTGATTCCATCCAAAATTTCAAATTCTCAACAGTATCAAAGCGAATGATCACCGTATAAGTAAAGGTCAAATTAGGAATTGGCTTGACTATTTGCAAATCCATATTTCCCTTATAACTTCTACAAATAGGAACAACTTCTTCCAACCATTCCTCGTATTGTTTTTGTTTTCCCTCCTTAATTTGATGGGATATTACAACAGTTGCTCCTTGATTTTCCATGTAATTAGGTTGTTGATTTTTGTTTTAAACAATGGTTTATAAGGCTCTACATCCATTTTATTAATTAAAGTCGTTTGGTGCAAATGAAATATATCTATCTAGTCTAAAAACCTCTATTGGCCTTAAAACATTATTATAGTCAATGGTTACGATTTTCTGAATTACATAATATTCTCCATTTTTTTTAAAATGTAAAATATTCATTTCCTATTAGTTATAAATAAGCAGACCTCAAACTGAGATATATATTTGGTATCGTTTATGCTAATATATAAAATATTGGAATAGGCAATCCAACCATCCTAAAAATAAATAAAAGCCCCTCAAATAGCATTTCACTTTTTGAGGGCTCTAAAAATTTGAGTTTTTCAATTTCACAAAGGAATATTTCCGTGTTTTCTTTTAGGCGTATCAACAACTTTATTCTCCAACATACTAAACGCTTTTATCAATTTGCGTCGGGTATCTTGCGGTAAAATTACCTCATCGACAAAACCGCGTTGGGCAGCTGTGTAGGGATTGGCAAAAAGTTCGGCATATTCGGCTTCTTTCTCCAAAAGTTTGGCTTCATGGTCTTCGGCGTCGTGGATTTCTTTTTTAAATATAATTTCCGAGGCTCCTTTGGCTCCCATCACCGCAATCTCGGCAGTTGGCCAGGCAAAATTCATATCGGCTCCAATGTGCTTGGAATTCATCACATCATAGGCACCACCGTAAGCTTTGCGGGTGATTACGGTTACCCGAGGCACCGTAGCTTCGCTCAAAGCGTAAAGTAGTTTTGCCCCATGAATAATGATTCCGTTCCATTCCTGATCGGTTCCAGGCAAAAAGCCCGGCACATCCACCAACACCAAGAGCGGTATGTTAAACGCATCACAAAAACGGGTAAATCTCGCCGCTTTTTTGGAACTGTTCACATCGAGACATCCTGCCAAAAACATTGGTTGGTTGGCAACAATCCCTATACTTCGTCCTCCCAATCGAGCGAAACCCACAAGAATATTTTCAGCATAATTTTTATGTATTTCAAAAAACGAATCTTCATCTATAATTCCAGCTATTACGCTGTGCATGTCATAAGGCTTATTTGGGTTGTCCGGAATAATGTTTGCCAATTGTTCGCGTATTTCTTCTTTTAGTTCATACGGCAAATTCTTTGGCGTTTCTTTGTTGTTTTGCGGCAAATAACTAAGTAGCTTCTTAATGTCCTCCAGACATGCCACACCATTAACAGCAGTTCGATGTGCCACACCCGACTTAGTGGAATGTGTGCTGGCACCTCCCAACTCCTCCGAAGTAACCGATTCGTTAGTCACGGTTTTCACCACGTTTGGTCCCGTTACAAACATATAGCTGGTTTCCTCTACCATAATCGTAAAATCGGTCATAGCCGGAGAATAAACCGCTCCACCTGCACAAGGTCCCATAATGGCCGAAATTTGAGGAATCACACCGCTAGCCTGCACATTTCGGTAGAAAATATCGGCATAACCTCCCAATGAACGAACACCTTCCTGAATACGTGCCCCGCCCGAGTCGTTAAGTCCAATCATCGGCGCTCCCATTTTAACGGCCATATCCATGACTTTACAAATTTTCTCTGCGTGAGTTTCGGACAATGAGCCTCCAAAAACCGTAAAATCCTGTGCAAAAATATACACCAACCTTCCGTTGATGGTTCCGTAACCCGTGATGACTCCATCACCGTAATACATTTCTTTTTCCATCCCGAAATCGGTGGTTCGATGTGTCACCAACATCCCAATTTCTTCAAAAGAACCTTCATCCATCAAATAATCGATACGTTCCCTTGCCGTGAGTTTTTTACTTGAATGCTGTTTGGCTATACGCTTAAGTCCTCCACCCAAAAGGGCTTCAGCAATTTTATCGTTGAGTGTTTTTATCTTGTCCTGCATATTATTTTAACCACTAAGTTTTATTAATTCTTCTTTTTTGGCTAAAGCCAAATTAGCATTCAGTCTTTTTTTTTACCATTAAGATATTAAGTCTCATTAAGAAAGGCGAACTTAATTTTCTTAATATCTTAATGGTTCAATTTTTTTTCAATTCGGTAAGCGAACGATCTTTTGATCTTCAAAATATTGTTTCAATGCGATCAAAGCTGCAATCTCCGCTTCCTGAGCCATTTGGTTTTTCAACACATCTGCATTGTAATATTTCTTAACAAAATGCGTGTCGAATTTCCCCGAACGAAAGGCCTCGTGTCCGAAAACAAATTTCCCGAAAGGCAAAGTCGTCTGAACTCCTTCCACACGGTAATTTTCGATCGCTTTAATCATCAACTGAATCGCTTCTTCACGGGTTTTCCCGTAAGTGATTAATTTGGCCAACATTGGATCATAATAAATCGGAATATCCATACCCTGATCAAAACCGTTGTCCACGCGAATCCCTTCGCCAACAGGCAATTGATAAACATCCAAATGTCCTACACTCGGCAGGAAATCATTCATAGGATCTTCGGCATAAACACGCAATTCAAGTGCATGGCCTTTTATATGCAAATCTTCTTGTTTTATGGTCAATTCTTCTCCCCTTGCAATTCTAATCTGCAATTCAACTAAATCAGTTCCTGTAATCAATTCCGTAACGGGGTGCTCTACTTGCAAACGAGTATTCATTTCGAGGAAATAGAAATTATTATTTTCGTCCAATAAAAACTCCACTGTTCCCGCTCCCAAATAATCACAAGATTTAGCCACCAAAACAGCTGCCTCACCCATTTTTTTACGCAATTCAGGTGTTAAAACTGCCGAAGGTGCTTCCTCCACCACTTTTTGGTGACGACGCTGAATACTGCATTCCCTTTCAAAAAAATATAAAAAATTGCCGTGACTGTCCGCCATCACCTGAATTTCGATATGACGCGGTGATGCGACATATTTTTCTATAAAAACAGATCCATCACCAAAAGCAGCCATTGCTTCGCTTATGGCACGATTCATTTGCGATTCAAAATCAGCTTCGTTTTCCACCACTCGCATTCCTTTTCCTCCACCACCGGCCGAAGCTTTAATCAAAATAGGAAAACCAATTGCCGTGGCAGCCTGTTTTGCTTTTTCGATATCGGTAATCGCTTGGTCAATACCGGGAACCATTGGGATATTATAAGCTTTTACGGCATCTTTGGCAGCCAGTTTACTTCCCATCATTTTTATAGCCTTTGATTTTGGACCAATAAAAATGAGGTTGTTTTTATCTACTTCTTCGGCAAATTCTGCATTCTCACTCAGGAATCCGTATCCCGGATGAATCGCATCTACATTCAAAGATTTTGCCACCTCAATAATTTTACTTCCCATCAAATACGATTGGCTCGAAGGAGCTTCCCCAATCCAAACCGCTTCATCAGCAAATTTCACATGCGGGGCGTTTCTATCCACAGTCGAATAAACGGCAACGGTTTTAATCCCCATTTTTTGCGCAGTTTTCATCACCCTAATGGCAATTTCCCCTCTATTGGCAACCAGTATTTTTTTCATATTTTACAATTATAAAGAATAATAGAGTAGAGAATATAGATTTTTCAAAAGGCTGAAAAATAAACAGCTTAATTTTCTATTCTCTTTACTCAAATTCAATTAACAACTGACCTTTTTCCACCGCATCGCCCTTACTCACCGAGATAGATTTGATAACCCCGTCGCGAGGCGAAAGAAAACTGTTCTCCATTTTCATCGCACTCAAAATAATCAAATTGTCATTCTCCTTGACGGTTTGTCCTGCAACGACATTGATTTCCAAAATAAGCCCCGGCATTGGTGCTTTGATCGCATTGACCTGTTTAGCCGATCCAATTTCAAATCCCATTTCCTTGATCAAAATATCCAACGCGTTGGCAATAGAAACAGTATAATCGGTATTATTCACCTTCACTGTATAGCGTTTATGATTAAAATCCGAAGAGATGATTTCCGCTTTATAAGGCGTGTTTTGATGCAGGACATGAAATTCATTTACCTCTGTAGGTATTGCATCCAATTTGGAAACGCTTTCTTTTTCAAAATCAAAATGGAAAGCATCGTTTACGGTTACTTTGTAGTTCGAACCCATTCTTTTTCTTTTTAGCTTAGTAAAAATAGGAAAGAAAACGTTTTCGTGAAAAAAATTATAAAAATAAGATTGATTTAGAAGCAAATAAAAAACTTCAATTTCAAAAAAAAGGAAATGATTTCAATAAAAACAATATCTATAATCAATCTTTTTGCGCAAAATTCAGTAGTCATTGCAATTATTATTTAGTGTTATTATCTGATAAATTAGACTCAAAAAACGACCTTATAACCATACAAATTAGGATCGAATAAGATCAAATTATTGCACTTTTTGCTCTCCGCTGACGTTTATTTCAATCAAATTATTCTCTTATCGACTAAATCGATATAATTATACCGAAAAAGGCATTGTGATAAATGTTAAAAAAACACTTTTTTATTAATTTTAACATATTTGCAATTTCATTTTATTTGACAATACTTCAATGAATTTATAAAAAACAATCAATAAAATATAAAAATCATTTTTAAAGCATATTTTTTTTATTCAATTCTCTTTTTTGACTACTTTTAGAATACAAAATAAAACAACGGTTTTTAAATAAAAAAACAATATAAATTTAAATCATAATATCATGAAAAATTCAATCTTTTTTTTAGGAATTGCTTTACTTTCTTTCATTACTGTTTCAACAGCTTCAAACAATATTCCAACTGCAAAAAATGAATTCGCAACTGTAACATACGATGATGATGTAACACCATTGTGTCAAGCTATCATCAAAGGAGATGTTGAAGTAGTTAAAAAATTCATCGAATACGGAGTGGATGTAAATCAAAAATCTAACGGGTTAACCCCTTTGATGATTGCTGCCCGTAGCAACAAAGTAGAAATTGTTAAATATCTTATTGAAAATTGCAAAGTAAAAATCAACGAAAAAGATTCTAACGGATTTACTGCCTTGAAATATGCTGAACTTTCAAATGCTACTGAATCAATTGAAATTTTAAAAAACCATAAATAACCAATTTTAACCAAGCACGCACCTAAGTTTGCCCCAAATCCTTATCGTCCTCAATAAAATTCATTTTTTGAAAATTATTGGGGACGATTTTATTTTTGGACATTATAAAACCAACAATCCAAATTCCCTCAAAGTGTTTACAGGTTTCGAATACCAAAACAACTCGAAGTCTTCCGATTGCTTTTCAAAATCGGCTTTTATTTCCTGAAAAGAATAAGTTTTCACGTTTGAAACCGAGATTTTTTGAAGTATTTCGACAAGCCATTCGCCTTCATTTTTTGAAGTTTGAATCGTAAAACTTTCCTTTTTGTCATGAAAAGTTAAAGACAACATTTCCCATGAGTTACCTTTTTTTGATTTGGTGAAATGTTCAACAGTAGGTTTTCCGCCTAACCAAACAATTTTGGCAGTAGGCTTAATATTAAAATTGGCATCTTTCTGAAGTGCATCATAAATAAAATCGGGACCAATTTTGGTCTTCGGAATTTTGAAATCGAACCATTCCTGCAAGTCATAATCAAAACAGATTCCGTGCATGTAATTGAACAGCGATTTCTTCAATCCAAAACTGAATTTATCGTGGTCGATTCCTGTTGAATCTATAAATTGTATATCGTTATTGGCAAAAACCACCCCTAGCCCCTCCAAAGGAGGGGAAGTTGGAACAGCTCCATACTGCTCCGGAAACATTCCCACCGGACTGTGAGCCGTCATCGCAAATTGATGCCAAAACCCCGATTGTAAAACGCCTGCTTCAAACAATTGACGTACCATTTCAAGGCTATCCACCGTTTCCTGAACCGTTTGGGTTGGATAACCATACATCAAATAAGCGTGTACCATAATGCCCGCTTCGGTAAAATTACGGGTAACTTTGGCCACTTGCTCTACCGTAACACCTTTGTCAATTAGTTTCAGCAATCTGTCCGAAGCTACTTCGAGTCCGCCAGAAACGGCAATACAACCAGAAGCTTTTAATAGCAAACACAAATCGGCCGTAAAACTTTTTTCGAAACGAATGTTTGTCCACCAGGTAACCGATAATTTCCTGCGAAGAATTTCGAGTGCCAAAGCCCGCATCAAAGCAGGAGGCGCAGCTTCGTCAACATAATGAAAACCGGTTTCTCCAGTTTGGGCAATCATTTCTTCCATTCGGTCGCAAAGCAAACTCGCCGCGACAGGTTCATACAACTTGATATAATCCAGAGAAATGTCGCAGAAAGTACATTTTCCCCAATAACAGCCGTGCGCCATCGTAAGTTTGTTCCAGCGTCCGTCACTCCACATTCGGTGCATCGGATTTACAATTTCGATAACCGAAATGTATTTATCCAACGGTAAATCCGAATAATCCGGTGTTCCCACTTGGGATTGTTTGTAATCCGGTTGAGTGGAATTGTTTTTATAAACTACTTTTCCATCTTCTAACAGAAAAGTCCTTTTAAACTCCCCTAGCCCCTCCAAAGGAGCAGGATTCGATACCAAATTGCATAACAATTCTATTGGCGTTTCGCCATCATCCAAAGTGATATAATCAAAAAACTCAAAAACCCGGGGATCCGAGAGCGAACGCAATTCGGTATTTGGGAAACCGCCGCCCATTGATATTTTTATATTTGGGTAATGCTTTTTTACCCATTGTGCAGAGCGGAAAGCACTGTATAAATTTCCCGGAAATGGAACCGAAATCAAGAATAATGTCGGCTGAATATTTTCTATTTTTTCCTTTAAAATCGAAAGCAGAATCGAATCAATATAAGTTGGTTCCTGTTGCAAGGCTTCATACAATTCATCAAAAGAATTGGCACTCCGACCAAGACGTTCCGCATAGCGGCTGAAGCCAAAATTTTCATCGATGCATTCCACGATAAAATCCGAAATATCTTCGAGATACAAAGTTGCCAAATGCTTTGCTTTGTCCTGTGTTCCCATTGTTCCAAAAGCCCAATCCAATTCTTCCAACTGAGCAAAACGAGAAGCTTCGGGCAAGAAATCCTCCTGACAAATTTGAAGTGCCAATGTTGGATTTTTTCCCTGCAAAAAAGCAATAACCGAATCGATGGTTTTGATGTATTCGTCTTTTAATGCATAAATTCTTCGAGCATTTGTTGTTTTTGGTTTATCGCTTATTGTAGTCTGACTAAAAATAGCTTCTAATCCTTCTTTCGAAAACAGTTCCAAAATCACATCAATACCCAAATCCGCCTGAACTGATTCGATGTTTTTGGTATTCAAAAAACCTTTTATATACGCTGTCGCCGGATACGGAGTATTCAGTTGGGTAAAAGGTGGCGTGATGAGGAAAAGCTTTGGTTTCAAGAGAAATATTTTTTGCAAAAATAAGGGATATTTATAATCTTTTTTTGGAAAAGATTTTACTGGTCAACATTTAATTTTTTATTTTGCCTTGTAGATATTTAATTACATTTGTCAAATCCCAAATCATTGAAATGAAATATAAATTACTCCTTATATTTTTCTTTATTGCTTTACAACTGTTTTCTCAAAGCAAAAACCAATCTACAGGTTTTAAAGAAAACAAGGGGCAAATTATTGATCAAAAAGGCAAACCCAACAATGCTGTAAAATATCTTTTAAACTCAGGTGGATTAAATGTACAGTTAAAGAAAAATGGTTTTTCATATGATATTTACGAAGTAAAAAAAAGTCCTATCACACCTTCAAAAACCTCTAAAACACTTCCCTATCAGATTCCTGAAAAAGATAAAAACGAGGAGCAAGAATATAGTTTAGAATACTTATATCATAGAATTGATATCGACTTTGTAAACTCAAATCCAAAAGTAGAATTGGTTACAGATCAAAAATCTACAGATTTTGACAACTATTATAATGTTCCAAATAAACCCGAAGGAATTACTGGAATTTATCAATACAAACAAATAACCTATAAAAACATTTACCCAAATATTGACGTAGTTTTTTCAATCCCGAATGACCCCAAAAAAGTCGTTGAATACAATTTTGTGATTCATCCAAATGGAAAAGTTTCTGATATTCAATTAAAATTTAACGGAGCCAAAACAGATTTAGTTGATAATAAAATCCTAATGAATGTTCGTTTTGGAAAAATGGAGGAAACATTACCAATGAGCTGGACTGAAGATAGAGAAAACAAACAAGAAATAACAGTTCGTTATAGAAAAATTAAAAACAATGTTTATGGATTCGAAACTTCCAATCAGGTTTCAGATAAAACTGTAATTATTGATCCGGTGCCTACAAGATTGTGGGGGACTTATTATGGGGGAGATGGAGAAGAGAATAATTTTAACGGAATCGTTAAGACAAATAATCAATTTGTTTATATCGGAGGGTATACCACCAGTTTAACAAATATTTCAACTAGTGGAAGTTATCAACCAAACTTTATTTCCAATGAAGATGGCTTTATTGCAAAATTTGATTCGGATGGCCAGAGAATCTGGAGCACCTATTATGGAGAATCACATAGAGATATATTTAGAGCTTTAGATTTTGACACATATAACAATATTTATGCCGCAGGGCAAACTGGCAGTACAAATAACATTTCTACATCTGGTTCACATCAGCAAAATTACAACAATTGGTATGATGGTATGATAGTTAAATTCGACTCAAATGGTCATAGAATATGGGGAACTTATTATGGAGGAGGAGGTATAGACCAAATTACTAGCATTAAAGTTGACCACAATCAAAACATAATTGTGACGGGATATACCCAGAGTGTAAGCGATATTGCAACACCAAATAGTTTCAAACCCACAGCAAATACTTACGTTAATAATTCTGGAGAAGATGGTTTTTTAGCTAAATTTAATGAAAATGGAGTAAGAATATGGGCAACTTATTACGGAGGAGATGGACTAGATAATTTTTTTTCAGTTGATATTGATTCGAATAATAATATTTTTTGTTCTGGAACAACTAGTAGTTTTCAGGGAATTTCAACCCCAGGATCCTATAGAGAAACATTTAATTACAAAACCATATTGTGGAATGACACTTTTGTTGTAAAATTTAATACTAATGGAGAAAGGTTATTTGGAACTTATTATGGTGGATTAGATTACGATGTTAATTCTCAAATATTAATTGACAAAGAAGATAATTTTATAATTTCTGGTTACACTAGAAGCACCGATGATATTGGAAAAACAAATTCTTTTCAAGCAAACAACAATGGTCAATATGATTCTTATTTAGCAAAATTCACTAATAAAGGAAATCTAATCTGGAGTACATTTTATGGAGGCGAAGGGTTTGATGGCCATTGGGGCAAAAATTCAGTAGCTATTGATGAAAACAACTCAATTTATTTATATAGCAGCGGAACAAGTTCCAATAACATTTCGACAATTGGTTCTTTTCAGGAAAATTTAAAAGGATATAGCAATCTGTATATAGTCAAATTTAGACCGAACGGTGAAAGAGTATGGGGAACATATTATGGAGGGGCATCCTCTAATTATTCAGGAGATATTTCCTATGATAAAAATGGCATTTTTTATCTTTCTGGTTGGACTTATAGTAGCACAGACATAGCAACTCCTAATGCCTTTCAGACGCAACTTAAAGGCACATATGATACTTTTCTAATAAAATTTAAAGACTGTGAATCAACCACTTCAGCAACAAGTAACTCACCGATATGTAATGGAAATTCCTTAGAACTTAAAGCATCAGGTGGAACAAATTATTCTTGGACAGGGCCAAATGGGTTCATATCAACGGATCAAAACCCAACGATACCAAATGCTACTACAATTAATAGTGGAGAATATAGTTGCCTAATCACAGGAACTGGTAGTTGTGATGACACCAAAAAAATCAATGTTGTAGTTGCTAATACAGCTTCTCCAACAGGAAATACAAATCAAACTTTTTGTTCTAATCAAAATGCAACAATTGCAAATATCCTAGTTACAGGAAGTTCAATAAAATGGTATGATGCTGCAAACAATGGTACTTTGTTAGCCGAAACAACAAGTTTGCAAAATGGTAAAACCTATTATGCTTCACAAACCATCAATAATTGTGAAAGTCCTAGATTTGGAATTACCGTTTCAATTGTCAATACTCCTTCTGCTCCAATAGGAAATACGAGTCAAGCTTTTTGTAAAAACCAAAATGCATCGTTGAACCAAATTCAAATATCAGGACAAAATATAAAATGGTACGATACTAATTCTTCGGCTACCAGTTTGCCAAACACTACTTTATTAGAAAACAATAAAACCTACTACGCCTCACAAACTGCAGGATGTGAAAGTGCCAGAACAGCGATTTTGATAAAAATTAATGATACGTCTTTACCAACTGGAAATAATAACCAACAATTTTGCATCTATGAAAATGCCACTTTTTCAAATCTCAATATTACAGGGACTAATCTAAAATGGTACAATTCGGCAGTAAATGGAAATAATTTACAAGAATCAATATTGCAAAATAGTGTTTATTACGCAACTCAAACATTGAATAACTGTGAAAGTGAAAGATATGCCGTTACTGTAAAAATTCAGGATACTCAAATTCCGATAGCCGATTCCCCACAGGCATTTTGTATTCAAAAAAATGCTTTAATTAGGGATATTGATATTACGGGACAAAATATAAAATGGTACGATAGTAACACTTCTTCTGTAAGTTTAACAGAATCAACTCTGCTTGCAAACGGAATTACATATTATGCTTCACAGATTATAAACAATTGTGAAAGCGATCGAACCCCAGTAGCTATAAATATTCTTAATGCAACTGCTAGTGACTGCATCAACCTTATCGACGAACTTCCCTATCCAAAATTCTTCACACCCAATAATGATGGGTTCAATGATCATTGGACAATTGACTTTGCTTATTTGGCACCCAATTCAACCATCAAGATATTTGATCGTTATGGAAAATTAATCAAAGAATTAATATCTGGTGCTTCCTGGGATGGAACCTATCAAAATCTACCCTTGTCCTCAACGGATTATTGGTTTGTGGCTACCCGCTTAAACGGTGCTGAATTCAGAGCTCACTTTAGTTTAAAAAGATAAAATTGACATAAAAATAAAGCCCTTAATTGGGCTTTTCTTTATTTTACCTGCTTCAAAATCCAACTTGAAATTTCCTCCAAGGCAACTGGTGAAAAGGTTTGCTCAATTATTTCATATTCAGTAGGTAAACCTGTTTTACATTCCTGAAAAAGATGATTCAAATTAGGCAATACTTTGGTCGTTGTTTTTTTATTTCCTCCTTGTACCAACGCTTTTTTAATCGCTTCTAAGTTTACATTAGCGGGAACTTGAAGATCTTTATCACCGTTTATGGCCAAAACAGGACATTTTACTTTTTCTAAAGCAGATGCCGGATCAAATTTCAGAAAATAAAACATCCAGGGATTCGTAATTTGAGTAGTTAACCCACTTATTTGTTGCTCGCTCATTTTATTTCCAAATTGCGATTTGAAGTAGCTATTGATTTTCATTTTTAGATTATCATCATTTGCGGTCGAAGCCAAAATTATATCATACACACCCTTAAAAATCACCTGTCCTTTTTGAATTTCGTTTTCAAGAACTCCCATTTGGCGCTCTATTTTTTCTTTTTGCAAAAGCATCAATTTATCACCGCGAATTCCCGTTCCGGCTAATAAAACTATGAAACCTACATCCTTTGAATTTCCAGCTACAATCGGTGCTATCACTCCGCCTTCACTATGTCCTATCAATCCTATTTTGGTTTTATTAATTTCTTTTCTGGTTTTCAAAAAATCAATTCCTGCCTGAACATCACGGGAAAAATCCATTGTAGTCGCTGTTTTAAAATCACCTGTTGATTTTGCAACACCACGATCATCAAATCGCAACACCGCAATTCCTTTTTTAGTCAGATAATCAGCCAAAACAAGGAAAGGTTTGTGACCAAATAACTCTTCATCTCTATTCTCCGGCCCACTTCCGGTTATCAAAATTACAGCGGGAAAATTTCCTTGCTTTTTGGGCAAAGTCAAAGTTCCTGCCAAAACGTTCTTATCGGTTTTATTTTCGAAGGTAACTTCCTCAGAATAATATGGATAAGGTTTTTGCGGCTCTTGTGGTCTTACTATGTCCTTTTTTTCAACTTCTGTTCTTGATAAATTCAAAGGGAAAACTTGACCTCTTTGCGTAAATTCACCAACTAAATTATTATCACCATCTAACTTTCCTTCGTAAACAATTAGAGCGCTTGGTATTTCTAATTTTAAAATAGAATTCTCGAAACTACTTTTTGTGAATGGAATTCCTTTTACCCCTTGATCGGGACTGTCCATAGTTGAACTATAACCCTTTTCGGATTTAGTAATATTGAACACAACTCTTAATTGACTTCCCGGCACTTTTATGATACCATTCCATTGACCTGTGATTTCTTGTCCTGTCATTATAAAAGCAGACAAAATTGTCATTACAAAAATTATTTTTTTCATCATTTGATTTGATTTGATTATCATGAATTATAACTGATATTAAAGATGAACTCGATTGTTACCATCTCTCTTTTTGGGGATGATAGCAAAAAAGCGAAATATTCCCTTTTAGCCCCGATCGTAGTGAAAATCCTTGTAAGCAGTCTCGTCCCAAAAGACGAGAGGCTTACATGATTGTAACAAAGAGCGGGACGATGTTTCCAAAAATACCCATTGCTTCTGCTCCTAATTGAGAATTAAACATAGATTTATAAACCTTTATCTTTTTTCTCTAATTTCTTAAACTTAACATAGGAATACACCATTGGGACAATAGCTAAAACAACAACTAAGGAAATAAACACAAAAGCAAACGAAGGATTTTGAAAAATCAATCCTCCCAATACGATAAAAAGCCCTCCCATAAACCAAAGTTTTCCGGCAAAATTATGGGTAGCTTTCCAAACCTCGTTGTTTTCCAATGTCCAAGGAGTACGAATCCCGATAAAATAATTGGGTTGAATTACTTTGAAATAATTTCCCAAAACCAAAAATAAAATTCCGATCAGAATGTAAATGAAATTTGGAGTCGAAAAAGAGGGCTTCTTGGTTATGAAAATGATAAATAGGGCCATTATCGACATGCATAAAACAAGGAAAAATCGTAATTGATAAAATTTTCCGCCCATTAAAGCAATTCTTTTCTTAGGATCTATTTTTGGGACAACTAACAATAAAATATACATTAAAACCGGCAGCATAAACACCATTCCGATCAAGGAAAACTTATCGCCCCAATGATCCACTTCGCCTTTGTAATTCCAGTGAGTAGGCACTTTTTCAGGCAATGTTTTCCAAATAAAAATCAAATAGACAAAAGGCATTAACACAAGTGCGATAATAGGAAGTTCTTTCCTAAAAGTTGAATTCATAGCTTATTTTTTAAAGGTTAAAATCCATTGTAAAACATCTTCCATTATCGTGGTATTTATGGAATAGAAAATAAATTGTCCCGATTTTTCAGCGGTAATCAAATCGGCACGTTTTAAAATATCCAAATGATGCGAAATACTGGGTTTTGAAATATTAAAAGCATCTGCAATTTCTCCTGCAGTCAAATCCTTCTCTTTCAAAAGCTCCAAAATCTCTCTCCGAGTAGCATCATTCAATGCTTTAAATACATCATTCATCATCTAAATCATTTAAATATTTAGACAAATATCTAAATACTTTTTTAATCTGCAAAAAAAATGGACAACAATTTAATTTGCTGTCCATTTTATATAGTGTTTAAATGAATTTTAAAATTTATGTTCTTGCTTACTAATTACCAATAATGCAATTAGCGAAATACAAGCTGCAGCAGTAAGATACATCCCCACTGAAGCTATTCCATAAAGATCAGATAACTTAATTGCGATCATTGGCGCAAAAGCGGCGCCTAAAATTCCCGCCATATTAAAAGTCAATGAAGCTCCTGTATAACGAACGGTTGTTGGAAATAATTCAGATAAAAAGGTGCCTAACGGTCCGTATATGAATCCCATTAATGACATTCCCAAACAAACAAAAGTGGTAACCAGTACAATATTATTTGTCGTTAAAAAGAATGAAAAGAAGAAACCAAAAATAGCTATTGCAATAGTTGTGTAAATAAGCATTTTTCTGCGACCAATTTTATCTGCTGCCAAGGCTGAAATTGGAATAAAAATAGCAAAAAACAATACTGAGAACAACTGAATTAAAAGTGCTTCCCTATTAGAAAACCCTAAACCTTTAGTATTCCAATTCAACATAAAAACAGTCATTAAATAGAACACCAAGAAGGTTGTAACAGCGGCCAACGTACCAAAAATCAATTGATTTTTATACAATTTAAAAACAGTTACAAAAGGCACTTTCACTTCCTTTTGTTCCTCTTTTGAATTTTCAAAAGCTGGAGTTTCAGTAATTTTTAATCGAATATAAAAACCAACAATCACCAAAAGAGAACTGGCAAGGAAAGGAATTCTCCAACCATAATCCATAAAATCGGCACTACTCATACAATCCGTCAAAACTAAAAAAGTACCTCCTGACAACAATAAGCCTATCGGTGCTCCTAGTTGCGGGAACATTCCATACCAGGCACGTTTGTTTGGCGGTGCATTTTCGATAGCCAATAAAACGGCTCCACCCCATTCGCCTCCTAAACCAACACCCTGACCAAATCGGCAAAGCATTAATAAGATAGGTGCCAAAATTCCAATACTTGCATAACCTGGTAAAAAACCAATGCTTATTGTCGAAAGACCCATCGTCAATAGAGCAACAACCAACGTTACTTTCCGCCCAATCTTATCGCCATAATGACCAAAAACCGCCGACCCTAAAGGTCTTGCAAGAAACGCAATAGAAAAAGTAGCTAATGATTCTAAAGTAGAACTTGTACTATCGGCACCCGGAAAAAACAATTGAGGAAAAACCAACACAGCAGCATTGGCGTAAATATAAAAATCAAAAAATTCGATGGTTGTACCTATTAAGCTTCCAAAAAGAACATGCTTAAGAGAATTCACCTGATTAGGTTTATTTTTCATTCTGGTTTTAATCTAATTTTATTTTTAAGAAAATTGGGTGTAAAAATGCTTCTATTTTTTTAAAGCAACAAACATTTATTTATTAAAACAGGACTTTATTGTGAAAAATTCAAAATTGACAACTAAAATTAAACCTCTTTTTCAAACACGAATTGCACTAATTTTCACGAATTAATTATTGCTTTAAATCACACAAATCAGAAAATATGCCTTTTAAAATCCATGCATTCCCGTTTGCTTTTTGAATTTTGCCTTTTGCCCTTTGCTTTTACCCCTTGCTTTTATTTATTTTCATTAAATTTACAGCTATCAAAAAATAAATCTAAAATTATGCCTACCGACTGTATCAGCTATCAAAACTCAGGATATTTTTCCAAATTGATACATGATTATTTAGATCAAAAACCAGAATTAAAGTCCCTATACAACCATTTCCCCACTCTCGAAAACTTTGAAAAACAAATCGAGGAAAAAAAAGTCAATTTCAATAGCAATGACAAAAGACAAACTTTAGTTAATGTCTTAAAAAGTCAATATACTGAATTGAACGTTTCCAAAGAAACTTTAAATAACATTGAACTTTTAAACGATTCCAATACTTTCACTATTACCACCGGACATCAATTAAACTTGTTCAGCGGCCCATTGTACTTTTTATACAAAATCATTTCAACCATTAATCTTACCAAGGAATTAAAGGTAAAATATCCTGAAAATAATTTTGTTCCGATTTATTGGATGGCGACGGAAGATCATGATTTTGAAGAAATCAATTATTTCTGTTTCAAAGGGAAAAAATTTCATTGGAACAGAGAAAGTGCCGGCCCTGTTGGACGACTATCTACTGAAGGTTTGGACGAATTTCTTGAAATATTTGCCCTTGAAATTGGGCACAGCAAGAATGTCAACACTATCAAAAAGTTATTTGAAGATTCGTATCTAAAACACGATAAGCTCGCCGATGCCACACGATATTTAGCAAACGCTCTTTTTGGCGATTCTGGATTAGTTATTCTGGATGGAGACAATGCAGAATTGAAGCGCAGTTTTATTCCTTATATAAAAGAAGAATTACTTCAACAGACTGCAGTCAAAAAAGTAAACGAAACCAACGAAAAACTCAGCGATTACTTTGTTCAGGTGAATCCACGAGAAATCAATTTATTCTATATCGAAGATAATTTACGTGAGCGAATTATTCTGGAAAACGGAATTTACAAAGTCAACCACACTAAAATCGAGTTTACCGAAACTGAAATCTTAGCACTATTAGAAAGCAATCCCGAAAAATTCAGTCCGAACGTAATCATGCGTCCTTTATACCAAGAAGTGATTCTGCCTAATTTATGTTACATTGGCGGTGGTGGAGAAATTGCTTATTGGCTCGAACTTAAATCTTTTTTCGCTTCCGCAAAAGTGACTTTTCCAATGTTACTGATACGGAATTCTGTTCTTTTGGCTACCGAAAAGCAAAACAAAAAAGCCGATAAACTCAACTTAACTTGGTCTGATTTATTTTCAAAGCAAGCAGCTTTAGTCAATCGCATTACCGAAAAACTTTCGGATTTTCCAATTGATTTCTCCGAACAAAAAGAAGCGTTACAAAAGCAATTCGAAAAACTTTTAGAACTTGCCAATCACACCGATAAATCGTTCTTAGGAGCTGTAAAAGCACAGGAAGTTAAACAAACCAAAGGATTGGAAAATTTGGAAAAACGATTTCTCATTGCCCAAAAAAGAAAATTCCATGACGAATTGCAACGCATCATTGACCTCCAAAACGAATTGTTCCCGAATCAAAGTCTTCAGGAACGTCAAGCCAATTTTTCGGAATTCTATTTGGAAACAGGTGATCAACTTATTCCCAAATTAATGGATGAACTCAAACCATTGGAACAAAATTTTAATATAATTATTTTCTAAGCTACTAAGATTCTAAGTTACTAAGTCGCTGAGATATTAAATCTCAAAAAACTTAGTAACTTACAAGCTTAAAAACTTAGCAACTAAAAAAGATGACCAAAGACCGCCTTATTTCACTTGATGTTTTTAGAGGATTAACCATTTTATTAATGACCATTGTCAACAATCCTGGTAGTTGGTCAACCGTTTATCCTCCATTACTTCACTCAGAATGGCATGGTTGCACTCCAACCGATTTGGTTTTCCCTTTTTTTATTTTCATTATGGGAGCGGCAATTCCTTTGGCAATGCCAACTAAAACTTATGATGAGACCACTTTCAACAAAATCCTGACACGTTCGCTGCGGATGTTTTGTTTGGGCATCTTTTTTAACTTTTTTGGAAAAATACAACTCTTTGGTTTGGAAGGAATTTCGTTGATGATTGGTCGTTTAGCTATAGCAGCAGCTGTTGGATATGCTTTGATGGGGAATTTCAGTGCCAAAGTAAAAACCTATTTAGCAGTTTCAATTTTGCTAATCTATCTAATTTTAGCCTATGGCGGTTTCGAAGATTATGAAATAGTCAGGCTTCCGGGCGTATTGCAACGCATCGGGATTGTTTATTTTGTAGCCTCCCTTTTATATCTAAAAACCAGCCAAAGAACACAACTATTGGTTACAATTGCTATACTTCTTGGTTATTGGGCAATCATGACGCTTATTACGGCTCCGGGATTTGAAATCACAAATCTCGAAAAAGAAACCAACCTTGCCGCTTGGGTCGATAACCTTTTGCTAAAAGGACATATGTGGGAAGCCACCAAAACATGGGATCCAGAAGGAATCCTAAGCACCATTCCGTCAATAGCAACCGGAATTATCGGGCTATTCGTTGGGCAATTGCTCAACAATCCTCTATCTAAATTGAAAAAAGCAAAAAAAATGGCAATTTCAGGAATCGCTCTAACCACTTTGGCATTGATTTGGAATGTCGTTTTCCCAATAAACAAATCACTTTGGACCAGTTCTTATGTATTATTAACCGCTGGATTGGGCACATTTATCTTTTCCATTTTATACTATTGCATCGATATTGCCGATTATAAAAAGGGAACCAAATTATTCCTAATTTGGGGCGTAAACCCAATGATAGTATTCTTCCTGTCCGAAATTATTCCGCAGGCAATGATTATGATTTCGTTCCCAAACCCATCAACGCCCGATGAAAAAATCAATCTTTTAAACTACCTTTACACCTTTGGAATACACCCGCATTTCGATAACCCAATGACGGCTTCCTTAGTATTTGCTCTGCTTTACGCTGGTCTGTGGTCGTTGCTGTTAGCCTATTTTTACAAAAAGAAAATGTATTTCAAAGTTTAAATCCGAAGTTTGTTTATTGTTTTTAGGAGCAGAACATTTGCATTTCTATCAACATTGTTCCTGCCGTCCGCTATATCTGCGGCCCCGAACCCCGGGACCACAGGATGCCACTCCCGTCAGGGCTAAAAATCAACAATCTGCATTTATACAATAATCCCAAAAGACCTATACGTCCCTAAACTCTCAATAATGACAAATTTTCATCACTAAATTGACAATTTGCTAAAATCATTCGATAAAAAAAGTATATTTTTGCACAAATTTTTAAAACACAGAAAAAAATGGCGACTAATAGAACATTTACAATGATTAAACCTGATGCGGTTCAAAACGGACACATCGGAAACATATTAGCAATGATCACAAACGGTGGTTTCAAAATCGTTTCTTTGAAATTAACTCAATTAACTGTTGCAGATGCTAAAGCATTTTACGCAGTTCACGCAGAAAGACCTTTCTACGGAGAATTAGTAGAATTCATGTCTCGTGGTCCTATAGTTGCCGCTATTTTGGAAAAAGAAAATGCAGTTGAAGATTTCAGAACTTTAATTGGTGCTACAAACCCAGCTGAAGCTGCTGAAGGTACTATCCGTAAAGCATACGCAACTTCTATCGGAGAAAATGCAGTTCACGGTTCTGACAGCGACGAAAACGCTGCTATCGAAAGTGCATTTCACTTTGCAGGAAGAGAGCAATTTTAATTTAAGATTTCTGAATTTAGATTTTAGATTAAAAAAACATAAAAAAATCCCGTTTCGGTTTAATTCGAAACGGGATTTTTTATTTCTACAATAGTTCACCTAAAAAATCATTTCACTGTAGCCACATTTCCGGTTCGTGTGAGCACTCCCCAGCTTTGACTTTCACCTTTTACAGCTTTTCTGAGTGCTCTAAATAAAATCACATACATCAATTGTCGGTAAACAAATCGTTGTGGGATTAACCAAAACAATTTGGTCAATTTTTCTTTTTCAAAAATAAAAGCAATTACGCTGACCAACACGTCAACCAACATAAAAACGAGATAGTAAATCAGTATTTTATAAAGACTTTCGGGATTGTTATGATTCCATATTAAGCTCAAAATGAGCACTAAATAAGCCAAAGGAGCAAATATTGGCAACACAATCTGAAAAATCAGAATATTCGGCAATGCGACCATTCCCAATCCTCTGTATCTAGGATTAAAACACGCATCACGGTTTTTCCAAAAAGCCTGCATGATACCATAACTCCATCTAAAACGCTGCTTCATAAACTCTTTCAAACTCTCGGGAGCCTCGGTTACCGCAATAGCTTCAATGCAATTGATAATGCGATAATCGCTTCTCAAAATACGAATAGTCAAGTCGCAGTCCTCCGCAAGCGTATCGGTCGTGAAGCCTCCAGCTTTTTCAATAGCAGCTTTCTTAAACGCTCCAATTGCACCTGGCACAACTGTTATTCCATTAATCAAATCAAAAGCTCTTCGGTCAAAATTCTGTGCCGTTGTATATTCTATGCTCTGCCATTTGGTAAGCATGGTATTTTCGTTTCCTACTTTTACATTTCCGGCTATTGCACCAATTTCAGCATTATTTTTAAGCTGCATTGTGAATCCTTTCATTAATTGCGAAATGGCATTTTTTTTCAGTTGCGTATCAGCATCAATACAAACAACATAATCATTTTGCGTCAATTTGATTCCGTAATTCAATGCCGAGGCTTTACCTCCATTAGGTTTGGTATGCACTTGCACTTTAGAATTATCTTTGAAAGCTGCATTTACCATTGCAAAAGTCTTGTCTTTGGAACCATCATCCACAAAAACAATATCAAAATCCGGATAATCCTGACAAAGTAAATTTTCAATGGTTTTAACCGCATTGATTTCCTCATTGTAAGCAGGCACAATAATGCTTACTTTAGGATTTCCTTCATTTACTTTATAAACTGGCGGATATTTATAATTTCTCCATTTATTTGTAAAAGCCATTATCGCCATTAATGCGATACGCAGAAAACCAAGCAAAATAGCAACCCAAAATGTGGCAATGATAAAATGTCCTAACCAATAACCAAAATCAAAAATAATATTATCGACCGTTAAATATGGGCCTTTTGCTTTAGGCATGATTTCATTTTTCTTCTTGCCTAATAATTGATGAACCGTTGTAAACTGAATATTTTTACTTTTAAAATATTTGATAATTCGAGGTAAGGCATCAACTGTCGCCTGTCTGTTTCCACCGGCATCGTGAAGCAGAATAATTCCTTTTTCAGGATTTGCCTCATATTCTTTTACTATTCGTTTGTAAATAGTATTGGCTGTTACTCCTTTTTCCCAATCGTTTGGATCAATACTTTCCCCAACTGTATAATAATTTTGTGCTTTACTTAACGCAATTGGTTTTAATTCGGTTTCCGTTGTTGGCTCAGCATCGGCATTATAAGGCGCCCGAAAAAGTACCGTACTTCTTCCGGTAACTGCCTCAATCAACAATCGTGTAGTTTCCATTTCTGATGAAGCCCGTTCAGGACTAACCAATGCAATATTAGGATGGGTAAAAGTATGATTCCCAATTTCGTGTCCTTCATTATAAATTCTTTGCAACAGAGGAATATTATCTTCACCTTGAAGACCTATAACAAAAAACACAGCCGGCACTTTTTCTTTTTTCAGAATGTCTAATATTTGCGGTGTATAGATTGGGTCAGGTCCGTCATCAAAAGTCAAAATGACTTGTTTGTGCACGTTTCCGAATTTACTAATGACATATTTGGTTGGCAATTCCAAATACTTTTGTTCGGTAATAATGTGATCACCTTTATCGATTTCCAAATGTATTTTTCCGGGTTCAGGATCGGCGATAACATTTAGAATTTCTCCGTCTCCAATATATGAGGGACTTTCGATTCGGGTATTAATAATCTCCATTGACTTAAAATCAAAAGACTTATTGTTGAAGCTTTCGTTGGTCAAACTCCTTTGATAATAACTCCACAAACGTTGATCTTCGCTGCCCAATCTCCACAAAGCAGTTCCAGCCAAACCATATTCATCGCTAAATCGGATGGTATTAAAATTGGTAGCCGCATCGGTAAAATTTACCTGATGTTTTTTACCGTTTATATCGGTATAGCTGAAAGAATTGTTGTAACTGTTGTCATTGAACTTAATGGTTGCTTTATACTGCTTTGCCATAGCAATTGCCTCATCGTAGGTAATCGTTTCTCCTTCGTCTTTTTCCTGCCAATCGTAGCCATACCCCGCAAAACAAAGAATGATTTTGTTCGACGGAATCTCTCTTGCGGTTTTATCTACAACTCGTTCAATCCATTTCTGGCTGCTGATATCGCCGGGAATACTACTTGCATAATGTTCATCATAGGCCATCAAAAACATATAATCATTGTATTTTGACAATTCTTTTATATTAAAATCTTCGTCATTGGCCATTATATCTTGGGTAACCGTATATCCAAGTGGATGAAGTTTTTCATACAACTCTTTCTGAAAAGCAATTATAGGTTCATCACTATTTTCTTTGAATTCCTCAAAATCAATATTTATTCCTTGTAATTTGTATTTATTTAAAGTCTTAACAATATCATTAATAAGTCTTTCTTTTTTTGACTTATCATGAAGAATTCGATGAATAAGATTTCCATCAAAATCGCCTTCACCTATTGATTCGTTGATGTTATTAATTAATGGAACGATTTTCACTTTGGATTTCTTCATTACCTTCAAAGCTGCTGTATCAATTTCAGTTTTCAGCAAATCGGTTTTCGGGTCAATAAAAAACCATTCCGGAACCACCATATTGAGTTTGTCGATATTTTTTTGAAGAGAAAACAAACTTTGCGGATCCCAGTCAACATAAAAGGCAGCGCGAATTTCTGCGGCAGTTTTGGTTGTTTCTGGTTGTTTTTGCAGTTTTTCGACTTTTGATTTTGCTCTTAGAAAATAATCAAACCCTTTGAACTTTTTCAATTCCTTTGCACTTAAATCTTTTGGAATTACTGGATTTTCCAAACTATGTTCAATCTGAGTACTATTTGCCAGAAGTGGTAATTTTGGTTTCAACCCACTTTTTAAAGTGATATAAAAAATGGGAATCATTAAAATCAAAACAAACAAAATTAGTCGGCTTGACCATTGAAAAGTTCTCCAGCGATTTTTTGTCGCAGTCTGAAATATTTGTTTTTTATCATCCATATCCTTATTGCTTTTAAACGAATATTGAAAAGAAAACCAATCGAAAAACTTAACTTATAAATTCTAAAAATTCCGAGAATTTCGATATATCAAATCAATTTTAACTAGAGAAAAACATTTTCCCCATAAATAAAATTCTTGATAAATATAAAAATGACAAATGAAGATAAAATGAATACCGAATAAATACAGCGATTAGCTATCAAAGTCCTAATCCCATAAAATTACAAAAGAAAACTTTCAAAACAACAACTAACACAAACACTACCAGTACATTAAATCAATTACAAACCATAAAAAAAAGCCTGAACACATTATTATGCATTCAAGCTTTTTATAATTTTTTTCAAAAATGAAACTGAAAAACTATCTCAGCACTACATCCTTCACAACATCTCTACGCAACTCTTCATTGATCATTTTAATAATCTTTGATTTACCATGACTTAACTCCTCGCGCAAAACCGATGAAGTCAATTCAACATACAGCGTAGTTCCTTTCAGAATAACATTTTTAGTATACGTTTTCACTCCATTCCCCATCAAATTGCACCAGGCTTCCCTCACATCAATTTGATCCATTCCGGATTGCAATTTATTAACCTCAATAATTTGCTTCAGAACATCACCTACACTGCTGTGATCATTTAGTCTTTTTGCCATCGTCGGTCAGATTTATAGGTCCAGTTTTTTTATAATGATATTCTTTTTTTTCAGCATTCAAAACCACTAATTCCTTGTCTGTCAAAGTTAGTAATTCCTCGCTCCACTTCATATATGGCGTATTGTAATCCAAATAAGTATGCTCATCAGCAAATCGAACTTTCACATTTTCAAACGTATTGTTTACCAAAAAAGTTCCATCCAATTGTGGCACCACTTTCTTTCGGATTCCAACATTATTTTTGTCAATTTGAAAAAAATCATACGCCTCATTCATTCCATATTGCTTCTCTTGCCCATCATCAAAAACCACTTTTTCAATCTCCCAATAACCGTTGATTTTGGCAACATCAGCTGGAGTTATTTTTTGCTTACAGCCCACAAATAAAAGGGCAACTAGTAAAACACCAAATCCTTTTTTCATATAATAATTATTTTTTGAAGCTATTTCCTGCTATCAAAGCACATTAATTAATGCGACAAAGTTAAACTTTATAATTCCAAAGAAAATAAAAAAATACCCTCACACTAAACTATTTTGCATATTTTTGGTCTTACCCAAAACTAACTTTCACAACTATGTCTAAATCAATACTTTTAATAGTTTTTGCATTTTTCTGCATCAATTGTTCTTCAGATAATAACGAACCTGCTCCTACGCCAACTCCTGCAGAAACCTTATATTTTCCGCCGCTTTCAGGAACCACTTGGGAAACCAAAACCTTAGAAAGTCTTGGGTGGAAACAATCTGCAGTACAACCACTATTGGATTATCTCGAACTAAAACATTCTAAAGGCTTCATTATCCTTGTTAACGGTCGTATTGTTATGGAAAATTATTTTAATGGCCATGATGCCATTACCAATTGGTATTGGGCTAGTGCTGGCAAAACATTGACATCTACTATGACCGGAATCGCACAACAAGAAAACCTTATCAATATCAACAATAAAGTATCTCAATATATTGGAACTGGCTGGACAAGCATACCACTTGCCAAAGAGAATTTAATAACCTGTAAACATCTATTGACAATGACTTCTGGCTTGGATGACAGTACTGATGATGTTTCCCCTGCAGCACTTACCTATGTTGCAGATGCAGGAACACGCTGGGCATATCACAATGTATATGTAAAATTACAGGATGTCATTGCACAGGCAAGCGGGCAATCGTGGAGTAATTACTTCAATGCCAAATTAAGAGATAAAATAGGAATGAATGGCACGTGGTTTACATCCGGCAACAATATTGTTTACTACAGTACCACAAGAAGCATGGCCCGTTTTGGACTACTGATGTACAATAAAGGAAAATGGGAAAATAACGTAATCCTTAACGAAAATTATTTTAATGAAGCCACCAATACTTCTCAAAATATCAACTTAGGATACGGTTATTTGTGGTGGCTCAACGGTAAAGCCAATTATCATCTACCACAATCACAGCTCACTTTTCAAGGGAGCATTATTCCTTCTGCACCAAGCGATATGTTTATGGCTTTGGGTAAAAACGATCAAAAAATCTATATCGTTCCAAGCAAAAAAATGGTAGTTATCCGAATGGGAGATGCTGCTGATAATGTAAATCTCGCTCTATCCGATTTTGATGATACACTTTGGAAAAAAATAAATGCTTTATATCAGTAAAAGCTTTTTACTATTTATTTTTAACTCTTTTTATTACGCCCAAAACAAAGAAAATAACACCAATTAACAGTAAAGCATAATATAGAGGAATGCTTTTCCCTCTAAAGACATTAGCTAACACAAAACCAACAATACTAACAAAGTAAAAGTGGATAGGACTAAAATTTTTCATAAAAACACAGTCAATTATTTAAAAAAACTATCCACAAACTCGTACTTATTGAAAACCTGTAAGTCTTCAATACCTTCACCAACACCAATATATTTAACCGGAATCTGGAATTGATCTGAAATACCAATAACGACACCACCTTTGGCAGTACCGTCCAATTTGGTTACCGCAAGCGAAGTTACTTCGGTAGCGGCAGTAAATTGCTTAGCTTGTTCGAAAGCATTTTGCCCTGTAGAACCATCCAAAACAAGCATTACATCATGTGGTGCATCGCCAACCACTTTTTGCATTACACGTTTTACTTTTGAAAGTTCGTTCATTAGGTTAATTTTATTGTGTAAACGACCTGCGGTATCAATAATAACAACATCTGCATTTTGAGCCACGGCTGATTGCAACGTATCGAAAGCAACCGAAGCAGGATCACTTCCCATTTCCTGACGAACAATAGGAACACCTACTCTATCAGCCCATATTTGCAATTGATCAATAGCTGCCGCACGGAAAGTATCAGCTGCACCCAAAACCACTTTTAAACCAGCCTTCTTGAATTGGTAAGCCAATTTCCCAATTGTAGTTGTTTTACCCACACCATTAACACCAACCACCATTAAAACATAAGGTTTTGTGTTTTGAGGTATTACAAATTCTGTAGTGTCAGATGTATTGGTTTCCGATAGTAATCCTGCAATCTCATCTCTCAAAATATGGTTGAGTTCATCAGTTCCAAGATACTTGTCAGCTTCTACTCTTTTTTCAATTCGGTTAATTATCTTAAGCGTTGTATCGACTCCTACATCCGAAGAAACCAGGACTTCCTCTAAATTATCCAAAACATCGTCATCCACTTTTGACTTTCCAGCCACAGCTTTGGTTAATTTGGAAAAGAAACTGGTTTTTGTTTTTTCTAGACCTTTGTCTAATGATTGCTTTGCCTCTACGCTAAAGTTCGAGTCTTTTTTCTCTGAAGAGAATATTTTTTTAAAAAAGCTCATTTAAAATGAAATTTTACGGTTTGGAATTTACATTTATCAACTTAAACAAGAAAAATCAATTAAAAACAGAGTAATTTGTCTTTAAAGAAATTCCTAAAAAAGTATCTTAATTTCAAGATGTAAATATAGAAAATAAAAAAGCTACTTCCGAATGAAAGTAGCTTTTCTATAAATTGTAATAGTTATTATTTCTTTTTCAAGAATTCATCAACTTCTTCAGGAGCCATAATAGATTCTACGAATGTATATGCTCCAGTTACAGGAGATTTCACCATTTTGATGGCTTTTGATAATCTCTTAGAAGATGTTTGTAACGATGCTACGGTTTTCTTTGCCATGATTCAAATGTTATTTGAGTCTTATAAATCTTCAAATGTTTCCACTTTAGATTTTAATAAAATCTCTAATTATTATTTAATTTCTTTATGAACAGTAACTCTTTTCAAGATTGGATTAAATTTTTTAATCTCTAATCTGTCTGGAGTATTTTTTTTGTTCTTAGTTGTAATGTATCTTGAAGTTCCAGCAACACCTGATGCTTTGTGCTCAGTACATTCTAAAATTACCTGGATTCTATTTCCTTTCTTTGCCATCTTGCTATATATTTATTTTGGAAAAGATTATTTAATAAACCCTTCTGACTGCGCTTTTTTCAAAACTGCAGCGATTCCATTTTTATTAATTGTTTTTATCGTAGATGCTGCTACTCTAAGAGTAATCCATCTATCTTCTTCTGGAAGATAAAAACGCTTTTTAACTAAGTTTACAGAAAACTTTCTCTTAGTTTTGTTCATAGCGTGAGAAACGTTATTTCCTACCATCGCTCTTTTACCTGTAAGGTCACAAACTCTTGACATTATGCTTATCTTTTATCGTTATTCAAAATCAGGGTGCAAAGAAAAGAAAAATAAACCATCTACCAAAATATTTATTACTCTTTTTTAGAAATTTCTTTCAGTAATATTTCAAGCCCTTTTACCGAAGCTCTATCTATCACTTTTTCACGTGGTTGGCCAAAATCAAACCCTTCTACCAAAACTTCATTTGGCGTAGCCAAAGCAACATAAACCGTTCCCACACCAGCATCTGCCTCACCTTTTGACGGACCGGCATTACCGGTCGTCGCAATGGCATAATCCGTTTTCAGTAACTTTTTCACATTCAACGCCATTGCTTTTGCAACCTCAGCACTTACAACAGAATGTTCCTGAATTAAATCCTCAGAAACTCCAAGAACGTTTATCTTCACTTCTGTTGCATAAGCCACGACACTTCCTTTAAAATAATTGGAAGCCCCCGGAACCGAAGCAATCATTTCAGCCATTTTTCCTCCGGTGCAACTTTCGGCAGTTGACAAAGTAAGATTTCGTTTAGACAACATTCTCCCCAAAATCACTTGTATGGTTTCATCTTCCTCAAAACCAACAATAATATCTCCTATTATCTTAGTTAAAGAAACCACATTCTCCTCTATAGCATTTTCTAATAACTCCCTATTAGTTCCTCTCGCTGAAAGACGCAATTTTACTCTTCCGGGCGAAGGCAAATAAGCCAGCTTTATGAATTCAGGTAAATTATCTTCCCATTCTTCAAGTTGTTCGGCAACTGCACTTTCTCCCCGCCCATAAGTCAGAATCGTTTTATGAAGAATATACGGTCGCTTATAATCCTGAACAATCTTAGGAACAACCTCATTTTCAACCAAATACTTCATCTCAAAAGGAACCCCCGGCAATGACACAAAAACAGTATTTTCCTTTTTTATCCACATCCCGGGAGCAGTACCAACCTTATTATAAAGAACAGTACACTTAGAAGGAACCAACGCCTGATCCTTATTGATTTGAGTAATAGGCCGTTTATAAAAACCTTCTATCAATTGGGTTACATGTTCAAGAACCGCAGCATCAACAACCAATTCATCTTCAAAATAATCACAGAATGTTTTCTTGGTAATATCATCCTTGGTTGGCCCTAATCCCCCCGTAATCACAACAATATCCACCTCATTTTGAAGTTTTAAAAAGGTATTTAAGATATGCTCTCGAGAATCACTTACAGACAGCATTTCATAAACCTCAACACCAATCCTATCCAATGCTTTGGCTATAAAACCAGAATTTGTATCTACAATTTGACCAATCAGAATTTCATCTCCAATTGTAACTATGGCTGCTTTCATATTTTTAAACTTCTTCTATTATCTAAATAAAAAAATCCAACTATTGTACTTCCATACAACTGTTAGATTTTTATGTTTTATACTTTTTATAAAAAAATCAATACAAACATTAAAGGTCAAAATCTTTCCTCAACTCTTTAATAGCATCTTTCACTTGGGTTTTAACACTCTTATAAGTCTCGATTATCTCTTTCTTTTTCCCTTCAGACTTTGTCCAAGCCTCTATTTGCAGGATTTCTTCAAATGCCACATTCAAACCCAATAAATCCAAAGTAGGCTTCAATTTATGCGCAAAGGCATAAGTGTGTTTAAAATCCTTGTTCTTTATTCCTTCACCAATTTGCTTTAAATCTTCTGGAACTTCGGTAACAAATAAATTTAAAATTTCATCCACAAACTCCGGATCATTGTCTGAAAGTGCGTACACTTTTGATAAATTATATTTTAAAGCCATTATTTTACTTGTATTCTAAATAATTTTTTTTCTTCTAAAAAACCTTCCAAAACATCATTGGGTTTTACGGCCGCAACGCCCGCCGGAGTCCCGGTAAAAATAATATCTCCAATCTTTAATGTGAAAAATTGAGAAACATAAGACACTAACTCATCGATACTCCACATCATCATATTGGAATTTCCCTTTTGTACCGTCTCATTATTATTCTTCAATTCAAAAGTAATATTTTCCAACGAAACAAATTGGCTTTTAGGCAAAAAATCACCTATGACTGCCGAACCGTCGAAAGCCTTAGCTTTTTCCCAAGGCAACCCTTTTTCTTTCAACTTAGATTGTAAATCTCTTGCCGTAAAATCTATCCCCACACTAATCTCATCATAATATTTATGAGCGAATTTGGGCTCTATATACTTTCCTACCTTGCTTATCTTTACAATAAGTTCAATTTCGTGATGCACATCTTCCGAAAATTCAGGAATCACAAAAGGATGTTGTTTTAACAAAATTGCCGAATCCGGTTTCAAAAAAACAACTGGCTCCATAGGGCGTTCGTTTTTTAATTCCTCAATATGATTGGCATAATTTCTACCGACGCAGATTATTTTCATTTTTTTTCTAAGTTGCTAAGCCTCTAAGAAACTAAGTTACTAAGAAATCCTAAAAACTTAGAATCTCAGAAACTCAAAGTCTTAGAAACTTACTTCGTATTTAATTTTCTTAATTTGATTCCGGTTAAAACCTTCTTAGTATACAAAGGAAAATCGGCATTTTGAATCCAACTGAAATAACCCGGTTCTATTTCTAGGATTTTTTCGACTTTAGCTCCTTTATGTTTTCCAAAAGTAAAAATCTCCTCATTATCATTATCAAAAGCAATCATTCCGGCAAAATCGGCTATTTTTTTTCTGGTAGTAAATTCAGATAGCGATTTCATGTCGTTTTCCAATTCCGGATAACGTTCCAACTGTGCTTTCAGGATTTCGTAAGTCGCCATTGTATCAGCTTCAGCCGAATGCGCATTGTTTAATTCTTTCCCACAGTAAAATTTCAAAGCCGCACTCAAAGTTCGCTCTTCCATTTTATGAAAAATAGTCTGAACATCAACAGAAACCCTGTTTTTCATATCAAAATCAACCCCTGCACGCAACAACTCTTCGGCCAACAATGGTATATCAAAACGATCCGAATTGAATCCTGCCAAATCACTATCCTTAATCATATTATAAACATAAGGAGCCAGTTCTTTAAATGTAGGCTCATTAGCTACCTTTTCGTCACTGATTCCATGAATAGCTGTTGACTGTGGAGGAATTGGGATTGTTGGGTTCACCAGCCACGTTTTACTTTCCTTATTTCCGTTCGGAAAAACTTTAAAAACTGATATTTCCACAATTCTGTCTTTTCCGATGTCAATTCCCGTAGTTTCAAGATCGAAAAAACAAATTGGCTTATTGAGTTTGAGTTCCATTTTTTTTGTTTGAATTGCCGCAAATATAAAAATTTGAGATTGATTACCTTTAAAAATAACTCAAAAACACCAAAAAAAAGAAAACCCGACAAACGATAAAATTTGTCGGGTCCATTTTCAATATATACTGAATTAATAATCTCTGTTTACATCAAAGGCTTCAAGATATTCCGCCACCCTTTTTACAAAACTACCTCCCAGCGCACCATCAACCACACGGTGGTCATAACTGTGTGATAAGAACATTTTTTGACGGATTCCAATAAAATCACCTTCTGGAGTTTCAATAACGGCCGGTACTTTGCGAATAGCCCCCAAAGCCAATATTCCCACTTGCGGTTGATTGATAATTGGAGTTCCAAAAACACTTCCAAAAGTCCCCACATTGGTAACTGTATAAGTCCCACCTTGAGTATCATCCGGTTTTAATTTTCCGGCTTTTGCACGATTTCCTAAATCATTTACTGCTTTTGCCATACCTACCAAATTCAATTGGTCTGCATTTTTAATTACCGGCACAATCAAGTTCCCGTTTGGCAAAGCGGCCGCCATCCCTATATTGATATTTTTCTTTTTAATGATAAAATCACCTTCAACCGAAATATTCATGCCCGGAAAATCTTTCAGCGCTTTAGCAACCGCTTCCATAAATATAGGAGTAAACGTCAATTTCTCTCCTTCTCTTTTTTCAAAAGCAGTTTTTACTTTATCACGCCATTTTACAATATTAGTCACATCAACTTCTATAAACGATTGTACGTGAGCCGAAGTTTGAATCGAAGTCATCATGTAACCCGAAATCAACTTGCGCATTCTGTCCATTTCCACAATTTCATCAGCTCCGTTTATAGAAACCGGAGAAACTGGTTGTGATGGAGCAACCTCAGAAACAACTCTTGGTGCTTCAATAACTGGAGCTGGAGTTGACACAACATTTGCAGGCTGTGAACCTCTATTTTTTATATATGCTAAAATATCATCTTTAGTCACGCGACCATCTTTGCCAGAACCTACAATATTTTCAAGTTCTGCCAAACTAATACCTTCTTCTTTTGCTATATTTTTAACTAACGGTGAAAAGAACTTTTCACTTTCGCCAAAACTAATCGGTGCAGCAACCAATTCTTTTGCCACCTCAACTGTTTTTAAAACCTCTTCAACAATAGCCGGAGCAACTTCTGGAGCTGGAGACTCAGTACCTACCGCCTCAGTTTCAATTATAGCAATAGTTTGTCCAACCTGAACCAAATCGTCTTTTCCAAATAATTTTTCGACAAGAATACCGGAAACTTCTGAAGGAACCTCAGAATCTACTTTATCGGTAGCAATTTCCAAAACGGCATCATCCGTTTCAATTTTATCGCCAACTTCTTTCAACCAATTTGTTATGGTTGCTTCTGCAACGCTTTCTCCCATCTTTGGAAGCTTTAATTCAAATCTTGCCATATTGTTAATCTAAAAGATGATTTTGATTTTTCGATTGCGAAATTAATAAAAAAAATGAATTAAAATTTTATTAAATTTATTTTTTACTCAAATTTTACAATTTCTCCTCTTTCATTAGAAGAATCACTTCCGATAATAAATTTTGAACTTTTAGGCACAATCCTAAAGGTAACGCCCATGTTTTTAAACCTTTCCAGAATATTTATACATTCTTTGAACGTAACAAACTCATTATCTAATATAACCCGCACTCCATTTCTTACTGAAATCGATGACAAATTTACCTCTTTTTCTGTTTTCCAATTGAGAAAATCTACCTTTTTTTGGACAAGATCGGCTATTATTTTTATCAATATTTCGGAGTCCGATATCAATAAATACTTTTTGGGAACAATTTTTTCTTTCACTCTACCCTGTATTCTTTTGATTATTGAAAAAAGGACAATTCCACACTTCATGAATACCGAAAAAAGAAAAGAAACCTTAAAATGCTTTTTATAAAAAAACTCCATAGCTTCCTTAAAGCGTTTCATATAAATTCCATCCTTGACGGTGCTTTCTCCTTTATAATGTATTACAACTGTTTCATGGAAATAAAAATTACTTCTTCCCTTTTGTAAAACCCTATAAGAAAGATCAATATCATCAGAATACATAAAGCAATCTTCATCAAAGCCCCCAAGTTCCTGATACAATTCTTTTTTAAGAAGCATAAAAGCCCCAACCAATATTTCCACTTCACCTGTTTCATTTTCGGACAGATGCTGGGCATAATATTTATTAAAAAGAGGTGATTTTGGAAATATTTTATACAAACCTGCAACTTTTGTAAAGGCAACCCATGGTTTTGGAATCCCTCTTTTACTTTCTGGCAAAAAAATACCGGTTCCGTCGATAAGTTTCGTACCAACGATTCCTAGATTTTTTTGTTTTTGGGCAAATGCCAACGCTTTTTCAAAAGTATCTTCGGCCACGACCGTATCAGGATTCAGAATACAGATATAGTTTCCTTTGGCTTCATCAACACCGATGTTATTACCTTTCGGAAAACCTACATTATCATTATTTTGAATGAGTTTGACATTTGGAAAACGAGATTTTATCATCTCACAACTGTCATCGGAAGAATTGTTGTCAACGACAATAATTTCGGAATCGATGTTTGTCAAAGCGCTTTGTACGCTTAACAAACAGAGCTCCAAAAAATAATGGACGTTATAATTGAGGATGATTACGGATAGTTGCATTTTCAAAACAATTACAGCAACTTAATTAAGTCAACAGGATTTTTTGAATTATTCCAAAAAACATATAAATCTATTATTTCAGTTTTCTCATCAAATCCATAATACAAAGTTGTTTGTTTTGAAATAACGATAGAATATACTTTTAAGCTGTCATTATACATTCCCACAAATGGATTAGCGGACAACCTTAACAAATTTTTATCAACTAAATCTTTGAATTTCTGAGCTTCTTTTACATTCCATTTTAGTAAAATAAAATCAATCTCATCATAGTAAGTATATACAGAAATTGGTTGCCATCTAAAGCAGTAACTCATTTCAAAAATGGATATTTCTCTTTCACTCTCCTCATCATTTCATCATGCGGAATTCCTTTTCCTTCATTACAGTCCTGAATACCTTTTGAAATTAATTTCTCCAAAATTGGATTTATCATTTCAGAATCGCTTGAAATAACAGGATTTTCTTCAGGACTATAAATCATCTTTGGTTCTTCCAATGACTCTCCTTTTTTTTCGTGATGATTATTTTTTTTATCGCCATTCATGACAAAAACTTTTAAGAATCAAAGATACTAAATTATTCTTTCCCATACCTCAATCGTAAACCTAACCCTATAATTCAAAGCTTTTAAAAATTCTCCGAAAGCGCCACCCGGAACGTCCAATCGTCCTTGCTGATTCCGTAATCCAAAACGAGATTAGAGTCATTTATTTTGTTCCATTTTATGCGCAATCCGGTGCCGATTGCGGGAGTCCAATTATTGAAACGATAAGTATCTAAATTAGAAACTGATGAATAGTTAGCATAAAACACGGCACCAAGAAACCCATTTTTGGTGATATCGGTGCGGTATTCCGATTCAAAATACAACAGGGAATTACTGCGGTAACGGTTTCGGGTAAATCCCCTGCCGGTTTTACCGTAACGATCCCAACCAATGCTGGGCAAATCCAAATAATGGGGTTTTCCATCAAAAACTGCCCAATAAAAGGCTCTGGTTGCCAAAACCTTATGTCTTATTTCGCTAAAAGAATGGTATTTTCGGGCGTCTATATAAATTGATTTCCAATCGGTATCGCTTCCAAAAGCTTTGGAATTAATACGATAATCGGCTTCAAAATAATAACCTTGTTTGGGATTCAATATGTTTTTTCGGGAATCGTACAACGCCTGAAAAGCGATTCCGGAGGAAAGTTCGTCAGAGTAATTGTCTTCTTGGTATTTATTGAAATCCGTTTGGCCCGTAATCTCCACGTCTTCGGAGATATCTTGGTAATTATCCAATTGAAAACCTAATCCTAAATTAAAATCCCCTACTATTTTTCGGGTTACAAATTGATAGAAACGAGTTTGCTGATAATGCACCTCCGATTGTGGATTCTTGGAACTGTTTCCTCCCAAACCATAAGTGAATTGGGGATAAATCATAAAACGGTAATCACCAATAAAATTGTATTTATTGTCCTTAGTATAAATATAGGACTGAATAGGAAATGAATACTGCCCGGAGAAACTGGTTGTCGGGGTAAAATAAACCTCAGACATCTTAGTAGTTTCATGATTTTTATCCAAAAAGAAAGTGGTTACGAATGACACCACAAGTCCGCCTTCGGCGCTTTTCATGTCGGGGGCGGGCATTAATGCAAAAGCAACTTTATTTGGATTTTTTTTCTGAATGGTATCGTTTTTCAAAAAAATACTTTTCAGTATCTTTTTCATATCCAAACTGTCACTCCTGAAATCAATTTTCTGTGAATAGGACGAAAATGAAGAAACAATAATCAATATCAGAAGCCAATTTCGCTTAATAAAACCCATATAATTTGGTTGGTATTTTAGAAAAGGGATGGTTTGTTTAGTTTCCCAAATATAATAAAAGTTGGAAACATTTAGAGCAGTTTTGAGTAAGGTTTTCTATTTCCCGAACGGCTTACTTGAGTGAAAATATGACACGCTGATTTAGCAGATTTTCGCAGATTAAAATCGAGGGTGATTTCTCGCAAAGGCGCAGAGGCGCAAAGTTTTTCTTTTGTTCTTTGCGTCTTCGCGCCTTTGCGTGAAAAATTTCAATCACCCTTCAAGATGAAAATTTCACAAAACCATAATGGCTCTTTAGCCCTGATGGAGCCGGTATCCTCGTAGCGTAGCGGAGAGATAAAGGCGACAGCAGGAACCCATGTTTCCCGAAAACACCTAATCATTCGCTCCTAATCATTTTTATTTGGGAATTGTTTAATATCTTGCTTTTGAATTTCTTTTTGGACAAATGATGCAAAAAACACTGTTGCTTTTCTTTTTGTTTATAACCGGTTCCTATGCCCAAACCAAAGGGTGTACGGATCATTTTGCGAAAAATTTTGACCCAAATGCAACCGAAAATGACGGAAGCTGTGTGTATGCTTCCGCAAAAGTGAAAGCGCAATTCTCCGAAAAAATAAGCGACACGATAAGGGAAACTTCGGGAGTGATAGCCTTTGACAATTTGCTTTGGACGCACAATGATGACGGGGACACGGATATTTATGGATTGAGCACAAAAGGTAAAATCGAGAAAAAAGTTGTTTTTCCGAGGGTAAAAAACAATGACTGGGAGGAAATTTCGCAGGACAGCCTGTACCTGTACATAGGTGATTTTGGTAATAATTACAGGGGAAATCGGCAGGATTTACGGATTTTGAGAATCGAAAAAAAGTCGGTTTTGGACAATGCGCCCGTGGTGGACACCATTGCTTTTTCGTATGCAGACCAAACGGATTTTACGGTTCAAAAAACCAATACGACCAATTTTGACTGTGAGGCTTTTGTGGTTATGAAAGACAGTATTTATTTGTTTACCAAGCAATGGACGGGAGGAAAAACGGGTGTTTACACCTTACCTAAAACTCCGGCGACACATATTGCCCAACTCAAGGAAACGCTGGATGTGCAGGGATTGGTTACTGGCGCAACGGCTTTGCCTGACGGGAAAGGTGTTGTTTTATGCGGATATTCGCGAATGCTTCAGCCGTTTGTTTACTTGCTCTATGGCTGCAAAAACAATGATTTTGCCAATGGAAACAAACGGAAAATTAAAATTGAGCTTCCGTTTCACCAAATCGAGGGAATTGCCACCGAAGACGGTTTGTTATTTTACCTGACGAACGAAGCAACGGTGAAAAAACCTTTTGTAAACACGCCACAGCAAATCCATACGATTGATTTGGAGCCGTATTTGAAGAAATAAAAATCAAACACGAATTGCACGAATTTGCACGAATTCTAATCATTATTAAAAATTACATTAATTATCCCTTTGACAACAAGTTCGTGAAATAATGCATCAGGCAGATTCGTGTAAATTAGTGAAATTCGTGTTTTTTTCCTTTGAATCTGATGTTTGCTGAATAGTTACAAATAAACAATTCGCATTTAGTTACATAATAGCTTACTTTTGCCAAAAAATTAGCCTTGTGAATTATTTATCAGTCGAAAATATATCAAAATCTTTTGGGGAGCGCACGCTTTTCAAAGATCTTTCCTTTGGGATTAACAAAGACCAAAAAATTGCTTTTATTGCCAAAAACGGTTCGGGAAAAACCACACTTATGAACATCCTCAACGGTTTTGACGAACCTGATACAGGACAAGTGGTGCTTCGAAAAAGCATCCGAATGGCTTTTTTGTCACAGGACAATAAACTTCAGGATGAACTGACGATTGAGGAAAGTATTTTTGCTTCTGATAATGAAAGTTTGAAAGTAATTGAAGCTTACGAAAAAGCATTGGAAAATCCCGAAGACGAGGAAGCCTACCAAAAAGCCTTCGACGCAATGGATCGTCACAACGCTTGGGATTTTGAAACGCAATACAAACAGATTTTGTTCAAATTGAAGTTGGAAGACTTCAAACTGAAAGTCAAAAGTCTTTCGGGAGGACAGAAAAAACGTTTGTCACTTGCCATTATCTTGATTAACCGTCCCGATTTGTTGATTCTCGATGAGCCGACAAATCACTTGGATTTGGAAATGATTGAATGGCTGGAGAGTTATTTTGCCAAAGAAAACATCACGCTCTTTATGGTAACGCACGACCGTTTCTTTTTGGAGCGCGTGTGCAACGAAATCATCGAACTGGATAACGGACAACTGTACCAATACAAAGGAAATTACTCTTATTATTTAGAGAAAAAAGAAGAGCGAATTGCCTCCGAAAATGCAAGTGTGGACAAAGCCCAAAACCTATTCGTAAAAGAATTGGAATGGATGCGCCGTCAGCCCAAAGCGCGAACCACCAAATCGAAATCGCGTCAGGATGATTTTTATGTGATTAAGGAAAAAGCGCAAAGTCGACGTCGGGAAAATAAAGTGGAACTCGAAATCAATATGGAACGAATGGGAAGCAAGATTATCGAACTTCACAAACTTTCCAAAAAATTCAAAGACCGCGTTATTCTGGATAATTTCAGTTATGATTTTCAGCGTGGCGAACGCATCGGGATTATTGGTAAAAACGGAACCGGTAAATCTACTTTCCTGAATCTTCTGACCGGAACGATACCTCTTGACGGCGGAAAAGTAGTTGTGGGAGACACCATCAAAATAGGTTATTATACCCAAGCTGGTATTGACCCGAAACCCGGTCAGCGAGTGATTGATGTCATCAAGGAATTTGGGGAATTCATTCCGCTGACGAAAGGTAAAATCATTTCGGCTTCGCAGTTGTTGGAACGTTTTCTTTTTGATGCCAAAAAACAATATGATTATGTCGAAAAATTGAGCGGTGGCGAATTGAAACGTTTGTATTTGTGTACCGTTTTGATTCAGAACCCAAACTTTTTGATTCTCGATGAGCCTACGAATGATTTGGACATCGTGACCTTAAATGTTTTGGAAAGTTTCCTTTTGGATTATCCGGGATGTTTGGTAGTGGTTTCGCATGACCGTTATTTTATGGACAAAATCGTGGATCAGTTATTCGTTTTCAGAGGCCAGGGAGAGATTGAAACTTTTCCCGGAAATTACTCCGATTTCAGGGCGTATGAAGACAGTGCCGATGTTGCCCAAAAAGAGGAAAACAAAGCCGAAAAGAAAGACTGGAAACAAAACAATCCAACCGGAAACCTAACTTTTAACGAGCAAAAGGAATACCAAAAAATTGAGCGCGAAATCAAGGATTTGGAATTGGACAAAGCCAAAATCGAGCAATTATTTTCCGAAGGAAAAGTAGCCGATGCCGACATTGAAAAGAAAGCCAAAGAACTGGAAAACATTATCAAAAAAATTGAGAATAAAGAGGAACGATGGTTTGAACTGAGTGCTAAGATGGAAGGATAATTTTAGTGTTCAGTCTGCAGGATTTAGTGATCAGTTTCAAACAAAACTTAAATAAAAACCACAACGGAATTTAATTCTGTTGTGGTTTTGTTTTTAATAATTGTTTGTAATCTTTTATTGCTATTTTAGCATTGTTTAAATTTAATCTCAAATGACAAAAAAATATTATTTCATCATTCCGTTCCTTTTATTCTTTTGCAACAATTCTTTTGCCCAAACACAGGGAGAAATGAATGCAACAGCAAATGCCGATTATAAAAAAGCAGATGCAGAACTGAATAAAGTTTACAAACAGCTTATGGCTATGCTAGATCAAAATGAGAAGCCACTATTGATTCAAGCAGAAAAAGATTGGGTAAAATTCCGCGACTCTCACTGCAAATTTGATGCTTCTCAATATGAAGGCGGAAGTATTCAGCCTTTGATATATTCAACATGTTTAGAAGAATTAACAAAGAAAAGAATTGCAGAAATTAAGGCTAGCATAAAAGATAGAGATAGATAAAATCTTCATTTAGAGTTAAAAAGTTATTTCTTAAAAATAATTTTCAAAAACCACAACAGAATCTAACTCCGTTGTGGCTTTTTTCTTTATGATAAAAGTCATTACCAATTTAAAGACAAAAATGTATTTTTGAAACAGTAACAATTACAGATCAAAATTACCTCTCAAACCTCATCCATGAAAAAAGCATTACTTCTTGTTTTTATTGCCTTTTCGATGCAATTACAGGCCCAATCTACAAACGGAACAGACACAAATAGCAAATGGAATTTCGGAATCGAACTCGATGTTTTGCCCTACGCCACCGGAGGTTATTTTGGTGCTGGCTGGATAGGTAAGGACAAATGGCGCGGAAGAGCCCTTTTTGCAGATGTCAACAAACCCGATTTTGTGACCAAAGATGGTTTTACTGATCATCACATAAAAGCGTATGCCGTTATTTTGGATCGTTTTTTAAAAGACAACTGGAAAGGTTGGTGGATTGGTGGAGGACCTGTTTATTGGAAAAGTGATATTCAAAGTGACAGCAGCAGCGCTACCAAAAATTTCGAGAACTTCTTATTGAATGGAAGTTTGGGTTATAATTTCACTATTTATAAAAATATCTACGTTTCGCCTTGGGCAGGTTTAAGCCTTAAAGTTGGAGGCAACGACAATTTCGTTCTAGACAACAAAAAGTACAATTTACCTTTGCTTAATCCGGAAGCTTCGGTCAAATTTGGAATTTATTTTTAACAATTTGCTTTAAACAAATTAGCACAGATTAAAAAGATTGGTACAGATTTTATTTCTTCGTCCAAAGAATCTGTGTTAATCAGTGCAAAAAATTTTCATAGAAAATCCGCGCACAATTTTTAACAAAAATCACAATCTCATTTTGTTATATTTGTCGCTTATAAAAAACAACCCATTTCTATGAAAAAATTATTATTTGCCTTAGTGGCCATGACTCTTTTCATTTCTTGTAAAAAAAATGAAGAAACAAACGAAACTGCAAAAGGAGAAACAGTTGATTTAGTTGCCAAAAACGACAAAGAGATCATCGACTATCTTGCCAAAAATAATCTAAAAGCACAAAAAAGCGATTCTGGTTTGTACTATGTAATTAACGAACCAGGAACAGGAGCGCAACCTACAGCAACTTCAAATGTAACCGTGGCTTACAAAGGATCATTCACTAACGGAAATGTTTTTGACCAAAGCGGTCCTGAAGGAATTTCTTTCGGTTTAAACCAAGTGATTAAAGGTTGGACTGAAGGTATTCCTCATTTAAAAGTTGGAGGTAGCGGAATCCTTTTGGTTCCTTCTCATTTAGGTTATGGAGATAACGACATGGGACCAATTCCTGGAGGTTCAGTACTTGTTTTTGAGGTTAAATTAATTTCCGTAAATTAAAAGTAATCGCCCATAAAGAACAAGTATTAAAACCATAATATAAAAAAAACCACATCGGAATCTTAATTCTGTTGTGGTTTTTTCATTATATGACCCCATGATCATTATCGAAAACTACAAACCAAATCTTTCTATTTAAAACCCGTTGAAAAAAAACTATCTGATATTTTGCCACTTCACCCGAGAAAACATCGCCAGATTGAAGCTATATTTTATTTATTATTTTAAATAGTCATATTCCAAAAATCCTAATAATTTACAGAGCATCTATCGTTCAGAAAGATATATATTCTTAAAAAAACAATGACAAAAAAAGATTTACTCAAAATAAAATTCTTAAATTTAATATGGTTTTTTACAGCTTTCTATTTCAACGCAGAAAGCTGGATTATAACAAAACAATCTTACAATCAATTTGTTACTATTTTTTTTAATCATACCACTTACTTATACTTGACAATTATGGAAATTTTTAGTTTAAGACCAAAAGGGGATTTTATCTGGACTGCCGAATACAAAGAATTATATATTCTGACCGAACATTGGCAGTCAGATTTGAAGTTCTACAAAGAGGATTTACACTTTTTGTATCATCTTGTTGATAAATATTTCATTTCGTTGATCAATAAAGAAAATCTGGGAGAAATGAGAAACCTATCATCTGGTTTGTCGGAAACAAACATGGACTGTGACAGACTTCTTGAAAAAACATCCAAACATCTGAGTCATTTAGCAGAACTAATCGATGATCCTTTTAAATATGATTCTCATAAATTTAGAAGCGAACACGAGGAATTAGAAAATGAAATTTCATTATTTGAAAAAAAATTTCGAAAAATCAAAAAAGAAACCTTCGTCGATATGGAACAAGTTATCCAAAAAGAAGTCAAAAAATTAATGCCTTAAGACTATTGCAAATTCAAAACCAATTGAATCAGCCCAAAATCAGAGTTGCCCGAAATATATCAATATTCATTCGATGAAATATTTTAATAAAGTAACAATAACCCCACAACAGAATTGGATTCTGTTGTGGGGTTATTGTTAATAGGCACATTCAGAATTAAACTCCATTTAATGTAAAAAATAAAGCTTAACTTTAAAGATGAATTTGTCCTGTTTATCAAGATTTATCCAATTGGGTTAATCTTGAGAAATTGTTTTTTTCTCATCACTATACTTTTGCAAATCAATTTAAAACTTTATCGGCGTGAAAAAATTAATTTTACTTTTAATTTTTGCCCCAATAGTCGGATGTAGTCCCGTTTATTATGTTCCAAACACCCAAAATGTGCCCGCAATAACTGAAAAAGGCCAAACTAATATCTCTTTTGGTCTCAACAGCTCTGAAAGTACTGATGGAATCGAATTCCAAGGCGCATATGGATTGACAGACAAAATTGCCTTTCAATTTAATACTGACTGGCCTAAATATTCAGATGATTCTTCAAATGGCTCTGGCCATATTATTGAATTTGGTCCGGGTTATTATATAAACTTATCAGAACACTTTGTCTTTGAAACATATGGTCTAATAGGTTTTGGAGGTTTAAAATATGAAGAAAACAATAGCAATTATCAAAGTATTAAAGCTAACTTTTTCCGTATTGCTGCACAACCCAGTATTAGTTTTACCAGCAAGTACTTTATTGCTTCTTTTTCTAATAGAATTTCAAATCTAAATTATAATTCTATCAGTGGAAATTATTATGATATTGAATACTTAAAAGCAAATAATTCGCAATGGTTATTCGAGCCTGCTTTAACACTGCAAGCTGGGATCAAAAATATTAAATTACAACTGCAATATCAACACAGTATAAATCTGACAGACTCTAATTTTCTCCAAGATTATGATTTCGTTTCACTGGGCTTAAAAGTTAATTTTAATACTTTAAAAAATTAAGTTTTTTTGAAGTCAAATGCCTTTTCCAAAAAAAAAATCGTCCAAAAATAAATTTCTTGGACGATTTTTTAGTTTAAAGCTTTTGATTATTTCTTGAATAAAGGATCTGCTCCAATGGTTCCAATCAAACTGTCAATGTAGTCAGGTGAACTGGCAGTTGCCAACAAACCTTTTACGTTTTGCAAACGCGTATTCAAATCCATTTCGGCAACCAATAATTTATTTCCGTCATTGGCTATAAAACGCTCTAAATAACTTATCTGATTTGTATAGAAATTAATGTCTTTTTGTTGTTTCAGGTTCAATCTTTCTTTGTACCAATCACTATTGATTACATAATCCCTTTCAAAATAAGCTCTCAATTCAGGATCGCTCATTTCTTTGCCTTCATAATTTCCATACGCCATCATGTGCAGCAATATTTTCAATGGTGGTATAGCCGATTCAATACTACCGTCTTCAAAATAACTCAAAGCTACTTTTTGCTGCGCTTCGACAATATTGGCGATTCCATCCACATAATCCTCTATTCCCTGCAGTTCCGGTTTCAACATTTTTTCGTTGAAAACGGCATTCGGCTCATCAAATAAACGATTCAAACATCTTAAAGAGAAAGTACTTGTAATTCGGTAACCTAATCTACTAGCCAATACTTTTTTGCCTTGGTATTCAAAATCATCAATTTTCTCCAAAGAACCATTGGCTATCAAAACCTTCGGATCGCGATCTGCCGGAGCCAAACGAGCCCAAATTTCGGGTATCAAAAGACTGATATCATGATCTACTTTATTTTCGCCACCAACATAACCCGCAGCAGTACTGAAAGCATTCGATTCGGTCAAAATATGCGATAACAAAGCATTATTCAAATCAGTCGTTGGAATCAACATATTAAAAGGGCCTTTTGTCAAAGCTCCTTCAGAACCAGCTCCAGTTGTTGAAGGTGATTTACCGGTAAGGCTGCAAATAAAATCCATGAACAATTCAGGCGTTTCCTGATAATGGATTGGATTATAAACCGCTAGCGGACGAATTCCTGCTTTTTTATCCACAGGATTATTTCTTCTTCCTGGTAATACGGCATTTACCACGTTGATAACCGGATCTTCTGATTTAATTTTTCTGTATAAACGAACACCTACTTCTCCCAAATAACTCGCCTCAGTTTCATTAATGAAAATATTGCGCTCCAAATAACGGGGATTCTGGGTAGGTTTACCATCTACGATTCGGGTATGTGATGGCAAACAGAAATATTCCTCTTCGTTTGGACTATTTACAATATTTAAAATCAAATCCTTAACCGGCTGGGTATATTTATCAAAATTGATAGTGTCTTCAAAAATCTCAATAGCATCTTTCTTTCTCAACAATTCATAGTTGGTCAAAAACACATTGTCGCTCACAATATCCAATTCGGCACCTTTATCATACCCTCTGATAATTGCTTCATCAGGTCTTTGGAACAAATGCGCTTCACAGTTGGCAACCACTTTTAAACTTTGGTTGGTATATTGCGGATTAAGATTTTTTATCTGATTTCTTGGTAAAGTGATTGATGCCGAAATATCGTCCTCCATCTGGATTTTTTGACTCGCAGAAAAATCAGAACGCAATTTATTCAATAGCCAAACTCCTTTTTGATTAAAACCAATCCGGACATAACTTCCCACAACCGGAGTGTTATGGTATTGCAAACCTGTTCCGTTTTTACCATTCATAATTTCAACCGACATGCAATCTTTCCAATTCAAAGCGCCGTGATCCTGACGGTACAATCGTTTTACAAACAATACCAAAGATCGGATATGCACAGGAATATTTTTGATAAATTCATTGAACTCATCACTGTTTTCCTCCGAAGGCGTTAACAATTTTACTGCCGAACCTAAAGTTCTACGCTGATCCAAAAACGTTCTTGAAGGCGGCAATGATGGATCTTTTTTCTTCCATCGGTTGGAATAATTGTATTCAATGATTTCATCTGCCTTTTTAAAATCTTCTTCAATATCTATAATGTTAAATGCGCTGTAGGTAATCGCATTTTGCATCGATTTGGAAATCTCCGATTTTCCACCACCCGAAACCGTACAAGGTTTGTGGCAAAAAACACCTTCCGGGGACGTATTTACAATTCTCCACAAAGCAATGGCATTGTGTTTTTCTAATTTGAATTTATTTCCCGTAGGGTGAATGTAAACTTTATTTGGAGATAGAATTAACTTTTGTTCAGCGTCATTGTATGTCCAGGTTATGCTGTTCGTATTTGTGTTGATATAAGCGTTTTCTGGTATGTAAACCAAATTTGGATACTTTTTATCAATCGCATAATTACCTGGCTTTACCTCTATTCTATTGCCCAAAAAAGCTTTTACTCCTTCAAAATTATATTGATTCCCAAATTTCTCCGAATAAGCTGCACCATCGACAATATCCCCCATTACACCGCGAGGATATGCAATCGCTCCACCCGAATGTTCTTCCTCTACCAATCCAAATAAATTAGCCGAATAACTGATTTGAGTTTTGATTTCTTTTTTAGAATAGCCATAGTAATTATCGGCAATTATGGTAACCACCACTCCTCTATCGTCTCTGCAAGTTACTTTAAAGGCGCCTCCATTATTATACAACTCATTTTCATCTTTCCAGCACATTCCTTCACTTTTTTGACGGTCTGTGGCGTTATCAAAATGAGGCAAACCAATGTCTTTTTTCTTTAACAAACGTAATTGCGGAGCAAGAATAACACAACCGGTGTGACCTGTCCAATGTTCAGTATCCAAAGCGGCATCATTTTGGGCAAGACCCGGATCACCGGCATTTCCAAAAATAGCTTCTACGAAATCCAAATTACTTACCAAACTTCCCGGTGCAAAAAATCGGACTTCCATCGACTTTTTAGAAACAATTCCTTTTACTTCCGGGCAAACGATTGGTCGCATTAGCAACGAAACCATCAATTTGGCTTTTTCGTCTTGATTAGACGTAAAAGGCAATATTCTTAACTCATCCGAAGGATTAAAAGCTGCATTCAGAAAATGTGCAAAAGCAATTTTAGGAACTTCTTTTTTATCCAAAGGTACTGGTAAATTCCCCTCCACAATATGAAAAGTACCTACGGTAGTCCTTTTATCATTGGTTGGATTGTTCAAAATCCCTTGTTTAATTCTGTATGAAGTAACGTCCTCCCCCTTAAAAACAGTTCCATTAGGAGGCAAACTCAATTCTCTTGCATGGCCACTTTGTGTTAGGACTAAAGTATCATTTGGCAAAAGATAAGATTTATCAAAAGGAACTTCTTTTAGATAATCATTTAAAAAGTTCTGAATTCTGGTATCCGCTGGTGAAAGATGACTGGACAACAACCTTGATTTTTCACGAAAATTTTTGATCAAACCATTGGTCAATTCCTGAAATTTTGGATTGCAAAAAGGTTGTTCTGAATCTTCATCGTCCTTGTAAATAGGCTGTCCCAGTGAAGCCAATTGGAGGTTTATATACTGAACGGTGTCTTTTCTACTTTGTTTTACTAACTCTTGACTTGCATTAATTACTGTACTCATAAATAAAAAATTAATTGAAGGACTTATAATAAATCATTAAAAAAGGTTGTTCAATACACAGAAAAACAAAACACATTTCGCTGATTATTAACAAAATAAAGATCAAAAAACCTTGCTTACAATTTACACCTTAATTTTTGATGGATTACTTTAATATTTGATATTTATTCAGAGGTCGAACATAAACAAATAATTGATTTACAATTAACTAAAAAAAATTACAATATATTTAACACCTTTAAACATTCTTGTTATAAACCATCAATAAACTAATTTAGGCTAAAGATTAAAAACAATAAAACCACAACAGAATAAATTCCGTTGTGGTTTTCAGTTTTATAACAAAAAGTTTTACCAAGCGATAGGTCGGTAATCTTTCAGGAATTTTCCGGACCAATGCTTTCCGGTGTTGATTCCGTCAAATAGCGGATCCATTACACGAGCGGCACCATCTACGATATCCAACGGCGGCTGGAAGTCTTGTTCTTCCTGTTTCCGTTTGGCTAATTCAGCGGGATCTTCATCAGTCACCCAACCGGTATCGACAGCATTCATAAAAATTCCGTCTTTTGCCAAAGTCCCTGCTGCAGTATGTGTCAGCATATTCAATGCTGCCTTGGCCATATTGGTATGCGGGTGACGATCTTCCTTGAAATCACGGTAAAATTTCCCCTCCATCGCCGAAACATTGATAATATGTTTTTTTCCGGTATTGTCTTTTTTCATCACTTCCGAAAGACGATTGCACAACACAAAAGGCGCAACTGAATTGACCAATTGCACTTCGATCATCTCGGTAGTTTCAATTTGTCCTAATTTCAATCGCCAACTGTTAACTTTTCTCAAATCAACTTGTTGCAAGTCGGCATCAAGCTCCCCTTCGGGAAAAACTTCCTGTGCAACCAAAGTATTGTCAAACGAATAAGGAATCTGTGATAATTTGGCGGAAGCCCTTAAACCAATTCCAGGTTCAGGCCCGTGCCAGGTTACAGGCATATTTTGATTGGAAGAAGCTCCTGTTGTCAACACTTTTAGTTCTTCCAAACAATTAGTATGATCGAGCAATAAATCTTGTGCTTGTTGCGGCAAAGAACCAATTGGTCGTTCTTCATTTTCCATTAAATGAGTATAAAAACCAGCCGGTCGTCTCACAGTTTGAGCAGCATTATTGATTAGAATATCCAATCGACCGTATTTTTGTTCAATAAAATTGCAAAAAATCTCCACACTCGGAATATGACGCAAATCCAATCCGTGAATTTTCAAACGGTCACCCCATTCATGGAAATCCTCTTCCTTAGAAAAACGCAATGCCGAATCCACCGGAAAACGTGTCGTTGCAATAACCGTCGCACCTCCGCGCAAAAGCATTAAAGTAATATGATAACCAATTTTTAAACGGGAACCTGTGACCACTGCAATTTGACCTTTTACATCAGCCGATTGAAAACGCTTGGCATAATTAAAATCACCGCAATCTGTACACATCGAGTCGTAAAAATGATGCATTCTGGTAAATTCCGTTTTGCATACATAACATTTTCTTGGCGTTTCGAGTTCCAATTCCTCTTTGCTTGCAAACTCATTCAAAGCCAATAATTTTGGAGCCACAAAGACTGTCGCTTCACGTGCTGAACGAATTCCTGTTTCTTTACGGGCAGTTCTATCTTTCTTTTCCTGTTTACGTTTGGCCAGTGCTTTGGCATCTTTCTTTCTTTTGGCAAACTCATCACGATCGGGACGCGAAAATTGTCCAGCCGCTTTAATTAAAGCAGTTCTTTGTTCTTTTGGGATTTCAAATATCTGCTCGGTATCAATATTCAATTGTGTCAGAATAGCGATGCACCTATCAATTTCTTCAGTATTTATTACAATCTTTTCTTTTATTTCTTCCATTATCATTTATAAAAAACAGCTCATTCATTGAAAAAAATGCTGCGATGCAAATATAGTGTTTAAAGCCCCAAACTATTTCTATAAGAGACACAAAACGAATACAGATTCTTATAAAGTTTAATTTTTTGTTTTTAAATTTTTAAAAAATCTCTGTGTATCTTCGCGTTTTCTTAGTGAACCTTTGCGTAATTTCTATGTTATTCCAAATAAAATCATATTTACAATTTCTGTGGCATTCCAAAAACGAACACGCTGTGCATTCGCCATTTGTCTTTAATTTATTGACAAAATGCTTTTATGATAAAAAAATCAAACCAGAATACAGTATTTTAAAAGAGTATAGAAACTCGCTTTTGCAAAATAAAAACACTATCGAAGTAACCGATTTTGGTGCAGGTTCCAAAGTTTTCAAATCCAACACAAGAGCAATAAACGAAATAGCCAAAAACGCGGGAATCAGTCGAAAACGAGCCGAGTTATTGTTTAGAATCACCAACTATTTTCAACCACAAAATATTCTGGAAATTGGAACTTCATTGGGATTAGCGACTTCTTCCTTAGCCTTAGGGAATCCAAAAGCTACTATCACAACATTAGAAGGATGCCCTAACACAATGGCAATTGCAAAAAATCAATTGCAATCATACGATATTACTAATGTAGAATGCATTACAGGTGAGTTTAACGATTACTTACAAATCTGCAATCTAAAATCTAAAATCTTCAATCTCATTTATTTCGACGGCAATCATTCTAAAAAAGCCACTTTAGAATACTTCGAATTACTTTTACCCACGATAAACAACGAAACAGTATGGATTTTAGACGATATTCATTGGTCTTCAGAAATGGAAGAAACCTGGGAAATTGTAAAAAATCATCCAAAGGTTACCGTAAGCATCGACACTTTTCAATGGGGACTCGTTTTCTTTAGATACGAACAACCAAAACAGCATTTTATAATTAGAAGTTAGAGATTAGAAAATAAGAAACAGGAATTACAAAACCGATTAGGTTTTTTTGCAAAATAGAACAATAAACTACCCCGGAGCAGACCCCAAGAGGTATTAGCTAAATAGTAACCTCAGATTTATAGATTTTTAAAAATCCTTTTTTAATCTGTGAATCTGTGGCAAAAAAAACCGAAGCAGAGCTTCGAGGAATTAAACCTAAAAAGATTAAACCTTTAAACAATTAAACCCTTCAATATGAAAATCAAACAAATTTTTGAAAACAATAAAAAATGGGTGATTAAACAACTCGAAATGGACGAGCATTATTTTGAGAAACTCTCAAAAGGGCAAGCTCCTGAATTTCTGTACATTGGTTGTTCAGACAGTCGGGTTTCAGCCGAGGAACTTATGGGACTCGAACCAGGAGAGGTTTTTGTACACCGAAACATTGCCAACATGGTTCCAAATACCGATTTGAATTCAATGTCAGTTATCAACTATGCAGTTGTTCATTTAAAAGTTAATCACATTGTTGTGTGCGGGCATTATGGCTGTGGCGGTGTTCATGCTGCCATGCAACAATCTGACTTGGGAATACTAAATCCATGGTTGAGAAATATCAGGGATGTTTATCGACTCCATCGAAAAACACTTGATGCCATAACAAATGAAGAGGAAAAATACAAAAAGCTAGTCGAATTGAATGTTCAGGAACAATGCATTAATGTTATTAAAACTGCGGAAGTTCAAAAAGCAAATAATGAGCGAAACCTGAAAGTATATGGATGGATTTTTGATATTCACAGTGGCAAACTAATAGATCTTGATATCAACTTTACCGAAATATTAAAAGACATTACTAAGATTTACAAAATATCGAACTAACATTTTCATAAAAAGCGCCTTGATAATAAGGCGTTTTTTTTTTATTCCAAAACTCAAAATATTTCATAATACCATTTGTGCGTATAAAAACTCTTTTTTGTAACAATAAATTAAGACAAAAAAAAGACAGTCACCCCCATGACTGTCAATTTTCATTTTGAAAAACAAAATCTAAAACCTAACCAAATAAAATTAAAGATTAAAAAAAACGTTCAAAATAGTAAAGTTTGAATTTGATAACCTACTAACTAACTCATAAACTTATAATGCAAAGCTACAATTCTTCAATAAATTTTATTTCTAAAAAATCGTTAAAATTTATATTTTCATCGACTAAATACGTTTTTTAAAAAAATTAACACTATTTAACTTTCTATTTAGATTTTGAATTATATACACAAAATACTATTTTCTAATATATGATTTCATAACCCAAATTTCGTGCCAAATAATTAAAAATACCTAAAACCAAAAAGCATGTAACAAAATTCAGTCTATAACTACTTATGAATAAATTAAAAGTCTTTTGTACTTTTAAAAACATAAATCAATAATCTGCTCAAAAGCTCAAAAAGCGAACTGGCGAAGCAACCAATATTAATCCTAATGAAAAAGCCACTTATAAAAATTACCAATATAAAACGAGATTTTGCACTTGGAAATGAAATTGTATATGTATTAAAGGGCATTGATTTAGAAATTAATAAAGGAGAATATGTAGCCTTGATGGGCCCTTCGGGATCAGGGAAATCAACATTAATGAATTTATTAGGGTGTTTGGACACGCCTACTTCCGGGACTTATATTTTAAATGGAAAAGATGTGAGCCACATGAGAGACGATGAATTGGCCGAAATCAGAAACAAAGAAATTGGTTTCGTTTTTCAGACGTTCAATCTTTTACCTAGAACAACCGCACTAGACAATGTAGCCTTGCCGATGATTTATGCAGGCCATTCAAAAAAAGAACGAACTGAACGCGCCTCCGAAGTATTAAGCCAAGTAAACCTTAGCGACCGAATGGACCATCAGCCCAATCAGCTTTCGGGAGGACAACGCCAACGTGTTGCCATCGCAAGAGCATTGGTCAACAAACCTTCCATTATCCTTGCCGATGAACCAACAGGAAATCTCGACAGTAAAACTTCATTGGAAATCATGAAGCTTTTTAGTGAAATCCACGCCTCAGGCAACACCGTAATCCTAGTAACCCATGAAGAAGAAATCGCCGCTTACGCTCATCGTGTAATTCGTTTGAGAGACGGTATGATTGAAAGTGATACTACTAAATAATTTTTTGATTGTAGATTTTAGATTGTAGATTGCATGCAAATCTAAAATCAAAACTCTTAAATCTAAAATCACAAAAATGAAAGTATATACAAAAACCGGAGATAGCGGAACTACAAGTCTTTTTGGAGGAACACGAGTTCCGAAAGACCATATGCGCATAGAAAGCTACGGAACTGTAGATGAACTGAATTCTTACATCGGACTAATCCGCGACCAGGAAATCGACAAACATTACAAAGACATACTTATCGAAATACAAGACCGTCTTTTTACTATAGGCGCAATCTTGGCCACACCTCCTGAAAAAGAAGTGATGAAAAACGGCGAGCTCCGTTTAAAAAAACTCGGAATTTTAGAAACCGACATCGAATTATTGGAAAAAGAAATTGACAGTATGGAAGATGCACTTCCACCAATGACTCATTTTGTTTTACCCGGAGGCCATCAAACTGTGTCATATTGTCATATAACTAGATGCGTTTGCCGTCGTGCTGAACGACTTGCAGTGCATTTAAGTCATAATGAACCTGTTGCCGAAATAGCAATTAAGTACTTAAACCGACTTTCTGACTATCTTTTTGTATTGGCACGAAAATTGTCTGTTGATCTAAAGGCAAATGAAGTAAAATGGATTCCTAGAAAATAGTATCCAATTTACTGATGTTAGCTAATTAGGAAACAGTATTTAGAATTGATTTTCAGGCATTAAATCTGAAATATTTTTCTTTAAAAATATTGTCTGAAAATACGTTCTTAACTTTATAAAAAATAAATCATTTTTTACTTGTCTTTTTCAGTAAAAAATTTATTTTTGCAGAAACTAAATCGACAAATATGTATTGGACATTAGAATTAGCATCATATTTAAGCGATGCACCGTGGCCTGCTAACAAAGACGAACTTATTGACTACGCAATTAGAGCGGGTGCTCCATTAGAAGTAGTAGAAAACCTTCAATCGATCGAAGATGAAGGCGAGATATATGAATCAATGGAAGAAATTTGGCCAGATTATCCTACAGACGAAGATTATCTTTGGAACGAGGATGAATATTAAAAAAGTAAACCAAGAAAAAGTCTCAGAAGAGGCTTTTTTTTTGCTTAATTTTACGCAGTTTTTTTACAATTAGAATAAAATAGAAATATAAATAAAATTATGAGCTTCATAAACAGTATTATTAAAATCTTTGTTGGAGATAAATCCGAAAAAGATGTCAAAGCCCTTCAGCCGTATTTAAATAAAATCAAAACTTTTGAAGGCCCTTTACAATCTTTGTCTAATGACGAATTAAGAGCAAGAACCGTTTTTTTTAAAGAAAAAATAAAAGAAGCCCGTGCCGAAAAAGACGCAAAAATAGCCGCTCTTAAAACAGAAGTGGAAAGTATTGAAGACATTGACAAACGCGAAGATATTTACACTGCAATTGATGCCCTTGAAAAAGAAGCTTACGATATCTCTGAAAAAACTTTGAAAGAAATTCTTCCTGAAGCTTTTTCTGTTGTGAAAGAGACTGCTAGACGTTTCAAAGAAAACTCTCAAATAGTGGTTACCGCTACCGCAAAAGACAGAGAATTATCTGCAACAAAAAGCTATATTACCCTTGATGGGGACAATGCTATCTGGGCAAACCAATGGAATGCTGCAGGTAAAGACATCACTTGGGACATGATCCACTATGATGTTCAGTTAATTGGTGGAATGGTATTGCACGAAGGTAAAGTTGCCGAAATGCAAACGGGAGAAGGTAAAACATTGGTGGCAACTTTGCCTATTTACTTGAATGCTTTGACCGGAAACGGTGTTCACTTGGTAACTGTGAATGACTACCTTGCAAAACGTGACAGCACATGGAAAGCACCATTATTCGAATTCCACGGTTTGACTGTTGATTGTATCGATAATCACCAACCAAGTTCTGAAGGAAGAAAAAAAGCATACGAAGCTGATATTACTTACGGTACCAATAACGAATTTGGTTTTGACTACCTAAGAGATAATATGGCTCATTCACCGGAAGATTTAGTTCAGAGAAAACACAACTTCGCAATTGTCGATGAGGTGGACTCGGTTTTAATTGACGATGCCCGTACTCCACTTATCATTTCTGGCCCAGTTCCACAAGGTGACCGTCACGAATTTAACGAATTAAAGCCAAAAATTGAAAATTTGGTTGCTTTACAACGCCAATTGGCAAATGGTTTTCTTGCTGAATCCAAAAAATTAATCAAAGAAGGAAATACCAAAGACGCAGGTTTCCTTTTATTGAGAGCTTACAGAAGTTTGCCTAAAAATAAAGCATTGATTAAGTTTTTGAGTGAAGAAGGAATCAAACAACTACTTCAAAAAACCGAAAACCAATACATGGAAAACAACAACCGCGAAATGCCAAAAGTGGATGAAGCGTTGTATTTTGTGATTGAAGAAAAAAATAACCAAGTTAGTTTAACCGATAATGGTATCAAATTCCTTTCTGGAGATACTGAAGCCAACTTCTTTGTACTTCCGGACATTGGAACAGAAATTGCCGCTATCGAAAAGAAAAAATTGGATAAAGACGCTGAAGCGGAAGAAAAAGAAAGATTATTCCAAGACTTCGGAGTAAAAAGCGAGCGTATTCACACTTTGACTCAACTTTTGAAAGCCTATACCCTTTTTGAAAAAGATGTGGAATATGTAATCATGGACAATAAAATTTTGATTGTTGATGAGCAAACAGGACGTATCATGGATGGCCGTCGTTATTCTGACGGTTTGCACCAAGCTATTGAAGCCAAAGAAAACGTAAAAATCGAAGCTGCAACCCAAACATTTGCTACCATTACATTGCAGAATTATTTCAGAATGTACAACAAATTGGGAGGAATGACCGGTACAGCTGTTACCGAAGCTGGTGAGCTTTGGGAAATTTACAAACTGGACGTAGTTGAAATCCCAACCAATAGACCATTGGCTCGTGTTGACAAGGAAGATTTTATCTACAAAACAACTCGTGAGAAATTCAATGCCGTTATTGAAGATGTAACTGAATTATCAAAAGCAGGAAGACCGGTTCTTATTGGTACAACTTCGGTTGAGATTTCAGAATTATTAAGCCGTATGTTGAAAATGCGCGGTATTCCTCATAACGTTTTGAATGCCAAAATGCACAAACAAGAGGCTCAAATCGTTGAAGAAGCAGGAAAACCTGGAGTAGTAACTATTGCCACCAACATGGCGGGTCGTGGTACCGATATCAAATTGACTCCTGAGGTAAAAGCTGCTGGAGGTTTAGCAATCGTGGGTACAGAGCGTCATGATTCCCGTCGTGTGGACAGACAGTTACGTGGTCGTGCCGGTCGTCAAGGAGACGTGGGAAGTTCTCAATTTTATGTTTCCCTTGAAGACAACTTGATGCGTTTGTTCGGTTCTGAAAGAGTTGCGAAAGTAATGGACAGAATGGGATTGCAGGAAGGTGAAGTTATCCAACATTCTATGATGACCAAATCAATCGAACGTGCTCAGAAAAAAGTGGAGGAAAACAACTTTGGTGTTCGTAAACGTTTATTGGAATACGATGACGTAATGAATGCGCAACGTGAAGTGGTTTACAAACGTCGTCGTCACGCTTTGTTTGGTGAGCGTTTGAAATTGGATATCGCAAACATGCTTTACGATACCTGCGAGTTAATCGTTGATGAAAACAAAGCCAAAAACAGCTTCAAAGATTTCGAATTCGATATTATCCGTTACTTCTCATTTACTTCGCCAATTACACAAGATGAGTTTTCTAAATTAACTGAGATTGAAATCACAGGTAAATTGTATAAAGCAACTCTTGCTTTCTATAACGAAAAAACAGCGAGAAGCGCTAAAGAAGCTTTCCCAATCATCAAAAATGTTTACGAAGACAGAAACAACCATTTTGAGCGCATCGTAGTTCCGTTTACTGATGGAATTAAAATGTTCAACGTAGTTACTGATTTAAAGAAAGCCTACGAAACTCAAGGAGCTCAATTAGTAGCCGATTTTGAAAAGAACATCACTTTGTCTATTGTTGATGAAGCTTGGAAGAAGCATTTACGCAAAATGGACGAATTGAAACAATCGGTTCAGCTGGCTGTTCACGAACAAAAAGATCCGCTGCTAATTTACAAATTGGAAGCCTTCAACTTGTTCCGCGGTATGCTTGATAACGTGAACAAAGAAGTGATCTCGTTCTTATTCAAAGGTGATTTGCCTGTTCAAAATGCGCCAATCGAGGAAGCAAAAATTGAACGTCAGGTTGAGGATTACCAATTAAGCAAAGACGAAATTCCAAATAGTGAAAGTGCTAATCGTGAAGCGGGAGAAACCCAACAACGACAAGTTACCGAAACTATCGTAAGAGATATGCCAAAAATTAACCGTAACGATACTGTAACGATTAAACAAGTGGCAACCGGAAAAACGGAAAGCATGAAATACAAAAAAGCTGAAAGTTTATTATCTACCGGAGAATGGGTTATCGTAAAAGAATAACTTTATTCTAAAACAATTAACAAATCCCCAACCTTAAAATCGTTGGGGATTTTTACATAAAAGACATCTGTGTCTCAAATAAATCCGTTACTTTTGCATAAAAATAAAACAGTCTGAAACGCATTTTTGTCATATTACTTTCATCCATTATTTTGATTCCATCTTTTGGAACCTTAATCATATATGTCAAATTCAAAATAAATCAGGACGAAATTGCGAGAACAATCTGCGTTCAGAGCAAGTTTCCCAAAAACACTTGTCAGGGACATTGTGCCCTTAAAAAAAGCCTAAAACAACAGGAAGAAAATGAAAAAGAAATGCAAAACAACCTCAAAGAAAAAATGGAGTTGGTTTACATTCCAAATACTCATGAAACAGTTGCTACTTTCATAGTTTCTTCTTTTTCTTCTCAAAAAAACTATCTTCATAATGACGGAAAACCAATTTCGGTTGTGTTATCCAATTTCCGTCCACCGTCCTATTTTATATAAATTATAATTCAGCCGGTTTTAACGTAAAACCCTAAGTCCGATTATTTTTATTTTTTGGAGCAATAACTTTTGATTTTCTCTCAAGTTCCCTCCCGCTTTCCGCTACAATCTTGTGAACCTCTCGCCTTTTGGGACGAGACGGTCCACAAGGATTTTCGCTGCAATCGGGGCTAAAAATCGACATTCTGCTTCATTAGCGATTCCAAAAAGTTGAAAATTCAACAATCGCCTTCGGGTTAACCGTTTCAAACAGAAAGAACACAAAGTCTTGTTTTCTTAAAATTATCCTACAGTCAGGAATCCACCCCGCCCCTTGGGCACCCCTCCAAAGGAGGGGAAGTCGTTCGTATTCCCCTCCTTTGGAGGGGTGCCTGAAAGGCCGGGTGGTTTTCATAATATTTATACCAAGACATCGGATAATTATCGGAATTATGCAATCCTTTGCACCCTTTTCGGTTAAACCAAAACTAGCTTTCAAACCTCTTTTCATTGCTAAAAATCAATGAAACGATAGCTATTATATTCAATTTATATAACACAAAATGAAGAAAATACTATTTACTCTTTTGTTAATGGCACAGATAGCTTTTGCACAAAACAAAACAACAAAAGACAGCACAAAAACAGAGACACTTGAAAATGTATTCATAACTGCCAATCGTTCGGCAACTTTGCGCAAAGAAACACCGTCTGCGGTCAGCAAATTGACTGCCAAAACCATTAACGAAACCAAAGCCGTTGCGGCTTACGAAATCATCAATAAAGCACCGGGCGTATTGATGGTTAATCTCGGAAACGAACAGCACATGATGTCCATTCGTCAACCGATGACAACCAATGCCTATTATTTATATCTTGAAGACGGATTACCCATTCGCCCAATGGGGATTTTCAACCATAATGCCTTATTGGAAATCAACCAATTCAATCTTCAAAACATAGAAGTGGTAAAAGGCCCTGTTTCGTCATTGTACGGTTCAGAAGCCGTTGGTGGAACCATTAACCTAATCTCAATTAAACCGCCCGTTAATCCCGAATTCAAATTTGGAATCCAAGCCGATCAATGGGGCTACAGACGACTTCAGGCCGCAGGTGGAACGACCATCGGTAAAGTGGGTTTTCATATCGCCGGAATTTCAAGTTTACAGGAAAACGGTTGGATGACCTACTCGGATTATAAAAAAGATAATCTTAATGCGAGAATCGATTACAACATCAACAGCAAAACGCGATTAATTAGTAATACCATGTGGGGCAAATATTATTCTGACATGAGCGGAACGGTTAATGAAGAAGCTTTTTACAACAGGACATATAAAAGCACTACTGATTTCACCTATCGCAAATCGGATGCCTTGAGAACACGGTTGACCTTAGAACATGATTGGAATGACAATGCCAACAGTTATATCACGGCCTATTACAGAGACAACAAATTGGGACAAAATCCATCCTACGGAATCAAATGGAGCCCTACAGTTAACCCAACTACGGCAACGGGCGAAGTTAATTCTAACAACTTCAAAAGTTACGGTGCGATTGGACAGCACGCCCAAAAATTTAATTTTTTAAATGCTAAAATCGTTGGAGGAGCATTATATGATTATTCTCCTGTAAACTACTGGGCTTATTTACTTGAAATGAAAGCAAATCTAAATCCGGGTGCTCCTGGAAAACAAACGGTGAATTATTATGAAATTACCGCTGAACGTCCCGATGTGAAATTAGCCGATTATACCGCTGATATTTTTAATAAGGCCGCTTATGCGCAACTTAGCTTCAATCCTTTGGAAAAATTATTAATTACCACCGGTGCCCGTTATGACAATCTGAAAGTTAATTACAACAATGCTTTGGACCATTCAAGCGGAACAAAAATTTACGACAAACCCACTTTCAAAGTTGGAGTAAATTACAATCCGTTTGAATCTACAGGATTTTACGGCAACTATGCACAAGGATTTGCTCCTCCGGGAATCACTTCTATTTTCAGAGCCAAACCCGGAACTGGCGGAACAACCGGAAAACCAGCCGAGTTCTACTACAATCTGGAGCCAGCAACTTTCGATAATTACGAAATTGGAGGTTGGCTTTCGTTTTTAAAAGGAAAACTAAACTTTGATTACGCCTTTTATTATATGGAAGGAAAAAATGAGTTATTGAGCGTTCGTTTGCCTGACAACTCAACCGACTACCGTTCTGTTGGAGAAACTAGGCACAAAGGCGTTGAATTTGGAGGTAATTACAACTTCCTTTCGGATCAATTAAATATTCGCTTTGGAGGAACCGTTGCTGAACATACTTTTATAGACTTCGCGGTTTCAGATAAACCAACAGATGCTTTGCAAAACCTGAACGGAAAAGAAATGCCTCAAGCCCCGAGATGGTCCGGCAATTCCGAAATCAGTTATTATCCGAACTGGTTCCCAAAATTCAGAACTTCATTTGAATGGCAGACTGTCGGGAACTATTATCAAGACCAAGTTAACACTGTAAAGTATGCCGGTTACGACATCTTTAATTTCAGGGCTGGTTATGAATGGAAAGGGATTGAAATCTACGGAAACGTAATTAATCTTACCGACAAATTATATGCTTATAATGTTTCCAGAGCAAATACAGCCAGCTCCCAACCTACTTATACTGCTGCTGCCCCAAGAACATTTTTAATTGGTTTACAGTATAATTTTTCTCTAAAAAAACAACCGAAATGAAAAACAAATATTTATCCTTATTGATTTTGCTTACTATTAATATATCAATTGGGTTTGCCCAAAAAACAAACTCATTGCCAATATCCATTCTGAATGAAAGCAATACCAAAACGAGCTGTCCATTTTTTACAAAGAACTCAAAAGGAATTACCGTAATGAGTTTTGCAAAAGAAATTAATAAAGAAACTGTTCTCTGTTATTCCTTATTTGATTCCAACAAAAAGAAATTTGGAAAACCAACAACAATTGAATCGAGCAGAGGTGTTGAATTACACGGTGAAAATGCACCAAAAATAATCTTCAAACCCAATAACGAAATCATTGCGGTTTGGGGTGTTAACAATGCAAGCGAAAAGAAAAAGTACGGTGGATTAGTCAAATATTCGCAATCATTTGACAATGGAAAAACATGGACGAAAGCTATCAATTTGGTAAAAGACCAATCAAGTATTGATCAGCGTTATTTTGATATAGATTTACTTCCAAACGGAGAAGCCGCAATAATATGGCTAGACAACAGAACAAATACCGACAAAGAAGGCTCAACATTGTATTATGCTGCAACCGTTGGCAAATCAGGATTTCAAAACGAAAAACCAATCGCGGAAACCACCTGCCAATGTTGCCGAACCGATTTGTTTATAAGCAAAAAAGGAAAAATCAACGCTGCATTCAGGGATATTATCAACGAAGAAATCCGCGATATGGTTTTAACCTATTCGAATGACAACGGGAAAACTTTTTCGCAACCCAAACGAATCAGCCCGGACAATTGGAAAATTAACGGATGTCCTCACACTGGCCCGACTATGACCGAAAACGAAAATGGATTACATTTCGCTTGGTACACTTCGGGCGGAGGATCGGGAGTTTTTTATTGCAATTCTTCCGATTATGGAAAAAACTTCTCAAAACGAAACATTGTCAGTGACAAACCATCGGCAAGGCATCCACAAATTACATCATTGAACAATAAAGATGTATTTGTTGTTTGGGATGAAACCGTAACCGAAAATGATAATATGTCGGTTAAAATTGGGTTACAGCACCGGGACAAAAATGGAAAAATCATCAAAACAAAATTCATTTCCCCAAAAGGAAAAACAGCGACTTTTCCAATCATAAAGTCGATTAACAAAAATCAATTACTCGTTGCTTGGAGCCAAGAATCTACGGATGAAAATGTTTATTACAAAATTGTTTCATTCTAAAAATTTCTTTTAGAGTAAACCTCTCACTACAATCCTCAATCGGTTTTCTGGTTGGGGATTTTTTTATGCTGAACCAAAAACCAAGAAAATTATGTTAATTTATTTCGTTAAATTTACTCAAAACAATAATAACCCGAAATCAAATGAACGAAATAATAAGCAAACTAATCGATTTCATTGACCTACATAAAGGAGAAGAAGACAAAAAAAAGGTTTTAGAAAATATAATCAGTAACATCTCGTTCAGAGGTTCTAATCTATGGATTTTGGCGTGTGCCATTGTTATCGCTTCGGTTGGGCTTAATGTCAATTCGACTGCCGTAATTATTGGCGCCATGTTGATTTCGCCATTAATGGGTCCTATTGTTGGAGCGGGTTTTGGGTTAGGAATGTATGATTTTGAATTGGTTAAAAAATCAATAAAAAATCTTTTGATAGCGACAGTTGTCAGCCTGATTGTTTCTACATTCTACTTTTATATCAGTCCGTTTAAGGAGGTGCAGTCGGAATTATTGGCGCGTACTTCACCCAATATTTATGACGTTTTGATTGCTTTTTTTGGTGGACTAGTTGGTGTTATTGCCGTTACGAGAGTCGAAAAAGGGAATCCAATTCCGGGTGTTGCTATTGCCACTGCACTGATGCCTCCTTTATGTACTGCCGGTTACGGACTGGCAACCGGAAATTATTTATTTTTTGGGGGAGCTTTGTATTTATACACTATCAATTGTGTTTTTATATGTATTGCTACTTTTATCATTGTCAAATTTTTGAAATACCCAATTACCAAACAAATCGATATAAAACATCAAAAACAGGTAAAGCAAGGAATTACAGTGCTTCTTTTAATAATGATTGCTCCTAGCGTTTATTTTGCCTATCGATTATTTGACGAAAAAAAATACGTCCAACGAACTGAAAATTTTATAGAAACAGAATTCCCTCAAAAGGATTTTACACTTATTTATAAAAAAACAGATTATAATTCCACTCCAAAAATTATTGAATTGGCTTTTTTGTCCAAAAAATTCAGCGCTTTAGAAATCAAAAACTTTAATCAGAAGCTAAAAGAATATAATTTATTGAATACGCAACTTCTGATCAAACAAGACACTTTTGACTTAAAAAACGACATTTTAAATACGATTGGTCATTACAAAAAATCAGGAGTCGATAAAGACCAATTAATCGAGGATTTACAAAAAAAGATTTCCAATTTCAAAGCGAACAACACAAAGGTCAGTCAGGAAGTTTCTATTTTATTCCCCGAAATAAAACCAATTGCTATCACACAATATACGAGTAAAGACAAAACGATTCCGGTCTTATTGTACAAAAGCAAAATGCCAATAAACTCTAAATCTCAAGAGAAATTAATCATTTGGCTAAAGCAAAGATTGGAAAAAGACAGCGTTGAAGTTTACAGACAATAGTAAAATACAAAAAGCAAAAGGCAAAAGGCAAATTGCAAACTAAAAAAACAAAAAAGTGTTCAGCTAAAAAACTGAACACTTTTTTTATCGAATGCTGAAAACTTATTTTACGGGTATATTTTTCAAAATTTCCAAGACAAATTTCCAATATTTTTGTGCTGAAGAAATGCTAGCCCTTTCGTCTGGAGAATGTGCACCGTGGATTGTCGGTCCAAAAGAAATCATATCCATGTGAGGATAATTTGTTCCAAGAATACCGCATTCCAATCCGGCGTGACAAGCCGCTACATTTGGTTTTTCTCCATTTTGTTTTTCATAAATAGAAACCAAAACATCCAATATCTCTGATTTTGGATTTGGAGACCAACCCGGATATGAACCTGAAAATTCTACCTCGCAGCCCATTAACTCGAATGCAGAACGCAAAGCATTCGCCATATCAAATTTGGATGATTCAACTGAAGAACGTGTCAAACATTGCACCGAAAGTTTCCCCTCACCTACAGTAACTTTGGCAATATTGTTTGAAGTTTCAACCAAATTTTCAAAATCGGCACTCATTCGGTAAACGCCATTGTGCGCAGCATACATCGCTCTAACGAAATAAAATTGGGCAATTGGTGGCAAAACTTTTGCCGGAACTTTATCTAGTTTTTCGAAAACCACTTCCAAATTTGGTTCGGTTGTTTGAAACTCCGCTTTGATTTCATTTACGATTTGTAACATATCAAAAACAAAAGCCTCGTCGTAAACAGCGGCTATAATTACTTTCGCCGCACTTTCACGAGGAATTGCGTTACGAAGACTTCCCCCATTGATTTCGGAAATTTGCAATCCAAAATTATCAAAACCATCAAACAATAAACGGTTCATGATTTTGTTTGCATTTCCCAAACCTTTATGAATATCCATTCCTGAATGCCCACCGTTCAAGCCTTTTACTTTTATAAGATAACCAACGGAACCTTCAGGGGTTGGCTCTTCGTCGTACTCAGCAGTGGCTGTAACATCCATTCCTCCGGCGCATCCAATACCTATTTCATTATCTTCTTCGGTATCTAAATTCAATAAAATATCACCTTTAAGAATCCCTCCCTGCAAATTCAAGGCTCCGGTCATTCCGGTTTCCTCATCAATGGTAAACAAAGCTTCAATTGCCGGATGTGGAATCTCTTTGCTTTCCAAAATCGCCATTATAGTAGCAACTCCAAGACCATTATCGGCACCAAGTGTTGTCCCGCGGGCACGAACCCAATCCCCATCAACATACATATCGATTCCTTGAGTATCAAAATCAAAAACCGTATCGGCATTTTTTTGATGAACCATATCCAAATGTCCTTGCAAAACAACCGTTTTTCTGTTTTCCATTCCCGGAGTGGCAGGTTTGCGGATAATTACATTTCGGATTTCGTCCTCAAAAGTTTCTAGTCCCAAACGGGTACCGAAGTCTTTCATAAATTCAATTACACGCTCTTCTTTTTTCGAAGGACGAGGTACCGCATTCAAATCGGCAAATTTGTTCCAAAGCTCTTTTGGTTCTAGATTTCTTATTTCTTGACTCATTCTATTGTGAATTTTTTAATATAAAAGGTTTAAAACAACAAAACCTCAAAGTTACAATTCCTAAAGCAAGTATTACAAAAGTTTTGATTTATTTTAAAATAAATAATCCCGCAAAATTTGTTTCTTTACAATACAATTGAAAATACATGAAACGTAGTTACATTCTTCCTCTATTTTTACTGGTACAAATTGTAATCCTAAAAATACTTCGGTCTTTTCCGGAAAGTGTTGAGCGTTTTTACAGCAACGGATTTTATCAATTCCTTTCAAAACCTTTGCGAATTATTTTGGGGAAAATTCCATTCTCGGTGGGCGATTGTATCTATTTTATTCTGATTTTATTTGCTTTAAAATGGTTTTGGAAAAACAGAAAATCTTGGAAATCCGAATGGAAAAAAAATATCTTAACTGTTTTAAGTGTTTTGTCTGCCTTTTATTTTTTCTTCCATTTCTTTTGGGCATTGAATTATTACCGTGAGCCACTTTTTGAAAAAATGAACATTGAAAGAGATTACACCGATGAAGATTTGTTGGCTTTTACCAAAAAATTAATTGCCAAAACAAATGCTATTCAAAGCCAAATTACAAAAAACGATAGTCTTAAAGTAGTATTTCCGTATTCTCAAAATCAGGTTTTTGACATGAATCAAAATGGATATGAAAATTTATCCAAAGAATATCCATTTTTCACTTACACTCATTTAAGTATAAAAAAATCACTTTTTAGTTTACCACTTACTTATATGGGTTTTGGTGGCTATCTGAACCCGTTTACCAATGAAGCGCAAGTTAATTATTTGGGACCAATGTACAGTTTCCCGATGACCACAAACCACGAAATGGCACATCAAATGGGGTATGCGAGCGAAAGTGAATGCAATTTTATTGGTTTTATGTCTTCTATAAAAAATAAAAATCTGTATTTTCAATATTCGGGTTATAGCATGGCGTTGCGTTACTGTTTGGGTAATTGGCAGGTAAGAGACGAAAAAGTGTTAAAGCAATTACTGAAGATCGTTAATAAAGGAATCCTGAAGAATTACAAAGAGAGTGAGGTTTTTTGGGATCAATACGAAACCCCGATCGAAACCGGTTTCCATATTTTTTATGACCGTTTCCTAAAAATCAACCAACAAAAAGACGGAATGGACAGTTATAGCAAATTTGTGAATTTGATGGTGAATTATTACAAAGAAAGACCCTTATAAATCACTTGTAATCTTTAATTTGTACACAAGAAGCATTTTTTACTTTGCTTTCAGAGCATTTCTTTAACAAACCTGTAACCGAATCTCTTTTGAAAACAACTACATTTCCAGTCGATTGATTGGCTACAATTACAAATTTTCCTTGTGGATCAATAGCAAAAACTCTTGGAGTTTTGCCAAAAGTAGGCTGATATCCCACCAATTTTAAAGTTCCGTTATTTTCAATCGAAAAAATAGCAATATTATTTTCTTCACCACGATTGGAAGCGTACAGAAAACGGCCATCGGGAGAAATGTGAACCTCGCTGCTGCCAAAGCCTTTTACAATCTCATCAGGATGTGTTGCGATTCTTTGAATTCGGTCTAATTTACCGTTATCATAGTTATAAACGCAAACAAAACCAGCCATTTCTTCAATGCAATAAGCAAATTTTCCATTGGGATGAAAGGCAAAATGTCTTGGTCCACTTCCTAAAGTAACTTGGGTAAATGGATACTGAGTCTCTTGGAGTGGCTCTTTTTTTGAACTGTCAAATTGGTAGCATCTTATTTTATCAGAACCTAAATCAGGCAGGAAGACATAATCGCAATTGGGAGAAAACACACTGGAATGGACATGAGAACGGTCTTGTCTTTCTTTGTTTACACTTCCTTCCGAATACGAAAAACTTTGAACAAGCGGACTTATTTTTCCATCTTCGCTTACTGCATGAACGTCAACACTTCCTTCTGTATAATTGGCATTTACAATCCATTTTCCGCTTTTATGTACCGAAATATAAACGGGATTTTCGCCACCGCTTTTTTCACTGTTTATAAATGTCAAACTCTTATTTTGAGGTTTAAACTCAAAACTACTTACACTTCCTGCTTTTGGTGTTTTGGCATCGGTACAGGCATAAACATATTTCCCATTTGGAGAAACTGTTAAATAAGCGGGATTTAAAACATCCTTAACCGTTGTAATTTTCTTTAGTTTACCTTTTACCGTATCCAACTGGAAAACATAAATTCCTTTTTTGGCTTTATCTAAATTATAAGACCCTACAAAAACATATTTGCTTTGAGAATAAAAATTGAAGCTTATAAAGGATATGAATAAAATAGTAAGCATCGATTTGCTTTTTTTGGAAATCGCACTTTTAATTCTTGAAAGGAAATTTGATGGCTGCAAAATTTTTGTATTTAATATATTTTCAGAGTTGCTAAGTTATGGCATTTTAATTAGGTTTGCGGCCAAAAATTATTGAATATTCGTCGTCTAAGGGCTTATGAAAAACTAAACTCCCGGATTAGCCCCGATTGCAGCGAAAATCCTCTTGTACTGGGGGTCAGTACAAGAGATTGTAGCGGAAAGCGGGACAAATGTTGTTATACAAGATGTTTTTCTGCTCCTAAAAATTAAAATATAAAAACTGTTTTGTAACAAAATGTTCAGTCGTTGTACTAATGGAATATGAGTGAAAATTTAGAACCTTCTTTTGTCAAGCAACTGCAAGAAAACCAGAATATAATCCACAAGATTTGTCGATTGTATACAGCTGGTGAGGATGCGCACAAGGATTTGTTTCAGGAGATCACGATTCAGCTATGGAAGGCTTTTCCAAAATTTAGGGGCGAAAGCAAATTTTCTACTTGGGCTTATCGAGTCGCCCTGAATACAGCAATCACATTGTACCGAAAAAACAAACGCAGTATTGCAACTGTTGAGTATGAAGGCAAACAACATTTTACACATGACATAGAATACAATTATGAAGAGGAAGAACAGTTGAAATTGATGTATCGGGCCGTTTATCAGCTGAATGACATTGAAAAAGCATTAGTATTTATGTATTTAGAAGACAAGGACTACACTGAAATATCGGAAACTTTAGGAATTAGCGAAGTGAATGCAAGGGTAAAAATGAATCGAATAAAAGGGAAATTAAAGAAAATCTTAAATCCATTAGGTGTATGAAAGAGCTGGATTTATTAAAAAAAGACTGGCAGAAGAATAGTGGATCTTTTGAACAGGTATCGGAAAATGACATTTACAAAATGATTCACAAAAAATCGTCTTCGGTAGTGAAGTGGATTTTTATTGTGAGCATCATCGAACTTGGATTGGGACTGGTTTCAGGACTGGCTTTATCTTTTACAAAATATGACGAAAAAAATGTAGAATTGATTAAACATTTGGGTGTCTATGGTTACTACATTGCAGCCACTATTGTCCTTTATATTGTCATTTTGTATTTTATATTTAAGTTTTACACTATGTACCGTAAAATTGCGGTAGATGACAACACCAAAAAATTGCTTTCGACGATATTAAAAACACGAAAAGTGGTAAAACAATACATTGCATTTAACTTATCGTTTTTTGCATTGTTTTTTATCATTTTTGGAGGGTATTTGTTTTATGAAGGCTACCTTGAAGGAGCATCCAAAAATGGTGTGATTCATCCCGAAATGCCATTAAACATAGCTTTGATATCTTTCATTGTATTAATACTGGCCACAGCAATTTTTACTTTTGTTTTATGGTTAATCTACAAATTAATCTATGGCCTATTATTAAAACGACTGCAAAATAACTTCGAAGAATTGAAGAAAATTGATTTATAAAAAAAGGAGGCTATCGTTTTGAGACAGCCTCCACTTTTTTTAATAATTCCATTGTCGCGTTTTATTCAACTCTTCTTGTTCCTGCAATTCTTCTATTGGAATTACTTTAAGGAAAGAAGGATGTTGCTCTATCGCATATTCGATCATTTCAACAATTTCTTCAATAGTATCATTTTCATAATCGATAGCCAAAGGTTCTTTTATAACAAGTGACTGAAGGATTCCTTTCTTTTTCATATACAGCCCTTTTCTGCAAAACGAACGTCTAAAGCCATCAATTACAATAGGAACAACTATAGGCTTGTGCTGTTTTATGATGTGTGCCGTTCCTTTTCGAACAGGTTTAAAAGATTTGGTTGTCCCCTGCGGAAAGGTAATTACCCACCCATCTTCCAATGCAATTTTGATATTCTCAGTATCATTTGGATTTACTTCTTTTTTCTCCGCAACATCCTTTCCTTTGCTACGCCAGGTTCGTTCTACTGAAACAGCACCAGCATAAGCCATAATTCGAGGCAATAAACCGGCTCTCATCGTCTCTTTGGCCGCCACATAATAAATATTCAATTTTGGTCGCCACATATACCATACATTCTTTATAGAGTCTTCCCTACCACTCAAACTAGCATTAAACACATGAAACATTGCTGTTACATCTGCAAAATATGTTTGATGATTTGAAATAAAAAGTACGTTTGTATCTGGAAGTTTTTTGATAATTTCAGAACCTTCTATTTGTAGCTCGTTAAAACCACGGTAGCGTCTGTGGCTAATAAATCCAAAGAATCGGATTAACCATTTTTTTATAAACAGTATATGTCCAAAAGGATTTCGTTTAAATAATCCCATAAGATTGTTTTGTTTGTTTTTGGGACTGCAAAATTACGAATTATTTCCTCTTTTTTATATTAAAAAACTTAGCTTTTAACAAAACAGATTGCTCAAAAACCTATTTCCCTAAAAATTGTACTCAAAACAACTTTTAGCTCACTTAACATCATAGCTGTTGCCCCCCAAACAATATGCTCCTCAATTTTAAAAGCTGGAACTTCGACAGATTTAGCATACGAAGTTGTCATTTCGGCATTAACAAGAATCGAGTCGCTTAAGAATGTAGTTAACGGTAATTCAATAATATCCGCTACTTCCACCGGATCGGGATAAAAAGTAATTTCCTCTCTACAAATGCCCAAAAATGGGTAAACCATAAAATTACTCGGCGGAATGTATAAATGGGTAAAAGCTTTCAAGACTTCTATTTTCTCCTGACGAATCCCAATTTCCTCATAAGTTTCTCTCAAAGCAGTCTGCATAAAATCGGCGTCTTCATTTTCATATTTTCCACCTGGAAAAGCTATCTGTGAAGAATGAACTCCTTTGTACGAATTCCGTACTATTAAAACCAAATGTGTAATACCTTCTTTAGGATAAAACAGCATCATTACACCAGCTTTTTTGTATTTGATGTGATCAAAATTCAATTTTCTGGTAATTTCAAGACGTTCCTTTGGCACCATAATATTATGAGCCTCTTCACCTGGAAGACTTACAGAACTAAAATAAGGAACAATTCGTAAAAAATCTTGAAAATCCATAATCAAAGGTTATTTTTGCAAATAAATCAACACTTAAATATACTTTAGAAATAAGTACCAAACAAATTTTAAACATCCAAACCCAACAATATGTATAGTAGAGAAGAAAATCAAAGGTTAAAACACGAATTTTGGGTTGAATTTGCTCAAAAATATCCAAGAAAATGGATTTTATACGATACTAAAATCAAAGATTTCTCCTTTAAATTTTATGTAGAAAACAAAAAAGCTCAAGTACATATTGACATCGAAATGAGAAATACAGAATTACGCATGCAATATTTTGAAAAACTCGTTGCACTAAAAAATATTCTCGAAGAAGAATTCATAAAAGATCTAGTCTTCGAAAAAAATTATACTTTGGACAATGGAAAAACCATCAGCCGCATTTGGGTTGAAAAACTAGATGTAAGTGTAAGTAACCGCAATCATTGGAATGAAATTTTTGATTTTTTCTTTGAAAAAATGAACGCTCTTGAACTATTTTATTTCGAATACGATGAATTCATTAAAGACATTGAGAAATAGGATTTATTTTTTATAAATTACTTAACCAAAAACTATTCGAAATGGACTTATTTGAAACAAAAAATGATTGGGAGGCCAAATTAGCCCCAATATTAGAGAAATACAAAGGTCAAAAACATCCGTTAGATTACGAAAATCTGTATCAACTTCTTGTTATGGTAGTTCTTTCTGCTCAGGATTCCGATGCGAATATCAATAAGATAGCACCTGCTCTCTTCGAAACTTTCCCCAACATGGAAAGTCTCTCTGTTTCAAATGTTGATACATTAATCCCACATATTTCAAAAGTTCGAAATTTTGGCACGAAAGCCAGTTGGCTTATTGACATTGCCCAAACCATTCAAAAAGACGAAAACATTCCTCTAACAATGAATAGTTTAACCGCATTAAAAGGAATTGGCCGAAAATCTGCCAACGTCATTATGCGGGAAGCAGGAGTTCCTGCTGAAGGTATCATCGCCGACTTGCACGTGATTCGTGTCTCCCCCAGAATAGGATTAATTCCTGAAAATCAGGATGGCAATAAAGTCGAAAAACAACTAATGCAAATTTTACCAAAAAGCATTTGGGGAGAAATTGGCATGGCCATTTCTTTTCTAGGAAGACAAATATGCAGACCCAAACCAAAATGTCCGGAATGCCCAATCAATATGATTTGTGAGTATTATAAAATTAATCCAATCGTATAAAACTTATTGCTTTCATTTCAAAAATCTTCAATCACTCAATATTTATTTAGACATTACATGCCGAAAAAGCCGGATAGGAATATACAATACATTCTAAATAACAAAAATTGAGAATAATTTTAAAGCTCTTTTTTCATTCCCACCAGAAGAAATGATATTAGCCAAACTAAACCACTCTGCACTGAAAGTGCAGAGGTTTGTTTTTACGAGGGACTAAAAGTCCCTCATTTCTTTCATTCGAGAATGAAATTTGAATTGTCATCACTCTCTTTTCTTCTATGATGCTCCAAATATTCATTTACCATTTTATCCGTAATATTTCCAGTACTCCAAACACCATAACCACTTGCCCAAAAATGTTGTCCCAAATATCGTTCCTTCAATTCTGGAAATTCCATCTGCAATTTTCTCGAAGTTCTTCCTTTGAAACTTTTTAAAATCGAGCTAACATTATGTTTTGGAGCGTATTCTATATGCATGTGAACATGATCTGAGCTAACAACTCCTTTTAAAATTTCTATTCCTTCAGCTTCACATATCTGTATTAAAATCTCAAGGCAACGTTTTTGAATATCGCCTTTCAAAACTTTAAATCTATATTTAGTAACCCAAACAACATGGCATGTTAGTCGGCTTACTGTGTGCGAACCTTTTCTTAAATCTGTACTCATAAGCTAAAGATAAAAATTTTTTCGCATTACTAAAGTACTGCAATAAATTGCAGGGTTTTAAACCCAAACCTGAGACCAATAAAAAAAGCTCCAAACAAAGTTTGAAGCTTTATGTACTCAGAGCGGGACTTGAACCCGCACGAACATTGCTGTTCACTGGATTTTAAGTCCAGCGTGTCTACCAATTTCACCATCCGAGCATTA
>Ga0207975_100050_pt1 | contig 120975 bp, 119 predicted proteins | sample LakWasMe91_HOW11_2_FD_183913 | JGI IMG/M metagenome (GOLD analysis project Ga0207975, IMG submission 183913) | Freshwater sediment methanotrophic microbial communities from Lake Washington under simulated oxygen tension - Sediment Metagenome... | ecosystem: Environmental > Aquatic > Freshwater...
AAATAAACTACTCTTTTAAATCTCACAAGCTTTTTTTAAATCTTTTTTGAAAATTTATTTTCAATTTGATTTGTTATACTTGTCAGTCTTTCTAAGAGCGCCATCGCTGTTGCGGGTGCAAAAGTAGATAGTTTATTCGTTTAAACAAGGGGTTTTTGCATTTATTTTATATTTATTTTTTAAAACTCTGATAACCTTAATTTTACAAATACCCTTTTCTTAAAACCTTTCCGCTTTTTGGCGTGATGAGCCCGTTTTACTGCAAACAACACTACCCTTATCTATATATTGTTCCTTTTTGACACGCTGAATTATGCCCATTTTTTCTTGATTCCCTTATACTTCTTCGATCTTTTACTCCTTTGCAGGCCAAAATCGATCCCAAAGGCGCTAAGAACTTCATTGGATTATATTAAAAACCATCCTTCGGGTACTTTTTTCCTTATACTATATATATGTATTGATTTCTTTCCGCTGAAACACCACTACCCTAGCCCTGATAGTAGTGGAAAGCCCACAGTGAATATGGCTTACATTTTATGTAGAGGCAAAGCAACCAACGGAAGCTATTGCAAATACATAAAAATGTTGCCAGAAAAACGAGGACTTGCAACGAATAGCAGGAAATAGCTCCTCAATATTTTTACTATTTTAATCTAATGAAAAACGAAGATGACATTATTTTTCAACAATACTGCAACAATGAGAAGATTTCTTTGATTGAGAATTCGGCACCGCATACAAATTCATCTGAAGCACCATAATATATAGTCACCGTATCTCCTTCGGTATTTACTATATGACCATTGGTAAAAACCACATTCCCAAAAAAACCCGAAAGCTCATATTGTTCAGTCGGAACCATAATAGGCTTTTCGGTTCTGGCTATTACTTTTGACGGATTTTCCAACTCCATCAAAAAAGCCCCTAAACAATATTGATGATCATGATTGGCACCATGATATATAGAGAGCCACCCTTGTGCAGTTTTTATAGGTGATGCCCCCGCTCCTATTCTCTCACTATCCCAAAAACCTTTCCTTGTTTTCAAAATGCACTGATGATTCCCCCAATGGATGCCGTCTGAAGAAGACGTTATCCAAATGTAATTCCCACCTATTTCGACACTGCTTGGACGATGCAAAGCATAGAACTGTCCGTTTATTTTTTCTTCAAAAATTGCACAATCTTTATTATGTGGCGGCAAAATCATACCGTGCGACTGAAAGTTTTTCCAATCAACAGTGCTTCGCAAACCCACACCAACACCATTGTCAGAGACTGCCGTATAGGTCAAATAATAAATTCCATCAATAAAGGTGACGCGACAGTCTTCGATTCCGAACGATTCCAACGAATTTTGACCTACCAATAAAGAATACCCTTCGGGTTCATGGAATTTACACCCCTCATCACTACAAACCAACCTCAGATGCGACAAAGTTGTCAAATAATCAACTCCTTTATAATTGATGACTCTGGCATCTTTGACATCTAATTCCGGATCATTTTTAGAAATTTCGATCACTTCAACACCCGCCGTAGTAAGCACTGGAAATGAGATTGTGTCACTTTTTTGTTCCGGCCTTTCGCCTACGCGAACGATCATCCATATTTTGTCGTTGTAACGAAACACTCCAGGATTAAGCAAACAGGCTACCTGCAAGTCTTTGTGACTTGGCAAAATATCTGACGGAGACAATAACGGGTTTTCAGGAAAACGTTTTGCAATATCTTTCATGTCGTTCTCAATTATTTCATTTTTAGACAAAAAAATATGAAGGCAAAAAATCATAAATTCTTATAAGCCAGCTTGAAACTGTAGAACTAAGTTACGAATGAATTTAGGAATGAAAGAGGATTAAAACAAAAAAGCTTCTCGAGATGAGAAGCTTTTAGTGCGGATAATAGGACTCGAACCTACACGCCTTGCGGCACCAGATCCTAAGTCTGGCATGTCTACCAATTTCACCATATCCGCTCAATTGTGCGTGCAAAGATAATCATAACTTCCAATTTTCAAAGGATTTTTTTAAAAAAAATATTCATTCTGTTTTTTGTATTTTTGGTTCGCTAAAAAAAATTATTCAATGGAAGATTTAAAATCCTATGTTACCAAACACAAAGATCGGTTTATCAATGAGTTAATTGAACTGTTAAAAATTCCATCAGTAAGTGCCGACACCGCTTTTTCACAAGATGTCCTTGACACCGCCGATGCTGTAAAAACAAGTTTAGAAAATGCAGGATGTGATTTTGTCGAAATTTGCGACACCCCCGGCTACCCAATTGTATATGGAGAGAAAATCATCGACTCAAAACTCCCCACTGTTTTAGTTTACGGACATTACGATGTCCAACCTGCTGATCCATTAGAATTATGGACTTCCCCTCCTTTTGAACCCGTTATTAAGAAAACTGAAATTCATCTTGAAGGTGCTATTTTTGCCAGAGGCTCTTGCGATGACAAAGGACAAATGTACATGCACGTAAAGGCTTTCGAATACATGATTCAGAGCAATACTTTACCTTGCAATGTAAAATTCATGATTGAAGGCGAGGAAGAAGTAGGCAGCGTTAACCTAAAGACTTTTGTAGAAAACAACACTAAAAAGCTAAAAAACGACGTGATTTTGATTTCGGACACCGGAATGATTTCCAATCAGCAACCTTCTATAACAACCGGACTTCGCGGTTTGAGCTATGTCGAAGTTGAAGTTACAGGACCTAATCGTGATTTACACTCTGGACTTTATGGTGGTGCGGTTGCCAATCCTATTAATATATTGTCCAAAATGATTGCTTCTCTCCATGACGAAAACAATCATATTACAATTCCAGGGTTTTATGATAATGTAGAAGAATTATCCCTAGAAGAAAGAGCCGAAATGGCCAAAGCTCCCTTTAATCTTGACAATTATAAAAAAGCTTTAAACCTAAATGATGTTTATGGCGAAAAGGGATATGTAACCAATGAACGTAACTCTATTCGTCCAACACTTGATGTAAACGGAATTTGGGGGGGCTATACCGGCGAAGGTGCCAAAACGGTTATTGCCAGCAAAGCTTTTGCCAAAATCTCTATGCGCCTTGTCCCAAACCAAGATTGGGAAGTTATTACTGATTTGTTCACCAAGCATTTCGTCAACATTGCTCCTGCAGGTGTTACCGTAAAAGTTACTCCGCATCACGGCGGTCAAGGCTACGTGACCCCTATAGACAGCATTGGTTACAAAGCGGCTAACATGGCCTACACCGAAACCTTTGGAGTTCCTGCAATTCCGGTTCGCTCAGGAGGAAGCATTCCTATTGTTGCGTTGTTCGAAAAGGAGTTAAAAAGCAAAACCATTCTTATGGGCTTCGGACTTGATACTGATGCTATCCACTCTCCAAACGAGCATTTCGGAATCTTTAATTACTTGAAAGGAATCGAAACCATTCCTTTGTTCTATAAATATTTTGTGGAGCTTTCGAAGTAATTCCTATTTCAATACAATTCAAAATCCGTTCAACAATGAGCGGATTTTTTTTGGTCTCTCCCAAATAATCTTTGTTTTTACTAGGAGCTATTTCCTGCTATCCGTTGCAATCTTGTGTGTCTCGTCCCTAAAAGACGAGACACACAAGGATTTCCACTACTATCAGGGCTAGGAAATTCGTTTTCATAAGACATTAATTTTTAATTCAAATTATCTCCACAAGAAACATTTGCATAAAAAACGATCAAAAATTTGGTCGTATTATTTTTTATTCTACATTTGTAGAGTCAATTCTATTTTCGTAGAGCAAAACCAATTTATGAAACACGTACTCATCACTTTAATACTTACTTTAACTTTGATTGGATGCAAAACGCCCCCCATAAATCAAAAAGTAAACAAGGAACGAGAAGGTCTATGGAAAGAGGAATACACTCAAGACGGTTCTCAATACAAATCAATCGGAAAATATCATAAAGGCGATCCTATAAAAAGATGGAGGTATTACCTAGATAACAAAATAATTATGAGAGAAAAATACAAAGACGATTATTGCATCAGAACCCGTTACCATCAAAACGGGAAAGTACAATCCAAAGGAAAAACAAAACTAGTTATTACAGGCACTAATGCGCACTGGTTTTATTCTGGCGATTGGAAATACTATGACGAAAAAGGAAAACTTATTTCCATTAATAAATATAAAAATGGGGAATTAGTCTCAGAAATAAAAGTACCTGAACTCAAAAATTAAAAAACGAAACACAATTAAAAAAATAAAAACATGCAACTATCAAACTCCGAAGAACAATTAATGGAACATTTATGGAAGCTTGAAAAAGCCTTCATGAAAGATTTACTGGAAGCCTATCCTGAACCAAAGCCTGCAACAACGACCGTTGCGACCCTTTTGAAAAGAATGATAGACAAGAAATTTGTTACTTATAACGAATTTGGAAATTCGAGGGAATATTATCCTTTGGTCAAAAAAACAGATTATTTCTCAAAACACGTAAACGGATTGATAAGCAATTTCTTCAACAATTCGGCATCACAATTTGCTTCTTTCTTTACCAAAGAAACCAATCTCTCGGCTTCGGAATTGGAAGATCTCAAAAAAATAATAGACAGTGAAATCCAAAAAAAGAAAAAATGATAACATATCTTATAAAATCCGGATTACTCCTTTTTGTTTTTTACTCCATTTACAAATTGATTTTAGAAAATGAAAAAATGTTTCGTTTTAATCGAGCTTATTTGTTAGGCAGCTTAATTTTTAGCTTAACAATTCCCTTGCAATTATTTACCGTAGAATCTTCTTATCCGAACAAAATAAATATGGTTCCACTAGAAGGAATAGTAATCAAAACAAATAATACGCTTTTAAGCAAAATAGATTATAATGAAATTGTAGTTTCGATTTTAGGCACAATCTATATTGTTGTAGCATTGACTTTAGCTTTTCGTTTTGTAATGAATCTGTATTCATTTTATAAAAAGATGACAAAAAACGATATTCAGTTTATAAATGGACTGAAAGTAGTCTTAGTTAAGGAAGAAATTTTGCCACATTCGTTTTGGAATGCCATTTTTATCAATGAAAATGAATTAAAAAATGGAGCTATTCGACCAGAATTAATAACACATGAAAAAGCACATTTGCACCAAAAACATACTTTAGACATTCTTTTCATCGAAATTTTACAAATTTTATTTTGGTTCAATCCCATTATTATTTTGTTCAAAAAAGCAATAAAACTAAATCACGAATTTTTGGCAGATGAAGCTGTAAATATTCAATTTAAATCTGTTTCAAAATATCAAAGCCTCCTACTAAATATTGCTTCAAATAAGAGCAGCATTGCTTTAGCAAGTAACATCAATTATTTAATAACTAAAAAACGTTTACTTATGATGACAAAAAAAGAATCACCGATCAAAATAATCCTGAAAATTTGTTCAGTAGGCACGATTTCCGTTTTATTATTCTTCACTTTCAACACAAAAGTTATAGCCCAAGAAATCTCTAAAGAGACTGATCCTATAGACAAAGATGTTTATCCTCTTTCAGCAATTGACACAAAACCTGAGTTTCCAGGAGGACTTACAGCATTTTATAAATTTGTTGGCACTACCTTCAAAATGCCAACCGACGCTGCAAAAAGTAAAATAAAAGGAAAGGCATATATGCAGTTCATCATCGAAAAAGACGGCACTTTATCTGAATATAAAACAATAAAAGACGTTGGATATGGAGTAGGCGATGAAGCCATCAGAGTTTTAAAAATGTCTCCAAAATGGACACCAGGAAGCATACAAGGAAAACCAGTTCGAGTAATATACAGTATGCCAATCACGATTCAATCTGCTGAATAAAAAAACAAAATCCGCATTTCTCAATGCGGATTTGTCAAAAAAATTAAATACTAAAAATTAAAAAAAGACTTAGGTGAAAACTTTATCAGGATTATAGCCAATATAAGGCATTTCCTGTTCATTAAAAATAACTCCATATTCTTCCAATTCTCTTAAAATAGGCAAGTACACTTCTTTTCGAATCGGAAGTTGAACTCCTGGCGTCGTTATTTTGCCATTCAAAATCAACAACGTTGCCATTGCGACAGGTAATCCTACCGTTTTTGCCATAGCAGTATAAGTTTGATCTTCGCCTATACAAACCATTTTGGAATCGATTTGTTTTTCTTCTCCGTTTAGGACAAACCCAAATTTGTGATACATCACAATCATATCTTTGTCATGAGGCTGTAAAGTCCAGCTGTCGGTAAGGATTTTTTCAAGAATTTGGGCAGGTGTCGCATCTTTCAAGCCCACTTTTTTATTGCGATTGAACAAGTCCAATTCCAATAATTTATCCCACATGATATCGTCCTGGTCAATTTTTAGGATCAATCGCATTTTAATTTCAACAGAATCGGTTGGGTGATAAGGTAAAAATGAATTCACAAATTCCCGGTAACTCATGTTTTCGGAATTCTCCATTATATAACTGTCGTCTGTCATTCCCAATTGGACAAACATATTCCAAGCTTTGGAAAAACCAACTCTCCGAATCGTTCCTCTATATAAGGTAAGCGCTTCGTCAAGACCGTAAACACTTCTGTATTTAAGAGAATCTCTATTGGAATACGCTTCAAACTTACCATAACCTTCTACCTCCAAAAACTCAGTTCTGCGAAACAAGTTTACATACGGAATATATTTATAGCTTCCTTCCTGAATAAACTTGGCAGTTCCGCCTTGTCCCGCCAGCACCACATTTCTTGGCGCCCAGGTAAATTTATAATTCCAAAGATTATTATCCGATTCTGGTGCTACAAGTCCACCGCAAAAAGACTCAAACAAAAGCATTTTTCCTCCCTTTTCACGAATCTCATCAATCACTTTCATGGCACTCATGTGGTCGATTCCAGGATCAAGTCCAATTTCATTCATGAAAATCAGATTATTCGCTTTGGCTGCGGCATCCAATTCCTGCATCGCATCGCTTATGTAGGAAGCGGTAACCAAATGCTTTTTATACTTAATGCAATCCCTCGCCACTTCAATATGAAGATGCGCTGGCAACATCGATATAACAATATCCGCTTTTTGGATTACATTTTTTCTTTGATCTTCATCAAATATATCAAGAGCTATCGGAGTTGCATTTGGGTTTTTATTTGTCTTTTTCTCGGCTAAAGCCAAAGACAAATCACCAATAATAAGATGCAATTCTTCAGATCCCGATTTTTCCAAAAGGTATTGTATTAAGGAAGAAGCCGATCTTCCTGCACCAATAATAAGAATTGTTCTCATTCGTTTATATTTAAAACCATATCTTTAATAAATCAGTACCATTTCGTTTTAATCAAACAGGATATTTTTATCCTTATTTCAAATACTCACAAAACAATATAACACAAATATATTAAATTGTTATATTTATAACAAATGATTTTGAAAAAACATTTTATTACAAAAACTGATTTGTGATTTTTAAGGGTGCAAAAATAAACCAAAACCCTCTCATTTTATTTCACAAAAATTACTTTTAAAGTTCCAATTAAAATGCTTTTAGATTGAAAAAATAAAGATATTTTTGTGATAAATAACTTCGGAAAAAATGAATAAAAAAATACTTTCAACAGCGGCCATTTTTGGCATGATAGCCATAATATTAGGTGCTTTTGGAGCACATGCCCTAAAAAAAATACTATCCCCGGAACAAATTGCTACTTTTGAAACAGGGGTACGTTATCAAATGTACCATGCCTTATTTTTATTGTTCATTGGAACGAATACCATCATCAATCAAAAAAGAAAAAAAATCATCTATAATTTGACTCTTATAGGTGTTATATTTTTTTCAGGTTCTATTTACTTATTAGCAACCAATTCTTTAATGCCAATCGACTTTAAAATATTCGGATTCATAACACCTATCGGTGGCTTATTTCTTATTTCTGCATGGTTCATTTTACTTTTTGACTTATTAAGACCAATAAAAAAAGAAAAATAAAATATAATGTGGTTCTAAAAATAAATTATACTTTTGCGTAAAATAAACAAAATTACTCAAAAAAGTTATTTTTATGGACAACTACGCTTTATTTACGAAATCGATTTCGTTAAAAAACTTGGGAATTGAAAATGCCAAAATTCAGTATCAGCTAAGCCCTAACGAGTTACATGAAATTGCCATCCAATCAGGACAAGGAAAAGAAAATTCAACAGGAGCATTAGCAATTAATACAGGTGAGTTTACAGGACGTTCTCCACAAGATCGTTTTATCGTAAAAGACAGCATTACCGAAGACAAAGTATGGTGGGGAAATGTAAATATCCCATTTGAACCAACTGCATTTGAAGCGCTATACAAAAAAGTTACCGCTTATTTATCCAACAAAGAAATCTTTGTCCGAGATGCTTATGTTTGTGCCGATGCTAATTACAGACTAAACGTACGTGTAGTTACCGAAACCGCCTGGGCCAATTTATTTTGCCACAACATGTTTTTGAGACTTACTCAAGAAGAATTAGAAAATTTCACTCCAGAGTGGACCGTGATTTGTGCTCCAGGATTTGTTGCAGATCCAACAACTGATGGGACGCGCCAAGGCAATTTTGCTATTTTAGATTTTACAAAAAAAATTGCATTAATTGGAGGAACAGGATACACCGGGGAAATGAAAAAAGGTGTATTCTCAGCCTTGAATTTTATTCTGCCTGTTTTCAAAAATACGTTACCAATGCACTGCAGTGCCAATGTTGGAGCAGATGATGATACTGCCATATTCTTTGGCTTATCAGGAACAGGAAAAACAACTTTATCAGCTGATCCTGCCCGAAAACTAATCGGTGATGACGAACACGGATGGACAGAAGAGAATACTGTTTTTAACTTCGAGGGTGGATGTTATGCCAAAGTAATCAATCTTACCGAAGAAAACGAGCCGGATATTTTTAGAGCCATCAAAAAAGGAGCAATTCTTGAAAATGTGGTTTTCAAAACAGGAACCAATGTAGTTGATTTTGAAAATATTTCCATCACTCAAAACACACGAGTAAGTTACCCAATTGACCACATAGAGAACATTCAACCTGGTTCAATTGGTAAAAATCCAAAAAACATCTTTTTCTTAACTGCCGATGCTTACGGGATTTTGCCTCCTATATCCAAATTAACTGCCGGACAAGCCGCTTATCACTTCATATCTGGATACACCGCAAAAGTAGCTGGTACAGAAGCTGGTGTTACAGAGCCTCAACCTAACTTTTCGGCTTGCTTTGGTGCGCCTTTTATGCCTTTGCATCCAACAAAATATGCCGAAATGCTAAGTAAAAAAATGAAAGATGCCAATGTAAAAGTTTGGCTAATCAACACCGGATGGACCGGTGGAGCTTATGGAACAGGAAGCCGAATGAAATTAAAATTTACCCGCGCCATGATTACTGCAGCCCTGAAAGGTGAATTAGATTCAGTAGAATTTACTAATCATGATGTATTTGGAATTGCTATTCCTCAATCCTGCCCTGATGTTCCAAGCGAAATTTTAAATCCAAGAAACACTTGGAAGAACAAAGATCTATATGATAAAAAAGCCGTTGAATTGGCTAAAAAATTCGAAGCTAATTTTGATAAATTCAAAGATTTTGCCAATGCCGAAATTTTGGCTGGCGCACCGATTGTCTAGTTAATTATTAATTCAATACTTCAAGAGCTGTTCCTCACGAACAGCTCTTTTTTTTTATTACTTAGCCACAAAGCTCACAAAGAATTCAGCAAAGGACACAAAGCTTTATAACTTCATTTTCAAAAAAAATCAGTGAAGATCCGTTTTGTCCGTGTCATCCATGACCCATTTTACCCCTAACCAAAAACAAATCAACATTTTAACTCAATATTTAATTTATTGCAGTTAAATTTGCAGTATCAATCAATCAAAAATCAAATCAATCATGTTAAAACAATTCTTTATTCTCTGTTCGGGGGCCGACAAAAAACTTCTTGACGGTTGTTCCGATGGGGAGCAAACCAAATTTGTAGGTATTGGTGCCACCGTTTTTTTTACTGCCGTTATGGCTTTTATTGCTAGTGCCTATGCTCTTTTCACAGTCTTTGACAATGTCATTCCCGCATTACTTTTTGGCTTCGTTTGGAGTTTGCTAATCTTTAATTTGGATCGGTTTATTGTTTCCACTATACGAAAAAGGGACAGCTTTGCAAGTGAATTTCTTCAAGCCACTCCCCGAATCATTTTGGCTTTCATCATCGCCATCGTGATTTCAAAACCATTGGAAATCAAAATTTTCGAGAAGGAAATCAATACGGTTTTACTGAAAGAAAAAAATGCTATGGCCTTGAATAATAAAAAAGAAGTCGTCAATTATTTCAAAACGGACTTGGACAAAAACAAAAATGATATCAAGAATCTTAAAACTGAAATCGCCAATAAAGAAAAAGAAGTAAGCTCGCTTTATCAATCCTATATTCAAGAAGCCGAAGGAACTGCCGGAACGAAACTAATGGGTAAAGGTCCCATTTTCAAAGAAAAATTAGCCCAACATGACTTGGCTAAAAAAGAACTAGATACCATCCGAAAAAACAATTTGGCCAAAATTACCGTTTTGGAAAAAGGGAGCAAAACATTGCAAACCGATTTGGACAAAAAAGTAACTGAAACACAACCGATAATAGACGGTTTTGACGGCTTGATGGCACGAATAAATGCTTTGAACAAATTGCCTTGGCTTCCGTCATTTTTTATAATGCTTCTGTTTTTGGCCATTGAAACTTCTCCAATTATTGCCAAATTACTTTCACCGAGAGGAGAATACGATTTCAAATTGGAAGACTTGGAAACCGCACTCAAAGCCACTATCGAACAAGACAAATACCAACGCGAATTACTGATCAAAACAAGTGCGGCCATGCACGACAAAGTGTATGCCGATATCGCTGAGGACAAAAAATTATACGATTTGCAAAGAAAAAACGCAACCGAATTACTGGAACAACAGTCCAATAGTTTTGTGGAAAAACAAAGAGCCACGCTTTAAATCAAAAGGAAAAAACAAAAAAATCCAAAGTCATTAAATAGATTCTCTTGACTTTGGATTTTTTTAAACTTAAAACCTTTTTTACATCAAACTCAAAATCTCTTTTTTGAAAGCATCGTATTCACCTTGCAAAATAAGACCGTTGTCCAATAGTTTTTTATAATTTTGTAGCTTCGCAAAAAGCTCGTCCTGTGTCAATTCACTATTCTTTTTCTCCCCCGAAACAGCTGCATTTTCTACAACAGGTTCAGCAAAATTAGAAACTACCGGCATTATTTCTGCAAAATCATTTACTTCTTCCGTTTCCATTTCTTCAATCATTTCTGATTCCTGAATCAAGGTCGGAGCAACTTCTTCTGTGATAGAAGAAACCGAACTAGCGCCATTTTTCAAAATATCCAATTGTTCTTTGGCAAAAGTAAAAATTTTACGCGCCTGAATTTTTGGAATATAATCGATGGTAACCTGCATTTCTGTTTTGGTAGAAAAAGAAAACTCAGATCCAAGAATATTTTCTTTCACAAAAGTTCCTTCGATTTCGTCCCAAGTATAATCGATGAAATTCATAGACAGCCCTAAATTTTTAGGCTGACAGATGATAATTCTTTTATTTGTTACCACAATACTATCCGGAAGTACGGTCAATGCAGGTTTCTTTTGCACTGCAATATATCCTACTTCTTCGTTTTTCATTAAAATATCCTGCAATTTTGAAGTCACTTTCTCAATCGCTTTTGGATCTTGCTCTTCGTTTAAAAACTTTTTAATTTGATCTTTCATGTTTATAAAGTTGCTGAGTCACTACGTAACTGAGTTTCTAGGTTTGTTATTAGTTTCACAAAAGTAATGCCAATTTACCGAAGTTGCTTCGCCGATTCGGTAATTTTTTTTAGATCCCTTCGCTTATTTCCGTTTGTATTTTCTTGGTTAAACTTTTAAAAACCAAGTCATACGAATGGTCAATCAATTCTTTTAACAAAGCATCGGGAGCGTCCTGATTCACGGCAATCGTGTTCCAATGTACCTTACTCATATGATAACCGGGCTCAATCGCATCATATTCCGCACGCAATTCCTGTGCCCGTTCGGGATCACATTTCAAATTTACAGATGGAGTTCCTTTTTCCCATTGCAATAAGGAAGACAAAGCAAACATTTTTTCTCCAACCTTAAAAACCAAAGTATCTTCATCAAAAGGAAAATGTTCCGTTACCCCTTTTTTCGAAAAACAATATTCGTAATACGTTTCTAGATTCATTTATTTTCCAATTTCACCCAAATGGGTATATTTAAAACCCGATTCATATTTTAACCCATAACCAAACATCCTGTCCATAGACGAATGTGCAAATAAAATAACACCTGTAAGCTGTATCGTTTCATTGGAACAAAAAATTCCAACAAGATACAAAGCAACCGCAATACCTCTGTGATGTGCCACATTATAACAAAATGCGCCAATTCTATCTCCAAACAGATAACCTATCATAGAAAAATCAGGCACTAAAATTAAAACCAAGAACCACCACCACGCATACTCTAATTGATTAAAAAAATAAATTCCGAGTACAAATAATCCTAAATCTTCGAGTTTGATAACTGTTTTCATCATACTATTTTCTCCATCATTCGCTCCGGAAAAGCCAATTCCTTAAACCCAAATTTCTCATACAGAAAATGGGCATCCCTAGTTGCCAATCGCCAAATTTTTACATCTTTCAACAAAGGTTCTTCCATCATGGCCGAAATCAAAACAGAAGAATATCCTTTTCCTCTGTGTTCTTCGACTATAAAAACATCCATTACATAAGCAAAAACGACATAATCAGTGATAACCCTAGCAAAACCAAATTGGACATTGTCCTTATAAATCCCAAAACAAATCGAACTGTCAATTGTTTTTTGAACTTCATCAATGGTTCTTCCCGCAGCCCAATAAATATCTTTCAAAAAATCCTGGATAAAAGGAATGTTGAGTTGTTTTTTATCTGTAGAAACGTAAATCTTACTGTCCATATTTTAAATAAAAATTAAAGTCTTAATTTATAACCGATTTTATTCACTGGCTTGCTAATAAATTTTGGCGCATCAAATCGGTAACCAAAATACAACAATCCAAACGAACCACCATTTGAAACAACCTGATTTTTAGTTTCATTATAAAAACTGGAATTGAAATTAAAGTTGACTCCAAATAGAATTCGATCCGAATTATATCCAAGTTTTAGCCCACCAGTAAGAGTCGTCAAAAAATAATCATGCTTTTCTTTTTTTTGAATTCCTAATTCATCTGTTGTAGAATTCAGGAATTTTACTCCAAGAGCCGTTGTTAAATTAGGTGCCACATAAAACTTTTTATGAATAATAAAATTATAAAAATAACCAATCCCTACACTTACATCATATTCATTTTGATGCGTCTTTAAAATATCAGTTTCCAAAGAAATCTTTTTATAATCATATATTAGTGTTGGGATAAAACTTCCTGCACTTTCTTTTTGCCACTCAGTAAACGATGTGATGCTTTTTAATGAAAAATTGGGATTGAAAATATACGATGTTGACATTCCGTATTTGGTTATTTTTAAATCTGGAAATTGAATATAAGGGGCAATATCAGGTTTCCAATCTGGTAAAAAATCCTGGGTGTTTGCGATATAATATCCTTTGATTCTACTGTAATCAACTGTTTGAAGCCATTTCCCAAGAAAAAAACGAAAATTATATTCTGACAATTTTGATTTTCCTTTCACGTCTTCATCTTTATTTCCTCCAATAAACTGAGGATAAAATCCGTAACTAAAACCTATAAATTTATAATCTGCAGATAAAAACACTTTGTAATTATTATTGGTTTCCAAATCCAGATTGCCACCATTTTTGTCTTCCAGAATTTGTGAGTCAGTTTGCGTACTAAGATTAGTTCTAATCAAAATCTCATCGGGATAAAACACAAATTTAGAACTGTCTCGTTCTTTTTTTTGACCAAAAACAGTCCCGTTTCCTAAAAGCAAAATAGCAAAAAACAATACTATTTTAAGCAAATATTGATTATGACAACTTCTATGTTTTCTTGTTTTCAATCCTTAGATTTTACAAAATAGAATATAAAACAGGCTTGCTTGGACTCGCATCATTTTCAAAAGAAGCAATTTGAAGATTCAACAGATAACTACCGTCTTCGATTTCATCGGGAACAAAAATCATTTCAGTTATCGTGCAAGCTAATCGTGCATCAGGATTTAAATCATTAACATCTTTTACTTTCCAAAAGGCTTTGTGGGCCAATAATTTCCCCTCGTCATGTTCTTTGTCCACGCTTGGCAAATCGATCAGCAAATGTTTGATACCGCTTTCGCGAATGAAATGCGCCGCATCTTCAGCCAAATAAGGCGGATTCGTATTCGAATATTTTAATGATTTCTTTATTTTAAAATTAGGCAATGTCCTGATAATTATTGCTTCGGGAGTCACACTGAGCGAAGTCGAAGCACCCAATACATTTTTAATCTGATTTCGCGTGATTACCAAATCCTCCCCTATCATTTCCGGCACCACCGAAACCAATTCTGCCAAAAAGAAAAACTGTTTCAGCAATTGATTGACACTAAAAAACTCTTTTGTAATATGCCCCAAACATTCGGTATGCGTTCCATGTCCATGCGGGTTGAAGAAAATATTATTGAAATTAGTCGAAGACTTTCCTTCCGAAACTTTACCAATCCAATCACCTGAAACAACGGGTTCTATAACCGGCTTTCCCAAATACCAAGCAATCGGATTTTCATCGGTATTCGTCAACGGAATAGAAATGTCAATTGGTTTTGATAAATCGACTTCGAATGTGTTGCTGTTATGTTGGATTGTTGTTTTCACCTCTAAAAATATTTTAGCCACAAATTACACAAATTTCCGCAAATTAATTTGTGCTAATTCCTATAATTTGTGGCTAATAAATATGTAACCTTGGTTAATCTTTACCAACCTTGCGATTAAACTAATTTAAATAAAACAAATCACTCGCAATTCCATCAGTCAGAAATTTTCCTTTCGAAGTTGGTTTTAGAATATCATTATCAATAACTAGAAAACCATCGTTTAGGAATTTTTGGGCTTGTTTGTGCAAATAGTTCAAGTATTCAGTTCCAAATTCGGTTTCAATTCGTTGCATCGAAACGCCCCAAATTGTCCGCAAACCGGTCATTATATATTCATTATAACGGTCGGCAATTGACAAAATTTCAATTTCATTGGGCAGTTTATCTTCCTGGATGGATTTTATGTAGAGTGAATTATTCGAGACATTCCAACTTCGAGAAATGCCGTCATAGCTATGTGCGGAAGGACCAACTCCAATGTATTTTTTTCCCAACCAATACGCCGAATTATTTTTGGAGAAATAGTTTTCTTTCCCAAAATTGGACAGTTCATAGTGGATAAAGTCGTTGGCCTCTAATGTCTCGACCAAAATAGCAAAGTGCTCCTGAGCCGATTCGTCATTGGGTTTGGCAATCTTTCCGGTTTGGATCAGTTTGTTCAAAGCCGTTTTTGGTTCAACCGTCAATGCATAACTCGAAATATGTGGAATTCCAAAAGACAAAGCCGTTTCAATATTTTGTTTCCATCTTTCGTTACTCATTCTTGGTATTCCGTAAATTAAGTCGAGCGAAATATTATCAAAATATTTTGTTGCTTCTTCCAAACATTTTTTGGCTTCCGCCGAATTGTGCGCTCGATTCATCATCACCAAATCATCTTCAAAGAAAGATTGAATCCCTATGCTCAGTCGGTTGATTGGGCTTTTAGACAATTCAAGAATTCGTTCCTTTGATAAATCATCGGGATTGGCTTCAAGAGTAATCTCAGGATTTTCAGCAATTTTGTAATTCTTATATACCTCATCGATCAAAGATTCAATTTCTTCTGTAGTCAATACCGAAGGCGTTCCTCCCCCAAGATAGATCGTTTCAACAAGCTCGTCCCTAAACTCACTTTTACGCAGCTGTAGTTCTTTGGCAATAGCCAAAACCATTTCGTCTTTCTTCTTCATTGAAGTCGAAAAATGAAAATCGCAGTAATGACAAGCCTGCTTGCAAAATGGTATGTGTATGTAGATTCCTGACATTTTTTTTAATTAGCGAATTTGTTAATGAGTTAATTTGATAATTCCTTCTTCGAGCTTTTAATAATTGCTTCATTTGCTCATTATCAAATTGACTAATTATCACATTTTCTCATTTCTTTATGCGATCTTCATTTTGTTTCACAAAAGCATCCCAACCCGAATAACTTTTTTCACCAATCGTTTTACCCGAATTAAAAAAATGACACACCGCTGCCGCCAATCCATCGGTACTATCGAGATTTTTTGGCAATTCTTTCAAGCCTAATAATTGTTGAAGCATTTTGGCAACTTGTTCTTTACTGGCGTTTCCGTTTCCGGTGATGGCCATTTTAATTTTTTTTGGTTCGTATTCGGTAATAGGAATATCTCTGGAAAGTCCCGCAGCCATTGCCACGCCTTGCGCCCTTCCAAGCTTCAGCATCGATTGTACGTTCTTGCCAAAAAAAGGTGCTTCAATCGCTATTTCGTCCGGATTGTGCGTTTCGATTAACTCGATTGTGCGCTCAAAAATGATTCGAAGTTTTTGGTAATGATTGTCGTATTTGGACAACTGCAGTTCGTTGAGCTGCAAGAATTTCATTTTCTTGTTAACAATTTTTATCAATCCGAAACCCATAATCGTGGTTCCGGGGTCTATCCCTAATATAATGCGTTCTTTTGTCAAGTTGTCTTTTTAAATTGTGCCAAAGATTTATTTAGCCGAATTGCTTTCCATTTCTTCGAGCATCTTAATAATTTTATCTAGCTTTTCCGCTTCAATTTTATCCAATCGAATGGCCAAAGCTTCGATTTCCTTTTTGGCATCAACATTCGTTTGATAATCGGATTGCGCCTGAACCCTGTCTCTTTCATTTTGCCTGTTTTGGGACATCATTATGATAGGCGCGGCATAGGCCGCCTGAGTCGAGAAAAGTAGATTCAGCAATATGAACGGATAGGCATCCCAATGGTACATATAACCAACAAGGTTCAATCCCATCCAAATCATCACAAAAAAGGTTTGAATAATAATAAACCGCCAAGATCCCATTCCCTTTGCTACCCAATCGGCCAAACGGCTTCCAAAACCTAATGCTTCATGATGTTTTTCGTGCCACGTTTTGTTATTGCTCATTTCTTTATAGGTTAGTGTTATTTAAATCATTCGGGGTATTACACAAAGATACACGAAGTTGGTACAGCCATTGATAAAGTTTGACTTCGTTAACAAAATAAAAAGTATTCGCACCCCTTTATGATTTCTTTGAGAATCTTTGCGAAATAAAATTTTCACGACGATTTTCCTTTACTTTGCGGTATGATTTCAATACCACACAAAGCTAAACAATTCCTCGTACTTCTAGTCAAACTTTTGATTGTAGGCGGTGCCTTTTATTTTATTTACAATCAACTGGCGAACAACGACAAACTGGACTGGCAGAAATTCTTGGTACTGTTTCATAAGAATCAGTCGGTTTCGGGAATCAGTTTTATTTTGCTTCTGAGTGTTTTAAACCGTTTATTTGAAATTTTAAAATGGAAATATTTAGTTTCTTATCTCCGTCCTATTTCTTTGAGCGAAGCGACCAAACAAGTTCTCGCAGGACTCACAGCGGGTCTGTTTACGCCAAACGGTGTGGGCGAATATGCGGGAAAAGCATTGTATTTTGACAAAAAGGAAACCAAAAAAATAGTGTTTTTAAACCTAATCTGTAACGGAATACAGATGATACTAACTGTTATTTTTGGAGTTTTTGGACTGCTTTATTTCAATGCGCAATACAATGTGATCACTCAAAAATCTATTGCTATCCTTTTTGGAATTTGCTTTTTACTTTCTGTCGCTTTATTTTTTTCGAAAAAAGTAAATATCAAAGGCTATTCCATTGAAAAACTGATCCATAAAATTAATGAAATCCCAAAATCGATTCATCAAAAGAATATGCTTTTGGCTATTTTACGTTATTTGGTTTTCTCCCATCAATACTATTTTTTGTTTCTCGCTTTTGATGTGGATTTGCCATACCTCATTTTGATGTCAGTCATAACGAGCGTTTACTTACTGGCTTCGGCTTTACCTACTTTCCAATTTTTGGATTTTGCCGTAAAAGGAAGCGTAGCCGTATATTTCTTTGGAATATTGGGCGTTAACGAGTGGGTGGTTGTCTTTGTCTCTACATTGATGTGGTTCCTGAACGTGGTTTTACCTGTTATTTGGGGAAGCTATTATGTGTTGAACTTCAAACCTAAAACAGCGTTATGATCTTGTTTTTATTGGTCATATCGATCATTTATGTGCTGTCTATAAGTTGGCTTATTTATGGTTTTACCAAAATAAATCAATTTGAATATATTGGCTTGACGCCAAAAACTAGCTTTAGCATTATTGTCCCTTTCAGAAATGAAGAAGAGAATTTGCCTATTTTATTGGAAAGTATTTCTAAATTAAATTATCCGACGGATTTGTTTGAAGTGATTTTGGTGGATGATGCTTCCGATTTTAGATTTAAGATTTTAGATTTAAGATTTAAGATTTCCTTGATTGATAACATTCGTGTGTCAAATTCTCCCAAGAAAGATGCCATTGCAACGGCTATGGAAATCGTAAAAACCGATTGGGTTATCACCACCGATTCGGATTGTGTGGTTCATAAAAATTGGTTGTTGGCCTTGGATAATTTTATTCAGCTTCACCACGTTTCAATGATTGCGGGGGCGGTTACTTATAATTGTAAAAAATCTTTTTTGCACCATTTTCAGCAATTGGATTTGGCTAGTTTACAAGGCGCAACTATTGGCAGTTTTGGAATCAGCAAAGGATTTATGTGCAATGGAGCCAATTTTGCCTATACCAAATCATTTTTTAAAAAACTAAAAGGATTCGAAGGGAATGATACAATTGCGAGTGGTGATGATGTTTTTTTGTTACAGAAGGCCGTAACCGAATACCCTGAAAAAGTCGCTTATTTAAAATCCAAAAATACCATCGTTACTACAAAACCCGTCGATAATTGGAAATCGTTATTCTACCAACGCGTGCGCTGGGCTTCCAAAACCACTTCTTATCAAAGTCTTTTTGGGAAAAGGTTAGGACTAATTGTCTTTTTGATGAATTTCGGTTTTGTTTATTGTTTTGTGATGACTTTCTTGGGAATGTTTCCTTATTTCTTTATCGGAATGTATTTCCTTATTAAGTTTGGAATTGATACTGTTCTAATAAAACAGACAAATAAATTTTTAACGAAAAATAAAATTCGCTATTTACTTTTAAGCAGTTTGTGGTATCCGTTTTTCAGCACTGCCGTGGCTTTGTATTCCTTGTTTGGAAAATACGAATGGAAAGGGAGAAGGTTTTAAAGTTAGAAGTGAGAAGTTAGAGGTGAGAGACTTGAATTTTAATTTCACACAAAGAATGATTTTCTAATTTCTAATCTCAAACCTCAACTTACTCCACTTTTAAAATTACTGGAAGAATAAATTGAGTTTTTACGGGTAATCCGCGCTTGATTGCGGGATTGATTTTTGGAAAATCGACCAAACGGGCTTTGAGGATGCTGTCTATTTTCACAGTATCATACTTAACCGAATCTTTGGGGAATTGAGGTTCGAATTTCATGGTCGCATTAGGAAAAACGGTTACTTTTACCTCGATAGTATCCAACTCAGGATACAACATAGTCAAGGTATCGCTACACAATTTTTCCTGAATTAGCTGAGTCAAAACCTCAAAAAAGCATTGTTCACGTTGTTTTTTGTCCTCGATTTTATCGCAATCCACCACCGATGGGTATTCGTCAACCTCTTTCCAATTGATGGACTTCAATTCCTTTTGCAACAATTCCTTTTCTGAAGGAACCTGCTTGTCAAAATACTGACAGGAATTGAAAAGTATAAAGGCTAAAAAAAGAGAATATTGCTTCAATGTTTGCTTTTTGAATGGGACTTATATGTTATAAAAATACAATTATTTTTCCCATATTCGTAAAGGAAATGAGATTGCATTTCGGTTTCAAAATTACTAAAAATATTTTTATGGATTTCCTGCTTCTAATTTTAGGTTTTGTTTGTGTTATTGTGGGCATTTTTGGGAGTTTTCTGCCTGTTTTGCCGGGGCCGAGCATCAGTTGGGCTGGAATCGTATTGTTATATCTTACCAAAGCAGTTCCCGCCAATTATTGGATTTTGGGCATTTCTTTATTGATTACGATTGCACTTACTATTTTGGATTATGTTATCCCATCCAAAGGGGCGAAAAAATTTGGCGGAAGTTCTTATGGGATTTGGGGAACTAATATCGGATTAGTTGTTGGGATTATTGCCCCTATTCCGCTGGGGTTTATCATTGGGCCGTTTGTTGGGGCCTTTATTGGAGAACTCATTTATGATTACAAAGACCACCAACGGGCTTTGAAAGCGGCTACCGGTTCTTTTCTTGGCTTCTTGGCCTCGTCATTTATGAAGTTTGTGGTTTGTGTGATGTATTTGGGGCTATTTTTCTGGATTGTGTGGGAGAATAGGATTGGGTTATTTTAGGGATTGTTTGCATTTACTGTAGAGATGCACTGCAGTGCTTCTCTACTACGCGATGTATCTTTTACGCAATATTATATATTTTCACCATCTGCGGCGGTTAAATTTAACCAATAAAAAAGCCTCTCCGATTAAGGAAAGGCTTTAAACAATATTGCGGTCTGGACGGGACTCGAACCCGCGACCCCATGCGTGACAGGCATGTATTCTAACCAACTGAACTACCAAACCCTGTTTTATTGCGAGTGCAAAGATACAATAGATTTTCGTTTACGCAACTATTTTATAACACAAGAATCAAAAAAATCATAACTCTTTTAAAACTAAGAACATCCAACAGTAATCAAACCTGTCTCGTCCCAAAAAACGAGACAACAGGCATGTATTCTAACCAACTGAACTTCTAAAACCTGTTCATCGCAGTACTTAAAACACTAGGGATTTTCGTTTATACAATTATTTAATAACACAACAATCAAAAAAATCCAATTGCCTAAAAATCAAAAAAGCTATTCGCCGAGGCGAAAAGCTTTTCATTGGTCTAACTACAAACCGATCTCGTCATTACTATTGGACGAGAAACAACACAACTAGCTTTAGATACCGTATTTGGGAAAAAAAAGCCTTTCAGTTACGAAAGGCTTTCCCAATATTGCGGTCTGGACGGGACTCGAACCCGCGACCCCATGCGTGACAGGCATGTATTCTAACCAACTGAACTACCAAACCTCTGCTTTATTGCGGTTGCAAATATACAACAGATTTTTATTTACGCAAGGCTTTTATTAGAGAATTTTCAAAAAATTTCAATTATACTATCCAAACTTTTGTTTTTCAATTAAATAGGCAATCAAAATCTTTTCAAAACTTTCGCCTACACCAACCGGGATATACTTTATTTTGTTCTGAGCGCAGGTCATTGCGAGCTTTTTGAAATAATCACCAACCTGTTTTTCGTATTCTTCCTTTACATTATCGGCAAAAATCACTACCTCATCCCCTGTTTCTACATCGATAAATTTCCGCGGCGCATTGTCAAAACCAAATTTCAGTTCGGTTTCGTTATCAATAACATGAAACAAAACCACTTTATGCTTATCGTGTTTCAGATGCTGCAGAGCGTTAAAAAGCGCTTCTTCGTTTTCTCCCTGAAACATATCGGTAAACAAAATAATCATCGAACGTCGATGAATTTTCTCCGCTATCTGATGCAAATAAGTGATTGTGTCTGTTTGTTTTTTCTCTTTGGAATTATCCAAAAGCTCCTCAAGCTTGTTCAAAATCATTCTGTGGTGACGATCACTTCCCTTTTCCGACGCATAATACTCGTAACTGTCCGAAAACACGCTTAAGCCCACCGCATCGCGCTGTTTTTTGAGCAAATTCATCAGTACGGCCGAAGCCAATACCGAAAAACCTATTTTACTTTCATAGAATTGTTGGTCGCTTTTCAACTTTGGATAATGCATCGACGAGGAATTGTCGATAATTATATGACACCTCAAATTGGTTTCTTCCTCAAAACATTTTGTGTATAACCGATCGGTTTTGGCAAACAATTTCCAATCAATATGCTTGGTGCTTTCACCGGTATTATACACTTTATGCTCGGCAAATTCGGCCGAAAATCCATGAAACGGACTCTTGTGCATTCCCGAAATAAAACCTTCCACCACTTGGTTGGCCAACAATTCCAAGTGCTGAAAACTGGATATTTTCTCTATCTGCGATTCGATCTTCATTCGGTTTCTTTTTTAATTTTTTGGGCACGATACAACGCATCAGTTGCCTGCAATAGCTTTCTCTTTAGAATGGGACTAAAATTAGGGTTTTCTTTTAAGAATCGCTGCACTTCTTCAAAAGCATATTTTGAAGAATATTTTCCAACAGTATTATTCAGCCAATCTTTCGGAAAAAAAATATCTCCTGAGCGCTGAATTTCAGCAACTAAATCCAATGAAAAACGAATATATTTTTTGGCACTTTCCTGACGCAACGGATGGTGAATATTTGCCAAAGCCGTCGAAACCCAAGATTCTTTTTCCCTGTTTTTTTCTTCTTTTAACGATTTCATAAAACCGTTTCGAACTGTTTCGTCTTTGGATAAAGACGGAAGTAAAAAATCAAATCGTTTTAATTTGTCAGGATTTGTAATCGCCATTCTTGCTTCGTTCAGAATTTTATCTGCCTTTCCATGTTTAAAGATAGCCAAATTCATCGCCATATTCGTGTAATCTTCTTCATTCAACTTCAATCCTTTAATAACGTTTTCCTTATCCCATATTTGATATAATTTTTCTTTACCCAAATCAGAATAGGCAATTGCGCTGAAAAAATTAAAAACAGTCTTTTTGATATTGCTTGGCAAATCAGCACACAATCGTTCATAAAGAATATCTTCCAGTTCTTTCTGAGCTTTACTTTGCTGTTTTGCTGTGAGGAATTTCCAAAAAATCGCACTCGTTTGGTTCGTAATTATTTTCAAAACCAATTCGTTTTGCTCCTGTTGAATTCCTTTCACAAAACAACCAAACGCTTTTACCGGAGTGACATTTCCGATTAAAGTGTTTTCATAAATATTGATATAGGCCGAAGCTCTGGCAACCTCATCTTTCAAATTTAAAACCGATTCTATATTATTTGAATCAAACGGAAAAACACCATAACCATAGCCATTATAGTTATAAATAACACTAATCGGTTTTGGTTGTCCGACTAACTCATTCAAACGAATGTTTTTTCCCGACATATTAACATCAACCACTTTAATTCTATCGGCATAAACCAAACCAATTTGAAAAATCTGAGGCCAAACATTAGCAGATTTATCTTCTGCTTTCTGTTGAATTTCGAAATTCTTGATTTGGTTTTGAGCATCGTATTCTATTTTGTCTGTAAAAATCGCCCTTCCGGATTTGTTGACCCAAACGGCACTCCATTTTTGCATATCCAAAGGCGTTTCTACATCCAAAATTTCAATCAGATTATTCCAATCAGCATTATCGTTGGCGTATTTTTTTATATATTTCTGAATTCCTTTCCGAAAGGCTTCTTTCCCCATCGACGCTTCCAACTGTCGCATCATAATAGGAGCTTTGTTATAGATAATGTTTCCGTAAAGCGAACCGGCATCTTTTAGGTTGGCCAATTTTTGTTTTATCGGATGCGTTCCCAGCGAACGGTCTTCGGCATACGCACTTGGGTAATGTGTTACTAAAAATTGTAAATTATGATTGATCTTCGGAAACAGCGGATTCATAATTTTGTCGGCCATAAAATTGGCAAACACTTCTTTCATCCAAACATCGTCAAACCATTTCATCGTAACCAAATCACCAAACCATATGTGTGAAGTTTCGTGTCCAATCAGTTTTGCCCGATCCATTTTATCACTGTCTGTTGCGGTATTATCCAAAAACAAGGTTGATTCCTTATACTGAATTGCCCCAACATGCTCCATTCCGCCATACTGAAATCCAGGAATTGAAGCGAAGTCCAGCTTTTGAAAAGGAAATGGATAATTGGTATATTTTTTCAAAAAATCCAATGATTGCTCATGCAACTTAAAAATAGTGTCGATACTGAATTTTATCTTATCCACATCATTTTCCCGAAACAACATCGTCATCTCCATATTGCCAGGTTTATTGGCAACACTTTTAAATTCGCCCGCCACAAACGAAAACAAATAGGTACTCATTTTGTCAGTTTCTCCAAAAGTATAAACCACAAAGTCACCTCTGTCGACTTTATCTTTTACTTTGGCTCCAGCCAAAACCGACCAATCTTTCGGAACATTAAGACTCAACTTATAAACGGCCTTAATATCCGGTTGATCCAAACACGGAAACATTGTGCTCGCCCGATCCGGAACCAATAATGTATATAGATAATCGTCATTACGGTTTAAGGACAAATCACCTGCAATAAAAGAAATGGCAACTGTGTTTTTCCCCATGACCAAATCTTTTGCGACAATAACGATATGACCTTTTTCCTGAACAATTGCTATGTTTTTTCCGTTTACTTGAACCGATTTTATCTTTTGATATTGCTCTTTAAAATCCAAATACAATGGCCGGCTCAAATCGGACAAAACAAGTGTCAAAACCAAATTCGAATTAATTTCACTTAGCTTTTGCAGTGGGATTTCAAACGAAAGATCATAGGATACATTAGAAATTTGCTGTTTTCGAAAATGGGCCAATTGCTCAGAAACGCCGCTATCCAATACAAAACCCTCTTTAAATTTTGATTGGCCATAACCAACCATCATCATAAAAAAAACAATACAGCAATAAATTTTTTTCATTTTGAAAAATTATAAGATTCATTAAAAATAAAAAAAAGGCTTGACTTTCGCCAAACCTTTAATCTAAATTATAATTGCTACCAATTACAACAATGCGTCCAAGCTGTCTGCATAAGTTTGTTTTGGAGCCACTCCCACTTGTTTTCCAACAACTTCTCCGTTATGGAAAACCAACACCGTTGGAATGTTTCTAACACCGTATTTTGCAGCAAATTCTTGGTTTGCATCTACATCAACTTTACCAACAACCACTTTCCCTTCGTACTCGTTGCTTAGTTCTTCAATGATTGGTCCAACCATTCTACAAGGCCCACACCATGCTGCCCAAAAATCTACCATTACCGGTTTATCTGATTTCAAAACTACTTCATCAAAAGTAGCATCTGTTATTGCTAATGCCATATTGTTAATTTTTTATGTTTAAAAAGCTAATTTGTTTCAATTAGAGTACAAATTTAGAAATTAAAACTCAACCAAACATCATTCCAAAATTAGTTTTCATTATAAATGTATTACTAATTTTTATTTCCGAATGATTAGGAGCTATTTCCCGCTGTCCGCTGTATCTGTGGTCCTTCCCGATAGCTATCGGGACCAGGACCACAGGATGCCGCTTCCATCGGGGCTAGGGCATTTGTGGTTTTAAAAATTTTCCCAAAAAAGAAGACCCTCTTTTCAGAAGGTCTTCATTATATTTAAATTATCTGATTACAAACTATATTTCAACCCAAGAGTCAAACCTAATCCACTGATACCAACGTAAGAGCTAATATCATTCATTGCATCATTAGGTCTAGTAGTATCTTTTTCTATATATGGCGTTGCTGTATTAGGATTAAATAAATAATGATTTGAATTAGTATTCAATTCGTCAACATATTTTACATGGCTTGCCGAGTAAGAAGCATCTGCTCTAAAAGTAGTTGGCGTATATAGTTTGTCAACTCCATTTTCTGTATAATCCTTTGTTTCTTTAGTATCGCCATGAACAGTAAAATTACGGTATTCTAGTTCAGCAAATATGGAAATATTTTTTGCTACTTTATATGAAGTCCCAATAGCTGCCATAAAACCTACAGTTGGTTTCGGTTTCACAACATCTTTAGTATAAGTATTAGTAACTCCAGCAGGTGTTGTAAACTCTCTATTGCTTTCAATTTCTAATGTTCCATGAACAGGAACAATAACTCCTACTTTAGTATATGGCTCGAAACCATGAGTTTCTCCTAAAAACATTACAAGTGCTGGCGCAATATCAAACGCTTCAATTTTTCCTTCTGCACTACCATTTAAAAAAATTGGAACATTATTAGGATTAGGCACATATTTATGAGTTGCTTGCGCCATTGTCTTACTATTACCATTGAAATAATTAAACCCTACCTCTACACCAAAACGTGTAGAAAAACGGTATCCAGTAGTCAATCCAGTACGGAATCCTTCTCCAAATGAGCCATGATTGGTCTCTCTAGAAATCAAAGTAGTACCATCAGCCGCAAATACATCATTATTAGGCAATGTCCCAGAAATAATTGGAAAATCAGTTGCGGCCGTTTGTATAAAATAGGAACCTCCTAATTTAAAATACCATGTTTCCGGTTTACTGCTTGCTGTATTTGTGGTTTGCCCTACCATAGTCATAGTAGAAACCATTAATGCCAATAAAATTATGCTCTTTTTCATGTTTTTTTGTTAATTAATTAGAGCAAACTTAACGCAATTTTGATAATTGTTTAAAATCACCTTAAGTCTCCAAATGCCTGAATTAACATTATTATCAATGATTAGCTTATTTTTTTACTATGCATGCATAATTTTAACTCAAAACCTTAAAAAACATTTAAAAGTTTAACAATAAAAAATCAATTCAATTTAAAGTTTATCTGCATTTTCTCCAATTCAAACAGCAATTCATTTGAAATTTGGACTTTCAGTTTTCTGCTCGGCATCGATAATTTGGTAACTACTTTTATTTCTTCTACTTCAGTGACCGACTTCGATTCAATGATTTCACCTCCATCTTCGTTTTCATCAACAAAAGACTCGCCATCCGTTTCTGTAAACTCAGGAGTTGTTTCTACAATTCGTTTTATTTTTTCCAACTCCATGATTTCAAAAGAAACGGTATTATCACCTTTATGTTCTTGGAACAGACGATTCAATTTATGGATAAACTCTGCTTCAAGATCCTTAATATTCAACAAAAGAATCAGTTTCTTGGCAAAAGCACTCAACACGTCCTGTAAATATTGTACCAATACAAATTGTATTCTGGGCTCTGCTCTTTTACCTGTTTCCTGATTTACCCAACCTTCCTTTACCAGTACTTTCAAGAAAGTGAAATTATTTTGGATGAAGAAATGCCTAAACTTTAAGTATTCTTCACCAAAAATCTTGAATTCATAACTTTCGTCATAACCTTCCAACATGAATGTTCCCCAACCTTTTCCGTTCTTCGCCACACGATGCTGCACATTAGTTATGATTCCGCCAAAAGTCAGGTTTTTACCTACGTGCGCTTCCAAATTTTTCAAAGCCTCCAGTTTGGCATTACAAAAATATTTCATCTCAAATTTGTAATCGTCCAGCGGATGCCCTGAAATATAAATTCCAACGACCTCTTTTTCCTTAGCCAATTTTTCCATCGTACTCCAGTCTTCACACGGAGGCACAACGGGCTCGGCAATCTGCACTTCGCTAGTTTCACCAAACAAACTTACCTGAGACGAATTCTCATTCTCCTGAAATTTCGATCCGTAACGCATCGCCTTTTCATAAAAAGTGATTCCGTCACCATCTTCATGAAAATATTGAGCTCTTGTTGTCCCTTCAAACGAATCAAAACCTCCTGCTAGCGCTAAGTTTTCGATTGCTTTTTTATTCGCAGCGCGCAAATCGATACGTTTAGTCAAGTCAAAAATGGACTTGTATCTTCCTGATTTTCTATTTTCAACGATCGTTTCCACAGCACCAGCACCCACACCTTTAATTGCTCCCATACCGAAACGGACAGCGTAATCATCATTTACCGTAAATTTATAATACGATTCATTGACATCAGGCCCAAGAACCTGCAATCCCATACGTTTACATTCTTCCATAAAGAACGAAACCTGCTTGATATCGTTCATATTATTGGATAGTACCGCTGCCATATATTCGGCAGGATAATGCGCTTTCAGATAAGCCGTTTGATAGGCCACCCAAGCATAACAGGTCGAGTGCGATTTATTAAAAGCGTAACTCGCGAAAGCTTCCCAGTCTGTCCAAATTTTATCCAGTTTCTTTTCATCGTGCCCTTTTGCAACAGCCTGATCGATGAATTTTCCTTTCATTTTATCCAGTACATCCTTTTGCTTCTTACCCATCGCCTTACGCAAAACATCGGCATCACCCTTGGAGAATCCAGCTAACTTTTGAGACAAAAGCATTACCTGCTCTTGGTAAACCGTAATACCGTAGGTTTCGGACAAATATTCTTCGCAGGCATCCAAGTCATAGGTAATTTCCTCTTCACCGTTTTTACGACGAACGAAAGACGGTATGTACTCCAAAGGTCCCGGACGATACAAGGCATTCATCGCAATCAAATCGGCAAAAACTGTCGGCTTCAAATCCTTCATGTATTTTTGCATACCAGGCGACTCGTATTGGAACACCCCAACGGTTTCTCCTCTTTGGAACAACTCATACGTCTTGACATCATCAATCGGAAAATTGTCAGGATTCAATTCAATTCCTGTACGGTATTTTACCAATTTCACCGTGTCCTTTATCAAAGTCAGGGTCTTCAGACCCAAGAAGTCCATTTTTAATAATCCCGCACTCTCGGCTACGGAGTTGTCAAATTGGGTAACATATAAATCGGAATCTTTGGCGGTGGTTACCGGAACATAATTGGTAATGTCCGACGGCGTAATAATTACCCCACAGGCATGAATTCCCGTGTTACGCATCGAACCTTCAAGTATTTTCGCCTGCTGAATAGTTTCTCCTGCCAAATCGTCTTCATTGGCAATGGCGATTAATTCTTTTACGAGTTCAAATTCATCTGCACCTTTTAATGCTTTTTTAACCTCATCTTCTGATTCAGAAATAAAACGGGCCAAATTCCATTTGGATGGCATCATGGCCGGAATCAGCTTGGCAATTCTGTCGGCCTCAAACAATGGCAAATCAAGTACACGAGCCGTATCACGAATAGCCGATTTGGTCGCCATTTTACCATAAGTGATAATCTGAGCCACCTGATTGGCACCATATTTTTTAATTACATAATCCATTACACGACCACGGCCTTCATCATCAAAATCGATATCAATATCGGGCATGGATACACGATCCGGATTTAGGAAACGCTCAAAAAGCAAATCGTACTTAATTGGGTCAATATTTGTAATCCCCAAACAATACGCCACGGCAGAACCCGCAGCCGAACCACGTCCGGGACCAACGGATACATCCATTTTTCTAGCCTCAGCGATGAAATCCTGTACAATCAAAAAGTAACCCGGATAACCCGAATTAGAAATCGTAAGCAATTCAAAATCCAATCGCTCTTGAATGTCGGGCGTAATTTCTTCGTAGCGTCTTCTCGCCCCATCCATCGTAAGATGTCTTAAATAGGCATTTTCGCCTCGAACACCATTATCTTTTTCATCTTCAGGATCAACAAATTCCTGCGGGATGTCATATTTGGGAAGTAATACGTCGCGATACAGCGAGTAAATTTCGACCTTATCTATGATTTCCTGAATATTTGTAATGGCTTCCGGCAAATCAGCGAAGAGTTTCTTCATTTCCTCTTCCGACTTATAATAATATTCCTGATTCGGAAGCCCGTATCGATAGCCACGGCCACGACCAATAGGCGTTGCCTGTTTCTCACCGTCTTTCACACACAACAAAATATCGTGGGCATTTGCATCTTCCTTATTTACATAATAGGTATTGTTCGTAGCAACCAACTTTACATTATGCTTTTGCGAAAAGGCAATCAAAGTTTTATTTACACGATTTTCATCCTCTTGATTATGACGCATGATTTCAAGATACAAATCGTCTCCAAATTGTTCTTTCCACCAAAGCAAGGCTTCTTCGGCTTGGTTTTCTCCAATATTTAGGATTTTACTCGGAATCTCACCGTATAAATTCCCGGACAAAACCATAATATCTTCCTTGTATTTTTCTACAATGTTTCTGTCAATTCGGGGTACATAATAAAAACCATCCACATAAGCTATCGAAGCCATTTTTGCCAAATTGTGGTAGCCCTTTTTATTTTTTGCCAATAAAACAACCTGATAACCATTGTCTTTTTTGGATTTATCCAAATGGTTGTCACAGATATTAAATTCGCAACCAACAATGGGTTTTATTTCAGTTTCTGTTGGTTCTGCTCCACTTTCAACTAACTCTTTATTTTTAGCGGAAGCCGATTTATTATGATTCATCACCGCACTCACAAAATGGAATGCCCCCATCATATTTCCTGTATCGGTCATGGCAACCGCCGGAAATTTATTTTTGGCTGTCGCCGAAACCAAACCTCCAATACTTATCGTTGACTGTAAAACCGAAAACTGTGTATGGTTATGAAGATGCGCAAAAGCCGCATCAACCAATACTTTTTTATTATCGGCAAGCTCTTCTTTCGAAACAGAAAAAGCTTGTTTTTCACCAAATTGAAGTCGGATTTTCTCCGAAGCTTCTTTTAAGTTAATGTGTTTTAACCCGATTAACTCAAATTCGTATGGGTTTTTGTTTTTGAAATCCCTAAAATAACTGTCATCAACATCAAGTTCTTCTTTGGTAAAAATATCCCTACGGATTAATTCAAGAAAACAACGCGTGGTAGCCTCAACGTCGGCGGTGGCGTTGTGCGCTTCCGCAAAAGGGACTTCGAATAAATATTCGTGTAATTCGGTTAATGTTGGTAATTTGAATTTTCCTCCACGCCCTCCGGGTAATTTCAATAAAGAAGCGGTAACTTCGGTACAGGTATCCAAAATAGGCATTTCGCTCATTTGAGATGTAACGCCCATTCTGTAGAATTCACAGCCCATAATATTGACGTCAAAACCAAGATTTTGACCCACGATAAATTTGGCTTTGCCCAAAGCAATATTGAACTTTTCCAAAACTTCGGCCAAAGAAACCCCTTCGGCTTCGGCCAATTCGGTCGAGATTCCGTGAATACGCTCAGCATCATAAGGAATATTGAATCCTTCCGGCTTTATCAAATAATCCTGATGCTCGATGAGTTTCCCCATATCGTCATGCAGCTGCCAAGCGATTTGAATACATCTTGGCCAGTTATCGGTGTCAGAAATAGGTGCCGCCCATTTCTTGGGTAATCCTGTGGTTTCGGTATCGAATATTAAGTACATACGCTTAAATAACAAAAATTAAAAAGTCCAAATTCCAATTTTACACTATAAAATATTGATTATCTGAACAATAAAAAACATTCAAATGCAAAATGGCGGAAATTCAAATTTAGGTTTTTTATAAGGAATGCAATAGTGAAGTTATTAACAAAAAACACCCATTAACACGATAACTTAAAGACTACAAAAAAACAAATACGCCATAATTGAATACCTTTTTTGATTCTAATAAATCTAAAATTCATTTTGGACACTAATTGCACCAAAATGGATACTTTTAAGTTGCATCCTATCCTGAATTTTGTCTCATCAAATTAAAACAATTAATCATGAAGACAATTTTTATTACAGGTGCTTCTTCCGGTTTAGGAAAAGCTACAGCAAAATTATTTCACGAAAAAGGATGGAATGTAATCGCAACAATGAGGAATCCTAAAAAGGAAACAGAACTCAATAATTTAAAAAATGTTACCCTCTTACCTTTGGATGTTACTAATTATGAACAAATACAAAACACTGTTAAAAAAGCTATTGAATTAAGCGACATTGATATCGTCTTTAATAATGCTGGTTATGGTTTGATTGGTCCTTTAGAAGGTCTTTCTGATGATCAAATCACAAAACAACTCGATACAAATTTATTGGGAGTTATACGTGTTACCAATGCTTTTATTCCGTATTTCAGGGAAAGAAAAAACGGTTTATTTATCTCAACCACTTCCATTGGTGGCCTAATCTCTTTCCCTTTAGGTTCTGTTTATCACGCAACTAAATGGGGACTGGAAGGCTGGAGCGAAAGCATGGCCTATGAACTGAATACATTTGGAGTAAATATTAAAACAGTTTCTCCAGGTGCCATCAAAACTGAATTTATGGGCGGTTCGCTAGATACTGGAAGCAAACCGGAATATGAAGAAATGACCAACAATATGTTTGCAAGTGCCGAAGCAATGTTTTCAATGGCATCAACTCCTGAACAAATTGCCGAAGTAGTTTACGAAGCTGCCACAGACGGAAAAAACAAACTCAGATATGTGGCCGGAGAAGATGCTAAAGCTCTTTACAAACAAAGACTGGAGCAAGGAGATGAAATTTTTCGTGCTGAATTTGGGAAACAATTTTTAGGAGCATAATTTCTTCAAACTAATACCGGTCAAATTTAAAAATCTGTTCGGTATTAGTTCTTAATTTTTTCATACATTTAAATCATGGAAAAGAAAAACAACAATCCAACAAGAATTTCCTCTATATCAGAATTGCACAATTTATTGCAGTTAACCAAGCCTCTGCACCCAATGATAAGTCTGGTAGACAATACTAAAATGACTTTGAACACTGATTTAATATATAGTTCCTTTTTACTCGATTTTTATAAAATATCCTATAAATATTCTACTCATGGAAAAATGGGCTATGGCCAGGGTTATTATGATTTTAATGAAGGCGGATTAATGTTTACCTCCCCTAATCAATTGATTTCTATTGACAATAACGAAGATGATGAATATTACGGTTATACTTTGTTTTTCCATCCCGATTTCATCAGAAATTATTCTTTGGGCAAAAGCATCAAAAAATATGGTTTCTTTTCATATGATACCAATGAAGCTTTACATCTTTCTGAAAGCGAAAAGAAAACCATTATTGGAATACTCGACAGTATCAACAATGAACTTCACACGGCTATAGACGAAATGAGTCAGGATGTAATTGTTTCTTATATTGAGGTTTTGCTTAATTACAGTAATCGATTTTACAAACGTCAATTCATAACTCGAAAAACAATCAGTAATGATATATTGATCAAAGTAGAAGAAACACTTGACAACTATTTAAATAATGCTGAAACCTTAAAAAGAGGATTACCTACCGTAGATTTCCTGGCTTCTGAGATTAATGTTTCCAGTCATTACCTTAGCGATTTACTCCGAAATTTAACTGGACAAAATGCCCAACAGCATATTCATTCCAAACTCATTGAAAAAGCAAAAGATTTCCTAATGACTACCAATCTTTCAGTTGCAGAAATTGCCTATCAATTAGGTTTCGAATTTCCTCAATCGTTTAGTAAGTTATTCAAAAAGAAGACTAATTTCACGCCATTAGAGTTTAAAAACTCACTTAATTAATACTCCAAAAATCATTTTAATTATGGTAGCAACTATAATCATCTGCCTCTTGGGAGCTCTCCTTCTTTCCGGAATTTATTTCATAAATCTACCCCTATTTGGTAAAGCTCCCAGTGGGGAAAGGTTGGAAAAGATAAAAAAATCGCCTAATTATAAAAAAGGTAAATTCCATAATATCCATTTTACACCGACATTGACTAAAAGCTATTCAATAGCAGGGATTTTATATCAACAGCTTTTTAAAAAATTCCCTGATAGAATTCCCGAAAATGAAATTCCCTCAATCAAGACCAATTTAAAAAATCTTAATCCAGCAGAAAATATATTGGTTTGGTTTGGACATTCATCATATTTCATTCAATTGAATGGAAAAAAATTCCTTATTGATCCCGTCTTTAGCGGCAACGCTTCCCCCATTCCTGGAAGTGTTAAAGCATTTGATGGTAGTAATGAATATCAAACTGAGGATTTTCCGGAAATTGATTATCTGCTAATTTCCCATGACCATTATGATCATTTGGATTATCCAACAATCATAAGATTAAAAAACAAAATAGATACTATCATTTGCGGACTGGGAGTCGGTTCTCATTTTGAACATTGGGGTTTTAATTCTAATAAAATTATCGAAAAAGATTGGGATGAAACCGAAATCCTGACCGAGTATATTAAAATCTATACTACTCCGGCGAGACATTTTTCAGGAAGAGGATTAATTAGAAATAACACACTCTGGCTATCATTTATATTAGAAACTCCAAAGCATAAATTATTTTTAGGTGGCGATAGCGGTTACGACAGTCACTTTACAGAAATTGGCAAAAATCACGGCCCGTTCGATTTAGTCATTTTAGAAAATGGACAATACAATCTGGCTTGGGAAGCTATCCATTTACTTCCTAAACAATTTATAAAAGCCGCAGGTGAATTAAATACTAAAAGAGTGATGCCTGTTCATTCTTCAAAATTTGTTTTGGCACAACACCCATGGAATGAACCTTTAAATAAAATTTCCGAATATTATAAAAACGGGGATTTCAATTATGCCCTTGCAACTCCAAGAATAGGAGAAACTGTAAACTTAGATGATAACAAACAAACATTTTCGGAGTGGTGGAAACAATAAAATAAAAGATCGAAAACTACACAAAAAGAGACTTCAAATTTTACATTAATAAATTCCCGAAGTCTCTTTTTTAATTCAACAGTTTACTATAAACGATTAGAAAAACATCCTCCCAATTCAACTTTCTTATTTTTTGGATGTCGTAGTATTTTAGCAAAAAATAGCAGGCTAAAAAACCCAAATACGCCCCTTTTTATAATGCTAAAAATTAGATTTTTAATTCATTTTCAGCAATTACTTACAATCTAAATCATAACAATAATCACTATTTTTTGAGTTTTTGTTGTTATTTTTTAAACTAATTTCAACTTCGTTAGATTTATTTGCAATAAATTTGCAAATTATTAAAAATCGAACAAAAGGCTTCAAAACCACTTTGATAAGAATTTCAAAGTCAAATAAAGAAAGTTTATTTTTTTAACAAAAACAACGAACCAAAGTTCAATAGTGTTGTAAAACCATTTTGGGCATCGTATAAAATAAATTTTCAAAATTGACGAATCTCTTTTCTTTTTTAATTTTGTTGCCAATGATGTTGTTAGGGATAATTTACCCTGATTATAAAAGAGAAATACACTAAAAAATAGTTAAAATGAGTACTACATTATTCGACAAAGTATGGGATTCGCACGTGGTGCGTAAAATAGAAGACGGACCAGATGTTTTTTTTATTGACCGTCATTTTATTCACGAAGTGACTAGTCCAGTAGCTTTTTTAGGTTTAAAACAAAGAGGAGTTAAGGTATTGTATCCTGAGCGTACTTTTGCAACTGCCGACCATAACACACCAACCATAAACCAACACTTGCCGGTTGCCGATGCCTTATCTGCAAACCAATTGAAAGCGTTGGAAACCAATGCTAACGAATATGGAATTTCACACTGGGGATTGGGACACCAAAAAAATGGTATCGTTCACGTTGTAGGACCTGAAAACGGTATTACTTTGCCTGGTGCAACTATTGTTTGTGGAGACTCACATACTTCAACTCACGGTGCTTTTGGTGCTATTGCTTTTGGTATCGGAACTTCTGAGGTGGAAATGGTACTTTCTACCCAATGTATCATGCAGCCTAAGCCAAAGAAAATGCGTATCAACGTAAACGGTAAATTGAGCAAAGGTGTTGGGCCAAAAGACGTTGCTCTTTATATCATTTCAAAATTGACTACTTCTGGAGGTACAGGATATTTTGTAGAATACGCTGGTAATGTTTTCGAAGAAATGACAATGGAAGGTCGTATGACGGTTTGTAACTTGAGTATCGAAATGGGTGCCCGTGGAGGTATGATTGCACCTGACCAAACCACTTTTGATTTCTTGGAAGGTCGTTTATATGCTCCAAAAGGCGAAGCTTGGGATAAAGCGGTTGCTTACTGGAAAACTTTGAAAACGGATGCTGACGCTAAATTTGATGCTGAATTGAATTTTGACGCTGCAGACATCGAACCAATGATTACTTACGGAACCAATCCTGGAATGGGAATTGGTATCACTAAACATATTCCAAGCGCTGACCAAGTAGAAGGTGGTGAGGAAACTTATAAAAAATCATTGAATTACATGGGCTTCCACGAAGATGATGTAATGATTGGTAAACAAATTGACTATGTTTTCTTGGGAAGTTGTACCAATGGACGTATCGAAGATTTTAGAGCTTTCGCTGAAGTTGTAAAAGGAAGAAAAAAAGCGGATAACGTTACTGCTTGGTTAGTACCTGGTTCACACGTTGTTGAAGCTCAAATCAAAGAAGAAGGTATTTTGGATATTTTAACTGAAGCAGGATTTGTATTGCGTCAGCCTGGTTGTTCAGCTTGTTTGGCAATGAACGATGATAAAGTTCCTGCCGGAAAATATGCGGTAAGCACTTCAAACAGAAACTTCGAAGGTCGTCAAGGTCCTGGTTCCAGAACACTTTTAGCTAGTCCAATTATGGCTGCTGCTGCTGCTGTTACAGGAAAATTGACAGATCCTAGAGATTTACTATAAATTTCAGATTGTAGATTAACGATTTTTGATTTCAGATTTCGTTAGTCTATAAATCATTTTTTTAGAAAATTCAGTTTACAATTATAATTTACAAAATAGAATTAACGCTTTCGATTGTATTTCCGCAAGGTAAATCTAAAATCAAAAATCGTTAATCAAAAATCAAAAATCACAATGGCATACGATAAATTTAATATCCTTACCAGTAGTGCAGTGCCACTACCAATAGAAAACGTGGATACGGATCAAATCATCCCGGCTCGTTTCCTAAAAGCTACAAAACGTGAAGGTTTTGGAGATAACCTTTTTAGAGACTGGAGATACAATGGAGATGATACTCCAAAAGCGGATTTCGTTTTAAACAACAGTACATACAGCGGAAAAATATTAGTGGGAGGAAAAAACTTTGGTTCTGGTTCTTCTCGTGAGCACGCTGCTTGGGCAGTTTACGATTACGGATTCCGTGCTGTGGTTTCTTCTTTCTTTGCAGATATCTTCAAAGGAAACTGTTTGAACATCGGTGTTTTGCCAGTTCAGGTGAGTCCTGAATTTGCTGACACTATTTTCAAAGCTATCGAAGCAGATCCAAAAACAGAATTGGAAATAAATTTGCCTGAGCAAACCATTACTTTATTGGCTACCGGCCAAAAAGAATCTTTTGACATTAATGGATACAAAAAGAACAATATGATCAACGGATTTGATGATATTGATTACTTGCAAAACATTAAAGAAGAGATCACAGGGTTTGCAGACAAACTGCCTTACTAAAAAATAAATACAATTAGTTTAGATAAGAGACCCGACACATTTTTTTAAATATGTCGGGTTTATAAATAAAATATAGTTAAGCTTTTCGAGTATAAAAAAATAATTTTAAATCTTAGAGAATGAAATCAACATTATCTGAAATACAGCAGCGTTTTGACAACGAAGTCGAGCGTTTTTCCAATTTGGAAACCGGGCAAATCAGTACTGTTGATGCTACTTTGAGTTTAGAATTATTAACTCAGGCTGCGAGTGTCTGTCGTCCCGATGCCAAACAAGTTTTGGATTTGGGTTGTGGCGCAGGAAATTATTCTCTAAAATTATTAAATCTTATCCCTGATTTTGACGTCACTTTGATTGATTTGAGCCAACCGATGTTGGACAAAGCAAAAGAAAGAATTTTAAAAGCTTCGGAAGGGAAAATCACAACTATTCAAACTGATTTTTTGAATATGGAATTGCCCGAAAAAACTTTTGACATTGTGGTAACAGGAGCGGCGATGCACCATTTGAGAGAAGATAAAGAATGGGAAACGGTTTTTTCAAAAATATATAAAAGCCTAAAAAAGGGCGGTTGTTTTTGGATTTCCGATTTAATCAAACACGATCACCCGGCTATCGATAAACTGATGTGGAATCGCTACTCGGAGTATTTAGAAGGTGTTGGGGGCAAAGCTTATCAGGAAAACGTATTTACTTATATTGCCAAAGAAGACACTCCGCGCTCCGTGATGTACCAATTGGATATATTGAAAAAAGTTGGTTTTTCATACGTGGACGTTTTACACAAAAACAGTAATTTCTCTGTGTTTGGAGGTATCAAATAGTTAAGTATGAAAGAGAACAAACACATACAAAGAGAAAGTCAACAATCCACCAAAATATTTGATGACAGAAGCCTGACAAATGACTACAGGAATCTATCATCTATTTTGAAACCGGGAATGAAGGTTCTTGATGTGGGTTGCGGGACTGGTGCCATTTCAAAAGATATTGCAAACATTGTCGGTGAAAACGGAAAAGTTATCGGAATTGACAATACCGAAAGTTTTATTTTAAGCGGGAAAGAATCGTATCAGAACATAACAAATTTAGAATTAATTCACGTTGATTTATTCGATTTCAATCCTGAAGAAAAATTCGATTTAATTGTTTCAGCAAGAGTATTGCAATGGCTAAGCAATCCGAAAGAAGCTTTATTAAAGATGAAATCGCTTTTGAAACCAAACGGTCAAATCTCGATTCTGGATTATGATCATACTAATCTGGACTGGAATCCTTCGCCGCCGGAAAGCATGCAAGCGTTTTATGGCACTTTTTTAAAGTGGAGACAAGATGCCGGAATGAACAATAAAATTGCTGAAGATTTACCCGATTTATTAAAAGTAGCGGGGTTTCATTCGATCGAAAAAATCAATTCGGATGAATTTTATAACGAAGAAAGATCAGACTATAAATCAAAAATAGGCATTTGGTCAAAAGTTGCCGGTTCACTTCAAATGGTCGAAGAAGGTTATCTGGAAAATGAACTGCGATTGAAAGCCATAGAAGAATACAACCAGTGGATAGAAACAGAAGCGATTTCCATGACAATGAAATTAAATGAAGTGCGGGGAAAAGCATAATCTGTCAGAATAAAAAACAATAAAACACACAATACCCCTTTTCAAAAAGAATTTATACTAGCAATATGGAAAAAAGAAAAATTGAAATAATGGATACCACACTCCGTGACGGTGAACAAACCTCGGGTGTATCCTTTTCTGCTGCGGAAAAATTAACCATTGCGCAATTATTGCTTGAAGAATTAAATGTTGACCGTATTGAAATAGCTTCTGCCCGAGTAAGCGAAGGTGAATTTCAAGGCGTAAGCGGAATTATGGCTTGGGCTAATGAAAAAGGCTATACCGACAAAGTCGAAGTACTGACATTTGTAGATGGCGGAATTTCTATCGAATGGATGAAAAAAGCAGGAGCCAAAGTTCAAAATTTATTGACTAAGGGTTCTCTAAATCATTTGACCCATCAATTAAAAAAAACACCGGAACAACATTTTGCCGAAATCGCACAAACAATTGCATTGGCCACTGAAAATGGAATTTCGACCAATGTTTATTTGGAAGACTGGAGCAACGGTATGCGCAATTCTCCTGAATATGTTTTCCAATATTTGGATTTCATAACAACACAACCTATCAAAAGAGTATTGTTACCGGACACTTTGGGAGTTCTTATCCCGTCTGACACATTTGAATTTATTTCGAAAATCACAAAAAAATATCCTAATACCCATTTTGATTTCCATGCTCACAACGACTACGATTTGAGCGTAGCCAATGTGATGGAAGCTATTAAAGCAGGTATTAGCGGTTTGCACGTTACCGTAAACGGAATGGGCGAACGCGCCGGAAATGCTCCGCTTGAAAGTACAGTTGCCGTCGTTAACGATTTTTTGCCTGAGGTAAAAATCAATATCAAAGAATCGTCTTTGTACTCGGTAAGCAAATTGGTGGAAACCTTTACCGGATATAGAATCCCTGCCAACAAACCTATTGTTGGTGATAATGTTTTTACCCAAACTGCTGGTATTCACGCAGACGGTGACAACAAAAACAATTTATATTTCAATGATCTTCTTCCGGAACGTTTTGGAAGAAAACGAAAATATGCTTTAGGAAAAACATCCGGAAAAGCCAATATCGAAAAGAACCTTCAGGAATTGGGATTGAAACTAAACTCCGAAGATTTGAAACTAGTAACCCAACGCATCATCGAATTGGGGGATAAAAAAGAAACAGTAACCAAAGAAGATCTTCCTTATATTATATCTGACGTATTGGACCGTCAAACTTATGAAGAGAAAATTAAAGTGGAATCGTACGTCTTGGTTCATGCCAAAGGAATGCGCCCTTCAACAACTCTTTGCTTAAAAATCGATGGCGAAATCATTGAAGAAAACGCACAGGGAGACGGGCAGTTTGATGCATTTATGAATGCGCTTTCGAAAATTTACAAAACCAAAAAAATGACTTTGCCAAAATTAGTCGATTATGCGGTTCGTATCCCGCCCGGAAGTAGTTCGGATGCATTATGCGAAACCGTAATCACTTGGACTAACAATGGAAAAGAATTTAAAACAAGAGGATTGGACTCGGATCAAACTGTAGCCGCTATCATTGCCACACAAAAAATGTTGAATGTAGTAGTGATTTAAATCCCATTTTAGAATAAATTAAAATCAAAAATATAATCAAAATTAACAACAATGAAATTAAATATCGCACTTTTAGCAGGGGACGGAATCGGACCAGAAGTAATTGATCAAGCAGTAAAAGTATCAGATGCCATTGCACAAAAATTTGGACACGAAATTACTTGGAAACCAGCTTTAACCGGTGCTGCTGCAATTGATGCAGTAGGTGAACCTTATCCAGATTCAACTCATGAAGTTTGTAAAAATGCCGATGCAGTTCTTTTTGGTGCAATTGGTCACCCTAAATACGATAACGATCCTTCTGCACCAGTACGACCAGAACAAGGTTTGTTAAAAATGCGTAAAGCACTAGGTTTGTTTGCAAACGTAAGACCAACTTTTACATTCCCATCTTTATTGGACAAATCTCCTTTAAAAAGAGAAAGAATCGAAGGAACTGACTTAGTTTTCTTAAGAGAATTAACAGGAGGAATTTACTTCGGTGAAAAAGGAAGAAAAGACAACGGAGATACTGCTTTTGACAACTGTGTTTACACGAGAGCTGAAGTTCAACGTTTGGCTAAAAAAGGTTTCGAATTGGCAATGACACGTTCTAAAAAATTATGCTGCGTTGATAAAGCAAACGTTTTGGAAACATCCCGTTTATGGAGAGAAACTGTTCAGGCAATGGAAAAAGACTATCCAGAAGTTCAAGTAAGCTACGAATTTGTTGATGCGGTTGCTATGCGTTTGGTACAATGGCCAAACTCTTATGATGTATTGATCACTGAAAACTTATTTGGGGATATCTTGACAGATGAAGCTTCTGTAATTTCAGGTTCAATGGGATTAATGCCTTCTGCATCTATGGGAGCTGAAGTATCTTTATTTGAACCTATTCACGGTTCATACCCACAAGCTACAGGATTAAACATTGCTAACCCAATGGCTACTGTTTTATCTGCTGCAATGATGTTCGAAAATTTCGGATTGATGGAAGAAGGAAAAGCAATGAGAGATGCTGTAAACAAAGCTTTAGAAGCTGGAGTGGTTACTGAAGATTTAGCAAATGGAGGCAAAGCATACGGTACCAAAGAAGTAGGTGACTGGTTAGCTGCTAACATCTAAAAATAAAATTCACTTTTTCGGTCCCCTCTCCTTTGGAGAGGGCGGAGGGTGAGGAAACAAAAAAAGGTGTCAATTTTCATTGACACCTTTTTTATATGATTGAAAAAAACAATTAATATCTTCCTCCTCTGTCACCACGGTTATCTCCACCACGGTTGTTTCCATAACCTCCACTACGGTTGTTATTAAAACTTCTTCTTTCGCCTTCTGGTTTTGGTTCAGATTTGTTTACAACAATTGCACGTCCTTGAACAGTAGCTCCGTTCAATTCGTCAATTGCTTTTTGAGCTTCATCATCATTTGTCATTTCAACAAATCCAAATCCTTTACTTCTTCCTGTAAATTTATCTGTGATAATTTTAACTGAATCAACTGCTCCGTAAGCCTCGAAAGACTCTCTTAAATCTGCTTCCTCAATACTGAACGGAAGGCTTCCAACAAAAATATTCATAAGTTCTTATTTATAATAATTGAAACAAATGTACTCTATTTTTTTTCTAATCTACTATAAATTAGCTTATTTATGAAATATTTTACAAAACCTTCATTTTCATCTACCTTGATCTCAATAATTATTTAATTGAAATTATCTTTTGAATTGATTTTAAGTCCAAAAAATAAAACTTTTTTTATCTCATTTTTTTTAAAATAACGCTAAAAAAACGGCTAACAAACTATTAATCATTAAAATAAAAATCTTTTTAGATAGTTACAATAAAAGATGTATCTTTGCACCCTTAATTAATCGAGGTCGAGTACCTCAAAATTTAATCATACGATTATGTCAGTAAAAATTAGATTACAAAGACACGGAAAAAAAGGAAAACCTTTTTACTGGGTAGTAGCGGCTGATGCACGCTCAAAAAGAGATGGTAGATACCTTGAAAAAATTGGTACTTACAATCCAAACACAAATCCTGCAACTATCGAATTAGACTTGGATAGTGCAGTAAAATGGTTGCACAATGGTGCTCAACCTACTGATACAGCTAAAGCTATTCTTTCTTACAAAGGAGCTTTATTAAAACACCACCTAGATGGAGGTATCCGTAAAGGAGCTTTGACTCAAGAACAAGCTGACGCAAAATTAGCTGCTTGGTTAGAAGCTAAAGCTGGAAAAGTTGACGCTAAAAAAGAAGGTTTATCTAAAGCACAAGCTGCTGATAGAGCTAAAGCATTGAAAGCTGAACAAGAAGTAAACGCAAAACGTATCGCTGCTGCTGCACAAGCTGAAGCAGATGCTATTGCTGCTGCAGCTGCTGAAGAAGCTCCTGTTGCTGAAACTGAAGAAGCTCCTGATGCTGAAGAAAATAACGAAACAACTGAAGCATAATTTAGCTGGCGAAAATGCGTAAAGAAGATTGTTTCTATTTGGGCAAAATCGCCAAAAAATTTAGTTTCAAAGGGGAAATCCTTGCTTATTTGGACACGGACGAACCTGAGTTATACCAAAACTTGGAATCAGTGTTTGTTGAATGCAACAAACACTTGGTTCCTTTTTTTATTCAAAACAGCTCCTTACACAAAAACGATTTCCTTAGAATTAGTTTCGAAGACATCGATACAGAAGAAGCTGCCGATGCTTTAATTGGCAATGATTTATATCTTCCTTTAAAAATGTTACCTAAACTTTCGGGTAATAAATTTTACTTTCACGAAGTTATTGGATTTGCAATAGAAGACAAACGCTTGGGATATGTTGGAGATATCCAATCGATAAACGACACCACAGCCCAGCCTCTTTTTGAAGTACTTAAAGACGGCAACGAAATCCTAATTCCTATGGTTGATCACTTCCTGGTTAAAGTTGATAGGGAAAACAAAAAAATCATTATGGATTTACCAGAAGGCTTGATTGAAATGTACCTTTAAAAAAGTATTCAGGCTCAGTTTTTAATCTTAAATCTGCATTCGCTACACGAGACCAAAAGACGAACTTACCAAGTAATCATCCATCTAAAATCCATATGCCTAAATTCCAATTCAAACAATTTTCATTAGAACAAGACCGCTGTGCGATGAAAATTGGAACTGACGGTGTTTTGCTTGGCGCATGGACTCCCATCGAAAACAATCCTTTCAGCATTCTTGACATTGGCGCAGGAACCGGCATCATCGCTTTGATGTTAGCCCAAAGAAGCCATGCAGAGCAAATCGATGCTTTGGAAATTGATGACGATGCTTATGAGCAAGCTTCGGATAACTTTGAAAACTCCCCTTGGAACGATCGCTTATTTTGTTTTCACGCAGGTTTGGACGAATTTGTCAAAGAACCTGAAGACGAGTATGATTTAATTGTTTCCAATCCTCCTTTTTATAGCGAAGATTATAAAACTGAAAATGATCAACGAGATTTGGCACGTTTTCAAGACGCTATGCCTTTCGAGGATTTAATCGAAGCTGCCGCATTATTACTTTCTGAAAATGGAATCTTCTCGGTCATTATTCCTTTCAAAGAAGAAGAAAATTTCCTGGCTCTTGCCGAAGAATACGAATTACACCCTATCAAAATAACTCGTGTAAAAGGAACACCTACTTCAGAAATCAAAAGAAGTTTATTGGCTTTCGGTCGAAACGAAAGCGACACTGTTTTGTCAAATGAGTTGATCATTGAAACTTCAAGACATATTTATACTCCAGAATACATCGAATTGACAAAAGACTTTTATTTGAAAATGTAGTTTTTCTTTCTCTTTAAAAGAATTTTGCTCTACTTCAAACATCCTTTATCAATAATCATTTTCTCCTGTAATATTCAAACTTTAAATTGTATTTTATTTTTAAAAAACAATTTAATCTTCTTGGCAATTATACTCGATAAATATTGATTTTTTTTACAAAAAAAAGTATATTTGATTGCGTATAAGAATATTACATTTATAATAATTTAAGAAAAACCAAACCGTCTTTCAAACAAAACAACAATAAGGATTTATAAAAATAATTCAAAGATGTATTAAAAAAGACCCATGAAAAAACATTTTCTTCTCTTATTTATGCTTTTAGCATCACTGGAATTCTTTGCTCAAGCTCCAGTAATTTCAAACAAAAAATTTTCGCTAGGAAGCTATGGCCGCGCCGGAATAGCTTATAGTCTTGGAGCTCCTAATAGTGAATTTCCACAATCCCTCAATTTGAACGGAATGGGTTCTATCGGAGGAAGATTTGAAGAAAACGACTACTTTGAACTGATTACTGCAATGCACCTTTCTCCAACCATTGCCAGTAAAGACACCACCAAAATAAATGTTCAGGCTCGATTTGCATTTTACACCACCCAAGGACAATTAATCGGTAATGTCTCCAATAAATCAATAGGCGGAATAACAACCGCTTTACCTGAATTATTTGCCGAAGCCAATAATATAATGGGAAGTGATTGGAGCGTGTGGATTGGAGCACGTTTATACAGAAACGATGATATTCATATTATTGACCATTATTATTTTGATGACCATTCAGGACAAGGAGTGGGTATCAAACACAAAAACACTCAGTTTTCAGTAATTTTTGCCGGATCAATAGACACGACATCAACATTGCCTCCAAATTTCTACCTCAATATCGTAAATGGAACGCCAACATTGGGACTACGCAACAGATACATCTCCACATTAGAACATTCCATAATAACCAAAAAAGGATATGTAAAATTACTCGGTGAATTTCAGAGATTACCGTCAGGAACAACACAGGATGCAACCACAAAATACAATTATCCTGCTGATTTCGGATATGTATTTGGGGCTAAATACCAAACAAGCCTTGCAACCAAACTAGCAGGTTCTTTTAATGCCATTAGCGCCCGTTACGGTGCCGGAATTGCCAATGGAGGCGACGGGGGAAGTAGTAAAACCTTTATCACTTATGGCGGACCAAACTTAAGAACTAACAGTTTCAGGAATGCTTATTCACTGGCACTTACAGAAACTTTTTTATTAAACTTAAACAAAAATTACTCGCTTAATGGATATGCTTTATATACCAAAAGCAGAGGAGCCAGCGACAGCCTAAACACTACAACTGATTATCTCGGCAAGCAAAAACTTTTTAACAGAAAACAAGATATTGCATTTGGAGCAAGAGGAACCTGGTACATTAAAAACTGGCTGCATTTACTTCACGAATTTGATATGACCTGGCGAAAAGACGGAACACAGGATTTTGCACAAATGACAAAATTCTCAATTGCACCTACACTTGTCCCAACATCCGAAAAAAGTGTTTGGGCGAGACCACATATTCGATTTGTTTACAGCATCGCACATTATAATGATTTTGCCGCTAATCATCTCTACTCACCCTATCTCACACAAAGTGGTGTCAAAAGTTGGGGACAATATATTGGAGCAAAAGTAGAATGGTGGATATTTTAAACAAAAAAAGTCCTGATAATATTGTGATCTACATCTCAAATTATCAGGACTTATTAAACAGATTACTATTTTCAGAAAATCTAGTATTACTTTATTTTAGAAACAAACCTCAATTATTCTAAGAACATAGATAATTAATTAGTTCCAAGCATCTATTTTGCTATACAATACGTACTTGCAGGATCAACATCTCCCTCTGGAAAGTTTTTAGCAAAAAATGTTCTTTTAACTGTGAAGCAATCACCATCAATACTCACAATTGTTGTAACAATTCTATCACCAACTTCCATCTGTGATTGACCTAACTTTTTAACACAAGTAACTTCATATTCACATCCGCTTAACCATTTAACACTCCAAACCAATTGGAGCACTCCATCATCATAACTTTCTTGGGATGCGCCCTTTATAACAAAAGTCCTTTTAGGATAGTCCGGATTATAAGCTTTCACATTTTTAAGTTTAGTACAATCAAGGGCTTGGGAATACCCCATAGTTCCTACAAAAAGTAGCAAAATAAGTACAATTTTTTTCATATTCGATTAGGGTTTTGACGTAAAAAGACGTCGTTTTTAAGTAGGTTAATTTTCACCCAATATTACAAAATTACCCTCCTCTATCCAACAATTATATTTAGTTTCAAACATCTAAATAACTATCTGTTTTACAAGGATATCCACTCAAATTATGGTTTTTTTAATATTTTTTTATGCGTCAAAAAAGATTCAACCTATGAAATTATCGCAAAAAATACTTCAAGAATTCTTAAGTTGAAATTTGCAAAAACTGTAATAATTCAAGAAACACTAATTATCAGGCATAAATAATCTTTTACAAATGCATTGCAATGTAGCGTGTTTGTCCATTTTTTTATCAAAAATATTTTTTATAACATTTTAAATTGGTTTTGTTATATTTCTTTATGTAGATTTGTATCAATATTAAAAATCATAACATGAAACCCGATTTATTTCAAGCCCCTGATTATTATAATCTAGATGATTTATTAAACGAGGAACACAAACTTGTTCGTGATTCCGCCCGTGCTTGGGTAAAACGTGAAGTCTCTCCCATTATAGAAGAATATGCCCAAAAAGCTGAATTCCCAAAACAAATTATAAAAGGATTAGGTGAAATAGGTGGTTTTGGACCTTACATTCCAGCCGAATACGGAGGAGCAGGATTAGACCAAATCTCTTATGGTCTAATTATGCAGGAAATTGAACGCGGTGATTCGGGTGTCCGTTCCACTTCATCAGTGCAATCATCATTGGTGATGTATCCAATTTGGAAATATGGAAATGAAGAACAAAGAACAAAATATTTACCAAAATTAGCAACCGGGGAATTAATGGGTTGCTTTGGTTTGACAGAGCCTAATCACGGTTCGGATCCGGGAAGCATGATTACCAATTTCAAAGACATGGGCGACCATTATCTTTTGAATGGTGCCAAAATGTGGATTTCGAATGCACCTTTCGCTGATATAGCTATCGTTTGGGCAAAAAATGAAGAAGGAAGAATTCACGGATTGATTGTAGAGCGAGGTATGGAAGGTTTTACAACACCAGAAACTCACAATAAATGGTCATTAAGAGCTTCATCTACTGGCGAATTGATTTTTGATAATGTAAAAATTCCCAAAGAAAATTTACTTCCGAATAAATCTGGATTGGGCGCACCGTTAGGATGTCTTGATTCCGCCCGTTACGGAATTGCCTGGGGAGCTATTGGTGCGGCAATGGACTGCTACGATACCGCTTTGCGATATGCCAAAGAAAGAATTCAGTTTGACAAACCTATTGCAGGAACCCAATTGCAGCAAAAAAAATTAGCTGAAATGATTACCGAAATCACTAAAGCACAATTACTTACCTGGAGACTTGGTGTTTTAAGAAATGAAGGAAGAGCAACATCTGCTCAGATATCTATGGCCAAAAGAAACAATGTCGATATGGCGTTGAATATTGCTCGCGAAGCCCGACAAATATTAGGTGGAATGGGAATTACCGGCGAATATTCGATTATGCGTCATATGATGAACCTCGAATCGGTAATAACATACGAAGGAACTCACGATATCCATTTATTGATTACAGGATTTGACATAACCGGAATTTCGGCTTTCAAATAAAAACCAAACAAACAAAACTGACGGAAAAGCTTCTTGGAAACGGGGAGCTTTTTCATTTTAAATAATATGACTGTTCGCTAAGCGGACCAAAAAAAGTAATATATTTTTAACCATTAAGATATTAAAAAAATTAAGTTTTTAGGCTTAATGAACCTTAATTACTTAATGTTTTAAGAGAGAAAAAACTTATGTTTTTTTAATAAACCGACAAAATTTTGGGTTGATATTATTAACGGAAGTCATATTAAATAATGCAAAAAAACAAAATGCTTCCTTTTAGCCCCGATGGAAGTAAAAATCCTTGTGTGCCGTCGTTTGGCATACAAGATTGTAACGGACAGCGGGAACCATGATCGCAAAAATGCCTTTTGTTTCTGGTCCAAAAAAATCAGTCCCAATTTTCAGCTTTTTACTGATAATTGGGACTGAAATCTAAATTTTAAATCTAATTTTCAGGAGCTAACTCCAATTCTAAACCTTCAAGGCTTTCGGTTATTGGAATTTGACAACCTAAACGACTGTTGGATTTTACGTAAAAAGCTTCCGAAAGCATTGCTTCTTCATCGTCTCCCATTTCAGGAAGTGGCACATCATTAAGAACATAACATTGGCAAGATGCACACATTGCCATTCCGCCGCAGGTTCCTTCGACTGGAAGCTCATAGGCTTTACACAATTCCATTATATTCATCGCCATATCTGTTGGCGCTTGCAATTCATGAACTACTCCTTCTCTATCTTTAATTTTTATTAAAACGTCCATTTATATTTTTATTCTTTAATATTAATAAAATCGGAGCCGTTTTAAAACTTCGATTTTAATCTTTTATAGTTAGATCTAATGCGTAATCTTTATCGTTCTCATTGTTATGAATCTTTAGGCCAATGATATCAGCCTGGTTCACAACAAAAGTTATTTTTACAGAAGGGGTATATGACCCTTCGATTGTTTTGAATATAAATTTGCCTTCATAGGTCATACTCACCAGACCATTCTTTTCGGTTTTGGTTTTAGTCAGTACTGGCAAACTCAACTCGGCTGTACTATAAGCACTTTTATCAACCATTTTGGCTTTTCCGGCGCTAAGTTCGGTCAAAAATTCAGCATTTGCAATTTTTAACTGCCCCTGCCTATTTGACGAAACATTAATCATTGAACCATAATTAACTTCGGCCCACTCTTCATCAACCATTACATGTGATCTTGAAACATAAGCCTCTTGAATTGGTTCTTGACCATAATTTTTACAAAAACATAAAAGTAAGATAACTAATAAGTAATGCTTTTTCATAATTCAAATTTGTAGGTTATGTTACAAATGTAAATTTTTATTTGAAAAATCAAATAAAAATAACTTGAATTATTCACAACATTTTTTGCAGATATTAAAAAAAACTGCGGTTTTATTGGTTATTCATTAATAATAATATTCCAAAAAAAGCTTTTCATTGCATTTTAACAAGAGTCCACCATCATTTTAACAAGAACTGTGATGATAAATATCATTTTTTAATAATGTATTTTTGACTAAACAAAAAGACATTATTAAATGTTTTTACAACACATTAATAACCGTCTCTATTTGAGGAGCGTACTTTTTAATAGTTGTCTCAACACCTGCTTTCAACGTCATTTGATTTACACTGCAACTCGTACAAGCCCCTTCAAGACGCACTTTCACGTGCTTTCCTTCGTCAATTGAAATAAGTTTTATATCGCCACCATCCGAATTCAAGAAAGGTCGAATTTCATCCAGCGCTTTTAAAACGTTATTTTTTAGTTCTTCTGTTTTCATAATTTAGATTATTAGATTATTAGATTTTCAGATTAGTTAGTCTTTTGAAAATATTTCAAAGTTGTCTAAACTTTCTAAAATTCTAAGTTGTCTATTTTTTAACAGCTGAGCAACCAGCCATTGTAGTAATTTTTATTGCCTCAGTAGGCTCCAAATTTTCATTTCTGTTAATAACCTCGCTAACTACATTTCGTGTTATCTCCTCAAAAACATTTTCAATAACAGTTCCTGTTTGCAATGCAGCTGGATGTCCGTAATCTCCTGCTTCGCGAATAGACTGAACAATTGGCACTTCCCCAAGGAAAGCAACCCCTAAATCTTGTGCAAGATCTTTGGCTCCCTCTTTTCCAAAAATGTAGTATTTATTGTTTGGCAATTCTTCCGGTGTGAAATAGGCCATATTTTCTATGATTCCCAAAACCGGAACATTTATGGCTTCAGACATGAACATCGAAACTCCTTTTTTGGCATCGGCCAATGCAACTGCTTGCGGTGTACTTACCACAACTGCACCGGTAACCGGCAATGACTGCATAATTGACAAATGGATATCTCCTGTTCCCGGTGGCAAATCGATCAACATAAAATCCAATTCTCCCCAATCAGCGTCAAAAATCATTTGGTTTAACGCTTTGGAAGCCATTGGTCCTCTCCAAATAACGGCTTGGCTTGGCGAGGTAAAAAATCCGATGGAAAGCATTTTCACGCCGTAACTTTCAATCGGTTTCATTTTTGATTTTCCGTTAACTTCAACCGAAATTGGTTTTGCAGTTTCAACATCAAACATGATTGGCATAGAAGGTCCATAAATATCAGCATCTAAAACCCCTACATTAAATCCCATCTTTGACAATGTTACCGCCAAATTTGCTGTAACGGTCGATTTCCCTACCCCTCCTTTTCCAGAGGCAACAGCAATAATATTTTTTATTCCAGGAATGGCTTTCCCTTTGATTTCATTCTTTTCCGGAACTTCAACTTTAATGTTTACTTTAATTTGGGCATCAGGAGAAACCAATTCGTGAATAACTTTCTTGATATCGTCTTCGGCTCTTTTCTTGATATGCATTGCTGGCGTATGTAACACCAAATCCACAACAACCTCATCTCCAAAAGTAATTACGTTTGCAACCGCTCCGCTTTCTACCATATTTTTACCTTCTCCAGCAACAGTAATCGTTTCTAATGCCTTAAGGATATCTTTTTTATCTATTTTCATTACTAATTATAATTTATTTAAAACATTCCATCACCTATCTAACGTTGTTTCCAAATTAAATCAGGTGATTCCATTATTATTTTTTAGTCTAAATACCTCTAAAAAATTATCTTTATTTAAACTAATTTTAGACTGCAAAGATAACGGATTATGTTCTTATTATAAAGGATTTAAATTGTATTTATTGATAGTGATGCATAATAACATCTATATTCCTTCTTGTCTTTTATTCGTCCCAAATTGATATTACAACTCTATTTCGGGTTCCCAAAAAACATCCTCGAAATTAACTATTTGGTTATTCTCTATAACAATACCTTCGCTTTCCAGTAATTGCTGCATCAGATTAGTACCATCAAAATGATGTTTACCAGTAAGCATCCCTTTTCTGTTCACCACCCGATGTGCAGGAACCTCCTCAAGATTATGTGCTGCATTCATCGCCCAACCTACCATTCTGGCCGAACGTGCAGCTCCCAATACTTTGGCAATAGCTCCATAGGAAGTAACTTTTCCGTAGGGAATTTGCTTAACCACAGTATAAACTCTTTCGAAAAAATTATCGTTTGATGCTTCCATTTTGTCCTATCCAAGATACCCGTTAATAAGCTTGAAAAGTGTAAGTATTGAAACCAAGCCTGTAATCGAACCAATAATGTAATTTCCATTATTCATTAAAAAAGAGGATTTCGCTTCTCCTTTTTTGAAGTATTCAATATATAAATAAAAGACTGTGAACGACCCTATGACCACCCCGCCTACAAAAGTAAAAATAAAGGATTGTAAAAAAGAAAAATACCCGTAAGCAGAAAGCGTAATAGATATGAAAACATAATATGGAATGGGGAATAAATTCAAAGCCGACAGTAACATTCCTAAGAAAAACCGATTCGTTTTACTACGTACCTTCATTTCGGATTTAGGCAATTTTGGTTTTTTGGCATTCCAAAAAAAATAAATAGTCAAGCCAATGAATATGAACAATCCTATTTCCTGAAGAAGACTAATAATATCAGGATGGCTGTTGATGAAATCAGCGAAAAGCAAAGCCAAAAAAGTCTGAAAAAAAACAATTACCGTTGCTCCTATAGCAAAAGAAATTGCTTCATTCCTACCGTCTTTCAAACTCACTTTTGCGGCAGTCATATTAATCAAGCCGGGAGGTGTAATACCGATTGCCGCTACAATAAATCCTATAAAAAAAGGCGGAAGTAGATTCATACTTTGTTTGCAATGCTGTTTGTTGCTTCAGTCAATCAACTGAAAACCACAACCAAACCTATTTGATTTTAAAACGTATATACGTAATCGCTTTGTTAATTTCCAAATATTGTTTCTCGTAAAAAGTCTGAAAATCAGTTACTTCTTCAGGGCTTCCTTCGTTTACATAGACATTATGATTGGCATACAGAACCTCATGTCCTTCGCCATGAAGCAGTCCTAATGTATAACCGTGCATAAACTCACTATCGGTTTTAAGATTAACTACTCCGTCCTTCTTTAAAATCTTCTTGTACAATTTTAAGAATTCGGAATTCGTCATTCTATGCTTCGTTCTTTTGTATTTTATTTGTGGATCCGGAAATGTAATCCAAATTTCATCCACTTCATTCTCGGCAAAAATATGATTGATCAACTCAATTTGAGTTCTTACAAATGCCACATTATGCAATCCGGTTTCGACGGCAGTTTTTGCGCCACGCCAAAAACGGGCTCCTTTGATATCGATTCCTACAAAGTTTTTATTGGGATATTTCTCGGCCAATCCAACAGAATATTCTCCTTTTCCACAACCCAATTCCAGCACTAACGGATTTTCGTTTTTAAAGAAATCCGAATTCCACTTTCCTCTTAGCGGAAACAAATCTCCTACTACCTCTTCTCTTGTTGGTTGAAAAACATTATTGAATGTTTCGTTTTCCTTGAACCTTTTTAATTTATTTTTACTTCCCACGATATTTTTGCAATTTCGGCAAAATTAAGGAATTAAATAAGAATGAAAGCGGAAGTACTGTAAAAATCAAAAATTATCCCTTGTTCAATATTTTTTTAAGCAAAGAATCTTCGATTGGGGCTATGATTTTGACAACTTCATTTATATTGTCATTTGGAATAGTCATCGACAGGACATAATGCTTGATTTTCCATTCGCTTCCTATTTTTACCAAAACGCCCGAACCTCTGCAAATTTTCATGTGAGTGTCCAACAACTCATCGAACCAAGCCAATTTTCCTGATTTATCAAAGTAAATATGACGCTCAATTGCTTTAAAATCCCACGCTTTTCCTTTGTCAAAATAAGGTTTTGCAAATGCCTGAAACGCTTTTTTATCCCAATTCTCGGTTGGATCGGTTCCGATAAAAATGGCGTCTTCGGTCATCATTCCAAAATAATTTTTAAAATTAGCTTCGGCAGCCGCTTTGTGCCAGGCATCAAGCGTTCGATTCACCTGTTCTTTTTCATCAAAAACTTTATAATTCAATGAATCAAAACTAACTAATGTCAATACCGCCAAACTCAAAAATAATGTTCTCATACTTTAGCTTTTTTTTCTTTTGGAATACTTCCTAGTTTAATTTTCATTTCTCCATTTTTACCATCCACAACCAACAAACGAACAACCACTCCTTTATAGCGTTTGGCTTCCCTTTCTTTTAAGTCTTTTATTTTATAATCATCCTCCGGATTTCTCAAAGGAATTACCAAGCCCAATTGAGTTCCTTTCTTGAACGAATAAACACCTTCAACATCAAAATTCAATACATTCGAACTTACTTTGAAATAATCAACATTAACTAAACTACCATTTATCGAAGCTTTACCTGATAAATCATTAAAAACAATATGGCTTACATTTCGGTTTGGAAATGCATACTTACCTACTTTCATTATTGGTTTAAAATTAATGAGTGACCCATTACTGATGTCATATTGAAAATTCCCTTTGGCAGAATCATCAACCAAATCGCCATCTTGGGTCATCTTTACTGACAAATCAGTTTTGACAGAAAGTTTTCCTTTTATGTTTTGAGGCTGAAAAGATTTAACCCCAAAATTTTTGAACGACGTTAAAAACTGAGGGATATCAACCGAAGCAACATTTACATTTGTTTGGACTTCAAAAAGATTACCTTGTGGAATCAGATGGGAATTGAAAGTAATTTTACCGCCACAAGTTTCAATTGCCCCTTGCTTAATGTAAAAACGCCGGTTATTAGCCAAAAGATTAATTTTAGCATTGGTCGCGGTCAAATTAGAATACACCATTTTGTCCAGATTCAAATTAATAACCACTTGGCATTTTTCAACAAGTGCAATCCTTTTCTTGGTATCAGCTTGGCTAACCGGTTTTTTTGCTTCTTTTGGTACTTCTTTCTTGGTTTGACCATGAGCCAAAACCCCCATGAATTTTTTCATATCCAAAAAAGGACTGTTGATATTCAAAACAGCTACCATTTTTGCAGGATCGTCATAATAGAGATTAAGGAAATTGTCGATTTTTCCATCTACAAAAACAATGTTTCTGTCTCTTTGATACTTTATATTTCGGATAAATAAAGCCTCATCTGTAAAATCAAGAAGAACATTGGTTTGAAAAGCAAGATTCTTAGATTTAAGAAGCATATTGGCCTTTTCGATATTCACTTTTCCTGTAAAACGAGGTTTTGAAATTCGCAATGCCACAATATCGACATTGAATTTAAAATCAACTTTGGCTGTTCCTCCGTTAAATTTTATAAAATCATCCCCAAAAATATTCCCAAGCTTTTCTACATCAAATTTGGAATGAAAATCTCCAGTAGCAACCGGTTTTTCTAAATTATTAATAGCAGCAGACGGAATAATTATTGGTATCTCTTTATAAGTTCCTGTGAAGTTTTTGACAATAATAGCCGAATTGATATCATTGTAACCCAAACCATTTTTGAAATTATTGGTATATCGCGCTTCAAAACTGCAATCTTTGGTTTCCCCTTCGGACGAAACCAATACGTTATCCTTAATTTGGGCATCCACAATAATTTCGGGATCACCTTCAGCATTCATATCTCCTTTAATACTACATTGAGCATCCAAAGGTTTTGTGATGTTAAAGTGATTCAGGATTTTAAAAATATGAGGATCCAACAAATGCGCCGCATTCAACCACAGAATATGGGTTTTTATATTGATGTCCATCATTGGATGGTCCTTATCCAGACCAAAACTGGCTTTGATGTCAAAATCATCATCGCCAATTCCGAGTCCTTCGGTAAGCACATCAATTTTATTTTTGGATTTAGAGAATTGAACTGCTAATTTTCCTTTTACCCTTTTGTCTTTTATAAAACTCCCTTTTTTGGTATTGAAAGCCATGCTCTTGGCAAAAACATCCAAGTATAAATCTGTTCCCCAGCCATCATCATTATAATGCATTTTACATTTTAAAGAATTCACTTCAAAATGAAACAATTTATTTCTTTGCAAATTTTGGGAAATGAAAACCACATTCTTAAAATCAACCTCACCAATCTCGGTTTCTGTTTTACTTTTGGGCTTATTTGTTTTTGGCTTAGGTTTGAAAATATTCGAATTGGAAACGCCGTTCTTATCTTTAAACAAATCAATCTTAGTGTCAATCAATACTACTTTCTCAATATCTATTTTTTTGTGCAATAAACTCAGGACATTCAAACGCACTTCGATTTCTTCGGCTTTCAGTACGCTTCTTTTGTGTACGGCATACAAACTATCTTGAAGCTCAACTTTGTTCAAAACAACAGTAAAATTTGGGAAACCAATCAAAAATTTATATCCAAGATCACCAATACTCGCGTGTCCTGAAATATTCTCATTAATTTTTTGATTAATGTTGGTCAGTATAGTCTCTTTATTTTGGTTGAAATAAATCCGCAATCCAATGAAGAGAACAAGTATTAGTCCTAAAAAACCGATAATAAAAAAACTTATTCTTTTTAAAATCTTTTTAGCTCTACTTGTTTTAAAAAAATCTTTTGCTTTTAACATAAACTCTTTCATACCAATTATTTAGACGTTATTCACTATAAAAATATTTCTTTTGGCTTTAACTATCAGAATTTAGAGAGCCAGCTAAACATACCGACCTTTATCAAAGTTAGCATAATATATTACAAAAACGGTCGTTATATCTTAAAAACTTGTAACACTACAACGCAATTATATTCAACTATTTGAATTCATTTTTCATCCAATTCAAAATACTTGTTTAAAAGCATCTTTGTAGTATATTAATGCAAGAATTGAAAAATTGTAGTACTTTTGAACTAATTATGCCCTATAAGGGTTTTAACCTTAAACAAAAAAATATGAAATCATTAAAATTTTTATTAGTAGGTACTTTCATAGTATTATTGTCTAATTCAGCTTCAGCACAAGCTTGGGGAATAAGAGCAGGGGTTAACATTTCTGATGTTAATGTAAAAGGTTTTAACACAGATGCAAAAACCGGACTTTATGTTGGTGCTTACAAAGAAATTGGATTGGTGAAAAGCATGCTTTTTATCCAACCTGAGGTACAATATTCACAAGAGGGATTTGACACTAATATTGATCATGTAAAAGTTGATTACCTTACTGTACCTATTTTGGCTAAACTATATGTTGTTAAATTATTAAGTTTTGAAACAGGACCACAATTTGGATTTAAAGTTGCAGACAACGCGTCGGATTATTTAAATTATGATGCAAACAGCTTTGTTCCTTCATGGGCTTTTGGAACATCTCTAAATTTACCTTTAGGATTGTCTATAAATGCACGATACATTACAGGCTTGAATGATACTTTTGATGGTGTTTCAGGAAAAAATCAAGTTTTTCAAGTTGGAGCCGCTTTCCAATTTTAAAGAAACCACACCAACCTTTTCTTATATTAAAAGTTGCCTTAAAGCTCATACCTTTAAGGCAACTTTTTTTGTACATTTATGTTGTCTCTAATCCATTTTAGCTATGAGAAAATATATTGTATTTCTTATCCTCTTTATTTTGGGTTCCTCTCTTTCTATGTTCTCCTGTAAAAAAAAAGATGATACCAGTCTAAAATTACCACCTACCATCAATACCCTTACCGAAGTAAAAAGCCTTCCTTCATTTGACAGTACTTTGGTCAACACTTTTTTTAAACATTATCCTGAACTACAAAAATACCAACAAGAAACCACCGAATTATATCAAAAACGGAAGTATCAATACATTTGGTTTGACAATAAAGGCATACTTGAAGTAAGCCAAATCCTTTATGGCAAATTAAATAATATGGAAGATGAAGGAATTAAGACCGACATTCCGTACAAAGAAAAGCTGGAAACCCTTTTCCAGAAGACAACCGAAGATCAAAATGCTACTGTCAATGATGAATTGTTACTTACCTCTCTTTATTTTTTTTACACCCATAAAGTTTTAAAAGGAATAGACAGCCAAAAATCATCTGAATTGGGTTGGTATTTGCCTCGAAAAAAGAAATCCTATGTCAATTATTTAGATTCTATTATCGCCAATCCTTCGTTAATCAATAAAAATGAAAAAGAAGTATTGGGTCAGTATTACAATCTGAAAGAAATGCTTAAAAAATACAGAAAAATACAAAAAAACAATTCCTGGGATTCCATAGTACTGGACTCCAGCCAAATCTCCCTGAAGCTTGGCGATTCCTCGCAGACCATTGCACAAATCAGACAGCGATTGTTTATTTTGGAGGACATTGCAACCGACTCCAAAAGCTCAATATACGACGATGTTCTTAAAGCCGGAATCACAAAATACCAAAACCGCAACGGACTACGCGAAAACCCGATTATTGACAAAAGAATAATAGCTTCTTTGAATGTGCCTATTGAAGATCGTATCAAAACCATTACCGTCAATATGGAACGTTGCCGTTGGATTGATGTTGATGTTGCCAAAGCCAAAGAATTAATCGTGATTAATATTCCCTCCTATCGATTAAAGTATTTTAAGGATGGGAAACCAGTTTTAGTTTCCAATGTAGTCGTTGGAAAAGACATGAACAAGACAGTTATTTTCAGTGCCGATATGCGTTATATTGTTTTTAGTCCGTATTGGAATGTGCCTAAAAGCATCATCACAAAAGAAATCAATCCAGGAATAGCCAAAAATCCAAACTACCTGTCCCAACACAACATGGAATGGAATAATGGTGTCCTTAGACAAAAACCAGGTCCAAAAAACTCATTGGGCTTAATAAAGTTTTTGTTTCCCAATAACAATTCTATTTACCTGCATGACACCCCGTCTAAAAATTTATTCAATGAAGAAAAAAGAGCTTTCAGTCACGGTTGCATACGAGTGGAGAAACCGGTTGAATTAGCCAACGAAATTTTAAAAGATGATAAAAACTGGACTCCCGAAAAGATTGATTCTGCCATGCATAGTGGTAAAGAATCCTGGTACACGCTCAAAAACAAAATCCCGGTTTACATTGGCTATTTTACTGCTTGGGTCGATAACGAAGGAGTTATCCATTTTTATGACGATGTGTATCAAAGAGACGATCGATTAGCAACGATGTTGTTTGAGGAATAAACCCGAACTAATATAAAACAGGAAAGGCTATCTATTAGACTGCACCCAAAAGTTTAGACGAATTTATAATTAATTTTGATAATAATGAGCTCGATATTGTATCGGGCTCATTCCCTTTAGATTAAGTTTTATTCTCTCATTATTATAGTAATCTATATATTCGATTATTTCTTGTTTCAATTGATCAATAGAGCTGTATTTTTTAAGATAAAAAAGTTCAGATTTCAGTATTCCAAAGAAGTTTTCAATAATAGCATTGTCAAGACAATTTCCTTTTCTAGACATACTTTGTTTAATTCCTTTTTGCTTTAATAAACACTGATATTGTTTCATTTGGTATTGCCATCCTTGATCTGAGTGCAAGATCAAATTTGTGTTATTTGATATTTTCCTAAATGATTTTTTAAGCATATTGACTATTTGATTAAAATGGGGTTTCTCAGATAATTCATAACTTATTATTTCTCCATTAAATAAATCAATAATTGGAGAGAGATACAATTTACTTCCTGAGACATTAAATTCAGTGACATCCGTTGCCCATTTTTCATTAGGTTTAACAGCCTTAAAATTACGTTGCAATATATTTGGAGCAATCTTCCCTTGTTCTCCTTTATATGATTTGTATCTCTTGATTCGTATTAAACTCTTTAATCCTAAAACTTTCATTAGACGCAGTACAGTTTTGTGATTAATTACTATGCCTTTTTGTTTGATTAATAAAGTAATTCGCCTGTAACCTAATCTGCCTTTATGGTGGTTGAAAATCTGTTTAATTAATTGCTTTATCTCTTGATATTTATCTATTGACTGACATTTCTTTTCATAGTAATAATATGTACTTCTAACCATATTGATACAATTTAGTAAAAGATCTAAATCATATTTATGCCTTAATTCCGTTATGGTTTTAGCTTTTTGTTTTGATTGGCTTGTTCAGCTTGAACTAAGGCATTGAACTTTTTTAGAATTTCGTTTTCTGCTCGCAGATACTCTAATTCTTTTAATAGTTCTTCTTCTCTTGTTAAAGGTTTGTCTGTTTTTCTTTGTTTTCTTTTAAAATTCATAACAATTGGTCTGCCTTTGGCTTTAGGTTTTAAGCCTGTTAAACCTTCTTCAGTATAACGAATTTGCCAACGTCTTATAATTGCACTTGTCGGAATATTGAACAACAAACAAGCTTTACTCAAAGATAATGACTTGTTTTTAATAGTTTTTAGAACTTTTAATTTAAACTCAGCGCTATAATTTTTATTTTTTTGTATTGGCAAAAGACCTTCATTGCCAAATTCAAGATAGCGACTAATCCAATCTTTAAGACCGGTTTTCCCAATACCATTTTCTTTTGCGACAACAGTTATTGCTTGATGCTTTTTTAAAACCTCATTTACACATCGAAGTTTAAATTCATAACCATACTTGACTTTTCTTTCCATAAAAATGCCCCCAAATAGTGTCTAACTTTTTGGGGGCAGTGCACTATAGAGACAGCCTTTCTTGTTTTATGCGATGATTTAAATTTATTAATGCACTTTCTGCTTATCGAATGTAGTAGTGAGTGTTTTTTTGATTTTATCCAAAGCTCCGCTAAATGCCTTTTCGAGCGAATCAGCATGTTCCGTAACAGCAATTGGTTGCATATTGGCAGGTCTTGCTTCGATAAGACAACGTTTGTCGTTTACACCTGATTTGGCACTATTTTCATCCCCAAAATGCACTTCGATACGCGTCACTTTGTCATCAAAACGAGCTAGCACTCTTTCTATTTCCCCAGAAAAATAAGCTTCCAATCTATCGCTTCCTTCTACATTTTTGTCTGTGTTGATTTGTACTTTCATATATCTGCTAATTAATTATTTTTTACTTTATTCTCAAATATAAAAATTATTTTCTGGAAACAATTCCGTTTTAGCAAAAGATTATGAAAGAAAAAAGCCGTTTTATTTTAAAGACTTAAGTCTTTAAAATACGAAAAAAATATTATTGTTTGAAGTTATTTCTAGAAAGAAAATTATTTATGAATTTATCCTATTGCCATTTTTGCAGATTCTTTCCAAAGATAATTTGGCATTGGCTCATTTAATTCCCATTTAATACTCATGGGTTTTGAACCTTCTGTTTCTTTAAATTTTGCTTCTCCAATAAAAACATAACCTAAAGTATTACCGTTTTCATCATTTGCTTTTTCTCTAACAAAAAGCAATATTTTTTTGTCATTCTCATGATGATTAATATATGACAATCCCTTTACAGTTTCAGGCCCATAGGCGTTGTGTGATTGCCAATGAAATAATGTTTCACTTATTGCATAATCTTCATACATTGTTGTAGGTGAAAAATTTTCTTCAGATTTAATTAAATTAATGAAAAGTATTTCCGTGTTTAATTTTTTATTTTCTGCTGCTCCTTCTCTATTAGAAGATTTTTTATCAAAAGTGCTTAATCCAAAAGCAGTCAAAATCTGATCTCTTGTATACCGAGCATGTAATTTCAAAGGTTGAACATATGGCAATTGAATGTCAATTTCTTTAAATCCAATTTTATCACTTAAAATCTCCAAAACCTCTATAATTTCATTAACAAGAGTTTTGTTTTTTCCTATCTGAACTATACTTTTTTCCAAAGTATCAAATCCTCCTGCATTTTGCCAAACATCATAGTGTAGCATCAGCAACATAACTTTTTCATTTTCATCAAAATCGCTAATTTTGATATTGAAATCTTGTTTTGCAATTTTTAAAACAAAATTGAAATAACTAGTCGAATTAGTTGACAACCATTTATTACTGATTGCTGAATAAACTTGTTTTTCATTAGTTTCTTCAAAATCTTCAATTACTCCTGCTCTTTGGCAAAGTCTAGACCAACTTCCTTTTTTATAAATAGTCTCAATAGAAATATGATTTAATTCTAAAAAGTTATTTAATGTTAATGGCAAAGTTGTTTGATGTTGAAAATACTTAATTTTAGTTATTAGCTGATTGATATTTAGTAATGTTGCCTTTCTAATATTTTCAAGAATAGTTTCTTTTGCTTTCTTTTCTAAAATAATGGAACAACCTAAAGGCAAATGAGGGAAATCATCTTCAATTTCTTTTTGAACTGATGTGGTTGTTTTTCCAATCAAAGCTCTAAACTTGCTTTCGAAATCATACTCTGGCCTTGAATTTCCAACAAAGTCAAGAACCGTTAAACAATCTTTTCCTTCAGCTAAACGCAAACCACGTCCTAATTGTTGAAGAAAGATAGTTAAACTTTCTGTAGGTCTCAAAAACAAAACTGTATCTATTTCTGGAATATCAACGCCTTCATTAAAAATATCAACTACAAACAAATAATTGAATTCTTTTTTCTTGAATTGAGCTCTAATTCTATCTCTTTCATTCGAATTTTTACTTGTCAAACACTCCGCTTTTAAACCAGCAAAATTGAATTTTTCTGTCATAAAAATGGCATGTTCAACTGTAACACAAAATCCAATTGCTCTGACATCTTTCAAATCGCTAGTATATTTCTCAAGATGTGCAATTATTTGACCAACACGAACATCATTTTTTGTGTATAAACTGGTCAATTCACTTGCAACATACTTTCCTTTTTCCCATTTCACATGAGTTAAGTCTATACTATCAGTAATTCCAAAATATTGAAATGGACAAAGCAATTTTTTGTTTAATGCCTCAGGAAGTCTTATTTCAGAAGCAATACGATTACAAAAGTCTTCCAAAATATCTTCACCATCCATTCTTTCAGGTGTCGCAGTTAAACCAAGAAGAATTTTTGGTTTAAAATAATTTATGATTGGTCTATATGTAGAGGCAGAAATGTGATGAACTTCATCAACAATTATAAAATCGTAATATTCTGGAGAAAGTTTAATTTCTTTAAGTCGATTATTTAAAGTTTGAACCGAAGCAAAAACATATTCATTTGAATTTGGTTCCATTCCATCAACCCATAAATCCCCGAAATTGTTGTCTTTTAAAATTCCTTGAAAAGTTGCTTTTGCCTGCTGTAAAATTTCTTTTCTATGAGCAACAAAAAGTAACTTTGATGATTGATTATTATTTCTAAAATTTTTATAATCAAACGCAGAAATAACTGTTTTTCCAGTTCCTGTTGCGGCAACTAAAAGATTTCTATATCTATTATGAACGGATCTTTCAACTTCTAATTTTTCTAATATTTCACTCTGATAATGAAAAGGTTTTAAATCAAAATAAGATGTTGTAAGTATATATTCCTTTGAGAATTTTCCTTGTTTAAGAGCATCAATTAATTTCTCAACATGCATGTTTTGATCATACAATTCAAAGTCTGAATTTTGCCAATATGTCTCAAATATTTTCTTAAATTTATCAATAATATGCCCGACTTCTTTAGTTGTTATTTTTAAATTCCATTCTAAACCATCCGTTAAAGCAGATCTTGAAAAATTAGAAGACCCTATGTAAGCAGTATGAAAACCTGTATTCCTTTGAAATAAGTAAGCTTTTGCATGCAATCTTTCATTACCTGTATTATAAGAAACTTTTACTTCTGTATTTTTTAGAGATGCCAAAAATTCAACGGCTTTTGAATCTGTTGCACCGATATATGTAGTCGTAATTACTCTTAATTTCCCTCCTCTATTTGTAAATTCTTTAAGTTCACGTTCTAAGATTCTAATTCCTTTCCATTTTATAAAAGAAACCAATAAATCAATTTTATCTGAGGATAATATTTCCTTTCTCAATTCACTTTCAAGAGTTGTTCCCGAATTTCCGCCAGTAAATAGTTCGCTATGAATTAATCTTGTGTAAGGAGTAATTTCTTTTAAATGCAAATCTAAATCGGTGAAATGAGCATCAACTTTAGTAAAAACAGCTTTTAGAATCTTACCTTCTGTTTCTATCAAATCATCTTCAAATTCTTCTTTTCTTAATTCTTCTTTTAAAAATAAAATTATCTTATTAGCTATTTCAATCTGTGTTTCAATAACATCTTCTCCTTTTATTAAAGTAAAAGCATGCTTAATTGTTTTACCAATATGCTGAGAAAGTAATTGAGCAGCTTCCGTTTTATCAATTGATGTTTTCTTTACTTGAAAAATATCTTTGTCTAACTCATTTATTTTAAAATTGATTAGTTTAGTAACTAATTCTTCATATAATCCTTGATTCATAGTTCAAGTTTTAAAAATTCTTTAACAATTGGCAAATCTGCTTCTGCCCAATCTAAACTTAACAATTCAGATTTATCTAATAACATAAAATCTTTATGTTCTGCTAAAACAATATCACCAGAGATGTAATTTGCTACAAAAGGGATTAAGTTTATTTTAAAAGTTCCATAATCATAAATACTATTTGAAAGTCTTTTCAAAACATCAATTTCAATATTTATTTCTTCTTTAATTTCTCTTTTAATACATTCTTTTTCGCTTTCATTTTCTTCCAACTTACCACCTGGAAATTCCCATTTCAATGGAAGTTTCATTATTTCACTTCTTTGAGCTACAAAAATTTTATTCTTTTTTATAATAATTGCACAGGTAACATTTATTGTATTAAGCATTTTAACTCTATTACATATTAAATTCAATCAATTTTAAATTATTCAAACTTGTACGAAAGATAATCAGATTTAATATATTCTAATGGTCATTTATGATTATTATTTATAAGTTTAAAACCAAAAAAAAACGCCAATCTTTCGACTGACGTTTTGGGTTTATAAAAAGGTTTATTTTAATTTTCTACCTCTAAGTTTTCCATTTGTTTTTCTAAAACTTTATCGGTTTTAATTCTCTTGACGGTTTCCTTGCGGGTAATCAACATTGGGATGGCCACTCCTGCGGCTAAGGCCAAGATGATAAACAAAGCTGAAAGACCGTTGTTTACCGTTTCGAAAAAAAGTTTAGTGTAAACATCAGGATCTTTTTCGGCGGTTAATTTCATAACGCCAACCATGGCCTTGTAGGCAAAAAATCCAGGAATCATAGGTATTAATGCTGGAAGTGCAAAAGTCATTGGAGGTGCTTTGCGGTAATGTGCCGCCAATACACTCAAAAAACCAATAAGACTCGAACCGCAAAGAGCCGCGAAAACCAATCCTATTTCTAGCGAAATCAAATAAAATTTAAGCAGTCCGCCCAGTGCCGAAATGATATAAATAATCCCCAACGTCCTGCGTGGCACATTAAACAATACGGCAAAACCAATTCCTGCGCAACCCAGCCATATTCCTTTTTCTAATAATGCAAAATCCATTTTAATGTAAATTAAAAATTAATAATGAAACCATCAATCCCAAAGCAATGGCAAAAGCGATGACCAAAACATTTACGCCTCTCGTGGTTCCGTTTAATATATTTCCGTCAATTAAGTCCGAGAAGGAATTAATCATAGGCACTCCCGGGATTAAAAACAATACCGAAGTGGATAAAGCATGAATGAATTCTACTCCAGGATTCAAAAAAGAATAAAGCCCAACCAAAAACGAAGATGTTAATGAAGCAAAAAAGATGCACACATAAAAATTGAATTTGAGTTTCATGGTTTCCTGTCTCACAAAAAGCCCAACCAAAGTCCCGGAAAAACAAAGAATCATTTCTAATAACCCGCCTCCAAACAATCTACAGAATGAGGCTCCTGCCAGCGCTACCAAAAACAAAACCAATGCTCTTGAATACAAGGGTTTGCGGTCTAACTTTTTTATTTCGCTGTTGATGCGTTCCACCGACCATTTTTCTTCTACAATTTTCCAACTCATCGTACTGATATCCGAAATGAGATTGAAATTAAGATGCATATTGGGCACCCATTTTACACTGGTAAATGTTTTGATATTGTCTTTGTATGTTAAAGTAATCATCAAGGCGTGATTGGTAATCATTAAATCCGAATCACAACAAAAAGCCCCTGCTATTCTACTGATGGTAACTTTTACACGTTCGGTATTGGCTCCTGAAACAATGAGTAAGGAACCGATTTCCAGGAGCATTTCTCCTAGTTCGTACTTGTTTGGTTTTGCAGCAATTTCCATATAAATGCGGTTGTTTTTTTTTACTATCAAATTTAGAGAATTAGCCCATTAAAAAACCTGATATTTTGCACAAAATTTAATTTATTAAGAGAATAAATAACAAGTGATTTCTATCGATTTCGCCTGTTTTTAAGAGCAAAAAAGTAAGCAAAATATGCTATTGGCTTGCTAATTTCTGATTCAAACCTTAATTATTTGACATCATTTTTTGGTCATGAAACAAAAAAAAACGCCAATCGAGAGACTGGCGTTTGAAAAAAAGCAGTTTTGGTAGATATTTTTATGAAAAAGCTTGCCGCTTAGAACTGGATCAAGCTTTTTATTAAACCATCTATAGGTTTTTAGGTAATGAAGTAAATCCCATATTATATAAGGTAAAAGCCTGAATGTCGCAACTTTCCTGAATTGTAGCAGCCAGTGATTTTCCTGCACCGTGGCCTGCATTAATATCGATTCGGATTAAAACCGGATTTGCACTTGCCTGTTTTTCCTGTAGCTCGGCAGCAAATTTAAAACTGTGCGCAGGAACTACTCTATCGTCATGATCGCCAGTAGTTACCATTGTTGCAGGATATTTAACGCCTTCTTTTACATTAGCCACTGGAGAATAATTTTTGAGATATTCAAACATTTCCTTGCTGTCTGCCGAAGTCCCGTAATCAAAGGCCCAACCAGCTCCCGAAGTAAAAGTATGATAACGCAGCATGTCCATCACGCCCACAGCCGGCAAAGCAACCTTCATTAAATCTGGACGTTGTGTCATGGTAGCCCCAACCAATAATCCGCCGTTGGATCCACCACGGATGGCAAGAAAATCAGAAGACGTGTATTTTTTGCCAATTAAATATTCGGCAGCGGCGATGAAGTCGTCAAAAACGTTTTGTTTCTGCATTTTGGTTCCTGCATCGTGCCATTTTTTACCATACTCCCCGCCTCCGCGAAGGTTGGCCACAGCGTAAATTCCGCCATTTTCCATCCAAACAGCATTCGAAACACTAAAGCTTGGTGTTAAACTGATGTTGAATCCACCATATCCATAAAGTATAGTTGGATTTTTACCATCTAGTTTTACTCCTTTCTTATGTGTTATTATCATTGGGATTTTTGTTCCGTCTTTGGAAGTATAAAATACTTGGGTAGAAACATAATCCTCGCTTTTGAAATCTACTTTTGGCTTCGCATACACATCCGATTTTCCTGTTTTTGGATCAAACGAATAAATGGTCCCCGGCGTTATATAATTGGTAAACGAATAATAAAGTGTTTTCTCTTCTTTTTTGGCACCAAATCCTGAAGCGGTTCCCAATCCCGGTAAATGGATTTCACGTACCAATTTTCCTGAGTAATCATATTGCTTCACAATCGATACAGCATCTTTCATATAATTGGCAAAAATATATCCTGCTCCGGTGGTAGGAGTCAATACATTTTCGGTTTCAGGAATTACGTCTTTCCAGTTTTCAGGTTTTGGATTACCGAAATCGACACTCACAATGCGTTTGTTTGGCGCTTTCCAATCAGTTTCTATAAACAATTTGCTTCCCGAATTTTCTATGATATTACTATCAGTGTTGAAATTGTCAACTATTGTTATAATAGGACTATTTGGTTTGGTCAAATCCTGAATGTATAATTCATTTCCGTAAGTAGAATTGGCAGCTGTAATTACGAGATAACGATTATCTTCGGTTACGCTTCCACCTACATAACGGCGTTTTTGGTCGGCACCAAAAATAACTTTATCGTCTTTTTGAGGCGTTCCTAATTTATGGTAATACAATTTATGTTGGTCGGTTTTTGCAGAAAGCTGACTCCCCTTTGGTTTATCGTAACTGGAATAATAAAATCCTTCGTTTCCTTTCCAGGCTATTCCGCTGAATTTAATATCCACCAACGTATCTTCAATAATCTTGAAATTATTGACATCCATCAAAATCACTTTTCGCCAGTCACTTCCTCCTTCAGAAATAGAATAGGCTGCTTTAGAACCGTCTTTGGAAAAATCCACTCCGCCTAATGAGGTTGTTCCTAATTTTGAAAAAGTGTTTGGATCAAGGAAAACTTCTTCTTTTCCCTTGTCATCTTTACGGTACAAAACCGCTTGATTCTGCAGTCCGTTGTTTTTGTAGTAATAAATGAATTTCCCTTCTTTGAATGGTGCGCTTATTTTTTCATAATTCCAAAGCTTTTCAAGTCGGGATTTTAATTGGTCTCTAAAAGGTATTTGTGACAAATAATCGTAAGTCACTTTGTTTTCTTCTTTTACCCAAGCAGCTGTCTCAGCCGATTTATCGTCTTCGAGCCAACGGTAAGGATCTTTTACTTTAGTATCAAAATAAACATCAACTGTTTCCCCCTTCGCGGTTTTGGGATAAGTTAATGGAGTTGTATTTTGGGCTTGTCCCAAAGAAGCCATTGAGGTAGATGCTGCCATCAGAATTAGGATTTTTTTCATACTCTGTTAGTTATATATCTAACAAAAATAGAGGTTTTTTTTAGGAAATTACAATTTAAAAGTAAAGGTGAAATTATTAATTCTTCTTTTTTCCAAAGAATATTAAATTTAGAACAATTCATTTGAAAAAACAAAAGCACCTATATTTCTATAAGTGCTTTTGTTATTACGTGGAGAATATCGGATTCGAACCGATCACCTCTACGCTGCCAGCGTAGCGCTCTAGCCAAATGAGCTAATCCCCCAAATCTTCGGCGCAAATATAACATATAATTATAAGAATATGCAAATTTCAAAAAGACTATTCTTCAAATACAAAAAAATAATCATTCACGTTAGTTACTTTTTTAACTTTACATCAAAATACACCTTATGCTGACACCCGATAAAACAGGTTCGCTTTTAACAACCATAGACAACAAAATTGCCACCGTACAGTTTGGACATCCTGCGAGTAACTCTTTCCCTAGAGTATTATTGGACAGGTTGACCAATGAGCTTACTTTTTTGAGTGATAATCCGGATATTTCCATAATTGTTTTAAAAAGCGAAGGCAACGGAGCCTTTTGTGCAGGCGCTTCCTTTGATGAATTGCTTGCCGTAAGCACGCTTGATGAAGGCACCCGTTTTTTTACCGGATTTGCCAATTTGATCAACGCTATGCGCTCTTGCAAAAAAATAATTATCGGGCGCATTCAAGGCAAGGCTGTTGGTGGAGGTGTTGGCATCATTGCAGCTTGTGATTATGCATTTGCAACCCACGAAAGTGCAGTAAAATTATCTGAATTAGCAATTGGAATAGGTCCTTTTGTCATCGAGCCGGCCGTGAGCCGAAAAATTGGAAAAATGGCAATGTCAGAAATGACTTTGGGAGCTCACGAATGGAAGACAGCCTATTGGGCACATCAAAAAGGATTATACGCCAAAGTATTGGAAAACCAAGAAGAACTTGACCTAGAAGTAATTTCTTTCTCCAAAAAACTAGCAGGTTACAATCCGGAAGCACTTGCCGAAATGAAAAAAATATTTTGGGAAGGAACTGCACATTGGGACAAATTATTAAAGGAAAGAGCTGCAATTTCAGGTAAACTGGTTCTATCCGATTTTACAAGAAACGCTTTAATCAAATAACAAATGACCGCTTTCATTTTACTGCTTCAAAAAATAAACATAGACGAAAAAATTAAAAATGCTCCCGACCAGGGCTATCAAATAGGGGTTCTTATAGGCTCTTATTTGCCATTTGTTATATTGGTTTTACTGGCCTATTGGACTTATCATCGAGCCAAAAAAAGGAAAGAGTAAAACATTAGAAGTTAGAAATTAGAAGGAAGAAGTTAAAAATCTGAATTCTGAAATTTAAAACTGAGCCCTTGAAAAAACTAATTCTTTGCAGCATTATTCTTTGTTTTTTTATTTCCTGCCAACAACAAGAGCAGCCCAAAATCTCATTTTATTATTGGAAAACAATTTTTAGGCTTTCGCCAAAAGAAAAAAAAATATTAACCGAAAATCAAGTCGAAAGATTATACATTCGGTATTTTGATATTGATTTAAATCCGCAAACGGAAAAACCCTTTCCAAGAACTCCGATCCAATTTGAGGATACGACTTCGGGACTTGAAATCATTCCTGTTGTGTATATCAAAAACAGAGTAATGCTCGACAAAAAATTAGACATTTTGGATTTGGCAAAAAAAACAAACAGTTTCATCCAACAAATCAATTCAAAAGACAATATTGCCATTCAGGAAATCCAAATTGATTGCGACTGGACTCTTGAAAGCAAAGACAATTATATGCGGTTTATTGAAGCCTTTAAAAAAGTTTCCGCTAAAAAACTATCAGCAACAATTAGGCTTCATCAGATAAAATATTTTAAAAAAACAAAGATTCCGAATGTTGATCTAGGCGTATTGATGTATTACAATATGGGGAAAATTGCTGTCGATTCCTTAAATTCGATATACGATCAAAATATTGCCAATCGCTATTTAGCAAGTCTAAAAAACTATCCATTACCATTAAATATTGCCCTGCCTATTTATTCCTGGGGAATTCACATCAGAGACGGAAAAATAATTGGTTTAAGAAACAAAATTGATACCAATAATTTAAAAAATAACAATAGTTTTGTTCTTACAAAAAACAATTGGTTTGAGGTTAGAAATTCCAATTTCAACAGCGGTATTTTTTATAAAAAAAATGACCAGATAAAAATAGAAACAATCTCAGCTACAGATTTGATCGAAATGGCAAATAATCTTGATGAAAACATTAGTCAAAATCCAAAAGAAATCATCTTTTATGATTTGGACGAATTTAATTTGAAAAACTATGAAGAAGGCTTTTTTAAAGAAATTATTAATCGCTTTTAGTTCCCTTGCCCTTTTGGTTTACGGAACTATTTATGCCTGCGCAGATGGCGATTGGGGCTGGTCATTTGATTCCAACTTCACTCCCGAAACTTTTGTGGATAAATCTTATTCACCTCTTTTCTTATCCGCAGACTTCTTTTATGGAATTGGCTATGATACCGAACATACAACAAGATTTAACGAAGAAAATATCAAAGACTGGTCAACTTATCTCGAAGGTAAAATAAACGAAAAAGACTTAGCCTTTTTCCTGGCCGATTCAAGTAGCGCCGATGTCACAAATTTGGTTGTCCATTACAAAAACGGAAAAACGAATAAGTTAGTTGAAAAATGGAATAAAAAAATCAATTTAAACGAAAGTAAAATAAAAGACTTTTTGTCCTTTCTAAATGATGCACAGATTGTAGAAACCTACTCAACCCAAAAATTCGATTCCTGGAATTATGACGAAACGGTAAAGCACGAATCCCTTTCTGATGACAATTGGATCAAATCAATGGAAAAAAAATACAATGATAACAAAGATCCTTTTCTCAAAAACAGGTATTGGTTCTTAGTCATTAAAGCCTATTTCTATAGTGATAAACCGGAAAAAGCTATCACTTTCTTTAATCAAACCCAAAAATTAGCTCCCAAAAACACCTTGTATTACAGAGCATTGGCTTATATAGCCGGGATTGAATACAAACAAAAAAATTATGCTAAATCCAATTACCTCTACAGTCAGGTTTTTGACAAATGTCCGACAATGAGAGTTGTTTCGGCGTATTGTTTCCATCCGCAAGAACAAAAAGACTGGAAACAATCTTTGTCAATGGCTAAAAATGATGATGAAAAAGCAGCGCTTTGGGCGATTCAGGGCTACTACAATGACGAAGAAAGAGCCATAGCAGAAATCTACAAACTGCAACCAAAAAACCAACATCTTGATTATTTATTGACCAGATTAATCAATAATCAGGAAAACAAAATTGACAAATCTTTTAAAGATAAAACTGTAGTTGAAAATAAAAAAAGAATAAAAGACAGTATTCCTAACTCAACAATTAATTTGATTTCCAAAATTGCAGAATCAGACAAAACATCCAAACCTTATTTGTGGAATGCAGCAGCTGGTTACCTTGAAACACTAAATGGAAACTACAAACAAGCCGACAAAAATTTTGACAAAGCCGAAAGCAAAATGCCTAAATCTAACTTGGCAAATGACCAGATAAGGCTATTGCGATTTGTAAACAACTTGAGCAAAATTGACCAACTCACTCCTGAAAACGAAAAAACGGTTCTAGTAGATTTATCGTGGCTATATTTTGAATTACCTCAAAAAGCGATTGAAAATTTCCGTTATCAAAATGCAACTGAATGGAGTAAAAACTATTTGGCCGCATTATACCGCAACCAAAAAAACACCATAATGACCGAGATTTTCAATCATGAATCTGGCTTTTATGACAATGAAAAACAGCTGCTCGACATGAAGGCTTTTTTGTCAAAAACAAACAAAACAAAAATGGAACAAATTGGCGCGGCTATTTATGAAATAAAACTGCGCGACATTAACTATTTCCAAGGCGTTAAAGCTACTTTCGAAAACAAAATTCCCGAAGCCATTGCTTTTATGAACCAATCGGATAATATGCAAAAAACCAATTTTTACGGAAATCCTTTTCTTGGAAATATCAAAGACTGCCACGATTGTGACCATCAAGCTGCTCAAAAAAAGAAATACACTATACTTGACTTCTTAACTATTATTCAAAAAATGCAGGACAACGTAAGTAAGGGAATTGATGTTTACAACAACAGTCTTTTGCTTGGAAATGCTTTTTACAACATCACCCATTTTGGTAACGGCCGATTATTTTATGAGGGAAATATTGCTGGATACGGTTCAACCCCTGATTTTTTCAGAGACCCAATTCGAGAAATGATTACCAATTGCTCTTTGGCGCAAGCCTATTACCAAAAAGCCTTTTTGGCTGCCAAAAACAATGAACAAAGAGCCAAAACACAATACATGCTCGCAAAATGTCAGCGTAACGATTTCTACAATAAAAAATACTATTCGCAAAATTTATCCTCTTGGGATATTCAAGATGATAAAACCAACTTTATTCCTTGGTTAGGTTTCAAAACCCTAAAAGCCAATTATTCAAAAACCAAATACTACAGGGAAATTATTAATGAATGTGGGTATTTCAAGACTTATGTTCAACGATAGATTTCGTTTTTTAATAGTTTGGGCGTGCCACCGTTGAGAAAAGGGGCTTACATACAGCACCTTTACAGAGCCCCTTTCCTCAACGCTGTCGGGCTATCCATGCTACTTCGGTAGCTTATTTCTATCCCTCACGCAAATTCCAATCACGAATGAGCCATTGCCATACAAACAATGCTTATCCTCGCTCCCGGGATTTTTAACAGCGCTTTGGAACAGGCTTCCAGAGTTGCTCCGGTCGTCAGAACATCATCGATCAACAAGAAATGTTTATTAGTGTTTTCTTCGGAGAAAGAAACATCAAAAACAGTTTCAATTCCTTCTGTTCTTCCCAAAAGGTTTTTCTTCGATTGCGTTTTAGAATATACTTTCCGTTTCAAAATTGCATTATCTAAAGGAATTTTAAAATTCTTTGACAAAGCCACACCAAAATTTATAACTTGATTATAACCTCTTTCTTTCAGCCTTTTTTTATGCAATGGAACAGGAATAATTACATCCACATCTTTCGCGACTGCACAATCTTTTAAATCCGATGCATACCATTCGCCCAAAAAACTTCCTATCTCTTCATGCCCTTTGTATTTAAGACTATGAATCATTTCCTGAACCATTCCTTTTTTGTGGAAATACAATAATGCCGAAACATGTTCGACCGGAATTCGCCCATAAAATTTTTTGAATGCCTCATTTTCGGGATCTAAATGATGATTCGTCAAAGGCAATTCATGCCGGCAAACTGTACAAATTATGGATTCATGTGTCCCCATAAATGATTTACAGCCAGCACAAACCTTTGGAAAAAACAAATTTATCAGGGAATTAAACATAAAAAAATTGATTTATCCATAAAAATAAGAAAACCTCCTCTTCAAACTTCATTTTTTTTCTTTTTTTAATTTCCCTTTTTATATTTTTGCACCACTATGGCAAAACAAGAAGATTTATTTAAGAATGTCGTTTCGCATGCAAAAGAATACGGATTTATTTTTCCGTCAAGCGAAGTGTACGATGGTTTAAGTGCGGTATATGATTACGCACAAAACGGAGTAGAATTAAAAAAGAACATACGCGAATATTGGTGGAAATCAATGGTTCAAATGAACGAAAACATCGTAGGACTTGACGCGGCTATATTGATGCACCCAACTACTTGGAAGGCATCGGGTCACGTGGATGCCTTCAACGATCCATTGATAGACAATAAAGATTCTAAAAAACGTTACAGAGCTGACGTTTTGATTGAAGATTATGCTGAAAAGCTAAATCAAAAAGCACAAAAAGAAATCGAAAAAGCAAGAACTCGTTTTGGTGATGCTTTCAACGAGCAGGAATTTGTGACCACCAACGCTAGAGTGATGGAATACAAAGCCAAAGAAAGACAAATTCTGGAAAGAATGGGACGTTCTTTGGGTTCTGGCGATTTGGAAGATGTAAAAGCATTGATCGAAGAATTGGAAATTGCCGATCCTGAAACCGGTTCAAGAAACTGGACAGACGTAAAACAATTCAACTTGATGTTTGGTACCAAATTGGGGGCATCTGCCGAAAATGCAATGGACTTATATTTGCGTCCGGAAACGGCTCAAGGTATCTTTGTTAACTTCCTAAACGTTCAAAAATCAGGAAGAATGAAAGTTCCTTTTGGAATTGCCCAAACCGGAAAAGCATTCAGAAACGAAATCGTTGCGAGACAATTCATTTTCCGTATGCGTGAATTCGAACAAATGGAAATGCAATTTTTTGTACGTCCAGGCGAAGAGATGCAATGGTATGAACACTGGAAAACAACTCGTTTGAACTGGCATTTATCTCTTGGTTTAGGAAAAGAAAACTATCGTTTCCACGATCACGAAAAATTGGCTCACTATGCTAATGCCGCTGCCGACATCGAATTTAATTTCCCTTTTGGTTTCAAAGAGTTGGAAGGAATCCATTCCAGAACTGACTTTGACTTAAAAGCGCACGAACAATATTCAGGTAGAAAATTACAATATTTTGATCCGGAACTGAATGAAAACTACGTTCCTTATGTGGTAGAAACATCAGTGGGATTAGACAGAATGTTCTTGGCGGTTTTCGCAACTTCTTTAAAGGAAGAAACTTTGGAAGACGGATCAACAAGAACGGTATTAAAATTGCCGGCTGTTTTGGCTCCTTCAAAAGCCGCTGTTCTTCCATTAATCAAAAGGGACGGATTGCCTGAAATTTCGAAACAAATAATCGACGATTTGAAATGGGATTTCAACGTAGCTTATGATGAAAAAGATGCTGTAGGAAGACGTTATAGAAGACAAGATGCTTTAGGAACTCCTTTCTGTATTACTGTAGATCATCAAACAATTGAAGACCAAACGGTAACCATTCGTCATAGAGATACTATGAAACAAGATCGTGTAAAAATCGCTGATTTGAAATCAATCATCGAGAACGAAGTTTCTATGAAAAACTGGTTAATGAAAATGTAATTAGGACATTATATAAACTTGAAAGTGCTTCTCGATTGAGGAGCACTTTTTTTGTTAAAACCATTGTATTTCTAAAAAATACATCTATCATCGCTTTTCTTATTTTACGCATATCTCAATGATTACTAAGTATTTGTAACTTTTTTCCTTAACAAAAAAATGCAATTCATCGTGTTTATTTGCAATTCATCGAAATGTATTAACATTCATTTTGTAGATATCAACAAATAAGTTTAAAAAAAGCTGATTTACGTAATTTTATTTTGTTGATATAGCATCAATTTCGTTTAAAAAATACCATTAGTTATTTTTTTTCATTTGCCCCAATGAATTATAAGAATTAACTAAAGCAACAATCTACCAAAAACACAGTTCGTAAAGAACAAACCTAACAGTAAAGCTATTAATGAATTATTCGTACATAATAATTGACGATGATCCAGAAAGTGTTTTGAAAACAAAAGCTATTGCTGACAGTTTTTCAGAGCTTAACTTTATAGCTGCTGCAGACAATTATTCAGATGCATTAAATCTAATTTTGGAGCATAATCCTAAATTAGTTTTTCTTGAGATAGATCCAGCCAACACAAAGAGTAACCTCTCATTAAACCTAATTGACGCTTTATATAGGTACTTGAATCGGATTCCCAAAATTATTATAACCACATCAAAAAAAGATCTTGCTTTTGAAGCCATCCAATACGAAGTAACTGATTATTTGATAAAACCATTGAAGAGCATCGATTTTATAAAGTTGACTTTAAAACTAAAAAAATCACATCTCGATGACGAAATTGTTTTAATTCAATCTCCAAACACGGAAGAGAACATTTCGCCAATCAAAGCTGCTGAAACAACAAACAAGAAAAAAAATCTCATTTTATGTATTAAATCGTATGGAGATCATCGTTATATCGATTCGAAAGATATTTGTTTTTTCCAAGCCGACAACAATTCAACAGATATTCATTTGAATAATGGAGAAGTAATCACCGCTTTCAAAACTTTAAAACATTTTGAAGCTGTTCTTACAAATCCTTTTATTCGAATCCATAACAGTTACATCATAAATCGCAATTATATTGCTAGAATTCACACGGGTAACTCCTTATGTTATATTAAAAATACCACCATAAAACTCCCATTTTCAAAGTCCTATAAGAAAAACATAGATTTCATTATTAGTGATTTTTCCAACGAAAATTACATAGAGATCTAAAAACTAGTCATTTACCCTAATTTGATATCCATTCACTAACGAACGAAGGACAATTACCATAAAGGCTTATTTATGTAAGAAAATTTAAAGTTTGCTATGTAGCTTTACATAAGAAATTCCTGCAAAAGGAAATTAAAAATGTAAAAACGTATAACAACATAAATTTTAGAAATCATGAAAAAAGCTACCTTATCTATCGGATTATTAACATTAGTTATGGTATTAACTTCTTTTACCACACCTGAAACAAAATCATTAAGAATTGCTGAAAATACTCTATCTTCTCCTATTGATGGAACTCAAGACGCTGGAAGAACTAGAAAAGTTGATGATTATATGAGCACACAGACCATGAAGCCTTCAATTCAAGTAACACAGATTGATGGAACTCAAGACGCTGGAAGAACTAGAAAAGTTGATTAAAACTAACAATAAAAATAGATTAAGGTTGTCATATTTTTGGCAACCTTTTTTTATGTTAAAAGATTTAGTATTTTTGATAGAAATCAAAAATTACTATTGAAAAATAATTACTTCATATTATACTTTCTTTTAGTCATTGTTATTAGTTGCACCAACAATAATGCAACTAAGGAAAGCTCAACATCTCTTTCAAAAGACAGTCTCACTTCTTACCTCACTTCAGCTAATAATGATCAACTGTCCTATGAACTGAAAAAAAAATACAATCAAAAAGCTTTCAGTATTATTATAAGTCAAAAAAATGATTCTCTTAATAAAGTAAACCTCTTTAAAGTAGCCAATCGTTATTATAATATGAATGATTTAAAGAGCTATTTTGAAACATCAAAACTCATTTTAGAACGCTCAGAAAAAAGCCTTGATACAACTAATATGGCTAAGGCATACACTTATTTAGGAGACTATTACGGTGCCAGGATAATCTCAGACAGTGCCTATCTAAACTATTATAAAGCCGAAAAACTTTATCTTAGACTTAATGATAATTACAACTTAGCGAAGACACTTTTTAGCAAAGCGATTTTACAATATAATGAAAGTGATTATTTTAATTGTGAAATAAACATCTTTAAAGCATTAAGATCCATTAAAGGAGAAAAATCAAAAGATTTTTTATATGAATGTTATAATCTATTGGGGATTTTATACAATGAAAGAGAAGAATACACTAAAGCTTTAGAATATCACAATAAAGCTTTACAGAGTCTAGATGATAAATCAACTCCTATAGAATTTCAATCCAAAGCAACTTCTTATAACAATATTGGTTGTGTTTACTTGAATTTAAAAAATTACAAAGAAGCCCAAATTTATTTTGAAAAAGGATTAAGAGAGCAAAATTTATTTATCGAAAAACCAAAATTATATGCAATGTTATTGGATAACTTGGCCTATGCAAAATTCAAGTTAAAATTACCGGATAATCTTAATCAATTTTATCGAGCTCTAAAAATTAGAGATAGCCTAAAAATTACATCAGGAATTATTGTGAGCAAAACCCGACTATCAGAATATTTTGCTGTAAAAAAAGACACTGTAAAAGCAATTCAATATGCCAAACAAGCTTTGGATTTATCACGTAAGTCTAATCGTTTGAGAAATATCTTAGAAACACTCAAACAAATAGGAACCGTAGATCCAAAAAATGCTTCTATTTATTCAAATGAATACATCCTTATCAACGATCGTTTACAAAAAGCTGAACGAAAAATGGGGGAAAAATTCTCCAGAATAGAATATGAAACTGATGAAATTAAAGTAGAAAACACAAATTTGGAGGGGCAAAACAAGAAGCTTCTGTTAATTTTCGGTTCCTTTATAATCTTAGCAACATTATTGTACACCATTAAATCACAAAAGGTTAAACAACGAGAATTGTTATTCAAGCAACAGCAACAACAAGCCAATGCTGAAATTTATAACCTATTAATTAATCAACAAAACACTATTGAAATCAACAATATAAAAGAGAAAAAAAGAGTCGCAAGAGAATTGCACGATGGAGTTCTTGGCAGAATGTTTGGAATTAGGATCAATCTTGACAGTTTAAACAAAATCAATGACGAATCTGGTATCGAACAAAGGTTAAATTACTTGGCCGAACTCAAAAATATTGAACAAGATATTCGTGAAATTTCTCATAACTTAAATAGAGAAAAATCAGAATTAATCAATAATTTTGTAGCAATAGTTGCTAACTTGTTTGAAGAACAGAAAAAAACCTATCCAACTAAATTTATTGCTTACATTGACCCCTCGATAAAATGGGACTTGATTGACAATACTGTAAAGATTAACTTATACCGAATTCTTCAGGAATCTCTTCAAAATTGCAATAAATATGCAAAGGCTGAAACAATAAAAGTCGAATTTAAGAAGTTAGATAATCTTAGTTTATTATTAAAAATTAGTGATGATGGTGAAGGCTTCAATGTTAACAAAGCTAAAAAAGGCATCGGTCTCCAAAATATCAAAACAAGAACAATAGAATGTGAAGGAACCCTTGAAATAAAATCAAAAAAAGAAGAAGGCACATCAATTATAGTTACAATTCCAATTAAAAAAATACCAAAACCTACAACATAATGACAGTTGATTCAAAAGTGGAAAAATTAATTAAAAAAAACATTCTAATTGTAGATGACCATCCCTTTATAATTGACGGATATAAAAACGCCATTACACGTTACAAACCCGAAATTTATGATTATTCATTTACTCAAGGTAAAGACTGTGAATCAGGTTATAATATTATTTCAAATCCAGACACCCCCGCTTTCGACGTAGCCTTTTTAGATATAAGTATGCCTCCCTTTGAAGAAAAAGGAATTATTTCGGGTGAAGATTTAGCAAAATTAGTCATGAAATACATGCCCAATTGCAAAATTATTTTGCTCACTATGTACACGGAATTACTCAAAATAAAAAACATAATTGAAACTATAAATCCTGCGGGACTTGTTATAAAAAATGATTTAACTTTTGATGAATTGCTTTTTGGTTTTGATATTATTTTAAAAAATGAAATTTATTACAGTCATTCTGTGATTAAAATGGCAGAGCAAATCAATAATGATTTTGAAGAAATCGATCAATTTGACAAATTAATTTTGTTTCATATTTCCAAGGGAACTAAAATCAAGGACATTCCTCAATACGTTCCAATATCATTGGATGCTATTGAAAGTAGAAAAGTGAATCTAAAAGAATTATTTAAAATCGAAGACGGAAGTGATATCGATTTAATCAGGGAAGCAAAACTTAGAGGAATTATTTTTTAATCTTCTACATAAAAAAACGACACCTACTAAGTGTCGTTTCCTATTTTATTCATAATCTCATTATTCACTTATTGCATCCCAACCCCTGGCTTTCAAAGGAATTTTGGTATTAGCTCGAGTTACAAGATGAACACCTTCACCCTCTTGTGTCATGTGACCAATGATCGTCAAATTTGGATTTCCTTTTATTTTATCAAAATCTTCAATAGGTATCGTAAATAACAATTCGTAATCCTCTCCACCATTGATAGCAACTGTTGTACTATCGATATTGAATTCTTCGCAAACATTAATCAACTGAGGATCCAAAGGCAATTTGTCTTCATATAAATTACATCCTACACCCGATTGCTTACATAAATGCATAATTTCCGAAGACAATCCATCGGAAATATCAATCATTGACGTTGGTTTTATTTCCAAAGCATGTAGCAACGTTCGCACATCTGTACGCGCTTCAGGCTTCAATTGTCTCTCTACCAAATAAGCATAAGCATCTAAATCAGGTTGAGAATTTGGATTCACCTGAAAAACCTGCTTTTCTCGTTCTAATACTTGCAAACCCATGTAAGCCGCTCCTATATCACCGCTAACCACTAGCAAATCAGTATTTTTAGCACCGTTTCTATAAACAATTTCACTTTCATCTGCCTCACCAATAGCTGTAACACTTATAATCAATCCTTTTTGAGAAGAAGTTGTATCTCCACCAATTAAATCAACTTTGTATTCTCTGGCCGCATAAGCAATTCCTTCGTATAATTCTTCCAATGCTTCCAATGGAAAACGATTGGATACCGCTATCGAAACCGTGATTTGTGTTGGTTTCGCATTCATCGCGCAAATATCAGACACATTAACCACCACGGATTTATATCCTAAATGTTTTAGTGGTACGTAAGCTAAATCAAAATGCACACCTTCAATCAATAAATCAGTCGAAACAACTACTTTCTTATCTTTAAAATCCAACACAGCTGCATCATCTCCAATCCCTTTTAACGAGGACGACTGTGTGATTTCGAAGTTTTTCGTCAAATGGTCTATTAAACCAAATTCTCCCAACTGGGCAATACTAGTTCGTTGCGGGTTTTTATCTTCAATCATTTTATTTATCGCTTTTTTGGTTTTACCAAGGTTGCAAAGGTACAAACTTGAAAATTCAATAACTATAAACCTGACCGCGATTATTATTTTTTTGGAGCAGAAACATTTGTCATTTTAAGAAGTATCTTCCCGTTTTTCGCTGCAATCTTGTAAACTGAACCCCAGTTTACAAGGATTTCCACTTCAACCGGGGCTAAAGTTCAACATTCTGCTTTTTCACAGGAATAAAAAAAATCAATAATAGGACTCCGTTTTATAATTGTCAATATTTTTTTGCACCTTTAATATCTAAAAAACACATCAAAATGAACTCATACGATATCATCACCCTCACCGTAAATCCAGCTTTGGACAAAAGCACCCATTTTAAAGGTTTGGTCGCCGAACAAAAAATTCGCTGTTCAGAACCTAGATTTGATGCCGGAGGTGGCGGAATAAACGTTTCCAAAGCCATATCACGATTAGGAGGTAATTCACTAGCCGTATTTACTTCGGGAGGACCTTTGGGAAAAATGTTGGAAGAATTGGTTGCCAATGAATTTATCTCCTTTCAAGCCGTTCCCGTTCAATCCTGGACAAGGGAAAGTTTTGTTGCCGTTGATGATAATACCAATTCACAATATCGTTTTGGTTTTACCGGAGGGGAAATAACCGATGATGAAGAAAAAGCGGTACTCCAAGCTATAACCAACTTAAAACCAAAATTCCTCGTTGCCAGCGGAAGTCTAAACGAAGGTTTACCAGCCGATTTTTATCAAAAAGTGGCCGAAATTGCCAAAAAATCAAATTCAAAATTAATAGTGGATACTTCAGGCGAAGCCTTGGAAAAAGTCTTGGAAACCGGAGCTTACCTCATCAAACCTAATGTTGGTGAATTGGCTAAATTAATCGGCGTTGAACGACTGGAAATGGAGGAAGTCAACGAAGCTGCCAAGCAAATCATTGCCAAAGGCGGCGCTGAAATTATAGTGGTTTCACTAGGGCCGCAAGGTGCGGTCCTTGTGACCAAAGACAATTATGAGTTTGTCCCTGCCCCGAATGTTGCTAAAAGAAGTACCGTTGGCGCCGGAGACAGCATGGTTGGCGGAATGGTTTGGGCGCTTTCGCAAAATAAAAGCCTGAAAGAAGTCATCCGTTGGGGCGTAGCCTGCGGGTCTGCAGCCACGATGAACGAAGGAACCCAATTATTTAAGGGCTCTGATGCGCAACGATTATTTGATTGGTTGAAGGATAAATAAAAATATTATGTAAATACGTTTTGTAGAGGCGCACTGCAGTGCGCCTCTACAAAACGTATTGGTGCAAATATAAAAATTAAAAAAGCTGATACTTTTTTTTAAATCATCAGTTCTGTCTTTCTTCTTTACTCTTTCTTCAATTTTCTAAAAAAAATAAAAACCTGCTGACAAACTGTTGTCACCGGCCCTCTCTAATTTTGAAGTATTAAAATTTAAAACTTTAAAATTATGAAAACATTAGCAGCACAAGTTATTACTCCTGAAGATTTATTAAAACACTGGCAAGGACATCGCTCCTTGACACGCCGTGTAATAGAATTGTTTCCTGAAAAAGATTTCTTCGAATTTTCAATTGGTGGCATGAGACCATTTTCAAAATTGGCTGACGAACTTTTGGCAATTGCAGCACCAGCTCTGAAAGGTATAGTGAATCGAGATGTTCAGCCTTATAATCCAGAAGAAGGAAAATTGATTTTCAAAGCACAATATCTTGAAAAATGGGACGAAGCAACAGCAGAAATTAATGAAAATTGGCAGAAATTAACGATCGAAGATTTCAACGAAACTTTCAATTTATTTGGGCAATACGAATTCCCAATTATCCATAATATTTTATATTTTATTGATAATGAAGTACATCATCGCGGTCAAGGCTACGTTTATTTAAGAGCATTAGGTATTGATCCTCCTTTTTTCTGGGAAAGATAAAATTTCAAGGCTCCTAAAATGAAATTCATTTTAGGAGCTTTTTTATAAAAGCCGTTGTCTATTCAATTCCAATAATTCCAGAATTCTGGTTTTTAATTTTTCAGGTTCCAATATGGTCGCGTAATCTCCAAACATCATATACCAGCGCGCAAATCCTTCCAAAGTATCACGAGACATAAAAGTCATTTCGATTTTACCATCAATTTCCTGTTCAGAAACAAAGCCGTGGTATTTTCGCTCATACGCTAAGTAATTAACTATTCTTTTCTCTACTAGAATTCTAACTTTAGTGGTCGAAACGTTTTTGTTTTTATCCAAATACGTTTCTAATGCATCGTGTTCCAATGAAAACGGGATTTCCGTTTTTTGGATTTCATGAACACGGTCAGCTCGAAATTGTCTGTAATCCTTGCGCAGATGACAATAGCCTAGCATATACCAATTGTTATTATCGTGAAAAACGCCCACAGGTTCGATATGCCGAACCGTAATTCCATCTGATTGAATAGCTTCATACGAAAGAATAACTTGTGTTTTCTCGGCAATACTTTCAAAAAGTGTGGCTAAAGTATTGGGGGATTTGTCATTAAAAAGCTTCTCAGAAGACTGCATCAAAACATTCGATTCAATGCTCGAAACCCAATCCTTATCATCGCTTCGAAGTACCGCTTTTAATTTGTACATAGCCGAAGCATAATGATTTCCAAGAACAGCATCGGTAAATTTCTGCATTAATTTTTCAGCAGCGATAAAACTGCTTGCTTCTTCTCGTGTAAACATTACAGGAGGCAATCGGTAGCCATCCATTAAAGCATAACCAACTCCGGCTTCACTATAAATAGGAACTCCCGATGCTTCCAAGGTGCGAATATCACGATAAATAGTCCGTAAACTTACTTCAAAACGATCAGCCAATTCCTGTGCTTTTACAATCTTTTTGGATTGCAATTGAATCAAAATAGCAACAATGCGGTCAAATCGTTTCGGGGTTTCGTCGAGCATTTTTTTTAAGGTTTCTGAGATTGAAAGGGGCTAAGTTACTAAGTTTAAGGATATCTGAAATTGAATTAAAAACAAAAAAACCTGACAATATTTTACATCATCAGGTTCACTCTATATTCTTTACTCTTTCTTCTATTTTCTAAAAAAGATTAATCATTCAACTTTAATACCGCCATAAACGCCTCTTGCGGAATTTCAACATTTCCTACCTGACGCATACGTTTTTTACCTTTTTTCTGTTTTTCCAAAAGTTTACGTTTACGGGAAATATCCCCACCGTAACATTTGGCGGTAACGTCTTTACGTAATGCTTTTATCGTTTCGCGGGCAATGATTTTGGCACCAATAGCTGCCTGAATCGGAATATCAAACTGTTGTCTCGGAATCAACTCACGCAATTTCTCGGTCATTTTTTTACCAATGTTGTAAGCGTTGCTTTCGTGAATCAAAGCAGAAAGCGCATCCACCTGATTAGCGTTCAATAATACGTCCAGTTTAACCAGTTTAGAAGCACGCATACCAATTGGTGAATAATCAAAAGAGGCATAACCTTTGGAAACCGTTTTCAATCGGTCGTAAAAATCAAATACAATTTCGGCCAAAGGCATATCAAAATTCAATTCCACACGTTCCGTAGTCAAATACGTTTGATTAGTGATAATACCACGTTTTTCAATACAAAGACTCATTACGTTACCCACAAAATCTGCTTTGGTGATAATAGTAGCCTTAATGTATGGTTCTTCAACACGGTCCAGTTTTGATGGTTCCGGCAAATCGGATGGATTGTTAACTATAATAGCCGTTTCAGGATCTTTTTTGGTGTAAGCCAAATACGAAACGTTAGGAACCGTAGTAATTACAGTCATATCAAACTCGCGTTCCAAACGCTCCTGAATAATTTCCATGTGCAACATTCCCAAGAATCCGCAACGGAAACCAAATCCTAAAGCCGCCGAACTTTCAGCCGTAAATACCAGCGAAGCATCGTTCAGCTGCAGTTTTTCCATCGAAGCTCTCAGCTCTTCAAAATCTTCGGTATCTACAGGGTAAATTCCGGCGAAAACCATTGGTTTTACATCCTCAAAACCAGTAATCATATTCGTAGTCGGAGTTTTGGCATCGGTAATCGTGTCACCCACTTTTACCTCTTTGGCTTCTTTAATTCCTGAAATCAAGTAACCAACATCTCCTGTCGAAATCACACTTTTAGGAACTTGGTTTAATTTCAATGTTCCAACTTCATCGGCAAAATATTCATTGCCGGTAGCCATAAATTTAATTTTTTGGCCTTTCTTTATTTCACCGTTTACAACTCTAAAAATAACTTCGATTCCACGAAACGGATTATAATGCGAGTCAAAAATCAAAGCCTGCAAAGGCTCTTCTTTATTTCCTTTCGGAGCCGGAACTTTTTCAATAATCGCCGCCAAAATATTCTCCACACCAAAACCGGTTTTCCCCGAAGCATGAATAATATCCTCCAATTTACAGCCAAGCAAATCAATAATATCGTCGCTTACTTCCTCAGGATTGGCACTCGGCAAATCTACTTTGTTCAAAACAGGAATAATTTCCAAGTCATTCTCCAATGCCAAATACAAGTTAGAAATCGTTTGTGCCTGAATACTTTGTGCAGCATCAACAATCAATAACGCTCCCTCACAAGCGGCAATCGAACGCGAAACCTCATAAGAGAAATCCACGTGACCAGGAGTATCAATCAGGTTCAGGATATAATCTTCCCCTTTGTATTTATATTCCATTTGTATCGCGTGACTCTTAATCGTGATTCCTCGTTCACGCTCCAAGTCCATATTGTCCAGCAACTGCGCCTTTTCTTCACGAGCCGTTACCGTTTGGGTTGCCCCCAATAATCGGTCAGCCAATGTACTTTTTCCGTGGTCAATGTGTGCAATAATGCAAAAATTCCTAATATGTTTCATGTATAATGATCTCTATGTTATTCCGAACAGCCAAAGGCTGTTCTCCTCTTAATATCAAATCTCACGTAAATGCCTTAAAGCGACAATTAATCTGCAAATATAGTCTAAATTCAACAGTTTCAAAGTATCACAATAGGAAACTCAAGCATTTAGGCAAAGTCTTTCAGAATTGTAATACATATACCTCTAAAACCACTGAAATAGTACTCAAAATCAGGTTTTTAACCCCCTATTATCAGTTGGACTATTTTCTATTCGTTTAAAAGTTGTAATTTTGCAAAAAATTTCAAGGACGATGATTAAGATTGGCAACATAGAATTACCGGATTTCCCATTATTACTTGCACCTATGGAGGACGTGAGCGATCCGCCATTCCGCAGATTGTGCAAAATGCATGGTGCCGATTTAATGTACTCCGAATTTATTTCTTCTGAAGGATTAATTCGTGACGCCATCAAAAGCCGAATGAAATTGGACATCTTCGATTACGAAAGACCTGTAGGAATCCAAATTTTTGGAGGAGACGAAGAAGCAATGGCATTATCGTCCAAAATTGTTTCTACCGTAAATCCGAATTTAATAGACATCAATTTTGGTTGTCCTGTAAAAAAAGTAGTCTGCAAAGGTGCCGGTGCCGGAGTTTTAAAAGACGTAGATTTAATGGTTCGTTTGACGAAAGCCGTTATCGACAGCACACATTTGCCGGTTACCGTAAAAACCCGTTTGGGTTGGGACGACAATTCCATAAATATTGACGAAGTTGCTGAACGTTTGCAGGATATTGGCGTAGCCGCTTTGAGCATCCACGCCAGAACCCGTGCGCAAATGTACAAAGGCCATTCTGACTGGTCACACATCGCCCGCGTCAAAAATAACCCTAGAATTACCATGCCTATTTTCGGAAACGGCGATATCGATTCTCCCGAAAAAGCATTGCATTATAAAAACGAATACGGCATCGACGGAATAATGATTGGCCGTGCCGCCATTGGCTATCCTTGGATTTTCAATGAAATAAAACATTACTTCAAAACAGGGGAGCATTTGCCAAAACCAACAGTTGCCGACAGAGTTGAAGCAGTTCGCAATCACCTTACTTCGGCAATGCAATGGAAAGGCGAAAGACTTGGAATAGTAGAAACACGTCCTCATTACACCAATTATTTTAAAGGAATTCATTCTTTCAAAACCTATAGACAAAAACTAGTAACCCTAGACCATCCAGAAGAATTATTCGCCCACTTAAACGAGATTGAAGAGGCTTACGCCAACTATGAAGTTGTCTAAATATCTCTGAATATTTGTTTTAACCATATTAGGTAAGTCTTTTTTGACATTACAAAAAAGAAATGTATATTTACGTTACAAGAGTTTTTTTAAACTTTTGATAGAAATATGATGGTAAACAAATTGATTTGACTTAATGGGCTTTTCAAAAGAACATATCACAAAAATTACTGCTGTTTTTACGGTGATAATAGGTCTTGCAGGTATGTTGGGATGGTTTTTTGAGATTCATATACTTAAATCCGTTTTCCCTAGTCTGATTCCGATGAAATTCAATACAACAGTATGTTTTTTTCTTTTGGGGATCTCTTTATTTTTTCATAATACTGATAAATTTAAGATAGTTGTCAAAATTGTTTTTGCTTTTGTAAGCTTGATTGGTTTCTTAACCCTAGTCGAATATATTTATGCTATCGATTTAAGAATTGATGAATTATTTTGGAAAGATGTAGAGAATTCGATAGCAACTTCCAGTCCAGGAAGAATGAGTCCGGCCGCAGCATTTGGATTTTTAATGATTGGAACTGCATTGTTATTTATCAGAAATAGAAAAATGCATTTATACGTTCAAATTGCATTATTTTTGGCTTTCCTGATGGCATTTCATGGTTTGTCTAATTTTATGTTTGGATATGGTTTTTACAAATCAACAACATTATTCTCTAAGATTGCTTTAATTACCTCTATTACACTCATTACCCTTTCAATAGGTGCTTCTTATTCGCCTTATCTTAGATATATTAAATATTCTTTTGAACAAAAATTATTTTTTGGATTCAGTATTGTTATATTTTCTGTTTTCATCTTGTTTTTTGTTTATTATAAAAGTAAGACTGATTTTACTGATTCGCGGGAGTGGCTTATTCACACACAAAAAGTTATTGACCAATCACATGAAATTTCATCAAAAATTCAAGATATCGAATTAGGGAAAAGAGGATATGTAATTACAGGAGATACATTATTTTTGGAACCATTTGAAAAATCAAAAAAACAAATTTCAGAGCATTTAACTGATCTTAAATTACTTACAAAAGACAATCAATTACAACAGATTAGATTTAATACTCTTGAAAAATTAGTCAATCACGAGTTATTTTTTTTTAAAAGTGTTATAGAATTACGTTCTAATAAAGGTTTTGAAGATGCAAAAAAACTAATTGCTACAGCTAGGGGAAAAATTTTGATGGACTCCATAAAAAATACAATTGCCGATATACAAAAAGAAGAACAAGATTTGTTGTATAAAAGAAGGAAAAAAAATCAAGATAGTATAGATAGCGCCAATAGCATTATCTATTTTTTTCAGATTATGATTGTTCTTTTTTTAGTTGCACTTTTTTTAATTGCCCTAGAAACTTTTAAAACCAGACAAAAAGCACAAAATCTTTTACAGCATTCTTATGAAAGGTTTACTAAAATATTTAATTACAGTCCTGTTGCAATGGTCATCACGAGCATTGATGACGGAGAATTTATGTATGCCAACGATTTATATTGCGAAACAACCGGATATAAACGTGAAGACCTAATAGGCAAAAAAGTAGTCGATATCAATATGATAAGTGTAGATGAACGTAAAAAGATACATGCTGACTTAAAAGAAAAAGGGAATAAATATCAAGACGTAGAATTAAAAATCAGAAAAGCAAATGGGAAAATTATCAAAGTGCTTTTTTCTTTACAGGTTTTAGAAATAGATGGTAAAATGTGTTATGTTTATGGTTTAGTTGATATTACAGAACGTAAAAAAATTGAGGAAAAACTTAAAGAAGTGAATAAAGAATTAGATTCGTTTACTTATTCTGTTTCACATGACTTAAGAGCACCACTTCGGGCTATTACAGGTTACACAAGAATTTTGAACGAAGATTATGGTAGCATAATTGATGCTGAAGGGAAACGCATTATGAAAGTTATTTCTGGTAATGCGAAAATGATGGGTCAATTAATTGACGATTTACTAGCTTTTTCAAGACTTGGAAGACAACGTATAATTAGTGTCCCTATTGACATGAATAGTTTGGTAAAATCGACTAAAGATGAATTAATGACTTTTTCCGATTTGAAAAATATTCAAATTGATATTCAAAATTTAATAGTTGCAACCGGGGATAGCAGTATGATTAAATTGGTAGTAACAAACTTGTTGTCAAATGCGATAAAATATTCCTCCAAAAAGGATGGAATCAAAATAGAAATTGGATCGTATCAGGATGAGAAAAATATTGTTTATTATGTGAAAGACAATGGAGCTGGTTTTGACATGCAATATTATGATAAATTATTTGGCGTTTTTCAGCGATTACATAGTACTTCAGAGTTTGAAGGAACTGGTGTAGGACTTGCAATTGTTCAAAGAATAATTAAAAAGCATGGAGGTAAAGTCTGGGCTGAATCAAAAATAGATATTGGTTCTACTTTTTATTTTTCATTGCCTAAGCTATAATTTAAAAAAAACACAGACATGGAATTAGATTTGAATAATGTTGAAATTCTTTTGGTAGAAGATAATCTGGATGATGCAGGTTTAGTAATACGTGCATTGAAAAAGCACAATTTGGCTAATTACTTGGTTCACCTTTCAGATGGAGCTAAAGCACTTGAATTTATTTTCTGTACAGGAGAATATGTTAATAGACAAATTGGCGATAAACCTAAAGTAATTCTTTTGGACTTAAAGATGCCAAAAGTTGATGGGCTTCAAGTTCTAAAAGCAATAAGAGAAGATGAAAGAACCAAGTCTATTCCCGTAGTAATAATGACCTCCTCTAATGAAGAGAGGGATATTGTAGAGGGTTACAGATTAGGTGCAAATAGCTATATTGTTAAACCTGTAGATTTTGATAATTTTTCTAAAGCGGTAGCAGAATTAGGGTTTTATTGGTTGTTACTTAACAAAGTGCCAAATTAGTCAATATATTTTAAATGATAGGAGAACTTAAAATATTGATATTAGAAGATTCATCTTTTGATGTTGAATTAATTCAATACGAATTGAAAAAAGGCGGCATTGATTTTGTTAGCAAAGTAGTCGAGACAAAAAAAGGTTTTATAATCGAACTAAATGATTTTAAACCCGATGTTATTATTTCGGATCATAGTTTGCCACAATTTAGTTCTGTTGAAGCATTAGAAATTTATAGAATGTTAGGGGTTAATGTACCTTTTATTTTAGTGACCGGAACTGTTTCAGAAGAATTTGCCGCAAGAAGTATTCTTAATGGTGCAAGTGACTATATTTTGAAATCAAATTTAACCCGTCTTCCTACAGCTGTTACCAATTTAGTAAATTCTTCACGTTTAAAAATAGAGAAAGAAAAAGCTCAAAAGGAAATTGAACGAATGAATATTTTTTTGAATCAGGTAATGGATTCCCAACCAATAATATTCTATGTTGTAAAAGCTGAAGCTGATTTTCCAACCATTTTTATAAGTGAGAATGTTAAGAGTATTACTAAATATGATTCCAATGATTTTATTGAAAATCCTTTTTTGTGGTCTAAAAACATCGATCCAAATGATAAAGATATTTTTTACAGACTGCTAGATGAATTGTCAAAAATGGATAACGGAAGTGGGGATTATGAATATAAATGGAAATGTGCCGATGGAAGTATTAAATGGTTTGTTGATTATTTTACAGTAATCAAAGATGAAAATAAGGAAGTCTTTATTCACGGATCTCGAATAGATGTAACAAAATTAAAAAATGCAGATCTGAGAAAAATAGTATTCTCAAAAGGAATGGATGAAATGTTATTTATGATTTCCCATAAAGTTCGTCATTCTATAGCTCAGATCCTTGGTTTGTCCACTTTATTGGAAGGTCAATCAATAACTGAAGACGAAGTAAAAACTTTAATTGAACATATGAAAGGACCTGCTCAATCCTTGGATTTGTTCACAAAAGAATTAACTGATCTGATGAGTGATTTAAAAAAACGAAATAATCATCTTCAATAAAATTTTTAAATAAGTTGTGATTTTTTATTTAATCCAACAACTTCTTACTCACTCGGCTGCTCGCAATAAGTGACGCAATAAAACCAAGTGTAACTATTGTTGTCATGACAATCAGTACGTTTTCAATCGTAAAAACCACTGGATAAGCAAGCGTTGGGGTTATCATTACCAATTCATATTGTTGCTGCAACACAACGAATACAATTCCTAACAACAATCCTATAATTCCACCGAAAACACTCAACAAAGTTCCCTGTAGTAAAAATATATTGCGTAAATCTTTTATGCCAGTTCCTAGATTAAAAAGCGTTTTCAAGTTTCCTTTTTTATCCAAAATCATCATGATAAGCGCACCGATCAAATTAAAAAGCGCCACCACAATCACCAACGTAAATATCAAATAAACCGCTATGTTTTCGGTATTTAGCATTTTATACAAGGCTTCATTAAGTTGTTCCTTGTCTCTTATCGTAATTTTATTCTTAAAAATGGATTTAAGTTTTGAAATTACTGCACTTTCATCGGCGCCCTTTTTCAATTTAATTTCAAGCCCCGAAATCTGATTGTCCCTATATTCCAATAATTCCTGAGCCAAACCTAAATCGGCAAACACGTATTTGGAATCTAAATCCTCACTAATGGCATAAATCCCTACTGGAAAAAGATCGGTTTTATTAAAAGCCTCATCAGGATTTTCGATAGTTCCCTTACCAGGTCTTGGAACAAAAACCTCGAAAGCGTTTTTGTAATCGAGTAGTCCCATCGAAAATTTTTGAGCAATACCATACCCAACTACAACCTGAAAAGTATTCGGTTCCAGCCATTGCCCATTATATATTTTTTTGTCAAAATGACTAACCGTAGTGTAAAGGGAATCGACTCCTTTTAGATAGGTCACTTCCTGTTTACCGTTGAAAGTAAACAACACTCGTTCTTCAACTATTTTCGAAAATGAAGCCAAGCCTTCAATTGCTGCAATCTCTTTTTCCTGTTTTGGCACAATAAAAAAAGATTTCCCAAGCGTACTGCTTACTTTAAGATCCGGATCGATATCATTGGTAAACGAAAGGCTAAACTCTTTCAATCCGGTAAAAACTGAGAGCACGACAAATAATGCCATTGCTCCCACAATAATTCCCATACTGGCAATACGATTGATGATATTAATAGCATTGTTTTTACTTTTGCTAAAAATATATCGCTTGGCTATGTAAAGAGGAAAATTCAAATCTTATGAATGTCTGCGTTTTTCCAATAAGTCTCTATTCTCTATCGGATTTTCCTTATTTGCTAATGCATTATCAATCTTCTCGATATAATCCAAAGAATCATCAATAAAGAAAACCAAATTAGGCACTTTGCGCAATTGCAAACGTACTCTTTGGGACAAGTCATGCTTAATCAAAGACGTATTTGTTTTTATTGCCTCCAGGGTTTCCTTAGCTTTCTCCTGAGGAAAAATACTTAAATACACCGAAGCCACAGACAAATCCGTAGTCACCGAAACCTTGGATACCGAAATTATCAAATTCGTAATTCCGTTTTTTCTCACTTCACCTTGCAAGATATCAACCAAATCTTTTTGGAGAACTCCGCCTATTTTTTTCTGTCTATTTGTTTCCATAGTGCAAAAATACTATTTTTTGAGAGACCAACCCACAAAGTCTCAAACTCATAAAGTTTTTTATATTTGTTTTAAGATTTCAAAGCCAAATTAGGAGCGAAAGAATGGGCTTTTCGGCCAGCATGCGTTCCCGCTATCGCCTTTATCTCTCCGCTACGCTACGAGGATATCGGCTCTATCGGGGCTAGAAGGCAAGCAAAAAGCTTTTTTAAGAATGATTTAAAAACTACCTTGATATATGAAAAAAATAGAACACATTGGCATTGCAGTCAAAAACCTTGAAGAATCCAATTTGTTATTTGAGAAACTCTTTGGCGCACCCGCCTACAAACAGGAAGAAGTCATCAGCGAAGGCGTAAAAACATCCTTTTTCATGAATGGTCCCAACAAAATAGAACTCCTCGAAGCCACCAATCCCGAAAGCCCAATCGCCAAATTCCTCGAAAAAAAAGGAGAAGGCATTCACCACATCGCTTTTGATGTAGAAGATATCGTTTCCGAAATAGAGCGCCTCAAATCAGAAGGTTTTACTGTCCTAAACGAAACACCAAAAAGAGGAGCCGATAATAAACTTGTCGCTTTTTTGCATCCAAAAGGCACAAATGGAGTATTAATAGAACTTTGTCAAGAAATAAAATAAAAAAATATCAATTTTATTCAATTCATAATCAACTCATTTCAAAACAGATTCCCTATAACTCTTAAACTACCCGAAAATCTACTTTAAAAATACTTGTAGTAATAAAAAAATTGTAGTAATATTGCAAACTCTTAACCGGTCCTATAGCTCAGCTGGTTAGAGCACCTGACTCATAATCAGGTGGTCCCTGGTTCGAGCCCAGGTGGGACCACAGATTACAAGCCTTTCAAGTAATTGAAGGGCTTTTTTTGTACAACAAACCCAGTAAAATTAAGGATTTCTATAGTAATTATAGATTTTAAGAAATGGTCAACTTGCCAACTTTTAAACTAAAAAAAGGAGTACTATTCGGGTGCCTATTTCAATTTTCGAGGGTGCCTATTTTCAAGTCCAAACGTATGCTAATTAACTCTAAAACAATTAGCTATGAAAAAAGAGAATTTCACAATTTTGTTTGTTATCAAACTAATCAAGCAAAACAACAAAGGGCTATGCCCCATTAATGTAAGGATTACTTACCAAGGTGTTAGAAAAGAAAACGCAACAGGTCATTTTGTAGATCCAAAGTTTTGGGATTCAAAACAGCAATTGATTATTTCAAAAACACCTGATGCTATAAACACTAACACTCAATTAGATTTAATAAAGCAGAAAATTAAAAACTCCTATCTGCTAATTCGATTAGAAACGGATAATTTTGAAGTGCATGACATTTACAATAAATACCTCGGCAAACCAATTAAAGAAAGTGAATTCGTAGTTAGTTATTTCCAAAAATACCTAAACAAGATTAATAAATTAATTGGGAAGGATTTACAATTAGCCACTTGGAAAAAATATAATTATGCTTGTATTCAAATAATAGGTTTCATTAAATGGAAATTTAAGAAAAAAGATATTCCCCTAGAAAAAATCAATTTACAGTTTTTAAACGAGTTTGAATATTATCTGAAAACAGAACAAAATCAATGTCAATCCACTATTAACAAAGCAATACAGAGATTTAGAAAGCTTATTAAAATTGCTATTGCAGAAGGGTTTTTAGAGAAAGACCCTTTCATGTTGTACAAACCTAAAAAAGTAAAAAAAGAAATTATTTTTCTAACTCGAGAGGAATTAAAAACGGTTGAAAAAGCATCACTATCACAGGCAAGACTATCATTAGTAAAAGACTTATTCATCTTCTGTTGCTACACAGGATTAGCATACAATGAAATGGCATATCTTGAAAAACAGAATATCCAAATAGGCTTCGACGGCATTAATTGGATTCAAATGAAAAGAGAAAAAACACAACGTCAAATTTCAATTCCAATTCTACCACAAGCACAAGAAATCATTAATAAATATTTAGGGACTACTAATCGCACATTTCCCACAATAAGTAACCAGAAATTTAATTCATACCTCAAGGAAATCGCTGACATTACTGGTATTAACAAACGGCTTACTCACCATACAGCTAGAAAAACGTTTGCATCAACTGTTCTCCTATTCAATGATGTGCCAATGGAAATAGTATCAGAGCTACTTGGTCATTCAAATATGTTGATTACGCAGGAAAGCTATGGTAAGGTAGTCCAACGAAAAGTGAGTGACGAAATGAAAAAACTTAAAGAAAAATTGAAATAATATAAAATGGGTCTAATTCTGAAAATAAGTTTTAGACTCATTTTTCATTGAGAATATTTATCCCTTCAAAAATTTCATTTACTTCAATACCTAATGCAAAGCAGAATCTCAATAATAAATCAACAGTCATTCTTTGCTGATTTCGAAACACTCTTCTTACGGTAGTTTCCGAACATAGTGCTTTTCTAGCAAACTCAGATTTATTTCCATTGAATTTCTCTAGGAACTCTTTGTAAATCCTTTTGACTAATTCAAATTCTATCTGTTCTAGATGCTTCTGCATTGAACAAAGAAAACAAATGACTAAATCAAAATTACTTTTACAATTCGACTTATAGGTCGAAAATTATTTTAGATTTGCAAAACAACAATATTATAAAAACTAACAAACCCATAAAATATGAAAAAAACGATACTTCTTACACTGGTACTTTTAATATGTTTTTCTTGTCAGACAAACAGAACGATTATCCCAACAATACAAGGAAGTTTAAGACAAGATTTTATGTTACGTAAACCGATAATAATTTCCTTCAGGGATTCTCGAAAAACAACAGAAAACAGTCAACAAGTAATTGAATCTTTACAAAATGGACTGAAAGCAATATATGGCAACAATATTACTTTCAAATCATACTTTGACAAAACAGATGATAATAGTGTAGCTATTAAAATTAACATCAAAGAAATTGGTGCGAAATTTGGAATAAGGAGTATTCAATACCAAACCTATACCAATCAAATTACTGCAGTTAGCAGTAGCGTTTCAACATATTGGGGGAGTGCTGTGTCAACTGCGATGGTTTCGCAACCATTAATTCAAAATAATACTACAGCTCAAGGTTACTGGATTGGAACCAGTTATTTAGACATTTCTCTAGTTGATAACTTGCATTCGGAAAAGAAAATTTATGAATTTCCGTTTGTTGGCGAGGATATGAAGAATAATACTTTCGGATATAAATCTGCAAGTATTGCAGCACAAAATTCGTGGGACAAAGTATCTTCACGTTTTTTAGATTTAATAGATTCTATTGCAATGAAAATTATCGAAAGTGAGTAAAAAATTGTTTCCCTGACAAAAGACGAATTGGTAGTAGTAAATCAATACAACGATGATGAACTAAAATATTTTGAACGTTTATAAAAAAATTGATTACGGTAAACCGTAAAACAAATTAAAATCAAAGAGTTAAATTTGACTAGAGTTCTCAGTAATTAGTTTTCATCAAAAACAAAGAGTTCTGAAACATCAACATTTAAAACTTTAGAAATAGAATAAAGAGTTGTAATAGAGGTGTTAATCACACCTCTTTCAATTCTACTAATTTGAGAAATCTCAACACCTAGTTCATAAGCTAATTGTTCTTGTGTAAAACCCTTTGCTAATCTGGTTGTTCGTAGCTTATTTCCAAAGTTAATTAATATAGTATTTCTGTCTAGATTATCCACGAAATAAAATTCGTTGAATAAATAATCTTACTTGTAGATAAATTTGCCTACCTCTTATTAAAAAAAATGAATTTCGGAATAAAACTGGGTGAAGCAATGATAAATTTAAAGACAAAGTTGAACAGCAATTTAGTTAATCTTTGGTTTGTAAAATATTAATACCATCAAAAAGATCATCAATATTTTTTTCTAAGGCAATACAAAATCTCAGAAACAAATTTAATGTCATTCCTGCTCATTTCTAAAAACTCTTCTAACTGTAGTTTCAGAACATTGAGCATATTTTGCAAATTCAGACTTATTTCCATTGAATTTTAAAAGGACTTCTTTATAAATCCTTCTAACTAATTCAATCTCTATTTCTTCCATATGCTTCTGCATTGGAGAAAGGAAGCAAACAAGAATTTTAATAATAAAAACACTATCGACTTATAAGTCGAATTTTCTTAGATTTGACAAACCTTAAAAACCAATAAAAAAATGATTTGGATAATATTAACAATAATAATAACTGTAATAACAATTTCTTTTGCTGCCTCTCTTCATAAAGATGATGGAGAATTTAAACTGCAAACATTAGATAAAAAGTTTAAAGTAATTGTTGACTTTTTAAATAAAGAACTTCTAGATAATTATGGTAAAATAACAACGATTGATAAAAGAGCTTTTAATCTTCATTATGAAAGTGGTAAAAAAATCATTCAATTCATGTATAGTACAGGTAATTTAAATATTATCTACAGACATAATTCCCCTGTTAATGAAATAGTATGCGAAAGACTCTTTGATAATCTTAGAAATGCATCATCTGAAAAACAAACATTAGTTGCAGAAGAATTCTTGCTTTATGTTGAAAAAAAAATATACGCTTTACAAGTTTTAAGTAAGGATAGTAAAGTTCAAATCGAGAAAAACAATGTCGAAAGCACAAAATATAAAATAAATTCCATGTTTTATTCTTTTTGTTTTTCACCAGAGATAGCTAAAATCTTCCTAAATCAAAATGATTCAAAAGAAGCAATAGTGAAAGGTTTATTGTTTAGGTATTTTTTAAAGGAAACAATTTTAGAAGGTCTCTTTAAGAAATATATAAAAAAGCAATTTGATTTCGATTTTGGAGAGAATAGCTCAAACTTTTATAGAGTTGATGGATTTAAAGTTTTTATTGATAGTCGAAGAATGTTTTGCTCAGAAGATTCATATTTTGAAATTCTTTATAATGATTTGGAAGATGTAAAAAATGAATACAGTGATGAAGTCGCTCGCGCAGAGGAGTTTATTCTGTACTGTAAAAACAATTATCCTACTGCAATCTTTATCCTTCTTTATGATCCTATTATTGAGAAATATGCTATTAGAAGAATATATGAAAATGGAACAAGTAACAAATTAACATTTATTGAAAATAACGAGAATTCAGATGCGATGGATTTCATTAAAAATTATATAGCCAATAAACAAATTTAATTTTTTTCCAAAATTTTTTATCGGATAAACAAACTAACAAAAACATCAGCCCTTACCCTTCTCAAACATTGGGATATACCCGCCCAGTGGTACTTGGATATTAAAAGATACTACATCCAAAATATCGCTGATTTTAATTCATTGTTTAATCCTATAAATTATTAAAACTATGGTTCAAATTACTGATTACAAGGCATTCCAGAAAGAAAATGGAGAAAAATTTTATTCACTTGTTGTTCAAGGTGGAGTTGAAGCTGTTAAGAGTAAAGAAAGTGGAAGAACTTATCTTACTGCAAGAACTACAAATATTGCATGTACATTTAACGAAATTACGTGTAAGTCATTAATTGGCACTCAACTTCCTGGACAGATTAGAAAAGTAGAAGTAGAGCCTTACGATTACACTGATCGTACAACAGGAGAAATTGTAGAAATGACTCATCGTTTTGAATATTTATCCGATGAAGACGTGATCATTAATGATAACGTTATTAAACCACAAGAGGTGTACTAAAACAGCTCAAAACTAGACAACATAATTAAGGAACTTCAGCAATGGGGTTCCTTTTTTTATTTTAAAAATGTATGTCATATAACTTTTTAATTAATACTTAATAATAAAAAATTATGAAATTACAAATTGCTCAAAGACATCAAGTAAAATTAAGAATTGGATTATCTGGTCCGAGTGGGTTTGGTAAAACCTACTCAGCTTTATTAATGGCGTATGGAATGACAAACGACTGGAAGAAGATTGCATTGATAGATACAGAGAATAACTCTGCAAGTCTTTACTCTCACTTGGGAAATTTCAATGTATTGCCTTTAGGTGAACCTTTTACACCTGAACGCTATATTAAAGCCATTCAAGTATGTGAAGAAGCAGACATTTCTGTAATAATCATTGACAGTATCAGCCACGAGTGGCAATCAAAAGGAGGATGTTTAGAAATACATGAACAATTAGGGGGAAAATTTCAGGACTGGGCTAAAGTTACTCCGAGGCATAATGCTTTTATAGATGCCATTATTCTATCTAAATGCCACATCATTACTACCAGTAGAAGAAAAGTAGATTATAGCATTGATAAAGGTTCTGATGGTAAAACTAAGGTTAGCAAACTCGGAATGAAAGAAGTCACTCGCGAGGGCTACGAATATGAGCTTACAGTAAATTTTGAATTTTTAAATGACAATCATCTCGTTTCAGCTTCCAAAGACCGTACTGGATTATTTGCAGGAAAACCTGAATTCATCATCAATTCTGCTACGGGAAAACGATTGATAGAATGGAGCAATGAAGGTATTTCATTTGAAGAAATTAAGGAAGAAATAAACTCCTGTACAACTGATGAGGGTTTAAAATTGATTTACAGCCAATACCCTTATTTCAGCAAAGAATTGTATCCATTAATTGTGGCAAGAAAAGAAACAATCGATAATCCAACCAATCAAATAATCCCAAACGAACAAATAATCCAACAACCTAATCCACAAAAAAATGAATTTAGTATTAAATAATCCAATGCATCAAGTAATTGATCAGGAAGAAATCATCGTATTTCCAAGAAGAAATTTTATTGAAGCAAATACTGTACAAGTAGATTTAGAGCATCTCAAATCGGAATGTATTATTCCGGTATTTGCTAAGGACAACGAATCTACTATTAGTCATTATGAATTTATTGAAAGCACTAAAGAGGTTGTCGAAGAAATTTTAGACTATAAAGGTGTTTTAAAGCCTGAAATAAGAGTAAGTCATCAAATTAAAGGTAGAATACCTTCTGCTGTTGGGAAACCTGCAAAAGATTTATTAGAGCAGGAAAAGACTTTGTATTACGAACGTATGGCTTTTGTAATTGAAATACCTGAAATTAGTGAAGTGATTAATGGAAACCAATTGAATTTGTCCATAGGTGGAGTTAGATCCTACAATCAGGAAAATCTTTTTAGCAAAAAATCCATAGAGAAATTTAAAGTTTTTATTGGATTTCAAAACACCGTTTGCACTAATTTGTGTATTTCAACAGATGGACTTAAACACGATATTAGAGTAGCATCAGTTTCAGAATTAAAAGCTAAAATCTATGAGTTAATAAACAGCTATGATAAAAAGCAACATCTGCAACAAATGAACGAAATGAGTAGCTTTTCTATTAATGAATCTGAGTTTGCCCGCCTCATTGGTAAAATGAAACTATACTCTTTCTTAGATAAAGAAGCTAAAAGCAATCTCTTTCCTTTAAACATTAACGACAATCAAATCAATTCGATTATAAAGGACTATCATTTAGATCCCAATTTTGCAAGATTTGAAAATGGGAATATTGACTTTTGGAGATTATATAACCTATTTACAAATGCTGCTAAGAGCGCTTACATTGATAATAATCTTGAAAAAAATGTAAATGCATTCGAGTTTATCAACTACCTCGCAAATTTCATTAAAAACGAGAAGAGCAACTGGTTTCTTCATTAGTATCATCATAGCTTTTATACTGTGATTTGTTGAGAATTTGTCCTTTTAAAAAAATAAAAATTTAGATAAAAAATGACAAAAAAAGAGTTGGCTGAGTTGTTAAAATACAGTTCTCCACTAGAAATCTATGTTGTAACGTGGCAAAATACCTTAATAAAACTGTATTGTCCATTTGAAGTACAAGTTATGCACGACATTGGTACGCTCAAAACAGGACAAAATGTGTTTGTTGAAGAAATTAAAGTTACCATAGAATTAAAAACAGTGTTTATTATTGACACTAAGGCTTATTACTATTATCATTTTGATATTGTAATATGAATTAAAAAAGGCAGTTATGTTGTATTTTGTATAACCAAACTTTTGAGTCGTTTTCTGCTTTATCAAAAAAACCCTGAAAAAGTATTTAGCTAAGTTAAAATGGGTAGCGTAAAATCATTAGATTGCGTTACCCTTTTTTTAATAAATAACTTGTCAAAGTTGACGTCAACTTTTTTACTATGATTTTTATTCCCGCCATATTAGATTTTAAGGATGAAGATACATTTTTGGCTCTACAAAACAGATTTCTAATTTTTGATGATAGGACACCTGGTCTAACGTCAGAATTATTATTGTCAAATATAAAACGAACGGATTTTGAAATAATATATAAAAAAATGACAAGTTATGAGGATCAATCCTATAATATTATTTATTTCTATAAAGATTTTTTACCAAGAAAAATTCCATTTATAGCTGACCAAGAAATTAAGAATATTAGTTTAGAAATAGAAAAATCATTTAAATATAAACCGTCAGAATGCAAATTATATCTCGATGACAAACTGAGAGTACTAAAAGATTTAAAATTAATTCTTTCTAAAACTGAACTTATAAAAGGAGATTTAAAGGATGCTCTTTTGAAAGAAAATGACAAAATAATTGAATTTATATACGATCACAAAATATCGGATGTCATCAATAATAATTCTAATAAAATAAAATTAAAATTGTCTCGATCTGAAATTATTTGTCTGTTTTTTTTACTAAAACAAAGTGGTTTAACTGAAAGCAAATATGATAGTGAATTAGGAAAACTAATCGAAAATTCATTTGAATATTACAGTGAAGCTGATGATTGTTACAAAGAAATCACATTAGCAAATAAATTATTAGCTAGTTTTAAAAATGGAGACAAATCAATAACTACAGCCGCTGAAAGTCTTAAAAAATTTTTATCTGATGAAGAATTTTACAAAATTAACGATTAACCATCTGATTTTCAGTTGGTACATGATAATTACCCCAATTTAAGCTATTTGATGATTTTACATTTGCCCTGTTGTTAGAGAGAATAAACTCAAAACAATTGTGGTAAATTCTTCTCCACTTTTTTAAGAAGAATAGTAAAAAAATTAAATAATGAATAAGAATGAAAACAAAAAGGAAATCTTTTGGACTGAAAATGGAGAACCAAAGATTAAGCATGTAGGGTTGCTGAAATTCCTAGAAGACATTGGATATGTTAAGGTCATAATAGGAGAAAATAATTATGTCTTCGCAAAGATGGTTAATAATAGATTAAGTCCAGCTAATGAAGGACAAATGGCGAATGATATTAAGGACTTCCTGATAGAAAATGATAAGCCAGAAGTGTTAGAGGTTTTTGTTAAGGGAGTGGGAAGTTATATCACAGCAAAAAAAATAGATATGCTTCCTGAATTTGAGAATATAAACGATCGTGACACTAGATTAATTTCTAAATTTTATTTTAAAAATTGTTTTTGCGAAATAAATACAGATGGAATATTCCAAAGCGACTATTCGATTCTTGAAAATCCCATATGGGAAAGTAGAATTATTAAAAAAACATTTAATTATCCTAAAGAAGGAGGTCAGTTTGAAAAATTTTGTAAAAACATAACTGGACAAAACAAGGAAAGGTTATTAGCTTTAAAAACCATACTAGGATACTTATTACATCGTAATAAAGAAGTAGGTGAACCCAAAGCAATTATCCTTTACGATGAAAAAATGGGACAAAATAATCAAGCTCATGGCGGAACGGGTAAAACACTTTTATCAATGGCGCTTGAGTACTGCAGGGAAGTGGAAATATTCGACGCAAAGGATATAAAAGATGGCAGTTGGTTTAAAAATCAAAGGATTAAATTAACTACTGATATCTTAGTATATGACGACTTGAAACGTCATTATAGTTTGGAAAATTTCTTCCCAATGATTACATCTGGAATTGAAGTGGAAAGAAAACGAGAAAAAGCTTTCAAAATTGATTTCAAAAATTCACCTAAAATATTGATTTCCTCAAATTATTATGTTTCAGGTCCCGGAGGCCCTTCTGATGAAAGGCGCAGACATGAATTTGAGATAGGTAACTATTACAATCAAAATTTCACACCTGAAATGGAATTTGGAAATCGATTTTTTAGCTCTCAATGGGATGATGATGAATGGGATAAATTTTATCTTTTTATGATGAGTTGCTGTCAGGCTTATCTTCAATATGGCTTATACAAGGTACCACACATTAACTTATCACAAAATAAGTTCTTAGATGGATTGAATGAACAGTTTATTGCTTATGCAGATGCTTATGTTCAAAATGATACTTCAATCAATAAGAGAGAATTTGAAAAGGATTTTAAATATCTCTATCCAGATATGAAAGAAACATCTCCACACCAAATGGCCAAATGGCTAAATATATATGCCAATAAAAAAGGTCTTGATTTTTCAACAAATTCTACAGGCGGGAAATATACTTTTATTTTATCCTCTAAAACAGCGCAAAATGAAATATAGTATCATCTACAAAGCCGAGAACAGCTTAACTGGAGAAGTTTATATCGGGGCGACAACCAAATCGTTGGAAGAACGTAAACAAGACCACCTCCAAAAATCCAATAAAAAAGTTGGCAGTTATTTTCAGGAAGCAATCGGGACTTATAGTCCCGATGTTTTCACTTGGAAACAAATAGATACGGCTTCAAATAATGATGAATTAGCATCAAAAGAAATACATTATATATCTGAATATGACACACTTAAAAATGGCTATAACTCTGATAAAGGAGGAGGGATTAAGAAAACCATCTATAAATACAATTTGGACGGCTCACTAAACGCAACTTTTGAAGATTTAACTTCTGCCTCGGAAACAATTGGTGTAAGAAAACAAGATGTTAGTAGAGCCTGTTGGAATGTAAATCATACTTTAGGAGGTTATTTTTGGAGTTACGACAAAATGGAAACATTCGTTCTTGAGAATGATAACAGAAGAAAAGAAGTAGTACAATCTTTTTTAGATGGTAATCTTGTAGCCAGATACATTTCCGTTGCAGAAGCATCAAGGAAAACAGGAGTTTCAAAAACCTGTATAGCTCGATGTTGTAGAGGTGAACGGGAACAATCAAGAGGATTTATTTGGAGATACAATTAGAAAATTAAACATAACTGATATAAAATCCATTTCCAAAGCACCAATTAAAAATAATTACAATTAACTTTTGAGTTGAAAAGCACCCAGCTCCTTTTATTAGGGGTTGGGTTTATTTATTATCTCCTCCATAAACCCATATTCATAAATATAAATAAGGATTACACATGGTTTACATAAAAAATCATAAATTATCTTTTTAGTTAAAATTTAATTGTTTTTAATCTTAATATACCATATATTTATCAAAAAAATACTACTTAAACATGAAGGTTTAATATTGTAAAATTTAAAAAATTACTCTTGGGAAAAGTATTTAAAATCTTATCAATAGACGGTGGTGGAATTAAAGGTTTATATTCATCCAAAATCCTTGAACATTTTGAAGAAGAATTTAATTGTAATATTTCAGAATACTTTGATATGATATGTGGAACTTCTACAGGGGGGATTTTAGCACTTGCCTTATCTTTAGATATTAATGCTTCAAAAATTAGTGATTTATATATTGAAAACGGACTCAAAATTTTTCCTAAGCAAAATAAATATTTGGCAATTGCAAAACAATTAGTTTTTAGAGGAAAATACTCCGATTCTAATTTAAGAAAAGTGCTAGAGGAAACATTTGAGAATAAACGGATCAGGGATAGTAATTGTCTTTTGTGTATACCAAGTTATTCAATGACCGATGCTAGACCATTTATTTTTAAATATGATCACAAAGAAGGTAATTTTAGTCGTGATAATAATGCCATGTATGTTGATATTGCCTTAGCAACTTCAGCTGCACCCACATACTTTCCAATGGCTGAAATTGAATATTATGATAACAAACAGTTTGTTGATGGTGGAATTTGGGCTAACAATCCAAGCCTAATTGGCTTTATAGAAGCTCTTACTTATTTTGTCGGAGAAGACAAAGAATTCGACGAAGTTAGAATATTATCCATCAGTAGTTTAACTAATACCTCTGGAAAAAACACAGGTATAAAAAGGTATAGATCATTTATACATTGGAGAAATGATTTGTTTGACTCTATGATGACGGGTCAAGCAAAATTCAACGAATATTTTATGTCCAAAATAGATGAAATAAACTCTATTCCTGTTAAACATATACGTGTTCCAAGTGAAGTATTATCTCCAGATCAACAAAGTATTGTTCAATTAGACAATGCTACCAAGGAAGCAATAAATTTGTTAAAAGGAAAAGGAAATGATATGGGGGTCATATGGAGAAAAAAAACAGAAATACAAGAATTTTTTAAAGTAAAAAAGGAATACAAAATTAAAAAATAGTAAACCATGGCAGATTTGAATGAAACGTTTTTAGAATTTAATGGAGTAATTGCGTTATCAGCTAAAAAGAAAAAAGAATTACGAAAATCGAGAAAAGCTGTACGAAAAGACATAAAAAAATATTTCAAGGAGAATAAGGATAAGCATATAGTAAAATTTAAAGGACAAGGATCATATGCTATGAATACAACAATTTTGCCTATAAGTGGTGAATACGATGTTGACGATGGCGTATACATTTTTGGCAAAGAAGAAGATCGCCCAACTACAGTCACGGCTCATAATTGGATTGTCAACGCAGTTAAGAATAGAACTGACCAAGATACCATTGATAAAAACACTTGTGTGCGAGTACAATATGCTGCTCAGTATCATATTGACTTGCCTATATATTATAAGACTACAGACAGTGATAATGAATATTTTTACGACAGTAATGATATACCTGAATTAGCCCATAAAAGTAAGGGCTGGATTGAAAGCGATCCATATGCCTTCAAACTTTGGTTTTTAGAAAAGGTAAATAATAATGATCAATTAAAAAGAATTGTAAGGTATTTAAAAGCTTGGACAGATTACAAATCAAACTTAAAACTTCCAAGTGGTTTGATTTTAACAATTCTTGTAGCAAATCATTATGTTGCAAATTCGAGAGATGACAAATCATTTTTAGAAACATTAGAAGCAATACAGAAACAAATCGACAACACGAGACATCCATTAGCAAGCTACGTGTGCAAAAGACCTACTGTAGATAATACTGAAAACCTATTAGATAAATATTCATCAGCTACAAGTAAAACAAATTTTCTGGATGCACTAGACAACCTTATCATTTCGGGTAAGCAAGCTATCGAGACAAAAAGTAAAAAAGATGCTTGCGCAAAATGGCAAAAGCATTTAGGAGACCGTTTCCCATGTTCAAGTATTATTGAAGATGATAAAGATTTAGCAAAAGCCTTTAGCATTCCAGATTCTATTGGAGAAAATAAGTCTGCTTAATGTTTGATTTTGATAATCTTTTTTCAGCATTAAGCAAACTTGAAACATGTAAAACCCTAGATAAAAAGGAAATCAAAGAGTTTGGGTATAAGTTTTCAAAAAATGCAAAGGTGTGGGAAGTTTCTACCGAAGTAACCTTTGAAAACAGGGCTTTAGAGGTGAGATTCTATCTGGATTTCCCTAGGGACTTCCCATATATTTTCCCAAAAATTTTTATCAACAGGGATGATTATAACCAAATAAAATATATTCCGCATATTAACGAAGAAATGGTTGTTTGTATCTTTGATGAAGGTCTAGGATTAAAGATACCAAAAAACAATCTATCGAGCTTTATAGCTTTTATGCTATCAAAGGCTAAAAGAATTATAACTACTTCAGAAGATAAAATTAATAACTTAATCGAATTCAAGAAAGAATTTAGAGCATATTGGGAGGAGAAATATTCATCATTTGACATTGTGTCGGCAAATGGATTACATTCTATTGGTCAATCTAATCCTCAAGAAATTAAAGCTGTTAGATTTACCAATTCAAATTTATCGGGATTTGAATATTATATTTATGATAATGACGATGATGTAAAAAAAATATCAGAATTTGCAAAAAAATACAACTCAGGGATTGCTAATGTTGGAGTTTTATTAATTGAAAATACTTTTGATTTACCTCCATTTGAAATTTCAATTTCTAAATCAATTGAAATTGTTAGATCTCAACCCAATCAATACGTGAAATTTAAAAAGTTATGTAATGAGTATGATTTCGCAAATATCTTGGTGATTTTCCACAACAATGCTAATGGTTTAAATGAATATTATGGATGGTCTTATAAGGAAACAAATATGCTCCCCCGTAAATTAAGTGGTGTAAGGAACTGTTCATCCAGATTAGAATATTTACAAAATCCCCTAGTCTCAAAAAAAAATGTTGCACGACTAAGCTTCCAAGATTTAAGTCATCAAAGATTACAGAAAAGAACTACGGGATATATAGAGCCACAGTTGTCAATAGCGGTAAGTGGATTAGGTAGTGTCGGATCTAACATAATTTTTTTCTTAAAGAACTTACCTATTAACACATTTCATTTAACTGATAATCAAAACCTATCAATTGAAAATATAAATAGACATTTACTTGGTTTTAAATTTTTAAATACAAGTAAAGTTAATGCTATTGAGCAATGGTTGAGGGATATCAATCCTTTATATAATGTTAAAACAAATCCTGACTCGATAGTTACAACAATCGACTCAAATCCAGATTTTATCAATAATCTAGATTTTCACATTGTTGCAATTGGATCAACAATGATTGAAGAATTTATTTTAAATAACGTCGATAATGGAAAATTATCAAAACCAACTATTATATTTTGGGTTGAACCATATTTAGCGAGTGGGCAAATGATTTTTGTAATGCCTGATGACATTTCTAAAGCCTTAAAACTAATTTCTGATCCACATTACATATATGCAGTTTTGGAAAATTCTGATTCTCAAAAAGACAAGACATATATTGTTGAGGGTAGTTGTCAAACAGGATTTTTCCCCTATTCATCAGCATACATGTTACAGTTCCTTTCTTCTATTTTTCCTCACCTAAAAAGGCATTTAATCGAAAACGATAAATGTTCTTCCGTATATTCATGGATTGGGGATAAAGAACTATTAAAAAGTAAAGAATTATCACTCACTTCTTTTGCTGAAGGCATTAATTCATTCACCTTATTAAAAAATACTCTATGATAGCCATCGACCTTAATCCTGTTATGCTTCGAATATCAAAGAAACTAATCTCTGATATGGCTGTATACATACAAAATGATAATAAAAAACCTGAATCAGGTGGAATTTTAGTTGGGTATTTTCAAGAAAATAATAGTTATGTAATTACTGATGTTACATTTCCCGGAGATGGTGATAGGCAAAGTAGATTTGGTTTTGTACGTTCTAAAAAAAAAGCCCAAAAAGCATTAAACCAGTTCTTTGAAAAGAGTAATGGTAAAAAAATTTATTTAGGAGAATGGCATACTCATCCTGAAGATATACCAACTCCTTCAAATACAGATATATCATCCATAAAGAATCGTATTCAAAATGATCAAATAAATGCTGAAACAATTTTTATGGTTATATTTGGAAGAAAAAGCCTTTATATATCTTCAGTAGTAAAAAAAGGAATTCTTATGGAAAGAAAAATTCCTTATTATGAAATTAAAAGCAACACAGATAAAACTTTTTTCACTTTATGAATTTTAAATATTATAGAACCGACCGCTTAATTATTTTTATCCTAGTCCTCTCCGTTGTATATAATTATGTATCGGGATTTTTAGAAGATTTCATTAAGGAATACTCATTTTTTCAACAGATCTACTCATATATTGGAATGTTTTCTACTGTAACTCTAATTATGACAACTATAATTTTTATTGATAAATCAGGGTGGAGGTATCTATTTTTTAAATGGTTAATTGATATCCCAAATCTTAATGGGCGCTATAATGGCAAACTTATATCTAGTTATCAAAGTTCTCCCGGTGTGTTCGTAAATAAATTGTTCGTGATGGAAATAAAACAAACAGCGTCGCAATTACATATTTTCAGTTATTTTGGAGATATTAATAATAATTCTTCTACTTCATCTTCAGTAAGTGTATCAGAACAAATAACTTCTGAAGCTAACAATAATTCAACTAATATTTTTTATATATTTTCTAATGAAACATCACCTCTCTTAAATTTAAATAACCATGCTGGGACTGCCAAGTTAAAATACTTTAAAGATATTAAAAAACTTGAAGGTGAGTACTATAACCAAAGAGGTAATACAGGAAAAATTGAAGTAATTTTTGAGCAGAAAAAATTATTAGGAAGATTAAACAGATGAAAAAATGATACTAGAAAAACTTATCAAATTATTACAAAGCATTGACAATCAAAAAAATAACAAATTTGAAGGTATTGGCTTAATTGTCTATTCTTCGATTGAGAATTTACCAATTACTCCTATAAATAAAACTACTAGTTCACTAAGATTACCAAAAGAAAACCTCAAGGATATTCTTAACATTCTTTTAGATATATCAACTAATGATAGTGATTTTCATGATGGTTTTCATTTAATTTCTAAGGAATTTAAGCTTACTCACCTTAGCCAATATTTCTCAACACCAATTATAGAAAATTTAAATATTCAAAATCAATATGGAAGTAGATATAGAACGGCATTATATGGTTCATTTCTTCCTAATGTTTTATACACTGCTGTTTTGAGTAAAAATTACGGCCCCTTTATATTCAAACGAGGAGAAATCATTGAAATAAAATCTTGAAAAATATATGAAGTATCTACCTCTTTGCAATATTTTTCACAGCTATAGAAATTTCTTTTCAAGATACCTAACAAATCACTACTACAAATTTTAATAAGAGTAAATTAATACAAAACAACATTAAAAGGCATACAATTCGGATACCCAAAAAACAACAGCATACCTAACTTTTTGAAAAACAGCCTTGTAATGCAACTGGTTCGAGCCCAGGTGGGACCACGTTTAAAATCAAGCCTTTACAGAAATGTATAGGCTTTTTTTATCCATTCAAACGTTAAATTTGTTACCAATCTTGATAACTTATTTTTAATGAATAAAAAAATAATAGTAAGTTTGCATACTTTTGCCACAAGAAACATAAGTTTTAAGCCTACCAATGCTTGTTTCTTTATTTTAAATAATGTCTTACACCCCCAATGAAGCATGAAACTTTTAACTAAAAAAATTTTTTTAACAATATCCATTATGCTTACTAGCATAACTTTATTCGCCCAAGGAGGCCCTCAACAACCAGGAAATGATCCTCCTCCAACTGGACCTATAGATGACAACATAATATTATTAGTAATCACAGGCACATTATTTGGCCTATACACCATATACAAACAAAAACAAAACAAAAAAAGACCTGCTTAAGGTCTTTTTTTGTTTTATAAAACTTCTTTATATCATCTACTGCCATACAACCTGGTAACATACTTCCCTATTACATCAAATTCCAAATTTACTTTTGTCCCGACAACAAACGAATTAAAATTGGTGTGTTCGTAAGTATAAGGTATAATAGCCACGCTAAAATTATTTACTCCTGAATCCACGACAGTCAGACTCACTCCATTTACTGTAATCGAACCCTTTTCAATTGTAATATTTTGCATTGCAGGATCATATTCAAACGTATAGAACCAACTTCCGTTAGTCTCCTTTACAGAAACACATATTCCTGTTTGATCGACATGCCCCTGTACAATATGCCCATCCAATCGGTCTCCAAGTTTCATAGCCCTTTCCAAATTTACGCTATCACCAACGTTCCAATTTGAAATATTAGTCTTTTTAATTGTTTCACCAATAGCAGTAACAGTATAACGATGCCCCTCTATAGCTACAACCGTTAAGCATATTCCATTATGAGCAACACTTTGGTCAATTTTTAATTCTTCTGCCATTGCAGACTCGATCGTGATATGAATATTATCTTGTTCTTTCTTAACCTCTTGAACAATCCCAAGTGTTTCAATAATCCCTGTAAACATTTCTTATTTTATTTTACTAAATTTGCACTTCAAAATTAGCAATAAATAACCAGTGCCCATTATGAAAAAAGCAGAAAATATAATCGTAGGAATTTCAATAGGAGATTTAAACGGTATTGGAAGCGAAGTTGTCCTTAAAACATTCGAAGACTCTCGAATGCTTGAACTATGTACCCCGGTTATTTTTGCCAATGTTAAAATACTTTCGTTCATCCGAAAAAGCTTTGATTCGTCAGTTGCCTTACACGGTATAGACAAGTTGGATCAAATTGTCATTGGCAAAGTCAATGTTTTAAATCTTTGGAGAGAAGGAATCGATCTTAACTTTGGAACAAACGACGAAAAAGTGGGCGAATATGCTATAAAATCATTCGTTGCTGCCACCAAAGCACTAAAAGAAGGCGACATAGACGTTCTGGTAACTGCTCCCATAAACAAATACAATATCCAATCAGAATCTTTTAAATTCCCCGGACATACTGATTACCTAAACCAAGAATTAGAAGGTGACGCCTTAATGTTAATGGTACAAGACAACTTAAGAGTCGGATTATTAACTGATCACATCCCTATTAACGAAGTAGCTTCAAATTTGACTGAAGATTTGATTTTCAAAAAAATAGAAACTATCAATCAAACTTTGATACAGGATTTTAGCATCAACAAACCTAAAATTGCAGTTTTGGGACTTAATCCTCACTGTGGAGACGGAGGTGTAATAGGGACAGAAGATGACAAAGTACTGAAACCAGCCTTGAAAAAATTATTCGACAAAGGAACTTTAGTCTTTGGCCCATTTCCTGCAGACGGTTTCTTCGGAAGCAATCAGTACGAAAAATATGATGCTATTATTGCAACCTATCACGACCAAGGTTTAATTCCTTTCAAAACATTATCTTTTGGAAACGGTGTAAACTATACTGCCGGACTCAATAAAATAAGAACTTCTCCAGATCATGGAACAGCATATGATATTGCAGGAAAAAACAAAGCCGATTTTAACTCCTTCAAAGAAGCTGTTTACCTCGCTATTGATGTTTATAATTCGAGAAATCAGTACGCTGAAATCAGTCAAAAGCCTTTAAAACCTAAAGAAAAACAGTTATAAACAAAAAAAGGTGAATAACATTATTGGAATTATAATTATTTTATATCTTTGCACTCCCGAAGTTTAGGGCAAATTGTTGTGAAATGAGCAAGTCAAAAGAATATATAATTCCTTTCGTAGGATTAAAGCTAGGGAAACACAAATTTGAATATCAAATAGATAATGCGTTCTTTGAAATCTTTGATTACAATGAATTTCAAAATTCAGACATCAGAGTAAATGTAGTTTTTGACAAAAAAAGCAACCTATTTGAGATTGATTTCAAACATAAAGGAACTGTGAATGTTCCTTGTGACCTTACAGGCGAAGATTTTGATTTACCTATAAAAGGCAAATTAAAACTAATTGTTCGGTTTGGAGACACGTTCAACAATGACAATGAAGAATTGCTGATATTGCCTCATGGTGAATTCGAAATAGACATCGCTCAATATATATATGAGATGATTGTACTTTCGATACCACAAAGAAGAGTTCATCCAGGAGTAAAAGATGGAAGTTTAAAAACCGAAGCTCTGACAAAACTGAAAGAATTAGCAATTGAAGAAAAAAAGAAAGAAGAAAAAGAAGAGAATACAGACCCGCGTTGGGACAAATTAAAGGATCTATTAACGGATAAATAATATAGTAAAATGGCACATCCAAAGAGAAAAACCTCTAAAACTAGAAGAGACAAAAGAAGAACACATTACAAAGCTACTGTAGCTCAAATCGCTACATGTCCTATTACTGGAGAGGCACATTTATACCACAGAGCTTACTGGCATGAAGGTAAAATGTACTACAGAGGACAAGTTGTTATCGATAAATCTGAAGTAGCTCTTGCTTAATACATTTTTGGAGACAATACTGGAACTCTCACTTCGTGAGAGTTTTTTTTGTTGTTTATAATTTACCGCAAATAAGAAACCTTAAAATTATTAGTTTGGTTTTTTTTTGTAAATTTAAAGCCTTTTAAAAATTTTGCAAATGGCAACATTTGACAATAAATAATCGCATATAATGAGTACAATTACAGCCGCAATTACCGCAGTCGGTGGTTATGTTCCTGATTATGTTCTTTCAAACAAAGAACTGGAAACGATGGTCGAAACGAATGACGAATGGATAACCACACGCACCGGAATTAAAGAGAGAAGAATACTAAAGGACGCTGATAAAGGAACTTCTTTTCTTGCTATAAAAGCTGCCGAAGATTTAATAGCAAAAGCAAACATTGACCCTCTTGAAATAGATTTAATTTTAATGGCAACTGCAACCCCAGATATGCCGGTTGCTGCAACAGGTGTTTATGTAGCAACTGCAATTGGAGCCACAAACGCATTCGCTTACGACTTACAAGCCGCTTGTTCAAGCTTCCTTTATGGAATGTCTACTGCTGCTGCTTATGTACAATCTGGACGATACAAAAAAGTACTCTTAATTGGTGCCGATAAAATGTCTTCCATTGTGGATTATACAGACAGAGCTACTTGTATCATTTTTGGTGATGGTGCAGGAGCTGTATTATTTGAGCCAAATTACGAAGGTTTTGGTTTACAGGATGAATATTTAAGAAGCGATGGTATTGGACGCGATTTTCTTAAAATACCAGCCGGAGGATCTTTAATTCCTGCTTCTGAAGATACTGTAAAAAACAGACAACACAATATAATGCAAGACGGTAAAACTGTTTTCAAATATGCAGTTACCAATATGGCTGACGCAAGTGAATTGATTTTGAAAAAAAATAATTTGACTAATGAAGACGTAAATTGGCTGGTGTCCCATCAGGCAAACAAACGTATCATTGATGCGACTGCTCACAGAATGAATCTGGAAGATTCCAAAGTATTGATGAATATTGAAAAATACGGAAATACCACATCAGCAACATTACCTTTAGTACTTTACGATTTTGAACACCTTTTCAAAAAAGGGGATACTATTATTTTTGCTGCCTTTGGTGGCGGTTTCACTTGGGGATCGATTTACTTAACTTGGGCCTACGACAAAAAATAAATAAACTAAAAAGAAATAATTATGGATTTAAAAGAAATTCAAAATCTAATCAAATTTGTTGCAAATTCAGGTGTTGCTGAAGTAAAATTAGAAATGGATGATGTTAAAATCACCATCAGAACTACTTTAGAAGGAAACGTTACCGAAGCAACTTATGTACAACAACTACCTGTACAAAACGCTCTACCTCAAGCTGTCGTTCCTCAACAAATTGCTCCAGTCGCAGCCGCTCCAGCAGAAACTCCAGCTGCCGAAAACGCAAATTACATCACAATTAAATCACCAATGATTGGTACTTTCTACAGAAAACCTGCTCCAGACAAACCAATGTTTGTAGAAGTTGGTAAAGCTATTGGAAAAGGAGATGTTCTTTGTGTTATTGAAGCAATGAAATTATTCAATGAAATTGAATCTGAAATATCTGGTAAAATTGTAAAAATATTGGTAGATGATATGTCTCCGGTAGAATTTGACCAACCTTTATTCTTAGTAGATCCATCATAATTTTAGATTTTAGATTGCAGATTTTAGATTGCAGATTTGATTTTAAATCAAACTAAAAAACTAATTATCTAATTATCAAAATTGCCTAATTATCTAATTGAAAAAAAATGTTTAAAAAAATACTAATAGCAAATAGAGGAGAAATTGCACTTCGCGTTATCCGAACGTGTAGAGAAATGGGAATCAAAACTGTTGCCGTTTACTCTACTGCAGATGCTGAAAGTCTGCACGTGAAATTTGCAGACGAAGCTGTTTGTATCGGACCAGCACCAAGTAACTTATCTTATTTAAAGATGTCCAATATTATTGCTGCTGCCGAAATTACAAACGCAGACGCAATTCACCCTGGTTACGGATTCCTTTCTGAAAATGCAAAATTTTCTAAAATTTGCCAGGAACACAACATAAAATTCATCGGTGCGTCACCAGAAATGATTGACAGAATGGGTGATAAAGCATCCGCAAAAGCCACGATGATTGAAGCAGGTGTTCCTTGTGTACCAGGTTCTGAAGGAATTTTGGATTCTTACGAAGACGCTAAAGAAACTGCAGCAAAAATAGGATACCCTGTAATGATGAAAGCTACTGCCGGTGGTGGTGGAAAAGGGATGAGAGCTATCTGGAAAGAAGAAGATCTTTTGAAAGCTTGGGAAAGTGCCCGTCAAGAAGCTGCTGCGGCTTTCGGTAACGACGGAATGTACATGGAAAAATTAATCGAAGAGCCACGCCACATCGAAATTCAAGTTGTTGGTGATGCTTACGGTAAAGCATGTCACCTTTCTGAAAGAGACTGTTCTGTTCAACGTCGTCACCAAAAATTGACCGAAGAAACACCTTCTCCATTCATGACCGACGAATTACGCGCAAAAATGGGTGAAGCAGCTGTAAAAGCAGCCGAATATATTAAATACGAAGGTGCCGGAACTGTAGAATTTTTAGTGGACAAACACAGAAACTTCTACTTCATGGAAATGAATACTCGTATTCAAGTTGAGCACCCAATTACAGAACAAGTAGTTGATTACGACTTGATCCGTGAGCAAATCTTAGTTGCTGCCGGTGTGCCAATTTCAGGAAGAAACTACCTTCCTCAATTACACGCGATCGAGGTTCGTATCAATGCCGAAGATCCATATAACGACTTCAGACCATCTCCGGGAAAAATCACTACTTTGCATATGCCAGGTGGTCACGGAGTACGCCTTGACACACACGTGTACTCAGGCTATACGATTCCACCAAACTACGATTCGATGATTGCCAAATTGATTACTACAGCCCAAACTCGTGAAGAAGCTATCAGTAAAATGAGAAGAGCATTAGACGAATTCGTAATCGAAGGTATCAAAACAACAATTCCATTCCACAGACAATTGATGGATGACGCAAGATACATCGCAGGGGATTACACCACTGCCTTTATGGACGATTTCAAAATGAATGATCCAGAATAAATCAAAAAATTAAACCCATTCCAACCGAATGGGTTTTTTTGTCTCTATAAAAGTGTCTCTACATAAAAACAATCTATCTCTAAAACTATTTAGACGCGCCACTTCACTATCTAATTTCTATCTCACTACTAAACAAGAACTAGTTGTACAATAACCAGATCATTAAATTGAGATATATCAAAAAGGCCTTGCATAAAACCGCAAGGCCTTTTTTGTTGAAATCTAAATAAGTGTGTAAAATTTACCCACTAATTATTAAAAATTACACACTTCAATAGAGCTCACAAATTTCACAAAATTCACAACTATTTAAAAACCAAATAATTACACATATTTCAAGCAAACTAAATAAGTTGGCATAATAATTTCATTAAGTAAAATATAAAATTTAAAAAATATTTATCATGAAAAAATTAATCGTATCAGCTGCATTCATTTTAGGGAGTTTCTCAACATTCGCACAACAATCAACTCCACCAAAAACAGAACAGACAACTCAAACTGTTCAAGAGACGTATACAGAAATTAAAGTTGAAGAAGTACCAGAAACAGTAAAAAAAGCATTAGTAAAAGCTTATCCAACCGCTGTACTTAACAAAGCTTATATTAATGAGAAAAAAGAATACAAACTAGAGATCACAGTTGGTGAAAAAGCAGGAGCGCTATATGCAGATGCAACTGGAAACTGGATAAAAAAATAATCATACAAAGCAAACTAGAGAATTAAATCATTAAAAAAAACTATTATTATGAAAAAATTAATCTTATCAGCAGCAATCATTTTGGGAAGTTTCACAACATTTGCACAAACTACAGCAGCAGCAAAATCATCGGTTTCAACACAAACAGTTGAAGAAAAATTTACAGAAATCAAATTGGAAGAGGTACCAAGTTCAGTGATATTAGCCTTAAAAACTGCTAAACCTGACGCGGTTATTGAAAAAGCATATATTAATGAAAAGAAAGAATTTAAACTAGATATAAAAGTAGGTGACCAGAAATCTACTGTTTACACAGATGCAGCTGGAAACTTGACAAAAAAATAAGTTGCAGAACTAAATATTTAGATTCAAGAGGAAAGAGATTCAATGAATCTCTTTTTTTTATAAGTTTATTATGAATATATAATTTTAATAACTTTACATTAGCAAATAAAGTTAAAACCTATGTCAAAGATTTTATTGATAGAAGACGATGTTTCCTTTTGTATGATGTTGGAAAATTTTCTCGAAAAAAAATCTTATACTGTAACAACTGCATTTACAGCAGAAGAAGCAAAAACTAAAATTAAAAGTCAAAACTTTGACCTTATTATTACAGATTTAAGACTTCCAAACTACGATGGAATTGAACTTATGTCTGAATTTAAAAAGGCATACCCAACAATTCCAGTTATCTTAATGACTGGTTATTCTGATGTTAATACTGCCGTAAAAGCTATAAAAAATGGTGCTGCCGATTATATTTCGAAACCATTTAATCCAGAAGAAGTTTTACTCGTTATTTCAAATTCATTGGAAATCACTGATACCAATTTAACTAATAAAACAATTTCAAATAACAAAACAAAAACGACAGATGAAGATGTTATTTTAGGAATTTCAGCAGCATCAAAAAAATTGGCAGAATACATTCAACTTGTAAGTCCAACTGACATGTCTGTTTTAATTATTGGTGAAAGCGGAACAGGAAAAGAGGTTATCGCAAAAAGTATTCATCAAAATAGCCCAAGAAAAAACAATAATTTCATAGCTGTTGATTGTGGAGCAATTCCGAAAGAATTAGCTGCCAGTGAGTTTTTTGGTCATTTAAAAGGTTCATTCACAGGAGCTATAAATGACAAAATTGGTTGTTTTGAGGCTGCCAATAAAGGGACTCTTTTTCTTGATGAAATAGGCAATCTTTCCTACGAAAACCAAATTCAACTCTTAAGAGCTTTACAGGAAAGAAAAATAAAACCTGTAGGAAGCAATAAAGAAATTAATGTTGATATCCGAATAATCACCGCAACGAATGAAGATTTAAGGGAAGCCGTAAAGAACGGAACCTTCCGTGAAGATTTATACCATCGAATCAATGAATTCTCGATTCAATCCCCTTCGCTGAATGAAAGGAATGAAGATTTAATGATTTTTGCAGATTTCTTTCTTGGCAAAGCAAATCAACAATTAAATAAAAACATCATAGGGTTTTCCCCAGAAGTGGTGACTGTTTTTGAAAATTACAGATGGCCTGGAAATTTAAGAGAACTTCAAAATATTATTAAGAGAGCCACTCTATTATCCCAAGGTGATTTTATCGAAAAAAATACACTCCCACATGAAATTTTTCAAATGGCAAACAAAATTATTAATGATTTTTCTTTGTTTGAAAATGAAAAAGAAGCCATTTTGAATGCTTTGGAACAAGCGAAAAACAACAAGTCAGAAACAGCAAAATTGCTTAAAATAAACAGAAAAACATTATATAACAAATTAAAACAGTACGATATAGATTAGTTTACTTCTTTTTCTAAAAGCAAAAAAAACGATACGATTTCTGTCCTCAAAATTTTGAATTTAACATCCATTTCCTCAAATGAAAGTTCTTTGAGTTCTAAATCACTTAAAATTTGAACAATTTCATGAGCTTTAATTTGGTTAAACATCGGCTTCATTCTATGGGCAGTCCCTTTTACTTTTAAAATATCTTTTTCTGAAATCCCTTCTTCTAATATTGCTAAGTTTTCTTTTGTAGATGTCATAAAAGTGTACAAAAGCTCTTTCAAAGCGCCTTCGTCAGTAGATAAGAATAATTTCAAAGTGGTTAACGAATATTTTTTTATTGAATCCTCTATTCCCTCAATTTCATGGGTTGTAGAAAAGTGTGATTGGTTATTATTCAAAATGGAATTTACAATTTCAAGCAATACTTTTGGAGAACACGGCTTTCGTATCACATCCGAAAATCCTGCTTTTATATAGATTTCCTTTTCCAGATCGGTTCTTCCAGTCATTGCTATAACTGGCTTTTCGTCAAAATTTATAGTAGTAGATTCCTTTACTTTTTTCAAAAATAGAAATCCGTCTATTTCTGGCATTTGAATATCGGTAATTATAAAATCAAACGGATTGCTTTCTAGTGCTTCAAGTGCACCCGAAGCATTGTTAAAGAACAAAACTTTAAAATTATTCTGCTGTAAAACTTCCGTCGTTAACTTCAACAAATTAATGTCATCATCAACAACAACTGCTGTTAACTTATTATCAGAATAACCTATTATGTTCGATTTTTGTGAAGAAGAATCAAACAACAATGGCAATTGAATTTCAAAAGCACTGCCTTTACCATAAACGCTCTTTAGGTTTAATTTCCCACCAAGAATTTCAATAATTTTTTTTGAAATAGTTAGCCCTAATCCGGTTCCTCCATATTTTTTTTCGATACTTTCATCCGCTTGAGTGAATTCTTCAAAAATCAATTGTTGTTTGTCTTCTTCTATTCCAATTCCGGAATCTTCGACTTTAATTGTAATAAAATGGTTTTCAATATCGGCTTTTACTTCAATCTTAATAAATCCTTCTGCAGTAAATTTAAAGGCATTACCAATTATATTAGTTACTATTTGCCTCAATCGGAATGGATCTCCTATAATTTTATTTTGGAAAATTTCCTCAATGTCAATAGAAAGATGGATCGTCTTTTGGTCATATATCGATTGGACACTTTTTGCAACTTCCTGAATAACGTCATACAACGAAAAAGGAAGCTTTTCGATTATTATTTTTCCCGCTTCAATTTGTGTAAAATCAAGTAAGTCCTGAATCAATTTTGTAATGTATTCTGAGGAACCTTTTATGTTATTGGCAAAATACAATTGCTTTTTTGTCAATTCAGAATTTCCTAAAAGCTCTGTATATCCTATAATTGTACTCAATGGTGTTTTTAAATCGTGACTGACTGTAGAGATAAGCTGTTCTCTGTTTCTGAGCAATTTTTTGGTTGTACTGTTAGCTTCTTCAAGTTGTTTTTTATAGGATTCCGTTTTGGAAAAATCATTTAGAATCAAAATTAAAAAAAACAAAGTTGAAAACAATCCGAGTACTGCCGCTATGGTAACGATTTGATTATTTTGTTTTAATGATTTTTCCTTTTCCTGATAGTTTCTTGTTGTATTTCTAATTATTTCGGTTTCGATAATACTCAAGACTTTTCTTAGTTGATCTGAAATTAGAAGTTCATTTTGAAGCAACTTATTTTCTTCCAAATTTAATGTGAATTTCTTCTTCAAAGTTGCATTTTTGACCTCATTCAACAAGGTTTTTGACACCATTATAATCGAATCCGATTCTTTTTTACTTAATGTATTCGTACTGTCATCTGGAATATTTTCGTTTAAATAAGCAACATATTTTTTAAGGACACTTTGCTGATAATTCCCCAATTTAGCTGGTTGTTTTATAAAATCTTCCAACTGAAGTTTTCTAAGCGATGATTCCATTTTTGTCAAATCATTAATGGCTTTTTTGAGAGCCGTTTCATCATTTGATTTATTTTTTATGCTTTTAAGATCCTTTATATTATTTGTTTTTTTAGATAACAAAAGCTTCACACTATCCAACAATGTAATTTGATACTGAGTTGTTACCAATAGTTTTAAAGAATCGATTTCTAGCTTTAAAGAATCCGTTTTGGAAATATAATTTTCAAAGTCCTTCTTTGAATCTGATTGAATGGTTATTCTAGCTAAACTTTCGGTTTTGTATATATTAGAAAGTAAATTACTAACTTTTAAAATCTTATTATTCTCTTTGGTAACTTTACTCTCTGTCTCAGAAAACCCTCTGTTTTCCGAATATAGAAACCAGCTTACACCTACAAAAAGTGCCGCCAAAACTAGATAACTGATAAATATCTTTATAGGGATATAGCTTTTTTTACTGTTCATATTTCAAAGATAAGAATTACAAAAATGAATAAACTTAGAATCTTCAGCAGACTTAATTGAAAAACTTTACCTGAACTCAGATAGTTTTAAAAATAAAAACCTCACAATATTGTGAGGTTTTCTTTGTAATTAAAGCTTTAAATTTTATTAAGCCCACCCGTTGGGTGTAATTATTTGAAGTAAAATAAATGGATTAGACATTGGTCAAGATACTGAAATTCAGTATCTTGAAGTCGCTAAACAAACCAATATCCATGTCAAATATAGTAAAAAAATATTTT
>Ga0207975_100052_pt1 | contig 120053 bp, 111 predicted proteins | sample LakWasMe91_HOW11_2_FD_183913 | JGI IMG/M metagenome (GOLD analysis project Ga0207975, IMG submission 183913) | Freshwater sediment methanotrophic microbial communities from Lake Washington under simulated oxygen tension - Sediment Metagenome... | ecosystem: Environmental > Aquatic > Freshwater...
AATGAAGTAAAAAACCTGGTCAGGCTGGGCGGCAAGCTCATGGACAAGTCGAGCGACGAAGGCGACGAGTTGTACCACCGGCAAATGCTCATCATGCTCAGCCTTGCCGGGATCGCGATCGTGCTGGCAGGCGGGTTCGCCTACCAGGTGACGCGCAGTATCACCGTCCCCCTCACCGAAGCGGTCGGCATCGCCAAAAACGTTGCTGCCGGCGATTTGACGGGCAACATCGACATCCATTCGAGCGATGAAACCGGGCAATTGCTGCAGGCATTGAAGGATATGAACAGCAGCCTGGTCAGGATCGTTGGCGACGTGCGCGGCGGGACCGCGACGATCGCGACGGCCTCGTCCCAGATTGCCGCCGGCAACCTCGATCTGTCTTCGCGCACCGAACAACAAGCCAGTTCGCTGGAAGAAACGGCTTCTTCAATGGAAGAGCTGACCTCGACCGTCAAGCAAAACGCCGACAATGCACGCCAGGCCAATCAGTTGGCCCACAGCGCTTCGCAAGTGGCCGTCAAAGGCGGCAACGTGGTCGCGCAAGTGGTCGACACGATGGGCTCGATCAATACTTCATCGAAAAAAATTGTCGACATCATCGGCGTGATCGACGGCATCGCATTCCAGACCAACATCCTGGCCCTGAATGCAGCGGTCGAGGCCGCAAGGGCTGGCGAGCAGGGTCGCGGCTTTGCCGTGGTCGCTACTGAAGTGCGCAGCCTGGCGCAACGCAGCGCCGCGGCAGCCAAGGAAATCAAGACGCTGATCGGCGATTCGGTCGACAAGGTGGCGGCCGGCAGCGCGCTGGTCGACCAGGCCGGCGCGACCATGCAAGAGATTGTCGACAGTGTCAGGCGTGTGACCGACATCATGGACGAGATCGCCTCGGCCAGTCAGGAGCAGACCGCGGGGATCGAACAAATCAACCAGGCGATCTTGCAGATGGACCAGGTAACCCAGCAAAACGCCGCACTGGTGGAAGAAGCGGCTGCCGCGGCAGGATCGTTGCAGGACCAGGCAGGCAACCTGATGCAGGTGGTCAACGTGTTCAAGCTTGACCCGGCGCCGGCTGCGCGCCCTGGCAACCACCCGCCTGTGCCCGGGATTGCGCTCGCCAGGCCGCGCCTGTCGGCTAGCACGAGCGTTGCCGCGATGGAGGAGTGGGAGCCGATCTAGGGATCAGAACCCGAAGGCCGCCTTCATCAGGTGGAACACCCTGGTGTTTTCCATGGTGCCCTTGAACACGTGCGCACCGGCGCCCACGGCATACAGCTTGACGTCGCCGCCGCCGTGGGTCTCGCCCGACAGGCGCACCCCGGTCTCCTGGTGGTAGGTGTCGGCCTGCGCGAGCGCGCTGTCCACGTCGGCGCGCCGGGCCGGGCGATTCGGCCCGTTCCCGAACACCAGCGTGGTATAGGTCTTGCCGTCCGCATCCGTGGCCGGCTGGCCGTCGCTGTAGCTGCGCACGATGTCGAGCACCGGGTTGCCGCGCTTCGGATAACCGTTCATCGTCATCGTGTGATCATGGTCGGCGGTCACCACGATCAGGGTATGCTCCAGGTCAGGGTCGAGCGCACGCATCTTGTCGAGCGCCGTTAGCACCGCATCGTCGAAGGCGACCGTCTCGACCAACGCGTTCTTGGCATTCGAGTCATGCAGGGCATGGTCGATCTTGCCGCCTTCGACCATCAGGAAGAACCCGTTCGGGTTGGGCGCCAGCAGGTCGATCGACTTGGCCGTCATCTGCGCCAGGCTGGGCTGGGCCGCGCGCCGCGCGAGCTCGTAATCGAGGTGGCTGACGGCACTGTAAAGGCCGACCAGCTTCTTGCCCGCGGGAGCGGCCTGCATCTCGGCCCCGCTTGACGCCACCGTGTAGCCTTTGGCCGCGAACTCGGCCAGCATGTCGCGTCCGTCCAGCCGCCCTTTCGGATTGCGCTGCGCGTCGAACGGCGTAAACAAGTTGCGCCCTCCTCCCATCAGCACATCGACCCCGTCCCCGAGCGCCGCGTTATAGCCGGCGCCACCGGGCACGATCTGGGCCGCGATCGCATACGCCGTGTCGCGGTGGCAGGCGTGCGCGAAGGTCGACGCCGGCGTCGCATGCGTCATTTCCGTGGTGGTGATCGCGCCCACTGCCTTGCCGTGCGCCTTGGCCAGTTCCAGGATGGTCGGCAGCGCGCGCCCGTTGCCGGCCACGCAGCGGTCGATGCTGGCGTTGCCGTTCTGGTCCTTGGCCGGCGAGATCGCCTTCGCATCCTGCATCGAGATGACTTCGTTGTTGATCTTCATGCCGGTCATGTAGGCGCCCATGGACGGCGCGCTGTCGGTGGTCTGCGCGTCGTTCGAGTAGGTCTTGATGCGCGCCACGCGCTCCATTTTCTCAAAATTGAGCAGGCCAGCTTCGCCGTACTTGTAGATGCGGGCGGCGGTGATGGTGGTCGGGCCCATGCCGTCGCCGAGGAAGAAGATGATGTTCCTGGCTGGCGCCGCCTGGGCGAGCGCGCAGCAGGCCGCCAGCAGGAATGAAACGGGGATTCGTGTCATCGTCGATATTTCCATGAGTTGCGGGGGCGGCTTACCAGCCGGCCGCCGCCTTGATCAGCGCAAACACGCGTGTGTTGTCGATGGTGCCGCGAAAACGCTGGGCCCCGGCGCCGATCGCGCCCAGGTAGACGTCAGTGCCGCCGTGGGTTTCCTCGCCTTGGCGCATGCGGATCGTGGCCTCCTGGCGATAGTTTGCGGCGCCCGCGATCGCGTCGGTCAGCAGGGGCGCCGCCGCGCGGCTGCCCTGCACCCGGTGTTCGCCGGTGCCGAATCCGATGATGGTGAACGGGGCGCCGTCCTTGTCCAGGCGCGGCACGCCGGTGGTGACGTTGCGCACCAGTCCCAGCACGCCCGGCTCGCTCGCGGTGGTCTTGCCGGTGCGGCGCGCATAGCCGTTCAGCAGGAGCGTGTGGTCATGGTTGGCGGTCGCGACGATCAGCGTGTTCTTCAGGCCGGGATCGATGGTGCGCATCCGGGCGATTGCCGCTGCCAGCGCGTTGTCGAAGGCGAGCGTCTCTTCCAGCGCGCGCCTGGCGTTCGTCATGTGCAGTGCATGGTCGATCAGCGCTGCGTCGACCATCAGGAAAAATCCTTTCGGATGCTGCGACAGGATGTCGATCGCCTTGGTCGTCATTTCGGCCAGGCCTGGCTCGCGCTCCGGATCGCGCACCAGGTCGAAGCTCATGTCGGCGCGCGCGAACAGCCCGATCGCCGGCCGCGGCGAACCTGGGTCGAGCGCCTTCAATTGCGCGCTGTCGGCGACGCGCCGGTAGCCGCGTGCGGCCAGTTCGGCCAGCAGGTCGCGACCGTCGCTGCGCAGGCCGCCCTGCCCGGCGGGGACAAACGACTGCGTGCCGCCGCCGAAAATGACATCGAGCCCGTTCGCGCCGAGCGCGCCGTTATAGCCCGCGCCACCCGGCACCAGTGCGGCGGCGATGTCCGTTTCGAGGCCGCGGTGACACACGTGCGCATAGGTCGCGCCGGCAGTGGCGTCAGTGATGCGCGCCGTGCTGACGATGCCCACGCCCATGCCGGTCCGCTTTGCCAGCTCGGCCACGGTGACGGCCGCAGCGCCATTGCCGCAGCGGCTCGCCAGCGCGTTGCCGTTTGCGTCAGGCGCCGGGGCAATGGCCAGCGTCCCGGCGCTCATCGACAGCACGCCGGTGTTGGTTTTCACGCCGGTCATGTAGGCCGACATCGACGCTGCGCTGTCGGTTACCTGCGCGTCGTTCGCGAAGGTCTTGATGAAGGCCGATTCGGGCAGGGTGTCGAGCGTGAGTTCGCCGTCTTCGCCGACCGCGTAGATGCGCGTGGCGGTGAGGGTGTTGATGCCCATGCCGTCGCCGAGGAAAAAGATGATGTTCTTCGCTGCGGGGGTGGCGATGCGCGGCGCACCGGCGCATCCGGACAGGGCTGCCAGCACGATCGCAGCGGCCGCAAGGTTCAATCGCATGGGGGACTCGTCATCTGAAAAATGGAAGTTAGTTTATACGCAAGCGGCGAAACAGCGAAACCGGTTTCGCTCCTCCTCGCTTTAGAAGCCGGGCTGGAACTGCCACTTCTTCCACGCCGCCAGCACGGCATTCGGATACTGCGGCTTGCCCCTGCTGCCGTTGTAGCGCCCCAGCGCCAGGTACAGGTTGCCCGCCTCCATATCGAGGTACATGCGCAGGATCGCGCAGCCGTAGCGCAGGTTGGTCTGCATGTGAAACAACTTGCTGCGGTCGCTGTCGCCGATCACCTTGGCCCAGAACGGCATCACTTGCATGTAACCGCGCGCGCCCACCATCGAGACCGCGTATTTGCGGTAGGCCGATTCAACCTGGATCAGTCCCAGCACCAGCCCGGGATCGAGGCCGGCGCGGCTCGCTTCGTACCACGCCGCCTCCAGGAATTCGGTGCGCGACTGTACGTCCGGCAGCTTGCGCTTGAGACGCTCGGACATCTGCGCGAGCCATTGCTGGTAGCGCTGGCGCGCCGCTTCGTCGCGGAAAACCGGGCGTGGCGGACGCGCATCCTTGATCGCATTCGACAGCGCCAGCCGCACCGAGTCGGCCAGCGCTTCCTCTTTCTGGTTGCCGGCGCTGACCGGGAGGCAGGCCAGTCCGAGCGCGAGCGCCATGAGCGCGCGCGCGATCCGGGCTTGGGCACCGCCCAGCATGAGGTCGGGCCGCTTCACTGGCTCAATTTGCCCTTGATGAAGCCGACCATGTCGCTCAGCGGCACCGCGGTCGCCTCAACATCGCGCCGGCCCTGGTACTCGAGATTGCCTTCCTTAAGACCGCGCTCGCCGACCACCACGCGGTGCGGAACGCCGATCAGTTCCCAGTCGGCGAACATGGCGCCCGGACGCAGGCCGCGATCGTCGAGGATCACGTCCACGCCTGCCGCCTGCAGGGCCGCATACAGCTTGTCGGTTTCTTGCTTGACCATCTCGCTGCGATCGTACCCCATCGGGCACAGGACCAGCTCGAACGGCGCGATCGCGGCCGGCCAGATGATGCCCTTGTCGTCGTAGTTCTGCTCGATGGCCGCGCCCAGGATGCGGGTCACGCCGATGCCGTAGCAGCCCATCTGAAGTGGGGCCGGCTTGCCGTTCTCGTCGAGGAAGGTGGCCTTCATGCTCTCCGAGTAGGAGGTGCCGAGCTGGAACACGTGGCCCACCTCGATGCCGCGCTCGATCGCCAGCACGCCCTTGCCGTCCGGCGAAGCGTCGCCTTCGACCACGTTGCGCAGGTCGGCCACCAGCGGTTCGGGCAGGTCGCGGCCCCAGTTCGCGCCGGTGTAGTGGAAGTCCTGCTCGTTGGCGCCGCACACGAAGTCGGCCATGTTGGCCACGGTACGGTCGGCAACCACGGTTACTTTCTGGAGCGTGCCGATCGGGCCGAGGTAGCCGGGAACGGTCCCGTAGCATTCGGCGATCTCGGCTTCGGTGGCGAAACGGTGGGTCGCAAGGCCGGGCACTTTCATGACCTTGACTTCATTGAGCTCATGGTCGCCGCGCAGCAGCAGCAGCCAGTTTTCCTTGACCTGCCTGCCGTCGACTTCCTTCTCGACCGTCAGGGCAAGGCTCTTGACGGTGCGCGACAGGTCCAGTTTGAGCAGTTCGGCCACCTGCTCGCACTTGGTGGTGCCGGGGGTCGAGGTCTTGATCAGCGCTTCGGTGGCGGCAGCGCGCGCGCTCGCCAGCGGCATCGCCTCGGCCGCTTCGATGTTGGCCGCGTAGTCCGAGGTGGGGCAATACACGAGCGCGTCCTCGCCGGTGCTGGCGATCACGTGGAACTCGTGCGAGCCGGTGCCGCCGATGGCGCCGTTGTCGGCCGCCACGGCCCGGAAACGCAGTCCGAAGCGGGTGAAAATGGCGCCGTAGGCGTCGAACATGACCTGGTAAGAGGCCTGCATGCCGGCCAGGTCGCGGTCGAACGAATAGGCGTCTTTCATGGTGAATTCGCGCCCGCGCATCAGGCCGAAGCGCGGACGGCGCTCGTCGCGGAACTTGGTCTGGATATGATAGAAGTTCAGCGGCAACTGGCGGTACGACTTGATTTCGGTGCGCACCACGTCGGTGATGACTTCTTCGGAGGTCGGCTGGATCGCGTATTCGCGCCCGTGGCGGTCTTTCACGCGCATCAGTTCGGGTCCCATCTTGTCCCAGCGGCCGGTTTCCTGCCACAATTCGGCCGGTTGCACCAGCGGCATCAGCAGTTCGATGCCGCCGGCCTTGTTCATTTCTTCGCGGATGATGGCTTCGACCTTGCGGATCACGCGCAGGCCGGTCGGCATGTAGGTATAGATGCCCGAACCGAGGCGTTTGATCATCCCGGCGCGCATCATCAGCTGGTGGCTGACGATTTCCGCGTCGGATGGCGCTTCTTTAAGAGTGGAAATAAAAAATCGGGAGGCACGCATATCGGTGAATTCTTTTTAAAAAGAGAGGGTTATAATCAACCTAATTTTAAAGGATTAGCCGGCTGATGCGTCCAATCTTTATGCAAATGGGTCCGTTTCATGTGGTTCCTGCCGTTTTCGCCTGTCGAAAACCTGGTTGGGGCGGGGCATGTCCCGCGGATTTGTGGGTAAAAATGTAAGAAGGCGCACTGCGGCAGAAAGTTTTGAGGTGCACTATGCTCGATCGTGAAGGGTTCAGGCCCAACGTCGGCATCATCCTGCTCAACGCTCATAACGAGGTTTGGTGGGGCAAGCGGGTGCGCGAGCACTCATGGCAATTCCCGCAAGGGGGTATCAAATACGGAGAAACGCCGGAACAGGCGATGTATCGCGAGCTTGAAGAGGAAATCGGGCTGCGCCAGGAGCATGTGAAAATTGTCGGGCGCACCCGCGACTGGCTGCGCTACGAGGTGCCGGACCATTTTATCAAGCGCGAGATTCGCGGGCATTATCGCGGGCAGAAGCAGATCTGGTTCCTGCTGCGCATGGTCGCGCGCGACAATGACGTCAACTTGCGCCTGACCGACCATCCTGAATTCGACGCCTGGCGCTGGCATGAGTACTGGGTTCCGCTCGATGTCGTCATCGAGTTCAAGCGCGAGGTGTACCAGCGCGCGCTGCAGGAGCTGTCGCGCTTCCTGTCCTGGCCTGCCCATGGCGGCCACACCCAGGAGCGGCGCCAGAGCGCGCGCCACCTGCGCCAGCCGCATCCGCCGCGCGCCGGGGCGCCCGAGCCTGTCGCTGTCGAGGAGCAACTCATCGTTGTCAGCCAGACGCAGCTGATCCTGGTTCCCGAGAAGGAATAAGGCCATCGGGCCGCCCCATGGCGGGCGGCGCCCTTCTGCGCCGGCTGGCCCGGCGCGGTACAATGACGGCCCTGTTACCGCCCTGACGCACCCATGTTCACTCCCTCATCCGACGATGTGCGCCGCTTTTTCTGCGCAGCCTACCGCAAGCAGCAAGCCGGTGAGATCCTCACGCCAATGGACGCGATTGCCACCGACTGGATCGCCGAACATCCGGAATACGCCGGCGTGCTGGGCGACGTCGAGGCGGCGCTTGAGCGCGACTATAGTATCGAAGGCGGGCAGAGCAACCCTTTCCTGCACCTGTCGATGCACCTCTCGATCGCCGAGCAGGTCTCGATCGACCAGCCGGCCGGCATCCGCGCCGCCTGCAACGCCCTCGCCGAACGCCTGGGCTCGCTTCATGAGGCGCACCACCAAATCATGGAATGCTTGGGGGAAATGATCTGGAACTCGCAGCGGGCCGGCCTGCCGCCGGACGGCGCCGCCTACGTGGAGTGCGTGCGCAAGCGCTGAAGCGCCATTGCGCCGCATAAAAAAAATCCTTTCAGCCAACCCGGCAGGGCTGGTGTGAAAGGATTGTCTGCCGTCCGGGGACGGGCGAATCAGCGGTGGATGATCAACTCGGTCGGCAGGCTGTGCAGGTAGGCCGCCAGGTCGACGATATCCTTGTTCGAGAGCGGCTTGACCTGGCCACCCATGATCGGGTTGTTGCGCCCGTTCGGGCCGTCGCCGCGCTTGTAGGCGGTCAGCGCGTGCGCCAGGTAGTCGGCGTGCTGGCCGGCCAGCTTCGGATAGCTCGGGTCGACCGGCTTGTTGAAATCGGCGCCGTGGCAAGCCGCGCAGTTGTATTTCTTGGCCAGTGCTTCGCCGTTGGCGACGTTGCCGCCCGCGAAAGCGTTCAGGGAAACTACGCCGCAGAACAGGGCTATCATCAGTTTTTTCATGGATCTGTCCTTATTTCTGGGCGGTGCGGGTGGCTTGCTGCGAGTAGTAGGCTGCGACGTCGGCGATATCCTGGTCCGACAGGCTGGCCGCGATGCCGTGCATGCTAGGGTGCTTGCGCTCGCCCTTCTTGTACGCGTTCAGCGCATTTTCGATGTATTTGGCCGACTGGCCGCCGATCATCGGCACTTGATAGACTTCCGGGAAAGTCGCTTTGTAGCCTGGAATGCCGTGGCAGCCGATACACATTTCAACCTTGGCTGCGGCAGCCTTTGGGTTTCCGACGATGTCCGCCGCTGCGGCGGCATTGACAATGCCGGCGAGCACGAGAAGTGCGAAGATTTTTTTCATGGGTGGCAAGGTTCAAGTTGTAATCGGTTGCAGCACGTGCAAAAAATATATCATTTGCACCATCAACCTGCGATTTTAACCCAAGAAGAGTTCACAGTCCACTTTACAAATTTTTCTATTCGGACATCTCCCCTGCCGGACCGAGCGCGATTTGGCAATCTGGGTCATCTGCCCCGACGCGGGTTCTGCCTTATACTTCAATCAATTTCCTTTTTTATTGGCCATCGATCCGTATGCACGCACCACACCAGCAGGCTCACCGTTTCCAGGGTTCGGACAGCTATGTCGCCACCGCCGACCTCAAGCTGGCCGTCAACGCGGCCCTCACCTTGCAGCGCCCGCTGCTGATCAAGGGCGAGCCGGGCACCGGCAAGACCATGCTGGCCGAGGAAGTGGCGGCGGCGCTGAACATGCCGCTGATGCAGTGGCATATCAAGTCGACCACCAAGGCCCAGCAGGGCCTGTACGAATACGACGCGGTATCGCGCCTGCGCGACTCCCAGCTGGGCGACGAGCGCGTGCGCGACATCCACAACTACATCGTCAAGGGCGTGCTGTGGCAGGCCTTCACCGCGCCCGAGCCGGTGGTGCTCTTGATCGACGAAATCGACAAGGCCGACATCGAGTTCCCCAACGACCTGCTGCGCGAACTTGACCGGATGGAGTTCTACGTCTACGAGACGCGCGAAATGGTGGTCGCCAAACACCGGCCGCTGGTCATCATCACCTCCAACAACGAGAAGGAGCTGCCGGACGCCTTCCTGCGCCGCTGCTTCTTCCACTACATCAAATTCCCGGACAAGGACACGATGGAGCAGATCGTCAAGGTGCATTACCCGACCTTGAAGCAGGACCTGCTGGCCCAGGCGCTGCAAAGCTTCTACGAGGTGCGCGACGTGCCGGGCCTGAAAAAGAAGCCTTCCACCTCGGAGTTCCTCGACTGGCTCAAGCTGCTGCTGGCCGAGGACATCCCGGCCGCGGCCCTGCGCAGCGCCGACACCAAGACCATCGTGCCGCCGCTGCACGGCGCGCTGCTCAAGAACGAGCAGGACGTGCACCTGTTCGAGCGCCTGGTCCACATGTCCAGGACCAACCGCTGATGATCGAGGTCGCTCCCGTCACGCTCGAACTGAACGGGGTGCGCCTCGAGCCGCTCGCCGCCGCGCATGCCGACGGCCTGCGCGGCGCCGCGCGCGACGGCGAACTGTGGAAGCTGCGCATTACGTCGGTGCCCGAACCGGACCAGGTCGAGCGCTATATCGCGGCCGCCCTCGACATGCCGGGCCGCGTGGCGTTCGCGGTGATCGACATTGCCAGCGGCGCCGTGATGGGCACCACCAGTTACCACGACATCGTGCCGGCCATCGACCGCATCGAAATCGGCTGGACCTGGTACGCGAAAAGCCGTCAGCGCAGCCACGTCAACACCAGTTGCAAGCTGATGCTGCTGGCGCACGCCTTCGACACGCTCGGCTGCATGCTGGTCGGCCTGCGCACCGATAACTTCAACTTTGCCTCGCAGGCGGCGATCGAACGGCTTGGGGCCAAGCGCGACGGCGTGCTGCGTCACCACGCCCAGCGCCGCGACGGCACTGTGCGCGACACCGTCATGTACAGCATCGCGCACGGCGAATGGCCGGAGATCAAGGCGCAGCTGCACGACAAACTCAAACAGGACTGACGTGCTGATCGATTTCTTCTTCACCCTCAAGGACGCCAAGATCCCGGTCACGATCAAGGAGTTCCTGACCCTGCTCGAGGCGATGGCGAAAAACGTGACAGGGCCGTCGATGGACGACTTCTATTACCTGGCCCGCCTTACCCTGGTCAAGGACGAAGCGAACTTCGACAAGTTCGACCGCGCCTTCGCGCAGTACTTCAAGGGCATCAGCGCCGCGTTCGAGAACAACCACGCGATCCCGCTCGACTGGCTGGTCCAGCGCATGCAGCGCGAGCTGTCGGCCGAACAGAAGGCGCAGCTCGAAAAATTCGGCTACGACAAGCTTATGGAGCGCCTGAACGAACTGCTCAAGGAGCAGAAAGAGCGCCACGAAGGCGGCAAGAAATGGATCGGGACCGGCGGCACTTCGCCGTTCGGCCATGGCGGCACCAACCCGGAAGGCATCCGCATCGGCGGCGCCGGCGGCCAGCGCAGCGCGGTCAAGGTGTGGGAGCAGCGCGCCTACCGCGATTACGACGCCGAACGCGAGCTCGGCACGCGCAACATCAAGGTCGCCCTGCGGCGCCTGCGCAAGTTCGCGCGCGAAGGCGCCGACGAGGAACTGGCGCTCGACGCGACCATCCACGCCACCGCCAGCAACGCCGGCTACCTCGACATCAAGATGCAGCCCGAGCGCAAGAACAAGATCAAGGTGCTGATGCTGCTCGACGTGGGCGGCAGCATGGACGACCATATCGCGCGCACCGAGGAACTGTTCTCGGCCGCCCGCACCGAATTCAAGAACATGGAGTTCTTCTACTTCCACAACTGCGTCTACGACTACCTGTGGAAGAACAACCGGCGCCGCCATGCGGAGCGCTTCCCGACCTGGGACATCCTGCGCAAGTACCCGCCCGACACCAAGCTCATTTTTGTCGGCGACGCGACCATGAGTCCCTACGAAGTGCTGCAGCCGGGCGGCTCGGTCGAGTACAATAACGAGGAAGCGGGCGCCGCATGGCTGGCGCGTTTTTGCCATGCCTTCCCGAAGTTCATCTGGCTCAATCCCGAGCCCGAAGGCGTATGGCAATACCGGCAGTCCATTGCGCTCATCAAGCAAATCGTTAATAATCGGATGTTCCCGCTCACAATTGACGGGCTCGAGCGCGCCATGCGCCTGCTCAGCAAATAAGGTTTTCGCGGCGCCGATTCACACGCATTGAAACGTGTGCAGGCTTGCGTCTTGTAGAATCTGCCCATCCATCGGCGCAACGCCAGCGCCCGTAACGCGGATAAGGCTTCGCTTATCCGCGCCGGTTCGCGCTGCGCGGCCATGCTCCCTGCAAGCGGGGCAGCCAACAATCAATCACAAGAAAGGACGCTCCATGCCAGATTTGCTGTCGATCCTGACTGGCCTTGCCTGGCCTTTCGCCATCGTCGTCGCATGGCTGGCCGGCGAGTTCGGCCAACGCTGGACCGGGCTGCCGCGCATCAGCTTCTATGGACTGGTCGGCTTCCTGCTGGCCAGCACCCAGGTCGGCGTACTGCCGCCGGTCAGCGCCGGTCCGGTGCTGGCACTGGCCGACGTGGCCTTCGGCTTGATCCTGTTCGAACTCGGATACCGCATCAACCTGCGCTGGCTGCGCACCAACCCGTGGCTGGGTGTGGCCGGGCTGGTCGAATCGGCGTCCACCTTCGCGGCCGTCTACTTCATCGCTGCTTGGTTCGGCACCTCGGTCATGAGCGCGCTCATGCTCGCCTCGCTGGCGATGTCGACCTCGCCGGCCACCGTGGTTCGCGTCATCAACGAGGTGCGCGGCTCGGGCCAGGTCACCGAGCGCGTGCTGCACCTGACCGCGCTCAACTGCGTGCTGTCCGTATTTACCTTCAACGTCATTGTCGGTTTCTGGATCTTCCACAGCTCCGACGACATCGGCGAGGCCACCCTCAACAGCCTGGTCGCGCTGCTCATGTCGGGTGCCGTTGGCGCATTGTTCGGGGTGGTGGTGCCAGGCCTGCTGCGCCAGCTCGGCAACCTGACGCAGGACGCCACGGTCGCCTTCGCGCTGGCAGTGATCCTGCTCGTGTCGATCACCTATACCACCCAGCTCTCGCCGGTGGTCGCCACGCTCGCCTTCGGACTTACCGCACGCCACCGGCGCGTTGCGTTCACCCAGGCGCAGCGCAATTTCGGCGCGCTCGGCGAGCTGCTGACCGTGCTGCTGTTCGTATTCGCCGCCTCCACCCTGGACTGGGAAGAGGTGCTGGCCGGCGGCGCGCTGGCGCTGGCGGTGGTGGGCGCGCGCCTGCTCACCAAGACGCTCGGCGTGACCATCTTCTCGCCCCTGTCGGGGCTGTCGTGGCGCAAGGGCGGCCTGACCGGGCTGGCGCTGGCGCCGGCCTCGGTGTTCGTCATCCTGCTGCTCGAACACGCGCGCCTGCGCGGCGTGAACGTGATCGAGGAATTGCGGGCCATGGCGGCCGTGACGATGCTGCTCGAAGTGATCGGTCCCATCATCATCCAGCGTGCCCTGATCTGGGCCAAGGAAGCGAGGTAGAAAGCCATGCCACTTGAACCGTTTGCCCAATCCAAGGCGCTCAGTTTCGGCGTCGAACTCGAACTGCAACTGGTCAGCCTGTCCGACTTCGACCTGACCGCGGCCAGCCCCGACCTGTTGCACCTGCTCGCGAAAAAACCGTTTCCCGGCAACGTGACGCCGGAAATCGCCGAGAGCATGATCGAGATTAACTCGAGCGTGCAGTCGAACTACGCTCCGCTGCTGGCCGAGCTGCAGGAGATCCGCGACATCCTGGTTGCGGCCGGCGACAAGCTCAATATCGGGCTGTGCGGCGGCGGAACCCACCCGTTCCAGCACTGGTCCGAGCAGAAGATCTTTCCCAAGCCGCGCTTCCAGGAACTGTCGTCGCTGTACGGCTACCTGGCCAAGCAGTTCACGGTGTTCGGGCAGCACGTGCACATCGGCTGCGCCAACGGCGACGACGCCATGTTCCTGCTGCACTCGCTGAACCGCTATATCCCCCACTTCATCGCCCTGTCGGCCTCCTCGCCCTTCGTGCAGGGGCACGACAGCCTGTTCGATTCGGCGCGCCTCAATTCGGTGTTCGCCTTCCCGATGAGCGGACGAGCCCCGTTCACGCTGTCCTGGGACAATTTCGCGAACGTCTATTTTGCCAAGATGGAGCGCACCGGCATCATCCGCAGCATGAAGGATTTTTACTGGGACGTGCGTCCCAAGCCGGAATACGGCACCATCGAACTACGCGTGTGCGATACGCCGCTGACGGTGGAACGGGCGGCCGCGCTGGCCGGCTACCTGCAGGCGCTGTGCAGCCACCTGCTGGAACGGCGCGAGGAAGCGCCGGTGGAAGACGACTACCTGGTCTACAACTACAACCGCTTCCAGGCCTGCCGGTTCGGGCTCGAAGGCCAGATCACGCACCCGAAAACGTACGAATCGATGTCGCTGCGCGAGGACATCATGGCGACGCTGCGCAAGATGGAGCCGCATGGCGAAGCGCTCGGCAGCGTGGACGCGCTGCGCCATCTGTCGGCCGCGGTGCAGGACGCCAGCGACGCGACCTACCTGCGGCGCCAGTACCTTGCGCACGGCAGCGCCGAAGGCATGGTGGATGCGGCGATCCAGCGCTTTCGCGGGCTGCCCTAGCGGTATCTGGCGCAGCGGCCTGCGGCTCAGAACCGCGTTTCGCGCGCGGCGCGCAGGAATTCGTCGAGAATCGGCGTGCACTCGAGCAGGTCCACCCCGCCGGCGCGGTGGAATTCGGGGTGCCACTGCAGCCCCATCACGAAGTCGGCGCGCTGGTAGCGGATCGCTTCGATGATGCCGTCCGCATCGGACACCGCCTCGATCGTGATGTCGCGCCCAAGGTCCTTTACCGCCTGGTGGTGGATCGAATTGACCAGCGCGCGCGGCTGCTTGGGGAACATGCGCGCCAGCATCGAGCCCTCGGGGAAGTGCACCACGTGGCGGTGCGCGTCGTAATCCTTGTGCACGTGCTCGATCGCGTCGGGCACATTGGTCGCCACGTCCTGGTACAGCGAACCGCCAAAGGCCACGTTGATGAGCTGGCAGCCGCGGCAAATACCGAGCACCGGCTTGCCGGCGTCGATAAATTCGTGCAGCAGTTCGAGCTCGTACAGGTCGCGCGCGCGGTCGCCGCTCCATTCGGGCCTGGTCGGCGCTTCCGAATAGGTTTGCGGCGAGACGTCGGCCCCGCCCTGCAGCACCAGCCCGTCGAGGTGGCGCGCGTAGTGGCGCAGCGTGATATTGCTGGGGTGGAGCAGGCCGTTGGTGTTTACCGTCGGGACCATGAACACCAGCACGTCGCGCGACATCACCCATTGGGCGATCGACTCTTCGAGGTATTGAAGGTTCTTGCTGCGCAGGCCGGTCGAACCGGGCTCGGGATGGAAAATGCGCGCCGACACGCCGATGCGCAGGGTGCGCCGCATGAAGTCGCGCCCGGCCTTGTCGCGCAGCGCACGCCAGCGCGAGGTGACCACGCGCCAGGCCAGCTTGAGCGGCGTGTCGTGCTCCTTCTGGTAGCGCGGCAGTTCGTCGTTGCCGCGTTCGGAGCTGGGCGGCGCATCGGAGCGGCCGGCGCTGCGGCGGTCGGGCACGCGCGCTACGGCAGGCCCGGCGCCGGCGGCGCGCCGCTCGGGCTCGTGGGTGGAGGCGGGACTGGCGCCCTGGGATGGTGCTTCGGGGGGTGTTGGATTTTCTGTATCAGGCATGGCTCAAATATTAGCTCCGGACGAGGCCGCGCACGATTCAATGTTGTAACAAAATCGGGAGAAACGCGGCCAACAGCTGCGGCGCCACCGCCTTACCTGGGCAAGGATAGCAGTTTCTTCAGGGTCGCGACCAGATGGCGGTCGGCCAGCGGCTTGTCGAGCAGGCCGCGCACGCCGGCCGCGTGCGCCCGCACCGGGTCGTACTGGAACACGGGACTGACCAGGAACACCACGGCGCTGCGCACCGCCCCGGGCTGGGCCTTGATCGAGGCGCACAGGGCGTAGGGGTCGATGCCCGGGGTCGAGGTATTGAGCAGCACCACCGAGACGGCGGTTTCGTCGCACAGGCGCACCGCGGCGGTGGCGCTGTCGGTCCACTCGACCGACAGCCGGTACTGGTCCATCAGTTTGGCGACGTGGTCGCGCAAGGCGCCGCCCTTGTCGATGATCAGGATCGCCCCGCCACATGGCCCGCGGCGCCGATTCAGGTACAGTGCGGGGTCGCTCAGGTCGACGTCGAGACGTTGCTGGCGGCGCCGCTCGGGAAGCTCGGGCAGGCCGCGCGCGGTGATCCGGGCCAGCGCGTCGGCGCGCTGCCCGACCAGTTGGGCCAGCAGCGCGAACAGGCGCGGCGGCTCGAGCGGGCGGGCCAGTTGTGGAAACGGGAAGCCGGCCCGTGGCTGGCCCACGATCAGGGCCGGGCGCACCTGACTGGCGCCCGAGAGCGCGGCCAGGGCCTTGAGGTCGTCGCCGTTGGCGATGACCAGGTCCGGCTCTTGCAAACTGTCGTCAAGCAGGCAAGAATATGCGGGACCTGCGGCCGGGGCGAGCGCCAGGGCCGCCGCGATGTGCGCGCCTTCGGCACCGCCGAAGCCGATCAGGCGGACCGCAAACGGATATTTTTTTGCATGCATTCTTACATCACGATCAAAATGATTGAAACAACCATGGTGCCGGTGGAGCGAATCTAACCAACTTCGCGCGGGCTGGCAAGCACATTCATTCTTTGCCGAAATCCCGTTATTTTCCTTCCGACAAGATAGAATGCGCAGGCATCCCGATAAACGAATTCGATCGACCAATCACAGCTTGACCACGTATGGCCACTAAAAAACCTGCATCCGACTACAGCGAATCATCCATCCGGGTCCTGAAGGGCCTGGAACCCGTCAAACAGCGCCCGGGCATGTACACCCGGACCGAAAACCCGCTGCACATCATCCAGGAAGTGATCGACAACGCCTCGGACGAGGCGCTCGGCGGCCACTGCAAGAACATCGGCGTGACCATCAACGCCGACGGCTCGATCACGGTCGAGGACGACGGGCGCGGGATTCCGGTTGGACTGCATCCGGAAGAAAACGTGCCGACCGTCGAAATCGTATTCACCCGGCTGCACGCAGGCGGCAAGTTCGACAAGGGCTCGGGCGGCGCCTACGCCTTCTCGGGCGGCCTGCACGGGGTCGGCGTTTCGGTCACCAATGCGCTCTCCTCGCGCCTTGAGATCACGGTGTGGCGGCGCGAGGAAAACGGCAACGGCGTGCACCAGATGGCGTTCGCCGACGGCGACGTAATCGAGCCGCTGGTGTCGCGCCCTGCCCCGCGCGACGGAAAGAAATCCGGCACGCGCGTGACGGCCTGGCCGAATCCCAAGTATTTCGACTCGCCGGCCATTGCCCAGCCCGAGCTGCAGCGCCTGCTGCGCTCGAAGGCGGTGCTGCTGCCCGGCGTGACGGTCACGCTCACCAACGCCAAGAGCGGCGAGGTGCAGACCTGGCAGTACAACGAAGGCCTGCGCGGCTACCTCAACGAGATGCTGGCGCAAACGAACGGCGAACCCCTGATCCCGCTGTTCGAAGGGGCGCAGTACGCCAACGGCGACGCGGACGGCTTTGCCGAGGGCGAAGGCGCGGCCTGGGTGGTGGCCTGGACCGAGGAAGGCGCCGTGGTGCGCGAATCCTACGTCAACCTGATCCCGACCTCGAACGGCGGCACCCACGAGGCCGGCCTGCGCGAGGGCCTGTTCGGCGCGGTGAAAAGCTTCGTCGAGATGCACTCGCTGCTGCCCAAGGGCGTCAAGCTGCTGCCGGAAGACGTGTTCCAGCGCACCTCCTTCGTGCTCTCGGCCAAGGTACTCGACCCGCAGTTCCAGGGCCAGATCAAGGAGCGCCTGAACTCGCGCGATGCGGTGCGGCTGGTGTCGACCATGACGCGCCCGCCGCTCGAGCTGTGGCTCAACCAGCACGTCGAATACGGCAAGAAGCTCGCCGAGCTGGTGATCAAGCAGGCCCAGTCGCGCCTGCGCTCGCTGCAAAAGGTCGAGAAGAAGAAGTCATCCGGGGTGGCCGTATTGCCGGGCAAGCTGACCGATTGCGAGTCGAGCGACATCACGCGCAACGAGATCTTCCTGGTCGAGGGCGACTCGGCGGGCGGCTCGGCCAAGATGGGCCGCGACAAGGAATTCCAGGCCATCCTGCCGTTGCGCGGCAAGGTGCTCAACTCATGGGAAACCGACCGCGACCGCCTGTTCGCCAACAACGAGATCCACGACATCGCAGTGGCGATCGGGGTCGACCCGCACAGCCACGGCGACAGCCCGGACCTGTCGGGCCTGCGCTACGGCAAAATCTGCATCCTGTCGGACGCCGACGTGGACGGCTCGCACATCCAGGTGCTGCTGCTCACGCTGTTCTTCAAGCACTTCCCGGCGCTGTTCGCGCACGGCCATATCTGCATCGCGCGCCCGCCGCTGTTCCGGGTCGACGCGCCGGCGCGCGGCAAGAAGCCGATCCAGAAGCTGTACGCGCTCGACGCGGGCGAGCTGATCGCGATCGAGGACAAGCTGCGCAAGGACGGCGTGAAAGACGGCGCCTGGGGCATCTCGCGCTTCAAGGGCCTGGGCGAGATGAATGCCGAGCAGCTGTGGGAAACGACCATGAACCCGGACACGCGCCGGCTGCTGCCGGTCAGCCTTGGCGACTTCGACCACGGCGACTCGTCGGCGCGCTTCAACATGCTGATGGGCAAGGGCGAAGCGGCCGCGCGGCGCGCCTGGATCGAAGAGCACGGCAACGAAACCGAAGCCGACATCTGATGCAAAAAATCGGGGTCTGTCCCCGATTTCCGCATGCGAAAACGCCGTTCCGATATAAGGAAATCGGGGTCAGACCCCGGTTTTTTTGGTGTTACCAATTGAATTGAACTGAACATGTCCAGCCAAGCTAACCTTTTTGAACAGCAATCCGAACCGGCAGATGTCGAGACCTTGACCCTGTCGACCTTCGCGGAACGCGCTTATCTCGATTACGCGGTGTCGGTCGTCAAGGGCCGCGCCTTGCCCGACGTGTGCGACGGCCAGAAGCCGGTGCAGCGCCGCATCCTGTATGCAATGAATGAACTGGGCCTGTCCTCCACCGCCAAGCCGCGCAAATCGGCTGCGGTGGTGGGCGACGTGCTCGGCAAGCTCCATCCGCACGGCGACCAGTCGGTGTACGACGCGCTGGTGCGCATGGCGCAGGATTTTTCTCTGCGCTATCCGCTCATCGATGGCCAGGGCAACTTCGGCTCGCGCGACGGCGACGGCGCGGCGGCCATGCGCTACACCGAGGCGCGCCTGACTCCGATCGCCAGGCTGCTGATGGACGAGATCGACCTGGGCACGGTCGACTTCCAGCCGAACTACGACGGCTCGACCGAGGAACCGAAGTCGCTGCCGGCGCGCCTGCCCGTGGTGCTGCTCAATGGCGCCTCGGGCATCGCGGTCGGGCTGGCCACCGAAATCCCGTCGCACAACCTGGGCGAGGTGGCGCTGGCCGCGGTGACCCTGATCCGCAACCCGAAGCTCACCCACGCCGAGCTGATGGCGATCATGCCGGGCCCGGACTTCCCCGGCGGCGGCCAGATCATCACCCCGGCGGCGCAGATCGCGGACATGTACGCAAGCGGACGCGGAAGCATGAAAGTGCGGGCGCGCTGGAAGATCGAGGAACTGGCGCGCGGCCAGTGGCAGGCGGTGGTCTCGGAACTGCCGCCCGGCACCTCGTCCCAGAAGGTGCTCGAGGAAATCGAGGAGCTGACCAACCCAAAGATCAAGCTGGGCAAGAAGGCGCTCTCGCCCGACCAGCTCGCGCTCAAGCAGCTGATCCTCGGTTCGCTCGACACCATCCGCGACGAATCGGGCCGCAATGCGCCGGTGCGCCTGGTGTTCGAGCCGAAGTCGAAGAACCAGGACCAGGGCGAGTTCATGCTGATGCTGCTGGCGCACACCTCGCTCGAATCGTCAAGCTCGATCAACCTGGTGATGATCGGCGGCGACGGCCGCCCGCGCCAGAAGGGCCTGACCGACATCCTGCAGGAGTGGATCGATTTCCGTTTCGTGACGGTGCGCCGGCGCACCGAGTTCAAGCTGGGCAAGGTCGATGACCGCATCCATATCCTGGAAGGGCGCGAGGCGATCCTGCTCAACATCGACAAGGTGATCCACATCATCCGCAATTCGGACGAGCCGAAGGCGGCGCTGATCGCCGAGTTCCGCTTGTCCGACCGCCAGGCCGAGGACATCCTCGAGATCCGCCTGCGTCAGCTGGCACGGCTCGAGACGATCAAGATCCAGCAGGAGCTGGCCGAGCTGCGCAAGGAGCGCGGCACGCTGCAGGACATCCTGGACAATCCGGCCAGCATGAAGCGCGTGATCGTCCGCGAGATCGAAGCGGACGCCAAACAGTTCGGCGACGCGCGCCGCACCGTGATCGAGGAAGCGCAGAAGGCGGTGGCCGAACAGAAGGTCATCGACGAACCGGTTACCGTGATCATCTCGGAAAAAGGCTGGGTTCGCGCGCGCACCGGCATCGGCCACGAGGTGGCGCAATTCACCTTCAAGGCCGGCGACGCGCTGTATGGCGCGTTCGAATGCCGCACCGTCGACACCCTGCTCGGCTTCGGCGACAACGGCAAGGTCTATTCGGTGCCGGTGGCGGCATTGCCGGGCGCGCGCGGCGACGGCGTGCCGATCACGACGCTGGTCGACCTGTCGGGCGGCGTGCGGATTTTGCATTATTTCGCGGGCAGCGCGCAGAGCACCCTGCTGCTTGCGTCGAGCGCCGGTTACGGTTTCGCCGCCAAGGCGGGCGACATGATCAGCCGGCTCAAGGGCGGCAAGGCGTTCATGACGCTCGACGAGGGCGCCGTGCCGCTGCCGCCGCGCGTGATCGGCCCCAATGCCAGCGCGATCGCCTGCCTGTCCGAAAAGGGCCGGCTGCTGGTGTTCGGCATGGACGAACTGAAGACGCTGTCGAACGGCGGGCGCGGCGTGATCCTGATGGAACTGGAAGACAAGGAGAAGCTGATTGCGGCGCAACCGATCAGCCAGAAGGGCGTGACCGTGCTCGGCACCTGGGCCGGCGCCAAGCCGCGCGAAGTGGACTTGTCGGCGTCCGCGCTGGCGGTCCATATCGGCAAGCGCGCGCGCAAGGGCAAGCCGCTGGCCGCGAAAATCAAGGTACAGGACCTCAGGGCGATCTAACGAGGGTAGCTACTCGGCGAACAGGTCCGGTCCGAACACCTCGTACTGGACATGCGCCTCCTTGATGCCCCGGCCGATGAGCGCGTCGTGCTGCATGCGCATGAACGGAACCGGGCCGCAGATATAGTAGTCGGCGCCCGGCAGCATGACGGCGTCGGCGATCAGGCTGATGTCGACCATGCCGGGATAATCGTAATCGCTTCCTTGCCGGTCGTTCGGCAGCGGCTCGTTGTAGAAGATGAAGGTCTTGAAATTCGGATGCTGCCGGACCGTCTCGCGCAGGTGGTCTTTCATGGCGTGCACCGCGCTGTTGCGCGCGCCGTGCACGAACACCACGTCGCGCCCGGGTGACTGCAGTACCCGGTTGAGCATGCTGATCATGGGGGTGAGGCCGACCCCGCCGCTGATCAGCACCACCGGCGTGGTGGCGTTGACGTCGATGTAGAAATTTCCGTATGGCGCCGAGACCCTGATGGTGTCGCCCACCTTGATCTGGTCGTGCAGCAGCGTCGACACATAGCCGGCATGGACCGGGTCGGCGCCGCCCTCGCGCTTGACCGAAATGCGGTAGCTGCGGCCATTGGGCGCCTCCGACAGGCTGTACTGGCGAATCTGCTGCAGGCCGAGCCGTGGCACGTGCACTGCGACGCTGATGTACTGCCCGGGTTCGAAATTGACCACTTCCCCGCCGTCGGCCGGCTCGAGCACGAACGAGGTGATGACGTCGCTCTCGGGCTGCCTGGAGCGCACCACGAACTCGCGCCAGCGCAGCCAGCCACCCGGGCGCGCGCTGGTTGCTTCGCGCAAGCCGCTTTCCATGCCCATCAGGATATCGGCCAGGTTGCCGTACGCCTGGGCCCAGGCCGACATGATGTCGTCGCTGGCGGCCTCGCCCAGCACGTCCTTGATGGCGGCAAGCAGATGCTCGCCCACGATCGGGTATTGTTCGGGGCGTACGTCGAGGCTGACGTGCTTGTTGGCTATCCCCTTGAGCACCGCTTCCAGGCTCTCGGGGTCCTCGATATTGGCCGCGTAGGCGTACACGGCACGGGCCAGCGCCTGTTGCTGCTCGCCGCGCTCCTGGTGACGCATGTTGAAGATGTTCTTCAGCTCGGGATGCGCGGCCAGCATGTGGCGGTAGAAGTGCTTGATGATGTCGTAACCGTGCTCGGCGAGTACAGGGGCCGTGGCCTTCACCGTGTCCTTGGTTTTCTGGGTCAGCATGATGTCACCTCGCGCCAAATAAAATATCTCGGATCCATTGGATTCCAGTGGCGGGTCGCGGTTCGCTCAAATTAACGCCAATGCCTGTGCAAGAGCCCGACATTGCGCGCGATACCCGGATTCATGACGTCATGTCCAAAGGTGCACAACGCCGGCCGGGCCGGCGCATTAAAGGGGCCAGGGCAATTTTCGCGAGGGTTATCGCGAAAATTACCCTGCCCCCTCTTAATGCGCGCGAACCTTGATGCGCCGGCACGGATCGGCGTACATGGACGACTGTTACTTGCTGCCGGCCTTCTTCACGTCAGCCACCGCTGCGGCCGCAGCTTCATGCGTCTTGGCGTGCGAGACGGCTTTGTCGGCGCTCGCGTCGACGATCTTCTTCACGGCTTTCTCGTCAGCCTTGATCATCGCCTTTTCGGCCTTCAGGTTGCCCTTGGCGACCTTCTTGTCGGCTTTCGCTTCGGCTTTCATCTTGTCTTCCGGGTCAGCCTTGGCAACGTCTTCCATCGCGTCGGCGTGGGTCTTGACGGCCTTGGCGTGCGCCTTGGCCTTCTTCTCATCGGCCTTGGCCACGGCCTTGCTCACTTTCTCGTCCGCTTTTGCCACGTCCTTGGCTTCCGCGGCGAGCGCCTTGCCCACATCTTTCTCCGCTTTCGCTTCGGCTTTCACCACAGCCGGGCTGGCCGGAACCGCTGACGTTGCAGCCTGGACTCCAGGAACCGCAGGGGTCGCCGGGGTGGCCGGAACGGCGTGGGTGGCCGGCGCTTGTGCGTACACCGAGGTTGCAAACAGACCGCAGATCAGGGTAGCGAGTAATTTATTCATGGCTTTTACCTTTTGTGTTGTGGATGGAGGAATTTTCCTGACTGTAATTTTTTCGCCAAGGAACGCCCCCAGAATAGGTGCCGGGCACAACATGGTCTGTGCGCCATCGCACGCTATGTATCGTGCTCACTGGACACAAAATGAAGGAAAGAAAAAGCCGGCGGCGGAACGCAATCGCCTTCAGTGGCGGGGCGCAGACCCTGTTTCGCGTGCCGGGGCGGCCCCACAAATCGGCCGCGCTGCCGCTCGCGTCCTTACAAAGGTTACAAAATCTTTCATTTGGATCGCCTCCACGCGCGCTTATAAAACGCTCCCGGGTACAGTTTCGCGCTCTCGCGCGTGCGCGTGGCGTCCCTGCCGGTGCGCATGTTCACAGGGTCGGTGGCCAACCGCATGGATTGGACTTGCGGCTGGTTCGCTGGGCTGGATGCTTACAGAAAAAAGTCCGGCTGCTTCCGCACCATCGAATGCGCCGACAATTTCTACGTCATTCGCTCCTGTCTCGACACGCTGCACAAGCAGGACCACGATATGCTGGAGGTGCTACAACGCGCTCTCGCCGGCAATCCTATCCAGCCCCTCTGCATAGACGCTGAACAGTCACTGAATAGTTACGACATATTTGATGTCGATTAAGCTACGTTACAGATAAGAATACATCATTCAAGCATTGCTGAAAAACATCTCTTTCATGTTTTAAGTTGTTCCACAGAAATTATTATAAAAATTAACAAACCGTCTTTATTTTTTTGCGACTAAACATTAAATCTGTTTAAGGGCAACACAATCTTATTGAAAGCCGCACCGATAAAGCAGCACGAAGCGGAAACTTTTAAGTTTCAACGGCGGAGAATCCAAATTATGATAATTATTGAAGATGCAGAAATGAGCGGCGTTAATCCGTTTTACCCTCTTCTTTCGCGAAAAAACCAGGCTGTACGAATTGCAGATTGGGAACGTTATAATAGCGCCTTACTTCCACTTACGTTTATCGGTTTCATGCTATGCGTTTATGGAATCGCAATGATGACCCCTCAGCTCTACTCAGATCAGCGTTTTAAAATTTTTGGCTTTGCTTGTCTCTGTCTTGCATTTGCGAGAACCATCAGAGTGGGGAAAACAAAAAAAACTTATATTTCACAAGCCGTCTCAATACGAAAAACATCACCACTAGCCGATATCGAATTCGCTGTCAGCTTTGCTACCTTTGGCATAGGCTGTCTTATCATATTAACCAACGGCGCGAGCGAATACGCGGAATACGCAGAGGCGGCCTACGTGCTGGCGTTGATGTCCTTCTTATTTGCGTTTATACCTATTCTCAATACTATTGCACTGGCTTTTGGAATAGTGAAGGTACGGTAAACGTCAAGAAAATTGCCCAATGTCGTTTTGAGTGGAAGTTGACTTCGGCTACCAAGTAGGCAAGAAGCTCGCCGCCACGCTCAAGGATCGCCTGGCTGGCGTTGTGCGCGGCACGCTCGACGGTCGCAGCAATGCTTATGTCGAGGCAATGAAAGGCATGCTCCAGCAGGACAAACGGGCCGCGCGCGGATTTCGAACCGTGAAGAACTTCGTCGCCATTGCCTACCTTCGCATGCCAATGTGTGGGGCGCGATTGGAATGTGCTGCGCTTGTAGCGGCTTCAGTTTTTCCAATTGCGGTTATCGCTGGTGCGGTGATCGGTACTGCTGTTGTGATTGGTGCGGCCATCGGACTTGCGACCACGCCGTAAGTATGAAATTTGGCATGTCCTGGCGCCGGTACATGTTTTTTTTATTGGGATTTAGAATGAGAAACGCGACATTTTCTATATGGACCGGCACATACATAATTCTAGCCGCCGCAGGCTATCAGGCGCGGGGCGGATTGGCCTGGTTATTTCTATTGTTACTGCTGTTCCAGATGCCTGTACTTCTATTCGGCTATTTACGTGGAAAGGCTATCGCCACCAAGTTTCGTTCCGCCTTGATATTTCTGCAATTTCCGTTTGCGGTAGCGCTGTGGTTCCGAAACGTGATGCCTGAGGAACTGTTTATCGGAATAATCATCGTATATCTCGTCTCATCAATTTGGATAGCACGAAAAATTCGGTCATATTCGCCCTCTGATTTTGTTATCAAACGCTAAAACCTATCCTACGACGATATTCTAGTTGTCACGGCAAAATTCAATGGAAATCGCATCAAAAGTCAATTGCACGAACCTAGTTTAAGCAACAGAACTTTTTTAGCTAACCAATCCGCCAACATTTCAGCTGAGATTTTAACCGTCGCTCAGACTCTGCAGGCAGCTGAGTTTCGCACTTTTATTATCCAAACCCTGCGCGGTTGCGGTGATGACGTCTTCCATGCTCATGATGGGGACCTCCATTGGCCAATAGCAGATTGTTTTGTTCTGTCACAGTGTGACGGTGCTCCTAATCGGAACTTGCGCCGACAAGATCCGTGCTTAGGTCTCACGATGCCTCCTGCGGGCGCGACGATTTGAATGACTCCGACCGTCGTGTTCGGCCCTCTCCCGTTCCGAGTTGAGCGACTTTGGTTTGATTGGCTCATAACAAGCTTGGTCTGGATCTCTTGGATTGCCCCCACGCGCGCTTAAAAAGCGCGTGCGCTGCTGAGCACGAAGCGGCGCGCGCTGCTTTCAAGCGCTCCCGGGTACAGTTTCACGCGCTCGCGCGTGGCGTCCCACGCCAGCTGGACGGTCCAGTCGCCGTGCGCCAGGCTGAGGGCAATGCGCAGGTCGGCGCGCGAAGGTGTCGGGTAGTATCCGGGCTCCGCCTGTCCCAGCGCGCGCAGGTATCCGGCATGCCCGACCAGGTCGAGCGCATCGGACAGGGCAAAGCTGCCATTCATTTCCGCATAGACGGTGCGCCCTCCCACGCCGAAGTAATGCGGCGACACCGATATGCGCGCGCTGGCGCGCTCGACGCCCAGGCCGCCATACAGTTCGCGATAGTTGTAGCGCTCTGCGCCGCCGAAGGCGGTGGCGCTGATGCCGGCATCGACGCTGGCGCCGGCGCCCAGGCGGCGCGCGAAGCCGGCGTAGGCCGTCGCTTGCAGGCCGGTACTGGGATAGCGCAGGCGCACGCGCGCCAGCGAAGCCCCGGCGTAGGCGCCGCTCGCATGGTCGAGATTGAGGAATGCCTGCACAGCCGGGCGCTGGGCGCTCAGCGAGACGCCGCGGTAGCGGTAATCCGACACTACGGCGGCACTGAAGCTGGCCTGCACCTGGGCCAGCGCGGGAGCCGCGCCCGGCAGCAGCGCCGCAGCGCACAGCAAGCCTGACGCGATGCGCGCGCGCTTCACGGAGCGCGCATCGCTCTTGCGACGACCCCGGGCCCGCAGGCGCATACGCAGTTGGCGGCGGCATGGGCCAGCGCGGAGCAGGCGTCGATCGGTGCGCCGTCACCCAGCCCGGCCAGGCCCGGTTGCAGGAAAGCGCGCAACTGCGCGGGCGTGGCGCCCGGACGCAGCTCGTCGAGCAATGCCAGCAGCCCGCTCACGTGCGCCGACGCGTACGAGGAACCCGACACCACGCCATAGCGGGCACCGGGCAGGGTGGTCGGAATGTCGCGCCCCGGCGCGGCCTGGCCGCCGACCGCGAACACGCCCGGCCACGAGGCCGGAAAGCCGCCGTCAGGCACCGACGGATCGGCGGCTCCCACCACGGCGATACCGCGCGCCAGCGCCACGTCGAGCAGCCGTTGCAGCAGGCGGTCGGATGGACCGGTCAGGCTCAGGTTGATCACTTGCGGCGCGCGCGAAATGGCGACGCTGAGCGCCTTCGCCAGGCTGAAGGTGTCGCATTGCGCGCCCGGCCCCCCGTTTTCGCGGCAGGCGCGCAGCGCCAGCAGGTGCGCGTCCGGCGCCACCCCGCGGATCCCGATGCCGTTTCCGGCGCGCGCAGCGATGATGCCCGCCACCGCGGTCCCGTGCGCTTCAGCGCGGTAGGACTGGCCATCGACGAAATTCTGGCGGTGCGCAACCTGTCCGGCCAAGTCGGGATGGCCATCGTCGATGCCGCTGTCCACGACGGCCACCGTGACCTTGCGGCCGGTCGCCGTGCGGTGCAGGTCGCCAAGGCGCCACTGCCTCGCACCCGGCTGCGCCGGATACAGCGGGTCGCCCGCGCCAAGCGTGTGGAAGCTGGCCACCGGCTGCGCCCATTCAACCCGCCGGTCGCCGGACAGCAATTGCGCAACGCGCGCCGGGTCGGCGTCCGGCGGCAGCGCCAGCACGTAGCAGTCGACCCCGAGCAGCGGCATCGGCCAGTCCGACACCAGCGTCAGGCCGTGCGTGCGCGCCAGCTCGGCCGCGATACGCCGGCGCGCAGCGTGCCCGCCGTCCTGACGGTAGGCGCCCGCATAGCCGGAGTCGGCGCGAAAGTGCGGTACGGGCAGGTTCAGCATCACCAGCACTTGCGGCGCCGGTCCGATGGGAAGCTCGGGGAGCGCGCGCGCGCCTTGCAGGCAGCATGCCAGCAGCAGGCCCGTCAGCGCACGGGCAAGGCGTCTCATTGCGCCACGCTTTCCTGAAGCGGCTCGGCCAGCTGCACCTGCGCTTGCGCGCGCATGGCCGACACCGAACTGGCGAGCGAGCCGGGCGGCACCTTGAGCAGCCACGCGTTCGCCGCGGTAGGCCCGTCGACGATGCGCGCGCCGCCGGCGCGCAGGATGGCGCGCAACTGGCCCTCGCTGGTGTCGGGCTTGAACACGACGATCATGTTGGCGTCGGCGCTGGCGGTCGCGCCGAGCAGGCGGTACTGGGCGGGCTGGCGCAGCAACTGGCCGCCCAGCCCGGCAATGACGACCAGCTGGGCGGCCAGGGCCCAGCGCATCCAGCCGCGCGCGCCGGCCCTGCCGGGGCGCTCCAGGCGCGGCGCCAGGCGCGCCAGCGCCCCTTCGAGGTCGGGAGTGGCGCCGGCCTCGGGCTGCACCGACTGCAGCTTGCGCTGCCATTCCAGGTCCTCGCGGCAGTGCGCGCAGATGACAGCATGGTCGGCCACCTGCGCCTGCTCGGCCTCGGACAGCTTGCCCAACACGGCCCAGGGCAGCAGCTTCTGGACCTTCTGATGCACGCTTGCATCCAATTCAATGATGTTCGCATTCACTCGAAGTCCTCCATTTGACCGGCAAGCAACTCCCTGAGCCGGGTTCGCGCGCTGAACATGCGCGTCTTGATGGTGTTGACGGGACAGTCCATGATCTGCGCGATTTCTTCGTACCCCATGCCGTGGTAATAAGCCAGGTTGACCACGGTGCGCTGCAGCACGGACAGGCTGTCGAGCGCCCGCGCCACCAGGTGCTGCAGCTGATGCATGCTGAGCGCGATCTCGGGCTCGTAGCCGGGCGCGCCGGCGCTGTCCTCGAAGTCCGATTCAACCGGCTCGTCGAGCCCCTGGATGCCCTTGAGCGCCTTGCGGTAAGCGATCGCGAAGATCCAGGTCGACAGTTTGGAACCGTGGTTGAAGCTGTCCGCGCGCTGCCACACCACCAGCATGGTGTCGTTGATGATTTCCTCGATCAGCCCCGGATTGCGTGTCATGCGGTCGAGGAAACGGGCCAGGCGCGGGAAATAAGCACGATACAGCTGCGCGAAAGCGAGTTTGTCCCCGCCCTCGATCAAGCCGATCAGGCGCAGTTCGTTCGCTTCGTCGCCCCGCCCGCGCGGCTCGCGACGGGCCGCGTTATTCCTGCGTTCGAGCATCATGCCCCTTTCACCAACGTAAATGCCGGTTCGGACAAAAAAGGTTCACACACCCATGGTAGCACTGGCGTCGAACCTTTTTCGCACGGACCGGAATATACCGTGACGGATAACTCACAGGAGTCGGCCATGAAACCCTTCATCAAAGCGGTCCTCCCATACGCGTGTGCGGCGCTGCTGGCCAGTTGTGGCGGCGGCGGCCCGGACCCGGCGATGGCGCCGCAAAGCACCCTTCTCGCCACAGTGCAGCAAACAAGCAGCCAGGTCGTCACCGACTATTACCCGGTGGTACAGGGGCTGTACGTCGCCTACTTCGGACGCCCGGCCGACCCGGCCGGCCTGGCCTACTACGCCCAGCGCTACATGGAAGAGCATGCCCCCACCGATGTCGGCGGCGTGAGCCAGGCGTACGGCGTCAATGTCAACCTCACCGCCCTGATCGACAGCTTCGGCACCAGTGCGGAATCGCAGGCGTTGTATCCCGGCGACAACGATACCTTCGTCAACGCCATCTACCGCAACCTGTTCAGCCGCGATGCGGAACCGGCCGGCAAGGCGTTCTGGGTCGGAAACATCAACAGCGGTGCGATGACGCGCGCCCACGCCGCGCTGGCGATCATGGCCGGCGCGCAGACCACCGACCTGGACCTGGTCAACAAGAAGCACAAGGTGGCGACCGATTTCACCAACTCGCTCGACATGCCGGCCGAGCGCGCCGCCTACGACGGCCTGGCTGCCAATGCGGTCGTGCGCACCATGCTGGCCGGGGTCGGTCCGGGCACGGACGTCAACAATTTCCAGGGCACGATCGACAGCACCATCGCTTCCCTGGTCGGCCCGCCCCAGGTCAGCTTCAGCCAGGTCCAGGCCATCATCAACCAGCGTTGCATCGGCTGCCACTCGGCCAATCCGACCATCCCCGGCTTCAATACGGCCCCGCTCGGCATAACGTTCGACACCGAGGCCCAGATCCGCGCTCACGCAGCGGACATCTACCAGAACGCGGTCGTGACGCAGTTCATGCCGTACGGGAACATCACCGGCATGACGGATGCCGAGCGCGCGCTGATCGGCACCTGGTTCAACCAAGGCATGCCATGACGGTGGCGCGGGTGCGCCGCTACGCGCTGCTCCTGCTGCTGGCCGGGGCGGCCGGCACTTGCGCCAGCGCCACGGCGCTTGGCGGGGCGGCGCCCGATTTTGCGCTGGACGGGCGTGCCGGGCCGGTCAGGCTGGCCCAGTACAAGGGCAAGTTGGTGTACCTCGATTTCTGGGCCTCGTGGTGCGCGCCGTGCAAGCGCTCGTTTCCCTGGATGGGCGAACTGCAAAAGCGCTATGGCGGGTCCGGCCTGCAGGTGCTCGCCATCAACGTCGACGCCAGCCGCGAGGACGCCGATGCGTTCCTGGCGCAGGTGCCGGCCGCGTTCCCGGTCGCCTACGACCCGGCCGGGGGCATCGCGAAAAAATATGCCATCAAGGGAATGCCGAGCAGCATACTGATCGATCCGGACGGCCAGGTGCTGCATGTGCACGCCGGCTTCAACGACGACGCGGCGCGCCAGATCGAAAACCAGATCAAGGCAGCACTTTCCAAGACCAGATAGGGGACCGGACGATGCGATCACCATTACTTGCCGCAGGCATCGCGCTGGCGCTCGCGGCGTGCGCCATGCCGGCACCGGTGCAGCCGTGGGAAAAAGGGATGCTGGCCAAGCCGGCGATGAGCTTCGAACAAGACCGGCTCGAAGCGAAGTATGCCGAACATATCTACAGCAGCAAGGAAGGCGCGGCCGGCGGGGCCGGCGTCGGTGGAGGTGGCTGTGGCTGCAACTAGGCAGGCGCCGGGCGGCGCGATCCTGCTGGCGGCGCTGGCGCTGCCGGGCCTGGCCGGGGCCGAGAACGCGCCGGAACAGGCTTCCATCAGCCTCAAATATCTCGATTACCAGGACCGCCAGCCGAACCTGGAGCGCGTCGGCGTGCATTCGCCCTCGCTTGAACTGGTGCTGCCGGTGGCGGGCCGCTGGGCGTTGCGCGGCGCTCTGGTGAGCGACCTGATCTCGGGCGCGTCGCCGCGCTATCACACGGCAGTCTCGGGCGCCTCGCGTTTCAGCGAGAAGCGCAATGCCGCGGATCTGTCGCTGACGCGTTACTTTGCGCGCGCCAGCGCCACGCTGGCGGCCGGGCGTTCGAAGGAAACCGACTACGACTCGCGCTTCGTGTCGACCCAGGCGACCGTATCCTCCGCCGACAACAACACCACCTGGCTGTTCGGCGCCGGCGTGGCCAACGACCGCATCGATCCGGTCAACCGTGCGGTCAAGGACGAGCATAAACGCACGCTCGACCTGATGCTGGGGGTGACCCAGGTGCTGGGCACGCGCGATATCGGCCAGCTGGTCCTTGGGCACGTGCGCGGGCGAGGGTATTTCTCGAATCCTTACAAGTTCGTCGATACGCGCCCGCGCACGCACGACCAGAACAGCGCCCTGCTGCGCTGGAACCACCACTTCAGCGCGAGCGGCGCAACGGGCCGCCTGAGCTACCGCTATACCACCGACAGCTACGCGCTTCGCTCGCACACCGTGCAGCAGGAGTACGTGCGGCCACTGAAGGGCGGATGGACGCTCACGCCCTCGCTGCGCCTGTACACGCAGTCGGCGGCGCGCTTTTACTTCGACCCGGTGTACGACACCCGCTTCGGCGCGCCCTTCCCGCCCGGCTTCAGCTTCGCCGCGCGGCGCGACCTGAGCGCCGACCAGCGTCTGGCGGCCTACGGCGCGCTCACCGCAGGGTTGAAAGTGGAAAAGCAGCTGGGCCGGGACACCACGCTCGACTTCAAATGGGAGCAGTACTGGCAGCGCGCCGGCTGGCGCCTGTTCGGCAGCGGCAGCCCGGGACTGGAGCGCTTCAGCGCACGCAGCATCCAGGCAGGAGTGACCCACCGATGGTAGCCGAGGTGCTTCAGGAGATGGACACTTTCAGCGTCCCGTTCGAGGCCATGGCAAGCCAGTGCGAGGTGCGCGTCGGCGCGCGCGGCCAGGACCATGCGCGCCGGCTGGCGCAGGCGGCCATCGACGAAGTGCGCCGCATCGAAGCGAAGTATTCGCGCTACCGGGACGACGCCATCGTGGCGCGCATCAACGCCCTTTCCGGGCACGACTGGGTCGAACTCGATACCGAGACCGAGGCCCTGATCGCGTACGCGCAGACGCTGTATCACAGCAGCGAAGGCAAGTTCGACATCACCTCGGGCGTGCTGCGCCAGGCCTGGGATTTTCGCAACCAACGGGTGCCCCTGCCGGACGAACTGGCGCGCTCGCTGTCGCTGATCGGCTGGTACCGGGTAGAGCGCGCCGGGGGCAGGATACGGCTGCCGCTGCCGGGCATGGAGCTCGATTTCGGCGGCTTCGGCAAGGAATACGCCGCCGACCGCGCCGCCAACTGCATGGCCGAGCGCGGCGCGCGCCATGGCTACGTGAACCTGGGCGGAGACCTGCATGTGATCGGGCCGCAGCCGGACGGCAGCGCATGGCAGATCGGCATCCAGGACCCGCGCGACCCTGGGCGCATCATCGCCTCGATACCGGTGCGCCGCGGCGCGCTTGCCACCAGCGGCGACTACGAACGCTTCTTCGAGCACGAAGGGCGCCGCTACTGCCACATCCTCGATCCGGGCAGCGGCTATCCGGTCGCTTACTGGCGTTCGGTCAGCGTGCTGGCGCCGCTGGCGATCGCGGCCGGCAGCCACGCCACCATCGCCATGCTCAAGCAGGAGGAGGGGCTTGCGTTCCTCGAGCAGTCAGGGCTGGCGTACCTTGCGATCGACAGCGAAGGTCGCATGCATAGCCGCGATGCGGGGCAGTAGGGACATATCGTCATTCCCGCGCAGGCGCACTGCTGTCCGGAATAAAAACGTTAAAAAAAACCAGGTGTCCCCTCGCCCCGGTTTCGCTCTGTCTACTCTTGGCGTGGCGCCGCGTACAGGTCGATGACCGCCGTGACCGCGTCGCTGCACACGCTGCAAAATCGTGCGCTGCGGTCGAACATGACGCATTGCATTTCAGGCCGGTAGTAACCGCTCGCTTCGTAGTTGGCCCCTTCGAACGCTCCCACCTCGTGCCGCTGCTGCGCCTTCGCAAACAGCGCGTTGGTGTGCGCCAGGTCCTCGCGGAACAGGGCGTTCATCTCGGCCTCGGGCCGGTTCGCGGCGCGCAACGCGGCGCGCCGTGTCTGGTAGGCGCGCGAATACGCTTCGTACTCGCCTTTCGGCCAGGCGGTCGGCAGCGCGGTAGCGCCCTTCACATGCTTGTTCCACTTGAGCCGGGCCGGATCGCGCAGCGCGGTCACGTTCGGCTCCCACGGCTCGACGCGCGCGGCGCCCGACTGGTAAGCCACCGGCGAGGTGTAATACTCGTCGGCCAGGCCGGCGAAGTGGTGGCCGAATTCATGCACGAACAGGTACCCGGCCCAATCGCTGCCGGCCGCCGCGGTGCTGAACTGGCCGAATATGCCCCCGCCGCCGTAGGTGTCGTTGTTGACCAGGATCTCGATGAATTCGTAGGGCGCATGCTGGGCGATCTCGCGCAGCGCGCGGTTGTCGAGCGTGAGCACGTAGCGCTCGCTGCCGAAGATGTCGTAGCGCGTGCCGAGCGCGGACGCATGGTGCACCCCGGTCGAAGGACGCGAGACGCCCGACTCGGCGGTCGGCACGGCCAGCGCCCATATATTGAAGTCCGAGGCGCGCTCGCGAAACGGCGACACCGTAAACAGCTGGTCGGACAGGCGGCGCGCGTCGGCTTCGAATTTTTTCATCTCGGCCGCTGTGTAGCCATCACCCAGGATCAGCAGGTCGACCTTTTGCGGCGACGGCCCGCTCACGCGGATCGGGACCGGGCGCGCCGGCGCCGCTGGCTGTTTCCTGACCACGTCCTGGGCATCGGTGTCGAGCTCGACGCTCCACGCCAGCGTGAACGCGTTGCGCTCGTCGCGCTTGAGGATGCGCACGCGCACCGGCTGGTCTGGCTTGGGAAAGCGTACCGACTCCTGGAAGCTGCGCTCGATGCGGTTCGCTTGCGCGGTGCTGCGCCATTCACCGAAAATGGTGGAGAAGCCGCGTGAATAGAGCAGCGCGCCGGTCCTGGCATCGACCACTTCGACCATGTTCTGGCCGCGCCCGGTGGGGTCGATATTGTGCGCGAGGTCGCCCGGCCAGGGCAGCGCTTCGATGACGAGTTGTTCCAGTGCGTAGTGCTCGGAGCGCGCATTGCCGCCATGGGTGTAGTCGAGGCGCACGGTGGCGGGCGCCTGCGCCTGGACGGCGCCGGCGGCAAGCGCGAGCACGGCGGCGAACAGGCGGAATCGAAAAAAGGCCATGAGGGATCCTTGCGGTGGGAGCATGGGCGCATTGTAATCCCACCGCCGGCGCAGGGCGAACCGCCCAACGCTGCGCTATTTATACTGGTACAGCGGCTGCTTGATCTGGATCGGGCGTACGTCGAGCCGCAGCCTGTAGACCGAGTAGGCCTCGGTTGCCGCCGACACGTAGCCGACGCTGTCGTTCGCCTTGCGCAGGCGAAATTCGAATCCGAGCTCGGGCTGCACGTCGCGCGGACTGCCGAGCGTGACGCCGATCGCGTCGGACTGGTCGCTGTCAATCAGCTTTCCCATCAGGTCCACCACCGTGGTGTTGCCGAGGATGTCGGCCGAGAACAGCGGTCCGCGATAATACGGCTTGGCCGGATCGATCTTGCCGTCCGCCTTGTCGGGCGACGGGGTCAGCACGCCGCTGGCGATATCGTAGCGGTCGCCGTTGTCGAGATAGCTGAGCTTGACGTTGCTGATATTGAAGGTGCCGGCGGCGCTGGTGGCGTCGGCCAGGTCAAGCAGCAGCGCCCCCTTATAGCCGAGCACTTCGACCTCGCGCTGTCCGCTCACCACCATCGCCGTGTTTTCGTCGATGCCCAGGCCAAGCTTGTAGCCTTTCTTGAGCATGGCCGGCAGCATGCGCGCGAAGCGCCCGCGCACCAGCAGGTGCTGGTCGACGAACACCTCGTCGCCGATGAAGCCGAGGCCGGGCGCGATTTCGTGGCCGTCGGTGACGCCCAGCTTGAGCGTGGCCAGCACCGGCTTGGCGTCGTAGAACATGGTGCTGCTCATGATGGCGGCGCCGGCGCTGGAGCCGGCAATCACGCCGCCGCGCCGGTGCATGTCCCACAGCGCGGACAGCACCCGCGAATCGCTGCCGTCGGGGCGCCGCAGCGCGCGCGTGATGCGGGCCTGGTCGCCGCCCGCGAAGTAGGCTCCGCCGGCCCTGCGCACCGCCTCCGCCAGCGCCGGGTCGTCGGCCGCCGCCTGGAAATCGGTCCCGGCCAGCTTGACCGCGACCGGCACCACGAACGCGTTGGCCCCGTACTTGTTGAGCCGCTCGACGCTGCTGGCGGCCACGCGCTCCGGATTGGCGGCCGCCGATGCGAACACCGCAATGCGCGCACCCTTGCCTCCGGCCAGCGCCACGATGCGTTCCCATACCTGGGCGTTATCGGCGCGCAAGGCGCCGCCGATGATGACAAGCGATCCCTGGGGTGCGGCCGGGCTCGCCTGCACCAGTGTGGTGGCGGCCAGCAGCCCTGCGAGCGCGCCGCGGCGCAGCAAATCGAGCATGACGGTCTCCTCTTGCCAAAGGTTAATCTGGTATGCGCTGCCCTCTCATTTGCGCGCTCGCGGCCATGCTGTCGCGCGCATCCCTGGCGCTGGCGGTAGTTATGAATAAAATAATACCTCCGACTTGCCGATGAGGGCGCCGCGCTGGAAAGGTCCAGCATACCCGCGCGCGCTGGCAGGCACTTGCTGATGCGCAAGTCGCGTGCGCTTCGGCGGCATGGGTGGCCGCCGGGCGCACTGCCGGGCATCAGGAAACGTAGAGGTTCGGGAAGTAGCGCTCCATGAGCGACTCGGGATGTTGCGGCGGCGTGAAACCGAACTGCGCGTACAGGCCATGGGCGTCGTTGGTGACCACCGTGAGGCGGCGCAGGCCCTGCAGGCTCGGATGCCCCAGCACTGCCTTGAGCAACTCCTTGCTGTAGCCGCGGCGCCGGAATTCGGGCAGCACGAACATGTCGTCGAGGTTGCCGAAGGTGGCGTAATCGGTCACCACGCGCGCGAAGGCAACCTGGCGGTCGTCGAGATAGCCGCCAAAGCAGAGCGAATTTTCGATGGCACGGTCGACCACGGCGCGGGAAATCCCGACCGCCCAGGTCGATTGTTCGCTGAGATACCGGTAGACCATCGAGACATCGAGTTCGGTCCGGTCGGTAGTGATCCTTAAACTGGACATGGCTGCACCCACTCCGGCTGAAAAAACAATTCTACCGCCGTTTGCGGCGCTGCTCATGTTCGCCTGCGCGCGGGCCGTCATGCGAACGGCCGGGCCCGGCATCATGGCGGCGCCGCCTCAGCTGCAGCGGCCGCTGTCAATGGCTCTCCAGGTAGCGCTGCGGCAGCGCCAGCCTGGCGTCCCCGGGCGCCACAGCAGGCTGGCGATCCACCAGCGCTGGCCGTCATTGTAGAGCTCGATGCTGTTGATGCCGCGCTGGAATGACTTGGCGTCGGACGGCGCGCTGCGCGACTCGTAGGTACTGAACACGCCGGCCGCCCCGGAAATGGTGCCGTACAGCGCGCTGGATGATCGTCGATTTTGATTCCGATGTCATGCAAAAATATATACAAATACAAGCGCCGCCGGCGGCGCCAGTATTGACAGAAATGCCCGCCCGGCCCTGTCCTTGTTTATAATCAGGTAAATCAACTGGATTTCGATAATGACTGCACAACTTTCCTCCAAGGGCGAAGCCTGGTCGGCCCGCTTTTCCGAACCGGTCTCCGACCTGGTCAAACGCTATACCGCTTCCGTATTTTTCGACAAACGCCTGGCCCTGTTCGACATCGCCGGCTCGCTCGCGCATGCCGAGATGCTGGCCGCGCAGGGCATCATCAGCGCTGGCGACCGCGCCGAGATCGAGCGCGGGATGGCCCAGATCAAGGCTGAAATCGAGGCCGGCAGCTTCGAGTGGCTGCTCGACCTGGAAGACGTCCACCTCAATATCGAGAAGCGCCTGACCGAACTGGTGGGCGACGCCGGCAAGCGCCTGCACACGGGCCGCTCGCGCAACGACCAGGTCGCAACCGACATCCGTCTTTACCTGCGCTCGGCGATCGACGACATCGCCGACCTGCTCAAGGCGCTGCGCGGCGCCCTGCTCGAGCTGGCCGAGCGCCACGCCGACACCATCATGCCGGGCTTTACCCATATGCAGGTGGCGCAGCCGATCACATTCGGCCACCACATGCTGGCCTATGTCGAGATGTTCGGGCGCGACTGCGAACGCATGGCCGACACCCGCAAGCGCGTCAACCGCCTGCCGCTGGGCGCGGCCGCGCTGGCCGGCACCACATTCCCGATCGACCGCGAACGGGTGGCACGCACGCTCGGTTTCGACGAGGTCTGCTTCAACTCGCTCGACGCCGTCTCGGACCGCGATTTCGCGATCGAGTTTTGCGCCGCGAGCGCGCTGATCATGACGCATATTTCGCGCATGTCGGAAGAACTGGTCATCTGGATGAGCCCGCGGGTCGGCTTCATCGACATCGCCGACCGCTTCTGCACCGGTTCCTCGATCATGCCGCAAAAGAAGAACCCGGACGTGCCGGAACTGGCGCGCGGCAAGACCGGCCGCGTGGCCGGCCACCTGGTCGGCCTGCTGACCCTGATGAAGGGCCAGCCGCTGGCCTACAACAAGGACAACCAGGAGGACAAGGAACCGCTGTTCGACACGGTCGACACGGTCATCGACACGCTGCGCATTTTCGCCGATATGGCCGGCGGCATCAGCGTCAAGCCCGAGGCCATGCGCGCGGCCGCGCTGCAGGGCTACGCCACCGCGACCGACCTGGCCGACTACCTGGTCAAGAAGGGCCTGCCGTTTCGCGACGCGCACGAGGCGGTGGCGCGCGCGGTGCGCGCCTGCGACGAGGCGCGCTGCGACCTGTCGGAAATGTCGCTCGAGCGGCTGCGCCAGTTCTCGGCGCTGATCGACGACGACGTGTTCGCGGTGCTGACGCTGGAAGGCTCGGTGGCGGCGCGCGACCATATCGGCGGCACCGCACCGCGCCAGGTGCGCGCAGCCATTGCCCGCGTGCGCGCGCAACTGGCGCAGTAGGTTCAGGCTGGATGGCGTGGGCAGCGATCCTGCCCATCGTGCAGGGCAGCGCCAACCGGCCCTGCCCGTCCCAATGGAGAATCACATGTTCATCTCACTTTCACGCCGTATCGACCAGCTCAATGAGAAGATCGCGGAGGCGGTCAGCTGGGCGCTGCTGGCCGCGGTGCTGATCTGCGCCGGCAATGCGCTGATCCGCTACACCTTCAACCGCAGCTCGAATGCGTGGCTCGAAATCCAGTGGTACCTGTTCGCCGCCATCTTCATGCTGGCCAGCGCATATACCCTCAAGCGCGACGAACACGTGCGCATCGACGTCATCACCGGCCACTTCTCGAAACGCACCCAGGCCTGGATCGACCTGTTCGGCTACCTGGTGTTCCTGCTCCCGGTGTGCCTGCTGGTGCTGTACTTCGGCATCCCGTTCGCGCAGATCTCGATCGTCAGCGCCGAGATGTCGAGCAACGCGGGCGGCCTGATCGTGTGGCCGGCCAAGCTGCTGGTGCCGGTCGGCTTCGCGCTGCTGGTCCTGCAAGGCATCTCCGAGATCATCAAGCGCATCGCGTTCCTGGCCGGGCGCATCGACGAGAGCCACTTCGGCAGGCACGGCGGCACGCCGGCCGAAGAGATCGAGGCGATCAAGGCCGCCAACAAGCTGTCCTGAAACATCCATAACAATAAACAGAGAGCTTGGGATACATGGAACAATTCATCATCGCGAACCTGGCCCCGATCATGTTCGGGGCACTGGTCATCTTCCTGCTGTCCGGTTTTCCGGTAGCGTTCTCGCTTGCGGCGAACGGCCTGTTCTTCGGCCTGGTCGGCATTGAACTGGGCCTGCTGCGGCCCGAGCTGCTGCAGGCGCTGCCGAACCGGATCTTCGGCATCATGGCCAACGATACGCTGCTGGCGATCCCCTTCTTCACCTTCATGGGCCTGATCCTGGAGCGCTCCGGCATGGCCGAGGACCTGCTCGACACCATCGGACAGCTGTTCGGGCCGGTTCGCGGCGGCGTCGCCTACGCGGTGATCTTCGTGGGCGCGCTGCTGGCTGCGACCACCGGCGTGGTGGCCGCTTCGGTCATTTCGATGGGCCTCATTTCGCTGCCGGTCATGCTGCGCTACGGCTACGACAAGCGCATCGCGACCGGCGTGATCGCCGCCTCCGGCACGCTGGCGCAGATCATCCCGCCCTCGCTGGTGCTGATCGTGATGGCCGACCAGCTGGGCCGCTCGGTGGGCGACATGTACAAGGCCGCCTTCATCCCCGGCCTGCTGCTGACCGCGATGTACGCCGGCTATGTGCTGGCGGTATCCATTTTCAAGCCGAAGCACGTGCCTGCCCTGCCGCTCGAAGCGCGTAACCTGCGCGAGCCCAACGGCGACAGCGGCGGACGCTCGCTGCTGGCCCTGATCGTGGGCACGGTGGCAATCGGCTACGCCTTCGCAGCCGGGTACGGCGCCAGCCATCCACAGCTGGCGAAGGACGAACTGGGGATCTTCTCGACCGCGGCCGCGGTCGGCGTCGCCTTCGCGCTGGCGCTGGCCAACCGCTACTTCAAGCTCGGACTGCTGTCGCGCATGGCAGAACGCGTCGTGTTCGTGCTGATTCCGCCGCTGGCCCTCATCTTCCTTGTGCTGGGCACCATTTTCATCGGCCTGGCCACCCCGACCGAAGGCGGCGGCATGGGTGCGCTCGGCGCGCTGATCCTCGCGCTGATCAACGGGCGCCTGTCCTGGAGCCTGCTCAAGCAGGCCATGAACTCGACCACGCGGCTGTCGTGCTTCGTGATGTTCATCCTGATCGGCTCGACCGTGTTTGCGCTGGTGTTTCGCGGCGTCAATGGCGACCTGTGGGTCGAGCACCTGCTCTCGAGCCTGCCGGGCGGCGCCACCGGCTTCCTGGTCGTGGTCAACCTCATGTTCTTCGTGCTGGCCTTCTTCCTCGATTTCTTCGAGCTCGCCTTCATCCTGGTGCCGCTGGTGGGTCCGGTCGCGAACAAGCTGGGCATCGACCTGATCTGGTTCGGCGTGCTGCTGGGCGTGAACATGCAGACCTCGTTCATGCATCCGCCTTTCGGTTTCGCCCTGTTCTACCTGCGCTCGGTCGCGCCCAAGGAAGTCAAGACGACCGACATTTACTGGGGTGCCATCCCGTTCGTGCTGATCCAGGTGATCATGGTTACCCTGATCATCACCTTCCCGCGCCTGGTGTCGGTTGAACAGAAGGTCGACATGACCGAACAGCTCGAGCTGAAGATCGAGGCGCCGGCCCTGGAGCCGGAGCCAGTGCCGACCGAGAACAACGGCGAGCAGGAAGCGCCGCCGCTGGACTTCTCCAGTGATGTCAACAAGAAATAAGTACGGGCGCGCTAACCGAATGAATGTAGCTGTGCTAACTGACAGTTGTGGGCATGTCAGACACAATGAGCTACGACGTCCGCTCGGCCCGATTTTCTTCCATGACACTCACGAACGACACATCGTTTAATGAATTGTTCCAGGCCCACCCCATTCCGATGTGGGTGTACGACCTGGAGACACTCGCATTCTTGGCAGTGAACACGGCCGCCGTAGTTCATTACGGCTATACCGAGGCCGAATTCCTGGCCATGACCATCGCCGACCTGCGTCCGGCCGAAGACCTGCCCAGATTGTACGAAAACCTGCGCGGCACGCCCGACAGGCTAGAGAAATCGGGCGCCTGGCGCCACATCAAGAAAGATGGCACGCTGATCGACGTCGAGATCACCTCGCATCCGCTGGCCTACATGGGACGCGCCTGTCGCTTCCTGCTGTCGCACGATATCAGCGAGCGGGTGCAGGCGCAGGCCAGGATCGCCCGTCTGAACCGCGTGTACGCGGTGCTAAGCGGGATCAACTCGGCGATCGTGCGCATCCGCGACCGCGACGCGCTGTTCAAGGAAGCGTGCCGTCTTGCCACCATGGAGGGCGGTTTTCTGACTGCCTGCATCAGCCTGGCCGATGCGAACAGCGCGGCAACCACGATCGTGGCCCAGGCCGGCCAGACGCTGCCGGCGCGCGCCGCGCTGCTCGAGCATGGCTGGCCGGCGCAGCGCGCCGCGCACAACCAGATGCCCGTCGTGTGCAACGATATCGAAGCCGAACTCGATCTGGCGGCGCTGCGCGGCGACCTGCTGGCGCGCGGCGTGCGCTCGCTGGCCTCGTTCCCGCTGCTGGTGGGCACGCGCACGGTGGCCGTGCTGACGCTGCTGGCCGACAGCGTCAATGTATTCGACCCCGACGAGATGAAAGTGCTCAACGAGCTGGCCGGCGATCTCGCGTTTGCCCTGCTGTTCTTCGACCGCGAGCAGCAGCTCAGCTACCTGGCCTTGCACGACGTGCTGACCGACTTGCCGAATCGCCGCCTGTTCCAGGACAGGCTGGCGCACCTGGTGCACGTGAGCAAGCACGAACACGATATGACGGCCATCGTGCTGATCAACCTCGACCGGTTCGCCCAGTTCAACGACGCGCTCGGCCGCCATGCCGGCGACAGCCTGCTGGCGCAGGTTGCGCGCCGCCTCGATGCCGCCTTGCCCGAGATCTGCAACGTCTCGCGCATCGGCGGCGACACCTTCGCCCTCACCATCGGCGAACTGGCGCACGGCGAGGATGCGGCCAATTTCTTGCAGCAACACGTCTTCGGCACACTCGACCAGCCGTTCGAGCTCGACGGCCAGGAGGTGCGCATCTCGACCCGGGCCGGGCTGGCGCTCTACCCGGCCGACGGGGGCGATCCGGAGACCCTGTTCAAGCATGCCGAGGTGGCGCTCAAGAACGCGAAAGCGTCCGGCCAGCGCTACCTGTTTTACGCGCCGCGCATGAACGCCGCGCTGGCCGCCAAGCTCGCGCTCGAAAATGCGTTGCAGGACGCACTCGAGCACAAGCAGTTCGTCGTGTACTACCAGCCGCGCGTGGATCTGGCGAGCGGGCGCATCGTGAGCGCGGAAGCGCTGATCCGCTGGCAGCACCCGGTACGCGGGCTGGTCGGGCCGAACGACTTCATCGCGCTGGCCGAGGAAACTGGCCTGATCCGGCCGATCGGGGCCTGGGTGCTCGACGCGGTATGCGCACAGCAAGCGGCCTGGATCAAGAGCGGCGCGGCCATCGTCCCGGTCGCGATCAACCTGTCGGCGGTGCAGTGCGCGAATGGCGAGCTGCTGCAAAGCGTCGTGCAAGCGATGGCAGCGCACCTGGTGGCGCCGCACCAGCTCGAATTCGAACTGACCGAGACGGCGGTGATGAACAATCCCGACGAGGCCGCGCGCAACCTGCGCGCCTTCAGGGAACTCGGGATCGGGTTATCGCTCGATGATTTTGGTACCGGTTACTCCTCGCTGGCGCAGCTCAAGCGCTTCCCGTTCGATGTCGTCAAGATCGACCGCTCGTTCATTGCGGGGGTGGACAGCAACGCCGAGGATGGCGCGATCGCATCGGCCATCCTCGCGATGGCGCACAGCCTGGGGCTGCTGGTGGTGGCCGAAGGCGTGGAAACGGCGGCGCAGCTGGCGTTCCTGCAAAAGCTCGGCTGCGACCAGATGCAGGGGTATTACTTCAGCCCGCCGCTGCCGGCGGCCGGGTTCGAGGCCATGCTGCGGGCCGACTTGAGGCTGTAGCCGTCGCCCGGGGCGCAGCGAGAATCGGGGCTCGAGAGTCGAAGAATCGGGGTCTGTCCCCGATTTCCCGAATCTGGAAAATCGGGGACAGACCCCGATTCTTCGCTGTTGCAGCAGCTGGTCACGTGAAGCTCGCATGAAGTGCGAGCGCTTCCAGAGCGCACCGAGCTCGACGCGCATGTGGTGCATCGTCTCGAGTGGCTTGCAGTGCTGAGCTCAAAAAAAATCGGGGTCTGTCCCCGATTTCCCGAATCTGGGAAATCGGGGACAGACCCCGATTTTGTTGGCTGGCGTTTTACACGTAGCTGAACAGATAGTCGTCTCAGCTGCGCTTCATCACCAGCGTCAGGATATCGTAGCTGGCCACCAGCTCGTCATCCTGGTTGGTCACCTGCACATCCCACACCACCACGCCCTGCCCCACGCCTTTTTCGTCGGTGCGGTTGCGGTCGACCTTGCGCTTGCAGGTCAGGCGCGCGCGGATGGTGTCGCCAATGGCCACCGGCGCGACAAAGCGCAGGTTGTCCAGGCCATAGTTGGCCAGCACCGGCCCGGGCGCCGGCGACACGAACAGGCCGGCCGCCGCCGACAGCACGAAGTAGCCGTGCGCGATGCGCTTGCCGAACTGCGAATCGCGCGCGGCAATCTCGTCGAAGTGCATGTAGAAAAAATCGCCCGAAATGCCGCCGAAGGCGACGATGTCGGCCTCGCCCACCGTGCGCCGGTGCGTCAGCAGCGAGTCGCCCATCTGCAGGTCTTCGAAGTACTTGCGGAACGGGTGCAGCTCGCTCTCGCGCACCGCCGCGCCGCGCACGTATTCGCCCGTCACCGCCGCCAACATGGTGGGCGAGCCCTGGATCGCGGCGCGCTGCAGGAAGTGACGCACCGCGCGGATCCCGCCCAGTTCTTCGCCGCCACCTGCGCGCCCCGGCCCGCCGTGCTTGAGCTGCGGCAGGGGTGAACCGTGCCCGGTCGATTCGACCGCCGCTTCCCGGTCGAGGATCAGCACGCGGCCATGCGAGGCGGCAACCACCGGCACCGCGCGCGCGGCGATCAGCGGATCCCTGGTCACCAGCGTGCTGACCAGGCTGCCCTTGCCGCGTGCGGCAAGCGCCAGTGCTTCGTCCAGGTCCGAGTACGTCATCATGGTGCTGACCGGGCCGAATGCCTCGACGTCGTGCACCGCGTCGCATGACATCGCGTCGCGGCACAGCAGCAGCGTGGGCGAGAAGAAGGCGCCGCGTGCAACACCTTCGCCGACCGGCGCGAAACCATCCGCGGCGCCGAATACGATTTCGTTGCCCTTGGCCAGCATTTCAAGGCGTTCGCCGACGTCGCGCTGCTGCTCCATCGAGGCCAGCGCGCCCATGCGCACGCCTTCCAGCGAGGGGTCGCCGACCACGATCTTCGAGAGGCGCTCGCGCAGGCGCGCGCCGACTGCATCGACATGCTGCCTTGGCACGATGATGCGGCGAATCGCGGTGCATTTCTGGCCGGCCTTGCCGGTCATCTCGCGCGCCACTTCCTTGACGAACAGGTCGAACTCGGGGTCGTCGGGCGACACGTCCGGGCCCAAAATGGCGCAGTTGAGCGAATCGGCTTCGGCCGTGAACGGCACCGAATTGGCGATGATGTTCTTGTTCACGCGCAGCATGGCCGCGGTGTCGGCCGAGCCGGTGAAGGTGACCGCATCGGCCCCGCTCAGGCGGTCGAGCAGGTCGCCGGTGCTGCCGATCACGAGCTGCAGGCTGCCGTCCGGCAGCAGGCCGGATTCATGCATCATGCGCACCACCGCCTCGGTCAGGTAGCTGGTGGCGGTGGCCGGCTTGCCGATGCACGGCATGGCTGCCAGGAAGCTGGGCGCGAATTTCTCGAGCAGGCCCCAGATCGGGAAGTTGAAGGCGTTGATGTGCACCGCCAGGCCGCCGCGCGGCACCAGGATATGGGTGCCCGCGAAGCCGCCTTTCTTGCTCAGCGCAAGCGCCGGGCCTTCGTGCAGCACATTCGACGACGGCAGCTCGCGGCTGCCCATGCCCGCGTAGGCGAACAAGGTGCCGATGCCGCCTTCGATGTCGACCCAGCTGTCGGCGCGGGTCGCGCCGGTCAGGTGCGAGACCTTGTACAGTTCTTCCTTGCGCTCCATCAGGTACAGCGCGAGCGCCTTCAGGCACGCGGCGCGCTTCTGGAAGTCGAGCGCCATCAGGGCCGGCACGCCAGTCTTGCGGGCATAGGTGACTGCCTCGTCGAAGTCGATCTTTTCGGCGTGGGTGTGGTAGATCAGCGAGCTGTCGAGGGCACTGTGCAGCGGCACCGAGGGGTCGAAGCCGAGCCAGCGGCCGCCAATCAGGCTTTGCAGCGTTGTTACATTATGCATTTCAGGATCTCCAGATGAATTCAATAGGGGCTGTTATCTCTTTGGTGCGTGCAGCAGCTCTTCCCCGAGGTCGATGCGCTTGCGGTCCGGCTCGACCTCGGTGAGGGCGTCGACTTCGCGCATCGTCTGCATCGAGCGCGCGGTCAGGTTGTGGTATTGCCTGGTGCCGAAGGTTTTCCACGCAATTTCCTTTTCGCTCAGCTCGCGCACCACCACCGCGGGCGCCCCCATCACCATGCTGCGCGGGGCGATCAGCATGCCGGCCTTGACGAAGCTCATCGCGGCCACGATCGATTGCTCGCCCACCACGGCGCGGTCCATCACGACCGCGTTCATGCCGACCATCGCGTTGCGCTTGATGCGGCAGCCGTGCAGCACTGCGCCGTGGCCGATGTGGCCGTCGGCTTCGACCACCGTCTCGTCGCCCGGGAAACCGTGCATGACGCAGCAGTCCTGCAGGTTGGCGCCTTCTTCCAGAATCAGGCGCCCGAAGTCGCCGCGCATCGAGGCCAGCGGCCCCACATAGCAGCGCGCACCGACGATCACGTCGCCGATCAGCACCGCGCTCGGGTGCACATAGGCGCTTGGATGCACGACGGGCGTGACCCCGTTGATCTCATATACTTTCACCATGCTCGTTCTCCGGTGGTATTACATTCCGAGGTAAGCGCTTTGCACCTGCTCGTTGTCGAGCAGTTCGGGGCCTGGCCCCGACAGCAGGATCGATCCGGTTTCCATCACGTAGCCGACATCGGCGATCGCCAGCGCGGCGTGCGCATTCTGCTCGACCAGGAAAATGGTGATGCCCTGGTCGCGCAGGCTCTTGACGATGCGGAAGATCTCCTGGATCAGCAGCGGCGCCAGACCCATGCTCGGCTCGTCGAGCAGCAGCACGCTTGGTTTTCCCATCAAGGCGCGCGCCATCGCCAGCATTTGCTGCTGCCCGCCCGAGAGCATGCCGGCCAGCAGGTGATGTTTTTCCTTCAGTACGGGGAACAACGCGTACATGCGTTCCAGCTCGCCTTCCACCTCATGGCCGGGACGCGTGTAGGCGCCCAGGCGCAGGTTGTCTTCGACCGACATCGGGGCGAACACCTGGCGCCCTTCGGGCACCTGGCAGATTCCGGCGCGCACGCGCAGGTCGGCCCGCATGCGGCTGATGTCGTTACCCGAAAAACGGATCGATCCGGCACTGATCGGCTGCACGCCCGATATCGCGCGCAGCAGCGTGGTCTTGCCGGCGCCGTTGGCGCCCACCAGCGCCACCAGCTGGCCCTGGCGCACCTCGATGTCGATGCCGTGCAGCGCCTGGATCGGGCCGTAGTGGCTGTCGATGCCTTTGATTTCCAGCACCAGCGGCGCCTTGTTCGATTCTTTCATCATTGGTCCCTTATGCGGCGACGCCGAGATAGGCTGCGATGACGTCAGGGTTGGCGCGCACTTCGGGCGCAGTCCCTTCGGCCAGCTTCTTGCCGTAATCGAGCACCAGGATGTGGTCCGACAGGTTCATCACCAGTTTCATGTCGTGCTCAACCAGCACCACCGTGACGCCCGATTGTGCGACCTTGCGGATCAGTTCCTCGATCTCGGCGGTCTCGGTGTGGTTAAGGCCGGCGGCCGGTTCATCGAGCAGCAGGATGCGTGGCTTGGCGGCCAGCGCACGTGCGATCTCGAGGCGCTTGAGGGCGCCGTACGACATCTGGCCGGCGTCCGACCCGACGTATTTCCCCACCCCGACGAACTGCATCAGGGCGGCGGCCTCCTCGCGCCGGACAGCGTCCGCACGGCGCACGCTTGGCAGGTGCAGCATCGAGGCGAACAGGTTCTGGTTCAGGCGCAGGTGGGCGCCGACCATGACGTTGTCGATTGCGCTCATGTTCATGCATACCTGCAGGTTCTGGAAGGTGCGGCTCATGCCGCGCCGCGCCAGCTGGTCGGGCGGCATGCCGACCACGTTCTCGCCATTGAACACGATCTGGCCGGAAGTCGGGGTGTACACGCCGGTGATCAGGTTGAACAGGGTGGTCTTGCCGGCGCCGTTAGGCCCGATCACGGAGTGGATCGCACCGGCCTTGACCTTGAAGCTGACGTCCTGCACCGCATGCACGCCGCCGAAGGTCTTGCTGAGGTTTTGAATTTCCAGCATGCTCATGCTCCCTTCACGGCGCGGGCGCGCAGGCGCTGCGCGATGCTGGGCACCAGGCCCTTGGGCAGGAAGATCATGGTCGCCATCAGGATCATGCCGAACACGACCACCTCCCAGCCTTCGAACGTCTGCAGCAGCTGCGGCAGCACGGTCAGCAGCGCGGCGCCCACGATGGAGCCGAACACCGACGCCATGCCGCCCACCACCACCATCGTCACCAGCTCGATGGACGGGAAAAAACCTGCGATCCCCGGCGTGAGGAAGCCCACGTAATGCGCGTTGACGCTGCCGGCGATACTGGCCATCACCGCCGACAGCACGAAGACGCGCACCTTGAAGCGGGTGGTGTCGACGCCGGACACGCGCGCGGCGACCTCGGAGCCGTGGATGGCCTGCAGCGCCCGCCCGACCGGCGAATCGATCAGGTTCAGGGCCAGCCAGGTCGTGATCAGCAGCAGCACTGCGGCCACCGCATACCAGGCCATCTCGCCGGCGATGGTCAGGCCAAACAGCGTAAACGAAGGCACCGACATGCCATCGGGCCCGCCGGTCCATTGCGCCTCGTTGTTGATGACGATCGAGATGATGATGCCCAGGCCAAGCGTGGCCATCGCCAGCGTGTGGCCCTTGAGCTTGAGGATGGGACGCGCCAGCGCGAAGGCAAGCAGGCCGGTGGCCGCCGCGCCGGCCAGCAGCGCAAGCATGGGCGGCCAGTTGAAGTGGGTGGTCAGGGCGGCCGAACCATAGGCGCCCATGCCGACGAAGCCGGCGTGGCCCAGGCTGATCTGGCCGGTGTAACCCATCAGCAGGTTAAGGCCGATGACGACGATCGCGTTGAGCGCGATCTTGATCGCCACGTCGACATAAAACGAATTTGGCAGCACCAGCGGCAGCAGCGCCAGCACCACGGCCAGCACCAGCAAGCCGGCATGGCGCGATTGCATCATCTTCATACACGCTCCGATATTTTTGCGCCGAACAGGCCGCGCGGCATGAAGAACAGGATCACCAGGATCACCACGAACGGCACCGCATCCTTGTAGGAGGACGAGATGTAACCGGCGGTCATCGCCTCGATGATCCCCAGGATCAGGCCACCGGCAACCGCACCGACGCCGCCGCCAAGGCCGCCCAGCACCGCCGCCACGAAGCCCTTCAGCCCGAGCATGATGCCGGCGTCGTACGAGGTGTAGGTGATCGGCGCGACCAGGATGCCGCCGAGGGCGCCAAGCAGCGCGGACAGCCCGAACGAGAGCAGCAGCACCACGCGCGTGTTGATGCCGACCAGTTGCGCCGCCAGCTTGTTGTGCGAGGTCGCCAGCATCGCCTTGCCGAGCAGGGTACGCCCGAAGAACCACGCCAGCGCACCGACCACGGCCAACGTCACGCCCAGCACCCACAGGCTTTGCGGGAGCAGGCTCGCGCCCAGGAACTCGATCGGCTTGTCGCCCGAAAACGGGGGCAGCGAATGGGTTGCCTTGCCGAGGAAGATCTGCACCAGGCCGCGCAGCGTGAGCGAGGCGCCGATCGTGATGATGATCAAGGTGACCACATGCGCGTTCTGCGCCGGCTCGATCACGGCCTTCTCCATCACCAGGCCCACCAGGCCGGTGGCGACGACGGCGATCGCGATGGCGAGCGGCAGCGGCATGCCGCCGCCCGCCAGCAGGGCGGCAAACATCCCGCCCAGCATGATGAACTCGCCCTGCGCGAAGTTGATCACGCCGCTGGTGTTGTAGATGATCGTAAAGCCCAGCGCCGCCAGCGCATAGGCCGAACCGACCGTCATTCCCGAGTACAGGAACTGCAAGAATTGTGCGAGCATGACTACCTTATTTCAGCAACTGCCAGTCGCCGTTCTTGACCTCGACCATGCGGAACGCGGACAGGTCCAGTCCCATGTGGTTGGTCGGCGACATGTTGAATACGCCGGTGGTGCCGACAAATCCCTTGGTGCCTTCGAGCGCGGCGCGCACTTTCTCGCCATCGGTCGAACCGGCGCGCTTGATCGCATCGACCGACAGGTTCAATGCGTCCAGGGCGTAGCCGCCGAAGGTCGAAGGCTCGGCCTTGTAACGCTCGCGGTAGGTCTTGTCGTAGCCGGTGACGACCGCTTTTTGCACATCATTGGCCGGCAGCGCGTTGGCGATCAGCAGCGCCGGGGTCGGCAGGCGCACGCCTTCGGCGGCCTTGCCGGACAGCTTCAGGTACTCGTCGGAAGCGACGCCGTGCGACTGGTACAGCGGCACCGAGGTCATGCCGAGCTGGCCGTAGTTCTTGGTCACCACGGCAGGACCCTGGCCCAGGCCGAACACGAACACGGCCTGCACGCCCGGGGTGTTCTTGATGCGGGTCAGCTGCGCGGTGATGTCGGTGTCTTTCGGACCGTAGGTTTCATCGGCCACCAGCGTGATGCCGTACTTGCCGGCGACGTGCTGCGTTTCCTTGCGCCCGGAAGCGCCGAAGCCGCTGGTCTCGGACAGCAGGCCGACCTTGGTGATGCCGCGCTTTTTCATGTCCTCGAACACCTTCTCGGCCGCCATGCGGTCGGTGTGCGGGGTCTTGAACACCCACTTCTTGACCGGGTCGATGATGACCACGGCGCCGGCCAGCGAGATGAACGGCAGGCTGGCGCGCTCGACCAGCGGCGCCATTGCCATGGTGGCGCCGGTGGTGGTGCCGCCGATCAGGATGTTGACCTTGTCCGATTCGATCAGGCGCTTGGTGAAGGAGTTGGCCTTGCCTGCGTCGCTGCCGTCGTCGTAGTGCACCAGCTCGAGCTTGCGGCCAAGGACGCCGCCGGCTGCATTGATCTTCTCGACATACAGTTGCAGCGTCTTGAGCTCGGGGTCGCCCAGGAAGGCGGCCGGGCCGGACACCGACAACACCGATCCGATCTTGATGGGTTCGGCGGCCGACGCGGTGGCCGCGGCCAGCGCGATCGAGGCGAAGATGATGGTTTTTTTGAATATATTGCTTAGCATTGCTGTCTCCTGGTTGTTTGGATTGCGGTCTTTTAGTGTTTCAGACTCGTTCAATGATGATGGCGATGCCCTGGCCCACGCCGATGCACATGGTGCACAGGGCGTAGCGCCCGCCCGTGCGATGCAGCTGGTTGAGCGCGGTGGTCACCAGGCGCGCGCCGGATGCGCCGAGCGGGTGCCCGATCGCGATCGCGCCGCCGTTCGGGTTCACATGCGCGGCGTCGTCGGCCAGCCCGAGGTCGCGCGTGACGGCCAGCCCCTGCGCCGCAAACGCTTCGTTCAGTTCGATGACATCCATCTGGCCGATCGTCAGGCCCGCCTGCGCCAGCGCTTTTTTCGATGCCGGCGACGGGCCGAAGCCCATGATGCGCGGCGCCAGCCCGGCAGTGGCCATGCCGACGATGCGGGCGCGCGGCGTGAGGCCGTAAGTTCCGGCTGCAGCGGCGGACGCGATCAGCACCGCGCAGGCGCCGTCGTTCAGGCCCGAGGCATTGCCGGCGGTGACAGTGCCGTCCGGCCTGACCACGCCCTTGAGCTTGGCCAGCGTCTCGAGCGAGGTATCCGGACGCGGATGCTCGTCGGTGTCGAACACGCGCGATTCGCCCTTTTTCAGGTGAACCGTGACCGGCACGATTTCGTCGGCGAACACGCCGGCCGCGTTGGCCCTGGCCCAGCGCTGCTGGCTGCGCTGCGCGAATGCGTCCTGGTCGGCGCGGTTGACGTTAAATTCCTGCGCCACGTTTTCGGCCGTTTCGGGCATCGAATCGATGCCGTGCGCGGCCTTCATGTGCGGGTTGACGAAGCGCCAGCCGAGCGTGGTGTCCTCGATTTTGGCGCTGCGCGAGAATGCGCTGTCGGCCTTGCCCATGACGAAAGGCGCGCGCGTCATGCTCTCGACGCCGCCGGCGATGATCAGCTGCGCTTCGCCGGACTTGATGGCGCGTGCGCCGATGCCGATTGCATCCATGCTCGAGCCGCACAGGCGGTTGATGGTGCTGGCCGGGACTTGCACCGGCAGCCCGGCCAGCAGCGCAGCCATGCGCGCCACGTTGCGGTTGTCTTCGCCGGCCTGGTTGGCGCAGCCGTAATACAGGTCGTCGATGGCGGCCCAGTCCACGCCGGGGTTGCGCGCGATCAGGGCGGCGATCGGAAGCGCGCCCAGGTCATCGGCGCGCACGCCGGCCAGCGAGCCGCCGTAGCGCCCGAAAGGGGTGCGGATTGCGTCGCAAATAAAAGCATCTGTCAGTTTGGTCACGTGTGCTGCTCCTGTTATTGTTTCGGACGCTTGTCGATGACGCGCCGGGCCTTGCCCGTCAGGGTGCGCTCGATGCCCTCGGGGCCCATCAGCGTCACCTTGGTCGTCACGCCGACGAAGGTCTTGATGTTGTATTCAAGTTCGCGCGCGAGCGCGCCGGTATCTTCCTGCGACAGCGCCACGTCAACCCGCAGTTCGCCGTGCACCTCGAGCTTGTCGAGGTGGCCGTCGCGCGAGACGATCAGCTGGTAATGCGGCGCCAGGCGCGGCATCTTCAGGATCAGTTCCTCGATCTGGCTCGGGAATACGTTCACGCCGCGGATGATCAGCATGTCGTCCGAGCGGCCGGTGATCTTGTCCATCCTGCGCATCGCGCGCGAGGTCGGCGGCAGCAGGCGCGTCAGGTCGCGCGTGCGGTAGCGGATGATCGGCAGCGCTTCCTTGGTCAGCGAGGTAAATACCAGCTCGCCTTCGGAGCCGTCGGGCAGCACTTCGCCGGTGACCGGGTCGATGATCTCGGGGTAGAAATGGTCTTCCCAGATCACCGGGCCGTCCTTGCTTTCGATGCACTCGCTGGCCACGCCCGGTCCCATCACTTCCGACAGGCCGTAGATGTCGACCGCGTCGATCGCGGCGCGCGCCTGGATCTCCTGGCGCATCGCGTCGGTCCACGGCTCAGCGCCGAAAATGCCGACCTTGAGCGAGGACTCGGCCACGTCGAGGCCCTGGCGCGTGAATTCCTCGATGATGTTGAGCATGTACGAGGGCGTGACCATGATGATCTCGGGCTTGAAGTCGCAAATGAGCTGGACCTGCTTTTCGGTCTGGCCGCCGGACATCGGGATCACCGTGCAGCCGAGACGTTCGGCGCCGTAGTGGGCGCCCAGGCCGCCGGTGAACAGGCCGTAGCCGTACGATATGTGCACCATGTCGCCGGCGCGTCCGCCGGCGGCGCGGATCGAACGCGCCACCACGTCGGCCCAGGTGTCGATGTCCTTCTTGGTGTAGCCGACCACGGTGGCCTTGCCGGTGGTGCCGCTCGAGGCGTGGATCCGCACCACCTGCTCGCGCGGCACCGCGAACAGGCCGAACGGGTAGTTGTCGCGCAGCGTCTTCTTGTCGGTGAAGGGGAACCTGGCAAGATCGGCCAGCGTCTTCAGGTCGTCCGGATGGACGCCGGCTGCGTCGAATGCGGCGCGGTAGTGCGCCACATTGTCGTAGGCGTGCCTGAGCGACCATTTCATGCGTTCGAGCTGCAGGGCCTGCAGCTCGTCGCGACTGGCGCGTTCGATCGGCTCCAGGTCGCCTGGGGCGGGGGTGCGTTGGACCATCGTAATCTCCTCGTTCTGTTTTAAATCAGGCCTTCGGTTCGACCACCAGACCGCTGATGCGGTGCGACTTGCCGCGGAACAGGGCGATGATGCGCCCTTCCTGGTTGCTTACCTTGATATCGTAGACGCCGGTTTTTCCGCCCAGCGCCTGCTCGACCGCTTCGGCCGTGAGCATGTCGTGCTCGCGTCCCGGCGCCAGGAAGTCGATGCTGCAGCCGGCGGCAACCGTGTTGTAGTTATGGGAATTGCAGGCCATCGCAAACGCGCTGTCGGCCAGCGTGAAGATGAAGCCGCCATGGCAGGTGCGGTGCCCGTTGAGCATGTCGGCGCGCACCGTCATCGTCATGCGCGCAAAGCCGGGACCGATTCCGGTCAGCTGCATGCCAAGCGCCTGGGTGGCGGTGTCGCGCTCGAACATGGCTTTGCCGGCCAGTTCGGCCAGTGCCTGGGGATCGACGTGTGGCACTGCGTCGGCCTGCGAATCTCTATGCATGAATACGTGCTCCGTTTGCGAGTTTGCGGCGCAGCAGCGGCGAGACGCGATAACGGTCCTCGCCGTAGTTGGCTGCCAGGTTGGAAAGTACGGTGACGATGTGCGGCACGCCGACCGCATCGGCCCAGGCCAGCGGACCGCAGGGGTAGTTGACGCCCTTTTGCATCGCGATGTCGACCGCCTGCGCGCTGCACACGCCCTGGTTCACGGCGTCGGCCGCTTCGTTGGCGAGCATGGCGACGGTGCGCATCACGGCCATGCCGGGAACGTCGTCGAGGCGGGTGACGCTGAAGCCGGCGGCCTGGAACAGGCCGACCACGGCGTGGTAGGCGGCATCGCTGCACTGGTCGGCGCGCGCCAGGGCAATGCGCTTGGCGCCGGCGAAGTCGAGCATGAGGTCGAACAGTACGGTGTCGGAATGCTTGTTGGCGCTGGCGCGTTCGGTGGCGCTGCGTCCGTCGCTCAGGAACACGGCCGCACCGTTGCAGTGGAACGCAGGCGCCTCATGTTCGCCGGCGCCCGGCAGCGGCTTGCGGTGGCCGACCGTGAAGCCCGCGCTTCTCAAGCGCTGTTCCATCGGTGCCGTGAGCGCGCCTGACACGCCCGGCTCGATGCTGATACTGACCACTTCCGGCCTGGCCTGCGGCGCCTCGGTCATCGGCTCCGGCCGGGTCGCGTCGTCGCCGTAGCAATAGAAGCCGCGGCCGGACTTGCGGCCGAGGAAGCCGGCGTTGACCAGTTCCTGCTGCAGCACCGAGGGCGCGAAACGCGGGTCGCAGAAATAGGCGTTGAACACCGAATTCGTGACCGAGAAATTGATATCGTGGCCGATCAGGTCCATCAGCTCGAAGGGACCCATGCGAAAGCCGCCGGCCTCGCGCATCACCGCGTCCAGCGTGGCCGCATCGGCGGCCTGTTCGAGCAGCAGGCGCAGTGCTTCGCCGTAGAACGGACGGGCCACGCGGTTGACGATGAAGCCGGGGGTCGATTTCGCGTGCACCGGGCTCTTGCCCCATGCGGCGGCGGTCGCGTACACGGTATCGGCCACTTCCTGCGCGGTGGCCAGGCCGCTGATCACTTCGACCAGCGCCATCAGCGGCACCGGGTTAAAGAAGTGCATGCCCACCAGCCGCTGCGGCAAGCGCAGCTTTGCGGCGATCGCGGTGACCGAAATAGAGGAGGTGTTGGTGGCCAGGATGCAGTCATCGCCGACGATCGCTTCCAGCTCGGCGAACAGGCCGCGCTTGACGTCGAGGTTCTCGACGATCGCCTCGATCACGAGCGCGGCGCCGGCTACCTGGTCCAGGCTGGCCACGCCGGACAGGCGCGCGCGCGCCGCATCGGCGTCGGCGCCGCTCATGCGGCCCTTCTCGACCAGCTTGCCGTACACCTTGCCGATGTCGGCGATCGCCTTGTCGACCGCCTCGGGGCGGGTATCGAACAGCTTGACGGAATAACCGGCGGCGGCCGCCACCTGCGCGATTCCGGAACCCATTGCGCCGCTGCCGATGACGGCGACCACGCTGCCCGTAACAAGTGCACTCATGCTCATTCTCCCTTGAACTGGGCCGGACGCTTGGCGACGAAGGCGGCCACGCCTTCGCGGTAATCATGGCTGTAGCCGAGTTCGCGCATCATCTCGCCTTCCAGCTTGAGCTGCTCGGGCAGGGTGTTGGCATAGCTGGCCTGGAATGCCTTCTTGGTGAAGGCCAGGCCGCGGGTGGGCGCGGCGGCAAAGTGTTCGGCCATCGCCAGCGCCTCGTCCATCAGGGCGGTATCGGCCACGCTCTTCCAGATCAGGCCCCATTGTTCGGCCGTTTCGGCCGACAGTTTATCGCCCAGCATGGCAAGCCCGGTGGCGCGCGCCGGTCCGATCAGGCGCGGCAAGATCCAGGTGCCGCCGGTGTCGGGGATCAGGCCGAGCTTGCAGAACACTTCGACGAAGCTGGCCGACTTGGCGGCCAGTACGATATCGCAGGCCAGCGCCAGGTTGGCGCCGGCGCCGGCGGCCACGCCGTTGACGGCGCAGATCACGGGCATCGGCAGCGAGCGCAATGTCAGCACCAGCGGGGCATAGAATTTTTCCACCGAGTCGCCCAGGTCCACCCCTTCGGCGCCCGGCTCGACCGCGCGGTCCGACAGGTCCTGGCCGGCGCAAAAGCCGCGCCCGGCGCCGGTCAGCAGCAGCACCCGCACCGACTTGTCGGCCTGCAGCGCGTCAAGCGCGTGGCGCACCTCGAGGTGCATCGCCTGCGTGAAGCTGTTGAGCTTTTCGGGACGGTTCAGCGTGAGCTGCGCGATCCCGTTTTCGATCTGGAACTTGATGTTTTCGTATTTCATGGTGTCTCCGCCTGTTTTTTTATGCAGTGTATCCCGTTTATTCCGCCTGATCGAAATCGATGGTGACCTTGTCGGTGACGGGAAAGCTCTGGCAGCTCAGCACGAAGCCGCGCGCGATTTCGTAGTCTTCGAGCGCGTAGTTGACATCCATGTCCACCTTGCCGTCGACCAGCTTGCAGCGGCAGGTCGAGCAGACCCCGCCCTTGCAGGAGTAGCGCATGTCGATGCCGGCGCGCAGTCCGGCGTCGAGGATCGATTCCTTGTCCTTGTCCATCACGAAGCTGGTGTGGTTGCCGTCCATGATGACGGTGACCTCGGTCTCGTGCGGCACCGCCGCATCGTGCGGGCGCGCCTTGTGCTCATGCTTCGGGATACTGGCGGCGAATAGCTCGATCTTGATGTCCTGCTTGGGCATGCCGGCTTCCTGCAGCGCGGCCGATACCCCCAGCATCATGTCTTCCGGGCCGCAGATGAAGGCGGCGTCGAGGTCCTCCACGCGGACCCAGTGCTGCAGGAACTGCGCGCACTTTTCCCTGGTGATGCGGCCGTTGAACAGCTCGATGTCCTGCTGCTCGCGGCTCATCACGTAGGCCAGGGTGAGGCGTTCGAGGAAGATGTCCTTCAGGTCCGTCAGCTCTTCCTTGAAGATCACCGAGGACGAGGCGCGGTTACCGTAGAACAGGGTGAAGCGGCTGTTCGGCTCGGCCAGCAGCGTGGTCTTGATGATCGAGATGATCGGCGTGATGCCGCTGCCGGCGGCGAAGCCGACATAGTGCTTGCTGTTGCCGGCTTCCAGCGGCAGGTTGAAGTGGCCCATCGGCGGCATCACCTCGAGCGTGGCGCCGCTCTTGAGGGTGTCGTTGGCCCAGGTCGAAAACACCCCGCCCTGGGTGCGCTTGATGGCCACGCGCAGCACTTTTTCCTGCGCGGCCGAGCAGATCGAGTAGGAACGGCGCACGTCTTCGCCGCCGATGTGGGCGCGCAGGGTCAGGTGCTGGCCCTGCTGGTAGACGAAGCTTTCCTCGAGTTCGGGCGGCACCGCGAACGTGACGACGATAGTGTCGCGTGTTTCCTGGCGTACGTCAGCTACGGGTAAAGGATAGAATTTGCTCATGTTCTGGCCCTAGTGGCACTTGAAATAATCGAAAGGTTCGCGGCAATCGAGGCACTTGTAGAGTGCCTTGCACGGCGTCGAACCGAACTGGCTGGTCAACTCGGTGTGGCTCGAACCGCAGTTCGGGCAAAGCACCGTCAATTTCGGGGCGGCGCCGCGCTTGACGCCGCCATGCAGGCCACTGATGTCGATCACCTGCTGGGCCGGCGGTGCGATGCCGTAGCCCTTGAGCGCGGCCTTGCCCGCTTCGCTCATCCAGTCGGTGGTCCATGCGGGCGAGAGCTGGTTCACCAGCCGCACCTTGTGCACGCCGTGGCCGTGCAGCGCGTCCGTTACCGCCTGGGCGATCACCGCCATCGCAGGGCAGCCCGAGTAGGTCGGCGTGATGGTGACCACGCATTCGTCGCCGGCCCACTCGACCGCGCGCACGATGCCCAGGTCCACCACCGAGATCACGGGAATCTCGGGGTCGGACACCTGGCCCAGCCAGCTCCAGACCTGTTCGGTGCTCACCGCCTGCGCGCTCATTACCACTGCGCTCCCGGGTAGGCGCGCTGCAGGAACTGCATCTCGGCCAGGATGAACCCGAGATGCTCGCTGTGCCTTCCCTGCTTGCCGCCTCTTTGCATCCATGCGCTCGGTGCCGGCATGACCAGCGTGGCCTCGGCGAAGATCTCGCCCACGTGCTCGAGGAAGGCGGCGCGCAGCGGCTCGGATGCCGGCGCCACGCCCTGCTCCACCATCGCGTCATCGACGCCGTCGTAGATGAACATCTCGCCGCTGTACATCCACAGGTCATTGGCGGCGGCCTGGGTCAGGCCATGGCTGTGGGCCGTGCCGTCGCCCATGCGCACCACCAGGTCGCCGCTGCGGCGCAGGTGGTAGGTCACTTCCTTGATCGACTTCTCGGCGATCTGGGCGATGCGCGCGTCGCTCGACTTGAGCAGGCCCTGCATCAGGAAGTAGTGCCAGCTGTCGAAGTAGAACTGGCGCATGATGGTCTCGGCGTAGTTGCCGTTCGGCTGTTCGACCAGCAGGCAGCAGCGCATGTCGTGCGCGTCGCGCAGGTAGGCCAGCTGGTCCTCGCCGCGTCCGCGCCCTTCGAGCTCGCCGGCGTAGGCCAGCCACATGCGGGTCTGGCCGAGCAGGTCGAGCGCGACGTTGGTGAGCGCCATATCCTCTTCCAGCGCGGGGCCCTTGCCGCACAGCTGAGAGATCTGCTGCGACAGGATCAGCGCGTTGTCTCCCTGGCGCAGCAGGTACTCGAATTTGTCGTTCACGGGCGCGCTCACAGGTTCTTTACTTCTTCCGGCATCGGGAAGAAGGTTGGATGACGATAGACCTTGCTGTTGGCCGGCTCGAACAGCGCGCCCTTGTCGGCCGGGCTGCTGGCGACGATGTCGGCCGCGCGCACGACCCAGATCGAGACGCCTTCGTTGCGGCGCGTGTAGACGTCGCGCGCGTTGTTGACCGCCATCTCGGCGTCCGATGCGTGCAGGCTGCCGACGTGCTTATGCGCCAGTCCGTGCTGGCTGCGAATGAAGACTTCCCACAGGGGCCATTCTTTGCTCATCTGATTCTCCAGTTCTTGCGTGTGATTGGGGCGCGTGGCGCCGGTCAGGCTGCTTGTGCTTTTGCCGCTTGCTTGTCGGCGTAGGCGCCCAGCGCGTCGCGGAACCATTGCCCGCCCTCGTAGGCCTTGACGCGGGTGCGCAGGCGATCGCTGTTGCAAGGGCCATTGCCTTTGAGGACATTGTGGAATTCGGACCAGTCGATCTCGCCGAATTCATAGTGCCCGGTCTCGGCGTTGAATTTCAGGTCGGGGTCGGGAATCGTCAGGCCCAGGTACTCGGCCTGCGGCACGGTCTGGTCGACCATGCGCTGGCGCAGCTCGTCGTTCGAGAACAGCTTGATGCGCCACTGCGCGGACTGCGCGCTGTTGACCGATTCGGCGTCGGACGGTCCGAACATCATCAGCGACGGCCACCACCAGCGGTTCAGCGCATCCTGCGCCATGGCCTTCTGCTCGGGCGTGCCCTTGGCCAGGCTCATCATGATGTCGTAGCCCTGGCGCGCGTGGAACGATTCCTCCTTGCACACGCGCACCATGGCGCGCGCATACGGTCCGTACGAGCAGCGGCACAGCGGAATCTGGTTGATGATGGCCGAGCCGTCCACCAGCCAGCCGATGGCGCCCATGTCGGCCCACGACAGGGTCGGGTAATTGAAGATGCTCGAATACTTGGCCTTGCCCGAATGCAGGGCCGCCAGCAGATCGTCGCGCGAGACGCCCAGCGTTTCGGCGGCGCTGTACAGGTACAGGCCGTGGCCTGCCTCGTCCTGGATCTTGGCCAGCAGGATCGATTTGCGCTCCAGGGTGGGCGCGCGGGTGACCCAGTTGCCCTCGGGCAGCTGACCGACGATTTCGGAGTGTGCGTGCTGCGAGATCTGACGAATCAGGGTCTTGCGGTAGGCCTCCGGCATCCAGTCCTTGGCCTCGATCTTCACGCCCGCGTCTATGCGCGCCTGAAACTTTTGCTCTTCCTCGCCCATCTCGGCGATCGATTGAACTTTGCTGAGGCCGGTTTCCACCAGTTGTGCATACATCTTGAGTCTCCCGTTTGCGATTCCGTTGACAGATAATACGATACAAAATCTAATTTGTATACGCTTGACTTGAGTCATTTACAGAATTTGTATCCGATGAGCCAAAATGCGTGTGAAAATAGTGCGACCGCCGCTTGGCCCGACCAAGTACACTCACGCTTGCATAATCAACCATCTTGCCGCAGGTTATGCTTATGGGTGAGCCACACCAGGAACCATATGAAGATGACACAACAGACCAGCAGTGAATGGATTGCCGACTTCCTCGCCAGCGATCCGCCGCGTTCGAAGTCGCTCGTGCTGACGATTTTCGGCGACGCCATCGCGCCCCACGGCGGCACCATCTGGCTGGGCAGCCTGATCGAGCTGCTGGCCCCGCTGGGCGTGAACGACCGCCTGCTGCGCACCAGCGTGTACCGGCTGGTGCAGGAAGGCTGGCTGGTCGCCAACCGCGACGGGCGGCGCAGTTCGTATTCGATCCTGGACGCGGCGCAGGCCCGCTTCGAGCGCGCCTACCGGCGCATCTACGCGCCGCTCAGCGTGCACTGGGACGGCAAGTGGACCTTGCTGCTGTCGGCCAGCGGCAGCATCGAGGCGCCGGCGCGCGCCCAGTTGCGCAAGGAACTGCTGTGGGAGGGCTATGCCATGATCGCGCCGGGCGTGTTCGGCCACCCGGCCAGCGACAGCGAGGTGCTGGAGGAAATCCTGGTGCGGGTCGGGGTCCAGCGCAAGCTGTTCGTGTGCAGCGCGACCGAACTGGCGGCAGTGTCGACCCGTCCGCTGCGCGAACTGGTCGAGGAGGGCTGGGACATGTCGGACGTGATCGCCGGCTACCGCCATTTCATCGAACAGTTCGAGCCCCTGCGAGCGCTGCTGGCCAAGGGCGAGAAACTGCAGGCCGAGCAGGCATTCGTGATCCGCACCCTGCTGATCCACGCCTACCGCCGGGTCCAGCTGCACGACCCGATGCTGCCGATCGAGCTGCTGCCCGATCCCTGGCCCGGCTCCGAGGCCTATGAACTGGCGCGCGCACTCTACCAGCACACCTGCCGCGCGGCCGAACAGCACATCCTGGCCGCGCTGCGGCGCGAGGACGAGAACGCGCCGGTCGCCGAGAGCTCGTTCTACCAGCGCTTCGGAGGCGTGCGCTAGTCATTGCCCCTGCGCGTGCGCGGATCGGCCATCGGATTGCGGATCGATTCGAGTGCCAGGTCGAGTTCGAGCGCCGGCCAGTACAGGCGCGTCGCGCTCAGGCACTCGACGCGGCAGATCTGGGCCACGGTCGCATCCTCGAAACGGGGAAACTCGACAAACGGCAGGTACAGTTCCTCGCCGCCGAACTGGAGCCAGAAACCGTGCTGGTTGATGCTGGTGACCGCGGCGCACGAAAAACAAATGGAAGGCATGAGTATTCTCCACTGCCGCGGGCGCCGGCCGCTTGCACGGCCACCCGCGGCGGCCTGCTTATGAACAGCGCTGGACCACCATGCTGGCTGCCTTGAGCAGCGCCATTTGCGAATCTTCGAGGTGCGCGACCTGCTCGCGCATCCCGCTCAGCATGGCGCTGGTGAGCTCGAATTCGGCCGGCGTGGTCCAGCCCGGAAAGCGGATGATCTTGATGAGTTCAGCGAGCGTGGTGCCCTTGCCCAGATGCGCCAGCGCGTCGCTGAGCGCCGTGATCTGTTCGTGGATAATCGCGACGTGATCGAAGTCTGCTTCCATGATGCCCTCCTGTCGGTTGTGCCAGCCAAAGGCGGGCACGGCGGCGCGGCATGCGCGCAGCCGGGATCCACGGTAACAAATTAGCGAACTCATGCGTTGACGTGGCGCAGGAGAGCGCCCGCCACCCGTGCTGGCCTGCTACTTGCGGCCGGCGCTGATCAGGAAGTTCTGCATCGGCGCCTCGGCCACCGAGGCCCACATGTTCTGGTCCTGGCGGAAGCGCTTCCACGGCTCGTAGATCTTCCTGAACTTGGCGTTGCGCGCCGCTTCCTCCTCCATCACCGCCTGCGAGTGCTTGAAGGCCGCATCCATGATGGGCCTGGAAAACGTATGCAGCTTGGCGCCGTTCTTGATCAGGCGCGCCAGCGCCGCCGGGTTCTTGGTGTCGTACTCGGCCTGCATCACCACGTGGCACTCGTAGCTGGCCACCTCGATCGCCGCCTGGTACAGCTTGGGCAGCTTTTCCCATTCCTTGATGTTGATATAAAAGGACAGCTGCGGCCCCGCTTCCCACCAGCCCGGCGCATAGTAATGCGGCGCCACCTTCAGCAGGCCGAGCTTTTCGTCGTCGTAGGGACCGACCCACTCGGCCGCGTCGATCGTGCCTTTTTCCAGGGCCGCGTAGACGTCGCCGGCCGGGATCTGCTGCGGCACCGCGCCCATGCGCTCCATCACGCGCCCGGCGAAGCCGGCGATGCGGATCTTCATGCCCTTGATGTCGGCCAGCGTCTTGATCTCCTTGCGGTACCAGCCGCCCATCTGGGTGCCGGTGTTCCCTGCCAGGAAATTGACGATGCCGTAGCCGCGGTAGAACTCGCGCAGCAGCGCGCGCCCGCCGCCCTGGTCGAACCAGGCGGTCTGCTGGCGCGAGGTCAGCCCGAACGGCACCGCGCAGTCGAATGCGAAGGTGGGATCCTTGCCAAAATAATAGTAGGACGCCGTGTGGCCCATTTCGACCGTGCCGGCCTGCACCGCATCCATGACCTGCAGGCCAGGGACGATCTCGCCGGCCGCGAACGAGCGGATCTGGAACTTGCCGCCGGTGAGCTCGGCGACGCGCCGGGTGAATGCCTCGCCGGACGCGAAAATGGTGTCCAGCGTTTTCGGGAAGCTCGACGCGAGGCGCCAGGTGACGGCCGGCATGGCCTGCGCCAGTGCCGGTGCCGCGACCGCGGCGCTGCCCGCGCCCAGCGCGGTTTTTTTCAAAAACGAACGACGTTCCATACATGCTCCTGCAGTTAATAGTTGGGCAATTGTAGCCCGGCCTTGTCGATTTCGTCACGAGCGCGGCGCGGATTTAGTATCATCTCGAGCTCATCCTCCCTTAAACAACAGGACTTACCATGTCTATCAAGATCAGCAGCCAATTCGACGGCGGCGCCATCGAGGTTGTCAGCGCCACAAGCGCCGAGGCCATCGAGCTGAACATTCGCAAGGATTCGCACGCCGACATCACCCAGTGGTTCTACTTTCGCCTGCAGGGCGCGCAAGGCCAGGCCTGCGCCATGCGCTTCCTGAACGCCGGCAAGAGCGCCTACCCGGCCGGCTGGGACGGCTACCAGGCCATGGCCAGTTACGACCGGGTCGACTGGTTCCGGGTGCCGACCGAGTTCGACGGCAGCGTCATGACGGTCAGGCACACCCCGGCCATGGACAGCGTGTACTACGCCTACTTCGAGCCGTACTCATGGGAGCGCCACCTGGAACTGCTGGACCGCGCGCAGATGTCCGAGCACGTGCGCATGCATGACCTGGGCAGCACCGTGGACGGGCGCGACCTGAACCTGCTGGTCGTGGGCGACCCGGCGGCAAGCAAGAAGGTGTGGGTGATCGCGCGCCAGCACCCGGGCGAGACGATGGCCGAATGGTTCGTCGAAGGCATGCTCGACGCCCTGCTCGATCCGGCCGACGGCTTCGCTCGCCAGTTGCTCAAGCAAGCCGTGTTCTACGTGGTGCCGAACATGAACCCGGACGGCGCGGTGCGCGGCAACCTGCGCACCAATGCCGCGGGCGCCAACCTGAACCGCGAGTGGAACACCCCCTCGCTCGAGCGCAGCCCCGAGGTATTCCTGGTCAAGAACAAGATGAAGGAGACCGGCTGCGACCTGTTCCTCGACGTGCACGGGGACGAAGGCTTGCCGTACGTGTTTACCGCCGGCAGCGCGGCCTTGCCCACTTTCAGCGCCGAGCAGGCGGCGCAGGAGAAGCGCTTCAGCGACGACCTGAAGATCGCCAGCCCCGATTTCCAGGACGTGCACGGCTACCCGGCCGCGCCGTATACCGACGAAGTGCTGACGATGGGCTCACCGCACATCACGCACGCCTTCGGCTGCCTGTCGCTCACGCTCGAGCTGCCGTTCAAGGACAACGCCAACGATCCGGATCCGCAGACCGGGTGGGACGGCGCACGCAGCGCGCGCCTGGGCGCGGCCGTGCTGCAGCCGATCCTGCAGTCGCTGCGCGCCGCCGGCTAGCCTGCAGTCGCTGCGCCACAGGCAAGCGCGCAGCCGCGCGCCGCAAGAAGGGCGCAAGAGCGCAGCGTCATCCGCCCTGCCGGATGCTTCGGCTAGCGGCTGAGCGCGTCGCGCAGCAGCTGCACCGGCACCCGGTACACATTGGCCTGGCCGTTGTAGAGCGGCGCCAGCGCGCCGGCGTCGCCCGCCTTGTAGGTACTGGCAAAAAACAGGGTCTTCCCGTCGGGCGCAAAGGCCGGCGTGAACACGAAGCCTTCGGGTGGAAGAACCGGCGGCCCCAGCTTCACCGGCTCAGCCCAGAGCGCGCCGGCCCGGCGCACCGCATACACGCCCACGCCGCCGTCGCGCTGGCTCCAGAACACCGCAATCTGGCCGTCCGGCGAGAGCGTGAAGTCGCCTTGCCCGGCCCCGCCGTTGATCGGCGCGGGCAAGGCGACCGGCGCGGCAAAATCGTTGCCGCTGGCGCGCGCCAGGTAAATGCTCATCTTCCCGGGACCGCCCGGGCGCGCCGAGTTGAAATACAAGGCATCGCCGTGCAGTTCCACACCCAGTTCGTTGTGCTCGCTGTTGACGACGTCGCCCAGGTGTTCAGGCGCCAGCCACACACCATTGCGCAGTTGCGAACGCCAGATGTCGAGGTCTTTCTTTTCGGCCTTGCCGGGCGGCAGCCGGTCGGACACGAAATACAGGGTCTTACCGTCGCCCGCGAGGAAGGGGTCGGAATCGCGAAAGCGCGCATCGGCAAACGAGATCGGTGCCGGCGCGCCCCACTTGCCGCCTTCGCGGCGCGACACGTAAATCTGGGCCCCGTCGAAGCCCTTGGGCGAGCGCGCAAACAGGCGCATGGTCCCGTCGCTGCTTTCGCTGTAGTTATATTCGCTGGCGGGGGTCGAGACCACGCCAGGCTCGAGCAGGATGCCGGCAAATGCGGGCGCCGCTTGCGCGTGCAGCGCGAGCGGGCAGGCCAGCGCCAACAAAATGTTGCAGTGCAGAATAAATCGGAGGTTCATGGCAGTGCCAGCTTTCAGGAAAAGTTATTCTTGAAGGTGCCAAGAATACATGAAAGATGGTACTTTGCTAAAAAAACGCCCCGATTTTTCGGGGCGTCTTGGTCTGGATCCGGCTTACTTGCGGCCGGCCCTGATCAGGAAGTCCTGCATGGTTGCCTCGGACACCGAGGCCCACATGTTCTGGTCCTGGCGGAAGCGCTTCCACGGCTCGTAGATCTTCTTGAACTTGGCGTTCTTGGCCGCTTCTTCATCCATCACCTGCTGGGCTGCCTTGTAGCAGGCGTCCATGATCGGCTTGGAGAAGGTACGCAGTTTCACACCGTTCTTGATCAGGCGCGCCAGTGCGGCCGGGTTCCTCGCGTCGTATTCGGCTTGCATCACGACGTGCGCTTCGTAAGAAGCCGCTTCGATCGCTGCCTGATATGGCTTGGGCAGCTTGTCCCATTCCTTCTGGTTGACGTAGAACGTGAAGCTCGCGCCAGCTTCCCACCAGCCCGGCGCGTAGTAGTACGGCGCCACCTTGTAGAAGCCGAGCTTTTCGTCGTCGTAGGGGCCAACCCATTCGGCCGCGTCGATCGTGCCTTTTTCCAGCGCCGGATAGATGTCGCCGCCGGCCAGCTGCTGCGGCACCAGGCCGAGGCGCTCGAGCACTTTGCCGGCGAAGCCGCCAACCCGCATCTTGGTGCCCTTCAGGTCGGCAACCGACTTGATTTCCTTGCGGAACCAGCCGCCCATCTGGGTACCGGAATTGCCCCCGAGGAAGTTGACGATGCCGTAGCCCTTGAAGAACTCGCGGGTCAGCTCGCGCCCGCCGCCCTGGTCGAACCAGGCGGTGTGCTGGCGCGAGGTCAGGCCGAATGGCACCGCGCAGTCGAAGGCGAAGGTGGAATCCTTGCCAAAGTAGTAATAGGAAGCGCTATGGCCGATTTCCACCGTGCCAGCCTGAACCGCATCGAGCACCTGCAGGCCCGGGACGATCTCGCCGGCAGCGAACGAACGGATCGTGAACTTGCCGCCAGTCAGTTCGGAGACGCGCTTGGTGAAGGTGTCGGCGGCGCCGAAAATGGTGTCGAGCGATTTAGGGAAACTGCTGGCCAGGCGCCAGCTGATGGTTGGCAGCGTCTGTGCCAGGGCCGGTGCGGCGACTGCGCCCACCGATGCGCCAACTGCCGCTTTTTTTAAAAAGGAACGACGTTCCATAGATCTTTTTCTCCTCAGATTGACATTACGGGAAGACGACTGCGCCTCGCTGCCGAGACCGTCCGTTCGGCGCAGGGAAACTTGCAGCCGAGCTATCTTACGCCTTAATGTCGTGAGATGTAAAAATCAATTTCCCGCCACGACCATGTTCTCGATCAGGATCGAGCCGGTCTGCTTGTTGCCGCGGGTGAGCACGTCATTGCCCACTGCCACGATCTGCTGGAACATGTCGCGCATGTTGCCGGCGATCGTGATTTCCTCGACCGGGTACGCGATCACGCCGTTCTCGACCCAGTAGCCGGAGGCGCCGCGCGAGTAGTCGCCGGTCAGGTAGTTGGTGCCCTGCCCCATCAGTTCGGTGACCAGCAGGCCGCTGCCCATTTTCTTGAGCATGCCGACGAAGTCGTCGCCGCGCCGCGTCTTGCCGGAGGTGAGCGACAGGTTGTGCGAGCCGCCCGCGTTGCCGGTCGTTTGCATGCCGAGCTTGCGCGCGGAGTAGGTCGACAGGAAGTAGCCTTGCACCACGCCATCCTTGACCACGTCGCGCCGCAGCGTGCGCACGCCCTCCTCGTCGAACGGGGCCGAGCCGACGCCGCCGATCAGGTGCGGGTCCTCGACGATCTGTACGTGCGACGGGAACACCGCCTTGCCCAGCGAATCGAGCAGGAAGCTCGACTTGCGGTACAGCGCGCCGCCCGAGGTCGCTTGCACGAAGGCGCCCAGCAGGCCGGCCGCCAGCGGCGCTTCGAACAGCACCGGGCAGCTGCGCGTATCGAGCTTGCGCGCGTTCAGGCGCGCCAGGGCGCGCTCGGCCGCATAACGCCCGATCGCCTCCGGCTTGGCCATCTTGTTCGGGTCGCGCACCGAGCTGTACCAGTCGTCGCGCTGCATCTTGGCGCCCTTGCCCGCGATCGGCGCGACCGACAGGGTGTGGCGCGAGAACGGGTAGCCGCCCACGAAGCCGCGCGAATTGGCGGTCACGAAGTGCGACTGCTGCACGTGGACATTGGCCCCTTCGCTGTTGGTCACGCGCGGGTCGACCTCGAAGGCGGCGTTTTCGGCGCGCTGGGCCAGCTCGACGGCTTCCTCGGTGGAAATCATCCACGGGTAGCACAGGCGCAGGTCGCGCGGATTCATTTCGAGCATGTCGGCGTCGGCCAGGCCGGCGCAACCGTCTTCGGCGGTGAAGCGCGCGATGTTGTAGGCCGCATCGACCGTGGCGCGCAAAGCTTGCGGGGAAAAGTCCGAGGTGCTGGCGCTGCCGCGCTTCTGGCCGACATAGACCGTCACGCCCATGCCCTTGTCCTTGTTCTGTTCGATCGTCTCGATCTTGCCGCGCCGCACCGACACCGACAGCCCGCTGCCCTCGCTGATTTCGACCGCGGCATCGGTGCCGCCCTGTTCGCGCGCAAACGCCAACACGTCGCGCGCGAGCGTCTTGAGCTGGTCCTGGGTATGGATAAAGACGGAGTCGTTCATGTCGTGTTTTCTTCGGCTGTCCTGTAAAACAGTTATCATAGCAGTCGTTTACAGTTTCCACTGATCGGCCTTGCGCCTATCGGATCCATATCATGCCAAATCCAAATCGCGGGGCCTGCGGGTTCCAGTCTTCCGAGTTCGAAGAAGAATACGACCGCCCTTCCAAGTCCGAGCTCAAGCGCCAGATGACGGTGCTGCAAAAGCTTGGCGAAGACCTCGTGGCCGAGCCGCGCGACCGCGTCAAGCGGGTGCCGATGCCGGAAGACGTGCGCGACGCCATCCTCGAATGCCAGCGCATTACCGACCACGAGGGGCGCCGGCGCCAGTTGCAGTTCGTGGGCAAGAAGATGCGCACCCTCGACGAAGAGGAAGTGGCCGCGATCCAGCGCACCATCGACAGCTGGAAGGGCATGTCCAAGGCCGACACCGCCGCCATGCACGCGCTCGAGCGGCGCCGCGAAAAGCTGCTGGCCGACGACAAGGCGCTCACCGTCCTGCTGGGCGAGCATCCCGAACTCGATGCACAGCATCTGCGCACCCTGATCCGCAATGCGCGCAAAGAGCAGGCCGAGAACAAGCCGCCCAAGGCTTACCGTGAAATTTTCCAGATCCTCAAGCAGGTGGCCGGCAAGGGCAAGGCCGCGCAGGCCGACGACGAGGGCGCCGAAGACGAGGCCGACGATGAATAACGAGACCGGGCTGGTCATCGGGCTGGTCTCGATTTCCGACCGCGCCAGCGGCGGCGTGTATGAAGACAAGGGCATCCCGGCGCTGGCCGACTGGCTCGCCGGCGCGCTCACCAGCGGCTACCGGCTCGAGACGCGCCTGATCGCCGACGAGCGCGCGCAGATCGAACGGACCCTGGCCGAACTGGCCGACCTGCCCGGCTGCCACCTGGTGCTGACCACCGGCGGCACCGGCCCGGCCCGGCGCGATGTGACGCCCGAGGCGACGCTGGCCGTGGGGACCAAGGAAATGCCGGGCTTCGGCGAGCAAATGCGCCAGATCAGCCTGCAGTTCGTGCCGACCGCGATCCTGTCGCGCCAGGTCGCGGTGATCCGCGAGACGGCGCAGCAGTCCTGCCTCATCATGAACCTGCCAGGCCAGCCGAAAGCCATCAAGGAGACGCTCGAAGGGCTCAAGGATGCGGACGGCAAGCAGCTGGTGGGCGGCATCTTCGCGGCCGTGCCCTACTGCATCGACCTGATCGGCGGCCCTTACATCGAAACCAATCCGGCCGTGTGCAAGGCGTTCCGCCCCAAGTCGGCACTGCGCCCGAGCGCTTGAGAAAGACCATTCATGAGCGAGCTGCTAGAGACCATTGAGATCGACACCGCGCCCAATCCGGGCGTTTCCATCATCTGGATGCATGGCCTTGGCGCCGACGGCAACGACTTCGTGCCGCTGGTCGGTGAGCTGGACCTGAGCGGCCTGCCCGGGATCCGCTTCGTGTTCCCGCATGCGAACACGATGCCGGTGACGATCAACGGCGGCTACGTGATGCGCGCCTGGTACGACATCCTGGGCAACGACCTGGTGCGGCACGAGGACGAAGCCGGCCTGCGCTCCTCGCAGGCGCAGATCGAGGCCCTGATCGCACGCGAGAAAGCGCGCGGCGTTCCGGCTGGCCGCATCATCCTGGCCGGCTTCTCGCAAGGCTGCGCGATGGCCCTGCAGACCGGGCTGCGGCATCCGGAAACGCTGGCTGGCCTGATGTGCCTGTCCGGCTACGTGCCGCTGGCGAACAAGCTGTCCAACGAGCGTTCCGAGGCCAGCCTCGCGACCCCGATCTTCATGGTGCATGGCCGCAGCGATGGCGTGATCCCGATCGCGCGCGCCGAACAGTCGCGCGACCTGCTCAAGGCGCTGTCGTACCGGGTCGAGTGGCACGAATACATGATGCAGCACTCGCTGTGCCAGGAAGAGATCGACGATATCGGCGCCTGGCTGAAAAAAGTGCTGATGTAAGGGGCGTGTGCGCATAACCTTAAACTCAGATTCGTCGTTCCCGCGCAGGAGGGAACCTAATATATGCGCCCAGTGGATAGGTACGTTCCACCACTTTGCTTGCAAATGGGGTTCGCGCTTTCGAGGCTGTCGCAAAACGCCAAACGAGCTTCGACAAAGACCAAGACCCGTCGTTCCCGCGCAGGCGGGAACCCAATTTAGCTGCTATAACGCGCCGAAATTAGGTTCCCGCCTTCGCGGGAACGACGGGTTGGCCTCGACTGCACCCAAGCCGTGGGAAACAGCACGATGAAACTCTATTCCTACTTCCGCAGTTCCGCCTCCTACCGGGTCCGCATTGCCCTCAACCTGAAGGGTTTGAGCGCCGACGTGACCCAAGTCCACCTGACCCGCCACGGCGGCGAACAGCACACGCCCGAATACCGCGCCATCAATCCGGACGGTCTGGTGCCGGTGCTGGTCGACGACGGCCAGGCCATCACCCAGTCGCTGGCGATCATCGAATACCTCGACGAAACCCACCCCGCTCCCGCGCTGTTGCCGCGCGACGCACGCGAGCGCGCCTACGTGCGCTCCATCGCGCTGGCGATCGCGTGCGACATCCACCCGCTCGACAACCTGCGGGTGCTGCGCTACCTCAAGCGCGAACTGCAGGTGGGCGAGCAGGCCAGGAACGCATGGTACCGCCACTGGTGCGAGCAGGGCCTGGCGGCGCTCGAGCAAAGCGTCGTGCGCGCCGGGCGCGCCGGCCAGTTCTGCCTGGGCGACAGCCCCACCCTGGCCGATTGCTGCCTGGTCCCGCAAATCCACAACGCCCTGAACATGCAAAGCGACCTGACGGCAATGCCGGCCCTGATGCGCATCAACGCCAACTGCCTCGCCCTGCCCGCCTTCGCCAACGCCGCGCCCGAGCTGCAGCCGGGGGCCGAATAGGCAAACAAAACCGGTGCCGCGCGCCCCAGCGCGTAGAATGTCGCCTTTGAATCCGCCCAGGAGCACGACATGAAAAAAACCGGAATGGCAAAGAGCGACGCCAAAAAACTGATGGGCATGATGGTCGCGCACGGCGCAACCGGTTTTGGCAACAGCGAGGCTGCGCCAGTGGACCGGCGCGAGCAGCGCAAGCGCGACCAGGCGCTCGGCCTGGTGCCGTTCGCCGTCAAACTCAATGGCGATCTGGTCAGGCAGTTGCAGGCGCTGGCCAAGGAACGCGGCGCGGACCTCAATGAGGTAGTGGCCGAGGTACTGACCAAAGGCCTGTCGGCCTGAGGCGCGCCAACGAACTTGAAAGGCAACACCATGGCAAAGAAAGAACAGCTGGACGAAGAGACGATGGCACTGATTAACTGGTGCATCGAGGTCGAGAAATTCCTGGTCGCGGGCGGTGCCACGCAAGCGCAGGCGCAGGAGCACATCGAGGAACAGGTCGAGTGGTTCACCGACCAGTTCTACGACGGCCTGACGCCCGAGGAAGCGGCCAAGGAAGCGCTGGCTTAAGGGCTAGACGGACAACGCGGCGGCGCTCGACGGCGGCGCCGGCGTTTGCGCGGCGTTCATCACCATCGACAGAAAAGTGTAGTAACCGTTGATGCCGGCCAGGTCAACCACCCCGTGCTCGCCGAACAGCGCCAGCGCGCGTAAATAGGTCGCGTCCGACACCCGCTTGTGCCGCTGCAGTTCGATGCAGAAGTCGTACACCGCCGTTTCGTCGTCCGCCATCGCGTCCGGCCTGCGGTGCGCGGCAATGGCGTCGATCAGGGCGGCCGTGAGGCCGCTGTGCGCCGCAATCGGCGCGTGAATCGCCCATTCCACCTGCTGGTCCCACTGGCGCGCCGTGACCAGGATCGCGAGCTCGGACAGGCGCGCGCCAAGCGCGCTGCGGTAGCGCAGGTACTCGCCCATGAGCTGCGCAGCCGACATCAGTTCAGGACTTCTGATCAAAGGCACGAAAGGCCCGTACAGGGCGCCACGTGGCCCGTCGATTACAGCTTGCGCGCTCACTTTCTGAGCGGCACTCAATTGTTCGAACGAGATAGGGGGAAGGCGATCGGTCATGGGAGCATTTTCATTTCGTAGGCTGATATTTCAGTAGATATTAAACCACGCAATGCCATCACGCCCGTGTCCACACTCCCCGTGCGACTCAAGCAAATCTGAATAGATTTATCTTGAGGACAGAAACCACTTCGACTCCCTGACTGCACTGAGGAAAAAGCCTTCCCAATAGAAAGTGAACGACGAAATTGCAAAAGATACCAACAAACGCAGCGCTACCCATGCGCATTCCGTCTCTACAGTGTAGAGAAATTGTCGACCGTTGATTTCAGTTCCGCCCCGCAAGTCGTCTTGTGCCCTTCATATGCGACCGGGACGCCGTCAATCGTATGGTTGGGATCGCCTTCAGCTATGGTGCAGCCTGTATGACCACGAATCGGGCAGCTACACATATCGCCGACGCACGCCACGGCAATGCCATCAACGGTGAAGTGGCTGGCGCCGGCAGACGTTACCTTGCCGCCGTGGGAAGTCGGGTCGCCTAAGCGGATTACGTTGGGCATCATGTTTCCTTTGTGGGTTCTTGGGGTTCTGACTTCGGCGTGTTCGCAAGCGCGCCCGTGCTGTCGGTTGAGGTTGCTGCATGTTGGTCAAGTGCTGCGCCTGCGACTGGTGACGACAATGGTGCTTCGTCGTGCCGAATGAAACGCCAAGCACTGCTGATGCGATAATCGGATGGACTGCCCCTCAGCCGTTCGAACCAGCTAGGTGTTGCTTTGATGGTCGCATCCGGCATCGGCTCGCCGCGCGCGAACCATTGCGGGCCATCGAGCGCACCCGGTTCCGCGCACGTCCACCAGCCGCTTTCCGGGCAGGTGGCGCCGGTCGCAACGAGCGTGCCGGCAGGCGTTTTCATGGGCGCGCTGTCCTCGCTCAGTTCGGCAACGGCCAATGGCACATTGCCATCGGTTGGGGAAATCCCAGCAGCGGGAACGCGCGGCGTCGCGGATTTCGCGCGGGGCACCGTACGGCGATTGGCCAGCGTCCAGACCGTGTCGGTCTTGTGGCTGAACCGTGGCCGATCGCCTGTGATCCTTTGCCACAGCGTTGGCGGCCCCAGCAAGACCGCTTGCGGCATGCGAACGCCTTGCCTGAAATATTGATACTCGCCGTTTTCGACCTTGATGCGCTCGTCGCCATCGCTGCACTTCCACCAGCCGCTGACCGGGCACGGCTGCTGGGCAGAAACGTAGCTGCCCAACGGCAGGATGACAGGTGCTGCAACGACGGGCTTGGCGTCCTTGGTTGGGCGAATGCGCAGGCTTAGCGAGATTTTGTCCCAGAGGGCCAGAACGGCGTCATCCGACAGGCTTGACTCGATCGGTTTATTGGGGCGTCCATTACCGGTGCTCAGCTCTAACGAGAGTTCCGGCAGCATTACATCGTCCTGCTTGCTGATTGATTCCCATGAGAAGTCATGCCCCGTTGTGCCGTTCGGCTCGCTAACACGCTCTAGTTTCTCTTCGCCTGGTATGCCATTGATACTGATTGCGCCACGTCGAAACACATGAAAATGGGAAGCATGCTCTTGTCGGAAGCTGTTCTGGTCGTCGCGAGTCAGCAATGACGGGTCTGGTTTAAGCCCAGCCATCGTACTGAATACGATCGAGATGTCGGGGTGGCCCTTCAAATCGACAGACATCGTGATACGTTCACGCTCGCCAGCATTGATGGGGTCGTTAATGATGCCGCGCTCTATGCAAAAACCAGGCTCGGTGGGGATCTCCCCGTCCGCGAGCGGCCTAACCTGGGCGATTATTTGCGCAAGCCGTTTAGAGTGTCCTGGCCACGTTCCACTGGCCGTGAAATTAAAATTGAGATCGTTTGCCCTGATATAACCGTCGACGGAAACGTCTTCTATTGTGACTTTCTTATTATCCTTAACCCATGACGTCCATTTCCTTCCATATTCAAATATTTTTCCGTTAAATCCGTTCTGACTGACTGTGCTTGTAGACTCAAGGCTGTTCCAGCCGTTTTGATTCTTTGCGTCCTTCAGTTCCATTTCCGTTTTTGCCAGCCTTTCGGTGAATTGCTCGTCAGTCTCATCTTTATCGGACCATATCGTCCAACCGGACAAGAAGGCCGGCCTGAACGATACCTGAGCATCTGCCGGAACATCGATCAGGAACCTGCCCACGCATACCGTTTTCATTGTCTGTGTCATGTGTCTTACCTCGTTCTTGTCGCGTATGTTGCGCACGAAATTGATGGCCAATGCACAAATCAATATTGCGCCGACCAGGACGGCCAGCGTCCGGGACCGCTTATCTCTCAGGTAGACCTTCATTTCACGTCCTGTACGATCTTGACGATCAGGTGCTGCGTCAGCGCCAGCATTGCTTCATCGTTGTAACTGCCCTGATGGTCGTAGCCGCGCGTCGCAAAAACCCGCTTTACACTGCCGAGCGGCCCGGCGCCGGATTGAATGGGAACCGTGCCGTCGCCGCCCGTGTCTTGCGCCAGATGAGCGAAGTAGGTGACGCTTGTGTCTTTCAACTCAACGTTGCGGCCGGCTGCAGACGTGGTAGTACCAATAACTTTGGCCTTGCCCACATCATTGACAGACATGCCGGCCAACGCCCCATACGTCAGCCAGCGGCAATTTCCATATGTGCTCGGGCTGGAAGCGTCGCAATAGAATGCATATGAATTGGGGTGGTAATAAGTGTCGAGAATTTTTGTGTGAAATATTTCGGCTTGGCTGATCGCCTCCTGTACAGCTTTTTCTACCCCACCAGGTAAACTTGTATATTTACCAGCTGGATCGGCGAGCGCCGGATCGATTACGCGATACCACGATGTCGTGTCGCGATACATATCGTAGGGACTGCCTTCCGGCAAGGAAAGGTAATCCCTGTCAGGTGGATATTCACGCTTGCCAGTTGCAAACAGCCACGGCTTTGGATACAGATGATTGGGCAATAATTCGAGGACGCCAGGGGCGGTCGCCATCACGGCGGTGGTCGCTTCCGTCGTGGCGCCGGCGATGTCAGCAAATTTTTCCATTTCCAAGTTGGCGATCCAGCCGCCTCCTGGGCTGGACGTTTCGATGCCGCAAGCGATGCGGCGATAGCAAACCGGTGCGCCGAACGCCGGCATCACGCCATGCACGATGCCGGCGATCAGGTCGGGAATTTCCTTGGCGCAGGCCCGTGCGACGAAGCCGCCCATCGAGTGCGTGACAAGGATGACCTGTTTGCAGGTCTGCTTGCGGCTCGACCAGAAGGCGATGATCTTCTTGATGCGGTCTTTGAGCAGTTTGGCCGATTCTTCGTTTGACCGGAGCCAGTTATAGCCGCAGGCATACACCGGATAATGATAGCCCGCAAATTTTTCAAATTCCGCCCAGCTCAAGGGCGCCGTGAGTCCGGTTACAGGTGCATTCCAGCTTTTGCGATCAAACTTGTTCACATTCTTCCAATGCGGACGAAGGGCGCGGTCAGGTTTGCGCGCAAAGAAGGTGGTATTGAGGTTGCATTCGAGCGTGTAGAGCAGTTTGCCGTAGCTGTCGTGGTGTATTTCGCCCCACCCGCGATCGCGCACGTGCTGCTCGCGCAGTCCTTCTATGAACGCGATGTAGGGCAAGTCGATCTCGCCGCCATCGTCGACTTCCAGTATTGAGGGGTCAAGAATCTGCTGGCGCTTCTTTGGGCTTCGTCCTTTCCACTTGTTGGCTGCTTTGTATCCATCGACTTTACCATTCGGCGGTCGCCACGCCGGTGCTCCCGGCTTGAGTGCCGCGCTCGTGTCCTTGCCTGGATTTAGCTTCGCGCGTAAGTTGCTGCCCATGATGCCAGGCACTACGACGACCGGGATCACGCGCGACGGAGGCGCCGTAAGCGCACCGCGCGTGGTTATTTCCTTGGGTGTCGTGGCGCTGACACCTACCCACTGGCCTTTATCGTTCAGGGTGGGGTGCGCCAATGGGCGCGTCGGTTCGGTCATGATGTTGTGCTCCCAAAAATGCTCTGTGTTCCAATGACCATGATGCTTCGCGGTTGCAGCTATTCGGCGTCGTCGAACGCGATCACAACGCCGTTCATGTCCTTGTCTTTCATCAGTTCGGTACGCCCGTGATCATCCGTTACGCCAGAAATAGTCTTCCCATCCGCCAATGTCGCGGTGTAGCGCCGTCCTTTGAAAGGTAGTCCAGTCTGGCGATCGGAATAGACGATGCGTTCATCGGTCTCCATGGTCGTGCCGGGAAATTTCAAGTCGGGCGGGCTCCCTCCGCCGGGCCTGACATGGGCAAAGCTCGACGACTTGATCGCATGGGCGCCCGAGCTTTGCTGCCTGATCGTGCCCCCGCCGTAATCCGCCTGGGCGCCTTGTGCGACGATCTTGATTTCCGGCGCCGACAGGTCGATGCCTTGGCCGGCGTTCATGCGGATGCGGCCTGACGTCGTGATCTCGATGTCGCCGTGGTGGGCCTGGACCACGATGCTGCCGCTGGCGGCGACCAGCTTCATGCCGAGCTGGTGGGCGAACAGGCTGATGCTTTGCGCGGCGCGCAGGAAGAGGTTGCGGCCCGTCGAGACTTGCGCGTTGTTCACGCAGAGGATGTCGATCTTGCTTTGCGCCCCCATCAGCACATTGTCCTGGCTGGCCAGTACCATGCCGGCCGACGCACTGGCCGCGATGATCGGCTGGCCGCCGGGTTGCGACCCACCTGCACCGATCTGGGCGCCCTTGCCGGCGTTCGAGCCGGCGCTCCAGTTTTTCAATTTACCCAGCAATTGCGCCAGTTGCGGGCCATCGGCCTCGTCACCCGCATGCGTCGCTGCCAGCTTGGAAATTTCTGCCGCGACGCCTTGCAATACCTCGGCTAGTCCCACCAGTTCGTCCCGGTCAAGCTGAGCCCCCTGCGCGCCGACGCTCGCATCGGCGCTGATCAAGACGCCCTGGCCGCCCCGCACGGCCACGGCTTTGTCGCTGCGCAGTTCGGCCCCTTCGCCGCGCGGATCGGCATTGCCGCCGTTGCGCGGGTGGTGCAGCCAGCCCAGGTTCAATTCGCTCGCGCCGTGCTCGCTCGCCACTTGCGCGCTGATCTGGCCGGGCGTGTCGTCGAAGCGCAACTGGTTGGCGCGCATGCCATGCACTTCGCGGGTCTTCATGCCGGACAGGTATCTGTCGTCAGGCAGGTCGCCCGGATTGCCCAATGCCGGTGGCGGCGCAAGGTGATTGAATAACTGACCCACGATGACCGGCTTGTCTGGGTCGCCCCCCATGAATGCGATGAGCACTTCGGTCCCGATCCGGGGCAGCGTCACGGTACCGCACTGATGGTGGCTGCCAGAGCCGTTCCCGGCCCAGCTTGAGGCCACGCGCACAAACGCAGAATCGGCATCCGTGTTGGAAGCGCCCGCGCCGTGGGCATGCTGGTGGTCGGCGCCGCGCGTGCCGGGAAAGCGTACCTTGACCCTGCCTTGCGCGTCGCAATGGACCTCCTCGCCGGACGGCCCCACGACAATCGCGCTTTGCAGTTGCGGATGTGGCAAGTCGACACGCGGATCGAAGTCGGGCACGATCTGGATGCCGCGCCGTACGCATGTAAATCGGGTGCGATAGGCGATGGCGGTGTCTGCCGCGCCCTGGTCAGCGCTCAGCGCGTCGGCGCTATCGATACCCCAGCGGCTGCGCGCGAACAGGCGCTCGATTTTGGCGTTGAGTTCCTTGGGCAGGTTGTTGTACGCGGTGACATGCTGGGCAGTGATGACGAACTCGCGCTCGGCGGCGGGATGCCTGTCGATTTCAGGGTGACCATCCACACCGACCCATTCCGCCACGCACAGGGCGCGCAAGCCGCCTTCGCCGTGGAAGCATTTCGATGCGTAGTCATAGTGCGCCATGCGCAATTGGCCCAGCTTGCAATGGTCTTCATGGTTGTCGCCAGCGTGGGGCATCTCGACGACGTAATCGTTCAGGCTCGCGGCGAACTGTTTGCCTCTGACGCCCTGATCGACCATGCTGGTGGCGTTGGTCATCATGAACTGCGTCCCCAGCGCATTGCCGTAGTCCCAACTGTGGCGCGTCGTGCTGCCCGCTTGCAGCATGCGCATCGCGCTCCAGGCCGTGATCGTGTCGCGCTCTTCGGTTGCGTCGTCGCGGTGGTAGCGCACGGTCCCTGCCGCATTTTGCTTGAGGCGGTTTTCGTCGTCGAACATGACGAGCGTGTGGGCTGGCGCTTTGTCCTGGCCGTCGCTCTTGGGTGCGCCCGATTCAGCGCGGCCGGCGCGGAAATACCAGGAGACGCCGCGCCGTTTCAACAGACGCCGGACGAAGGCGGCATCGGACTCGTTGTGCTGCATCGTGAATTCGCGCCGTGGAAACTTGCGCAGCGCGAGCGCTTGGTCGAACTCGAAATCGAACGCGGCGGCCATGACGGGGTTGCTTTGGCGCCATTCGGTGAACATGATCTCGACGATTTCGAGCTCGTTCTTGGTCCGGAAGATGCGCGTGCTGACGCGCTTTTCCATGATCGCAAGGGCGTCGCGGATCACCAGTTGATAGGTGGCCAGGCCCCCGTCGCTCTCGCCCGCGCTCGCCTCGGTGACGATGCCACAGATACTGCGTAGCGTGCCCTGGTCGGTGACGATTTGCAATTCCACGGGCAAGGCGATGAAATCCTTCAGCGGCAGGCAGGCGTCGTCCGCTACGCAGAGCACGCGGTATTCGAGGCCGTCGCACATGGCCTCGAAGCCATTGATCCGCTGCGGCAAGAGCACGTCGTCGGAATTGCCGTCAGGCCGCGCCAGGCGCATGCGCAGGGGCCGATTAGCTGCGCTCAGATGCTGTTCGAGCAGCATGAAACTCGTGAAACCGTCGTCGCTCTCCACTGTGTCTCCCTGAGGAATTGCGCTGGGCCGCCCCGGCTGGCCGCTCAATTTATTGCAGTTCAAAAAATATTAAAGAAGGAGCGCGGGCGCAACTTGCGTCAGAACAAGAGCCGGCCAGTTCCGGTTGAATGCCTTTGCGCAATCCCGTCGCATCAGGGGTGCAGTACGTAGAACATGTCGTCGCGGTCATGCACTTCGGGCTTCGTGGCCAGGTACGAGTCCCAGCCTAGCCGCGATCCACGCTCATCGTTGTCCGGCACCAGACAGATTTTTCGTACGGCCCGCGCGCGCAAGACAGGCCTCACTTCGTATTGCAGGGGAGTGCCGGCGAACAGCGACAACATCGTCTTGAGCGCCTTGGCGCCGCTGGCGCCCGGCAAGAAACGCTCGTAATCACGTCTCTCGAGCGGGCCTATCCGTAGCCGCACGCGCAAGTCGCGCCGCCAGCACCTCTCGCCAAGCACGGCACCCTGACCAAGCAAGCAGTTGGCAACGCCAAGGCGCGACTGGTGCGCCACTGGCAGGTCATCCCAGCCCCCGACGAACTGTTCAAGCGAGATCGGCACGCCGAAATACTCGGTCAGCACGCCCGCAATGACCGCCCCCGAGACGGGACGATGGCGCAGCATCGCCGCGTAATGGCCCGCCACTTCATCACAGACGCCGCCGGTTTCGATGTCACTGTGGTCGTCACTGCGGCCCCGGGAATGCGGTTTGATGCCGGCGAGCGCTAATTGCATGGGCAGGAACGCATCCCGCCCTTGTGCATCAAGCCGATACTGGATACGGTACTTGGCCCATGACTGATAGAACAGCGCCACGGAACGGCTCGAAAAACTGTCGAACAAGGCGCGCTGCCCGTCGGCCCTGTCGAAATGCACGCGCGTCGCGATGCTTTCCGAATAGTGGTACGGCAGCACGCCGTTGACGCCAAGAAAGCCGATGAATGCGGGCGTGATGCGGATGCATTTGAGCGTCTTGTCCAGCAGGGCGGCCTGGAGCGCCCGGGCCGAGCCGATGGGCACATCGGCGTCCGGCGTGAGCGCTTCAAGCTCGCTCGGCGGGAAATTCATCGCGACGCTGTTGGTAAAGCGCAGGTAGCGACTCAGCGCCTTGTCATGGGCCACGCCGTTCTGGCGCAGCCACAGTTCGAGCATGCGCACCGCCTGGACGAATTCGAAGCGCTGGGGTTCATCGAGCAGGCGCGCGATTACACTAGGTTCAAATCGCCGTTTCGCGCCTGGCATCGTATCAGCTCCTCTGCGTTATTTTTTGACAGGATGACCAGCCGGGTAAAGCTGTTCAGGTGGACGTACAGCCCCAGGAAATGGTCGATGACCTGCGCGAAGAGATGCAAGCCGCTGCCGACAAATGCATCTTCGTCGACAGTCATGCGCACCTCGATGCCATGCACCTTGGCGCCGCCGTGTTTGTCGTCACGCAGCCATGCCGTGGCGGATTCATGCGAAAGGCCGACAATGCCGCGGATCTGGCGCTGCGACACTTTCGACTGCGGCAAGTCGTAGAGCGTCAGCATTTCCGTAAAAGCTTCCACGCCGTCCTGAACCAGCGAGTGATGGTTCAGGGATAGTTGGGAAATCAGGCGCCAATGCGCGCCCGGGTCGAAGCGGTGCGGCGACGTCGGCTTGCGCAGGAACCTGATCGGATATGCGCTGACAGCGCTTTCCTGAACCAGGTCGCCGCCCGGCAAGCCAACGTCAAGCATGCCTGGCAGATCGCGATTGGTGCAGGTCATGTCGATCGAAACGGTGGCCGTTTCAGTGGCGAGGGGATCGAGGTCGATATCGACGAAGGAGATATACGTATCATGGCCGGGATTCGTCACAGCCATGATCTCATCGCGCCGCGTGACATAATAGTGCCCCTTGCTGCCGCCCGCGTCGCCATGGCGCAGCGAATAGTAAGGGCGGAACTCGGTGACCGAGCCTCCCGTGGGCGAGTCGCGGACGATATGCACGTTGTCGACGCTGTAGATGTCGTAGGCGTACATGTGTTTAGCGTTCGCCGCGAGCTCGTACTCGGCCTTCGTGTGGTTCAGCGTGATCGGCGCGGCGCTTTGCGGGAACAAGTTGACGACCGGCGTACATGCCAGCAAGAGGTTTTTGTTCGATAGCGTCGCGAGGATGCGCGCGGTGTCCGAATCGGCGCGCAAACCGGCCAAGGCAAGGTGCAGCGTCACGCGCTGGCATCCGGCGGGCATATCGCGCGTCAGTGCGGCCAGATCGATGTCGAAAAAATTGAATTTTTCAGGAAAGGCGAAGTATTCCGTCAGCAGCCGGTAGGCTGGGTGCGAGGTCGCCTTGAATGGGATCAAGGCATCCTGCTCGGCAAAACCGACGGGGGCGACCGGCACCTTGTCGAGGGCACGCCAACGCCCGCCCGCTTCAACATAAGCGCATGGCGTGCCCATGAAAAGGGTATCGCGCAGTGTCGCGCAGAACGACTGTTCGCCATCAATAAAGACACGCAGCGATTTCAAGCCCATTTGTGCCAGGCCCAGCGTGGCCGATGTGCCTTCGATGACGATGCTGATCATCGACTTGACGCCGACAGGCAGCGGCCTGGGCACCGCTGGCCCGATGACGGCGTCGAACGTCACTTGCGACAGCACGACGGGCGCAACGGTGACATCGTAGGCTGTTCTGAACTTACAGATCACGCCGTTATGCTCGATCGCATTCATCGCCGTGCCGCGCGGGATGGTCGTGACAGTGCTGATCTTGGCCGCGTGCGCACCGGCGTAATCGACGCGCGCGATGGAGCACGACGGAAACGGTTGCAGATAGTGCGGGTAGTTCACGTTCAGCATCGCTTCGGTGAACTCGGGGTAGTTGTCGTCGAGCCGCTTCGCGGTACGGGCGTTGAGCAAGGCCGTCGCCTGAATCCAGCGCTCGATGTGCGGGTCTTCACACGCCCCGTCGCTCATGCCGAGCCGGCGCGCGAGCGCCGAATATCGCTCGGAAAACTCGCGGAGAAAACCTTCCAGCGTCCCGAGCTCGCGTTCAACGTAGGGCAGATATTCTTTCATGTTCAACCTTTGTCATCGACTGTCTTGTGCGACGATCACTTGATGGAATAGCGCAAGGTCGAAGGCTGAAGCTCGGCATCGAACTTGACGGCTTCGCACGCCTCGGGAACATTCAAGATCGCGGAAATGGCAAAATTGAGCCGATTGATCGTGCCGCTTTGCGTGACCAGTCGCGCGCTCACTTTGCTTAAGCGCGGCTCATGGCGCCCGATTGCCGCCGTCAGGCAATCACAGATCGCTTTCCTGTCAACGCTGCTCGTCAGGCACAGGCCCGCGAAATCGACGAGGCCGTAATTGAGGATCGACTTACTGCATTTCGGGTACAAGGTCAGCAGGTCTTTCGGGATGACCAGGCGCGTATTGAGAAGCGCCTCCAAGTCGCGCGCTACCGTGTCCTTCAGTTGTGCGAGCGTGAGCCGGGAAACGGCCCTATCGGGCGCGGCACGGGCATCCTCGCCCATCAGCCGGTCCCATACGCTTGGGGCAAAGCCTCTCGTCATTGCGACCTCCAGGGATATTGTCTGGCAGAGCGGCAGCAAGCCGTTTGCACAGGCCATTATTGGGTAATTCCTTCCCGCCAATTTGTTGCCGCGCAATGAACCCGTGCTGCCCAGAAACGGGCGCCACAAGCGCGCTTTGTCTTGCGCATCGTCAATAGAAATCATGCGAACGCCTCTATGCTAGCGGGACGGTTGCGCCGGGTAAACTTTATCGTGAGGGATCGCTGTGGATAATTCAAAGGTGATATGGGCTGAAGGCATGTTTTTAAACCCCAAGCTCTTCCAGCAGCAAGACCGGTATCACGAGGCCCGGCTTCATGGCATGGCCAACGCGATTCACCCGTTTCCTTGGGGCGTGCGGGCAATCAGGTGGGACACAGATGGTTTGCGCAACAATTCGCTCCGGGCGCTTGGCCTGTCGCTGATCTTTCAGGACGGCGAACCGCACGATGCGCCGCGCGCCGACGCGCTGCCCGACGCCGTCGATTTGAGCGAACTGCCGCTTTCCGACGACGGTTTGACTTTCCATGTCGCGTCGCCCTTGCTGAAAAATCCCTCGGCACGGGCGAGCGTGAGGCTGATCGCGCAATCGGACCCGCGCGACTCGTACGTGAATTTCCCGGTGGTCCGGCTGCGCCGCGTCGCCACGGGCGGCTTTGAAGTCGATCCGGCGTTCATGCCGCCCAGCCTGACGATCGGTGCCGCAGGCGGCCTGCATGTTCAACTTGGCCAACTGATGCAAAAACTCCAGGCCAAGGTCGATTCGCTCTACGGACACCATCGCGAGCCGAGCAAGAACGTGATCGAGATTCGAACTGGTGATGCTTCCTCGTTCTGGCTGCTCAATACGATCAGCGCGTCGTACGCAAACCTGATGCATTATGTGGCGCACCCCGAACTTCATCCTGAGCGCCTGTTCGAGCGGTTGCTCGTGCTTGCGGGCGGCTTGATGACCTATTCCAAGACGTATGCGCTCAAGGACTTGCCGGACTACGACCACGGTGCGCCGGAACTGGGTTTTGCCAAACTCGACATGATCATCCGGGAACTGGTTGACACGGTCATTTCGTCAAAATACCTGTCGATCGCGCTGACGGAAACCAAGCCGTCGTTCCAGGCAGGCAAGCTTGACTCGGGCAAGATCAATCACGAAACCACGCTGTATTTGGCCGTGAACGCCGACATGCCTGCCATCGAACTGGTCGAGGCCGTGGGCGTGCGCTTCAAGGTCGGCGCGCCCGAGGACGTTGATAAATGCGTGCTGTCGGCGCTGCCTGGCGTGAAGCTGATCTATGTGCCGCAGGTGCCGGCGGCCATACCGATGCGCCCGAACACGTATTACTTTGCGATCGACCGCGTGGGGCCGCTGTACGAACGCATGTTGAAGGCGCAATCGATTTCAATTTACGTCCCAACGGGGATACGCAATCTGAATGTTGAGCTGGTTGCGGTCACTGCATGAGCGCGGCAAAGCACGGCACGGCAACTGCCCCGGGCGAAACCTAAGGCCAACCCCGCTCAGCGACAGCATCTAGTGGTGGCGGGCACACCGCTGAACGCTGCGAACATCGGGACCTTGTAATCTCAAAGCTGACTGACATTTCGACTCCGATTCTGCTACAAACCTGCTAGTCGGGCAAAACCATACCGAAGGCCACGATTGAGTTCATGCGTGCGGATGGAAACGGCACCCGGATCAAGTACTTTGAAATCGAACTCGAAAATGTACTAATTGGCGGCGTCATCCCACGTATCGCTGAAGGTGACATCATGTCCGAACATGTTGGCCTGAAGTTCTCCAAGGTCAAGTGGAAATACACCCAACAAAACGTAACCGGCGGCGCCGGTGGCAATACTTCAGGCGGGTGGAACTTATCGACCAACCGAATCGCGTAGCGAGCAGGCGCCTCGCGTGCGGCGCCTGAACGTGGTCCGGGTGCGACGGACGCGAAAATATTCGCACAGGTTCCGGGAAAAATCAAAAGAATTGACTTCGTTCAAGCTTATTGTCAAACGTCAATCTTCTGAAACGGGGGGCCGGCATGAGCAAGATCATCCACCGCAATTTGCGTTCCACCCCGCCGCTGGCAGTCGGCGCGCATGGCATCGTGCTGCGCGACAGCCGCGGCAACACCTACATCGACGCCAGCGGCGGCGCGGCGGTGTCTTCGCTGGGCCACGCCCATCCGGACGTGCTGAGCGCGATGCACCGCCAGATCGACCGCATCGCCTACGCGCACACCTCCTTTTTCACCACCGAGGTGGCCGAGGAGCTGGCCGAGCGGCTGGTGGCCGGCGCGCCCGAGGGCCTGGACCAGGTGTATTTCGTCTCGGGCGGCTCGGAGGCGATGGAGACCGCCTTGAAACTGGCGCGCCAGTACTTCGTCGAGACCGGCGAGCCGGAGCGCTGCCTGTTCATCGCGCGCCGCCAGAGCTACCACGGCAATACCCTGGGCGCGCTCGCGGTCGGCGGCAACGAATGGCGGCGCCGCCAGTTCGCCCCGCTGCTGATGGAGGTGCCGCGGGTGGCGCCCTGCTACGAATACCGCGACCGCGCGCCCGGGCAAAGCGTCGACCAGTACACCGCGGCCCTGCTGCAGGAACTGGAAGCGAAAATCGTTGCCAGCGGCCCGCAGCGGGTGATCGGCTTTTGCGCCGAGCCGGTGGTGGGCGCCACCGGCGGCGCGATCCCGCCCACGCCCGCTTATTTTCGGGGGGTGCGCGCGCTGTGCGACAAGTACGGCATCCTGTTCATCGCCGATGAAGTCATGTGCGGCATGGGCCGCACCGGCACCATGTATGCACTCGAGCAGGATGGCGTCGCACCCGACATCGTGGCCATCGCCAAAGGCCTCGGCGCCGGCTACCAGCCGATCGGCGCGGTGCTCGCGCGCGGCTCGCTGGTCGAGCAGCTGCGCAAGGGCAGCGGCGCCTTCCAGCACGGGCATACCTATGTGGGGCATCCGGTAGCGGCGGCCGCCGCGCTCGCGGTGCAAAAGGTGATCGCGCGCGACGGCCTGCTGGCGGCGGTGCGCTCGCGCGGCGAATCGCTGCGCGGCATGCTCGAGCGCGCGTTCGGCGCGCATGCGCACGTGGGCGACATCCGTGGGCGCGGCCTGCTGCTGGCGCTGGAAATGGTGCAGGAGCGCGCCACCCGACAGCCGTTCGCGCCGGAGCTCAAGCTGCACGCGGCAATCAAGGCGCAGGCCATGTCCAGGGGCCTGATGGTGTATCCGATGGGCGGCACCATCGACGGCCGGCACGGCGACCATGTGCTGCTGGCGCCGCCGTTCATCGTGACCGATGCCGACCTGTCGGAGATCGTCTCGCGCCTGTCCGACGCGATCGACGCCGCGCTCGCTCAGGTCTTGAGGTAGGCGATCACGTCCTGCTGCTGTTCGCCCAGTCCGGCGATCCCGAGGCGCAGCGTGTCGCCGCGTTTCAGGAAGCGCTGCGGGACGCGCGCCACGCCCACTCCGGGCGGGGTGCCGGTGGCGATGATGTCGCCCGGTTCGAGCGTCATGAAACGCGACAGGTAGCTGACGATCTGCGCCACCGTGAAGATCATGGTCGAGGTGCTGCCGCTCTGCATGCGCTTGCCGTTCAGCTCGAGGTACAGGTCGAGGCTCTGCACGTCCAGCACTTCGTCGCGCGTGACCAGCCAGGGGCCGACCGGGCCGAAGCTGTCGCAGCCCTTGCCCTTGTCCCATTGCGAGCCGCGTTCGAACTGGTATGCGCGCTCGGAGATGTCGTTGACCACGCAATACCCGGCCACGTGGGTGAGCGCGTCGGCCTCGCTCACGTGCTGCGCGCGCTTGCCGATGACCACGCCCAGCTCGACCTCCCAGTCGGTTTTTTTCGAGCCCGGCGGGATCATCACCGGGTCGTCCGGGCCGGACAGGCAGCTGATCGCCTTCATGAACACGATCGGCTCGGTCGGCAGCGGCAGTCCGGTCTCGGCTGCATGGTCGGCGTAGTTAAGGCCGATCCCGATGAATTTTCCGACGCCCCTGACCGGCACCCCGAGACGCGGCGTGCCGCGCACCAGCGGCAGCGTCTTGTAGTCGATCCGGGCCAGCTTCCTGAGCACCTTGTCCGACAGCGCGGCGCCGTCGATGTCGGCGAGCACGCCCGACAGGTCGCGCAGCCGGCCCTGTTCGTCGAACAGGCCGGGCTTTTCCTTGCCGGGACGGCCGTAGCGGACCAGTTTCATATTCTTCCTTGCGAATTGATGCGAAGCTCGCATTCTACCGGAGTGCGGCGCAGGAAGAACAGCAGCAGGCCGGGCAGCTGCAGCAGCACCAGCACCCCGAACGCGACCCGGTAGGCCAGCGCCGGATAGTGGTTCAGGTGGTCGGGCCGCCACAGGCCAAGCACCAGGCCGAAGCCGGCCTGCACCACGAAGGCGCCGACGAATATGAGCAGGTTCAGGCAGGTCGCCGCGCGCCCGGTCTGTTCTTTCGGCATGCTCTGCGCGACGATCGCGTATTCGATGCCGGTGACGGTGCCGATCAGCGTAAACAACACCGACAGCAGCTGGAAACTGGGCGCGTAGTTGCACACGATTCCCACCTGGACCAGCACGAAGGCGACGATGCCGACGCCGGCCACGTCGAGCGGCGTGATGCCGCGCCGGGCCGCCCATTCGGTCAGCATGCCCACCGCGATCGCGCCGAAGATCACCGCGGCCATGCTCAGGTACAGCAGGTAGGCCACGGCGGCGTCCGAGAAACGGGCCACGTCGGACAGCCAGCGCCCGATCCACAAACCCTGGATGCCGAAAAAGATCGTGTGCGGTATCAGGATCAGCGAAATGGTCTTGCGAAACGCGGGCGCGCGGTAGATCTGCAGGATCGACTGCAGGCTCGGGAGCTTTGCAAGGCCGGGCGGCGCGGCACGCGGCGTGACCACCCAGATCAGCAGGCCGGCGAAGGCGGTCAGCGCGGCCAGGATGGTAAACAACCCGCGCCAGTCGGTGTAGCTCAGGCCCAGGCGCACCGGCAGCGTGGCCGAGGCCGCGCCCAGCCCGCCCACCGCGATCAGGTAGCCGTGCACCGAGGGCAGCCTGGCCGGCCCGATCCAGCTCGAGATGGCCTTGACGGCGGACATGAAGCAGCCGCCCAGGCCCAGGCCCATCAGGGCGCGCGCGGCGACCAGCTCGGCGAAGCTGCCCGCGTGCGCGAACAGCAGCACGCCGCCTGCCGCCAGCAGCATCAGCACCAGCTGCACCTTGCGCGGCCCGTAGCGGTCCAGTGCGACCCCGACCGGCAGCTGCACCAGCGCGAACGCGAAGAAAAAGGCGCTGGTCAACAGCCCCAGCTGGCCCGAGTCGAGCGCGAACGCCGCCACCAGCTGGGGCGCGAGCACCGCGTTCACGTTGCGCAGCAGCGAGGACAGGTAATGTCCCAGCGCGAACGGCAGGAATACGCAAAACAGGACGGCCACGCCGCGCAGGCGTGCCGACTGCTGGTCGCAGCCCATGGCGTGGTGGCTGCGTCAGGCCGCGTCGGACTGGCTGCGGCGGATGTGCGCGTCGGCGCGCTGCACCTGCATGATCGGCACCACCGTGCGCCGCACTGCCTGCTCGTGCTCGTGCTCCGGCTCCTCGCTCTCGAAGAAGAACTTCTGCTTGCCGAAGGCCGGCACCAGGTGGTCGAGCCAGGTGGCGGCCGGATCGAACCTGGCGAAGAAGGGCTTGCGCACCCAGTCCGGATCGCGCGCCTGCAGGAACTGCAGTGCAAACAGCTTTTCGCCGTGGATGTTGACGATCCCGTCGATCGCCACCTTGCCGGGGAAGGCGCTCATGGACGGTCCGCGTACGGTGCGCGCCAGCCCCGATACCATCTGGTACGCGGCCTGGAAGATCTCGTGCGCGCGCGCCAGCGGCAGCGCGAAGTACGCGCTCGGGCCGGTGTCGCGTTCGACGAACATGTAGTAGGGGATCGCCCCCAGCCGCACGCCGGTGGTCCACAGTTCGGCCCAGCTCTTCGGGTCCTCGTTGATGTGGCGAATCAGCGGCCCTTGCATGCGCAACGTGGCGCCGGTCGAGACGATGCTCTTGACCGCCTTTTGCGCGATCTCGCTGCGCAATTCGACCGCATGGCTGTAGTGGCCCATGACGGCCAGGTTCTTGCCGGCCTTGACCACGCGTTCGAACAGGCGCCGCAGGTCGTCCGCATCGCGGTCGCTGACGAAGCGCTGCGGCCAGTACGACACCGACTTGGTGCCGATGCGTATGTTCTGGATGTGGCCGAGCTCGGGCACGAGCAGCGAGCCGATGATGTCGGCCAGCGAGCGCGTGTTCATGACCATCGGGTCGCCGCCCGTGATCAGCACGTCCGTCACCTCCTCATGGTTCTTCAGGTACGACACCAGCTCGCTCGTTTCGCGCGCATCGAACTTCATGTTGTCCATGCCGGCGAACTGGGGCCAGCGGAAGCAGAAGGTGCAGTAGGCGTGGCAGCTCTGGCCGGCGCTCGGAAAGAACAACACCGTCTGCTTGTACTTGTGCTGCAGGCCGCGCAGCGGCGCGTCGTTTACGCGCGGTACGTTATGCGTCATCTGCCCGGCCGGGTGCGGGTTCATGCGCATGCGGATCGCATGCACCAGCCTGGCGATGGCCGCCTCGTCTTTCTTGAACAGCACCAGCTCGCGCAGCTGCGCGTATTCGGCCGGCGGCAGCATGTCGCGGTGCGGGAAGGTAAGCCGAAAAATCGGATCGTCCGGAATGTCGTTCCAGTCGATCAGGTGATCGAGCACGTATTCGTTGGTGCGAAACGGCAGCACATGCGACACCACTTGCACCGCTTCCTGCAGGTCGGGCGACATCCACTGCCACTGGCGGGCCTGCACGATACTCTGGCGGGTATAGGGTTTGAACTTGACTGGGAATTGATCGATGGTCACGGCGGTCTCCAGAAGGGATAGTCGATCGGTTGCCGTCGGATTCGAAAAGGATCTGGGAATGGTCGGCAGGAACTCATCATAGGACTTGGCCGTAGCGCCGAATTGCCCCACATCAATTTATGAGAGGGAATATTTCTGGCGAGAATAGATGCCGAGGGGAATTGACTATGGGGGCCAAAAACACGCATCGCGCGGCACTTGCGTTTGCGCAAATTGCGTCAACCCGGTGAGCGTAGTTTACGCAATGCACCTAAGAAATGTTTGGTCGGTGCATTAGTTTTCCGCATTCAACGGCCTACAGCGAAAGGAAATTCCATGAACATGCTCGTCACCGCCACTACCGTGCTCGCGCTCGCCGCAGGCGCCGTCTTTGCCGCCGAACCGACCGAGAAGGATGCAATTGCCATGGCAGACCGGGGCGCAGCCCTGATCAAGGCCAAAGGCAAGGCAGAAATGATGAAGCGCATCACCGCCAAGGACCCCGACTTCGTGCAAGGCTCGCTGTACGTCGACATGCGCGACCTGTACACCGGCATCGTGCTGGCCCATCCGATCAACCAGTCGATCGTCGGCAAGGACCTGACCGATGTGCCCGATGCAAACGGCAAGCCGTACCGGCGCGAGATCATCAACCTGGCGCAAAAGAGCGGCAAGGGCTGGGTCGATTACCAGTACAAGAACCCGGTGAGCGGCAAGATCGAGCCGAAGACCACCTACATCCTGCGGGTGGACGATGTGGTGCTGGAAGCGGGCATCTACAAAAAATAGGCGGGACAGCTTCACCTGCTGCCTGCCCGAGGAACTGCCGGGAGTGAGCCATGCTGAAAAGACTGCGAATAGGACCGAAGCTGCTGCTCGCTCCCGGCCTTGTCCTGGTGCTGCTGATGATGCTGTCGGGGGCCGCCTATTACGGCATGGTGCGCCAGAATGCCTCGCTCGAGAACATGGTGCAGGTACGGGCCGCGCGCCTGAAGGCGGCGGCCGACCTGTCGGGCGACGCCAAGTACGCGCACGCCAACATCTACCAGCTGCTGGCCTGGATCAGCGGCAGTTTCTCGCCCACGCGCCTGACCGCCCTGATCGCCGAGATCGGTAAAAAGCATGCCGCGCTTGGCCAGCAGCTGGCGCTGCTGGCCAAGGTCTCGAATCCGGCCGAACGCAAGATCGTGGACGCTTCGATCGCGGCCCTGGGCGCCTACCGCAAAGGCGTGCTCGAGACGATTGAACTGGCCCAGGTGGACCAGTCGATCGCCACCAATTCGATGGCCAAGGCGCAAAAACAGTTCGAGATCCTCAACGCCGAGCTGGCCAAGTTGTCCGAGCTGGAAAAGACCCTGAGCGAAGGCGCGTATGCCGAGGCGAAGGCCGACTTCCGCGGCCTCGTGATCGGCATGGCCACGCTGGTGCTGCTCTCGATCGGGTTGTCGATGCTGGCCACCTTCATGGTGCGGCGCGCGATGCTGGCCGATATCCGCGCCATCTCGGACACTGTGGCCGAGCTGGCCGACGGCCAGCTGACCGTGGGCCAGGCCAACACCGGGCGCGATGAGATTGCCGCCACTTCACGCGCGCTCGATCACACCATCGCCAACCTGAACCAGACGTTGCGCACCGTCATGGCGGCGGTGCACTCGATCGATACCGCATCCGAGGAAATCGCCAGCGGCAACCTGGACCTGTCGGCGCGCACCGAATTGCAGGCCGGCTCGCTCGAGCAGACCGCCGGCGCGATGGAAACGCTGACCGCCGCGGTCAAGGAAAACGCCAACAATGCGCGCCAGGCCAACGAACTGGCCGCCAGCGCGGCGCAGTTGGCCGCCAAGGGCGGCAAGGCGGTCGAGCGCGCGGTGACGACCATGGATTCGATCAAGGCAAGTTCGCGCAAGATCGTCGAGATCATCGGTGTAATCGACGGTATCTCGTTTCAGACCAACATCCTGGCGCTCAATGCGGCGGTCGAAGCGGCGCGCGCGGGCGAACAGGGGCGCGGCTTTGCCGTGGTGGCAGCCGAAGTGCGCACGCTGGCGCAGCGCTCGGCCGCGGCGGCCAAGGAAATCAAGGCCCTGATCGCCGCCTCGGTGGCCATCATCGACGGTGGCAGCGCCTCCGTCAACGAGGCCGGCAGCAGCATGGGCGACATCGTCGCCTCGGTCAGGCAGGTCAACGAGATCATCGAGCGCATCAGCCTGGCCAGCACCGAGCAGGCCGAGGGCATCGCCGAAGTCAATCACGCGGTCGGCCAGATGGACGGCATGACGCAGCAGAACGCGGCGCTGGTCGAACAGGCCGCGGCAGCGGCGGCCAGCCTGCATGACCAGACCGTGAACCTGGCCCAGGCCGTGTCGATCTTCAAGATCGACGGCGACGTGCCGGCCCAGGCGCAGCTAAACGCCGATCCGGATGCCGGCTTTCATGAGCCCGAGGAACGGCGCGCCCCGGCCAGCGCGATGCGCGCAGCGCGCCCGCGCGCCCTGGCTGACGGAACCCGTTCGGCCAAGGGCGGCGGAGCGCGGCGCAAGGTCTGAAGCGCTCAGCGAAATGGCCGGCTCACGAAGCGCGAGCCGGCCAGCCCGAAGCGCCAGGGCACCTCCATCGCCTTTGAAATCCCGATGCGCGGGCCGGCCACCAGCTCGGCCGGGCCGGTGCGCGCAATCAGCTCGAACGGCGGCGCGGCCAGCGCCATCGCGTTGTTCAGGCGCGACACCCCCAAGGCCTGGCACAACTTGCCGGGGCCGGAACAAAGCAGGCGCAATTGATCCGTGCCGCGCCGCTCGCGCATCCGGTCGAGCCCGGCCAGCGGCTCGAGCGCGCGGATCAGCACCCCGGCGCCGTGGCCCTCTTCACGGCACACGAAATTGAGGCACCAGTGGATGCCGTAGGAACGGTAAACGTAGGCGTGCGCGGGCAGGCCGAACATGGCGCCGTTGCGTTCCGAGGGTCCGGTAAAACAGTGCGAGGCCGGGTCGGCCCGGTCGTAGGCCTCGGTCTCGACGATGCGCCCGCCGACGCCGTCGACCAGCAGCACGGTGCCGATCAGCAGTTGCGCCACCTCATGCGCGGGGGCGTTGAAATCGATTCCGGCCAGAACAGTAGTCATGGCCGGATTTTATACCGCGGCGGCGCGGCGCGCAGGGCCGGCCGCGTGCGCGGCGGCGCAGCTTATTTTTCCGCTCCATCGGCCGCTCTGGTTTATAGTAATGAACTTACAAGCCGGCCGTTCGCGTGGCGCCGGCCCGCTTCCTGGCCTGTTCGATATCAATAAAACAATGAGTGACGCAGCAGCTCCGGCGCTACCGGCGGCCGATCCGGTCGATGCCCTGATCAAATCGATCCGCATTCCTCCCCGTCCTAGCTTGCTGGCCGACCTGCAGCAGGAGCTGGCCACGTCCGAGCCTTCGCCGAACGCGATCGCACGCATCATATCGAGCGACGTCGGCATGTCGGGCGCGCTGCTCAAGCTCGCCAACTCCTCGTTCTACGGCGGCAAGCGCAAGGCCAAGTCGATCGAACAGGCCATCGTCTTCCTCGGCATGAACCAGGTCGCCGCCCTCATGACCGGGCTGCTGGCGCGCCAGCTGATCGCCCCCGACAACGCCGCCCTGTCGAGCTTCTGGGAGGAGTCGATGCGGCGCGCCCAGGCCATGGTTTTCCTGTCGCGCCGCCTCAGCATGGGCGAGCCGGACGTGGCGCACACCTTCGGCCTGTTCTGCGACACCGGGGTGCCGCTGCTGATGCAGCGCTTTCCCGATTACGCGGCCAGCTTCGCCGCTGCCGCCCAGGACGCGGCGCACCCGTTCACAGTGCTCGAGGACGAGCGCCACAGCACCAATCACGCCGCGATCGGCTGCCTGCTGGCGCGTAACTGGGGTCTGTCGGGCGAGCTTTGCTGGGCCATCCTGCACCACCATGACTACGAGGTGCTGGAAGACGCTGCCACCGACGACGCGGTGCGCTCGCTGGTGGCGCTGTCGCTGCTGGCCGAATACGCGATCCAGAAATACCAGGGCCACGCCCACTCGCTCGAATGGGACAAGGGCGGCGCGCGCGCCTGCGCCTACCTCGGCATGCCGCCCGAGGAAACCACCGAGCTGCTCGACGAACTGCACGACGCCTTCCACGGCGAGCGCTAGACTTTGACTTCCGGGCAATCAGGGACGATACTTCAGGCAAGCTGAAGCGGCGCGCACCGCCGCAGCTTGAGGTGGAGGCACACATGAAGATCCAGACCAGGCTACTGTTCGCGCTGTTGTTCGCGCTGCTGCTGGGCGGCTGCGCCGGGATGCGGCCAGCGGCGCCGCCGGCGCCGTCCGATTTCTTCGGCGATGCGCTGTTCGCCGCGCCCGGCGAAGCGATAGGCGCGGACGATTTGTTCACCCTGAGTCCGGCCATGCGCAGCTACCTGCACAGCCGCCACTTCACGCTCCAATTGCGCGACAAGGGGGCCGAGCGCGGCCTGATCGACGCGCTCTACGCAAAGGGCGAACTCAAGCTCGATTACGAGGCTGCCATCACGCGCAATGCGGCGCAGACCTTCGAAGCGCGCGCCGGCAACTGCATGTCGCTGGTCGTCATGACCGCAGCCTTCGCCAAGGAACTGGGCATGCGGGTGTACTACCAGAACGTGATGGCCGAGCAGACCTGGAGCCGCGACCACGGCCTTTACTTCGGCAGCAACCACGTCAACCTCAGTTTCGAGAAACCGTTCGACGCGCGCGGCAACTTCCGGCGCGACGGCATGCTCACGGTCGACTTCCTGCCGCCGCAAGACCTGGCCGGCTACCGCGTCGTCGCGCTCGATGAGAAGCGCATCGTCGCCATGTACCTGAACAACCGCGCCGCCGAGGCGCTGGCGGGCGGGCGGCTCGACGACGCCTACTGGTGGTCGCGCGCCGCGCTCGGGCAGGACCCGTCCTTCGTCAACGCCTACAACACCCTCGCGGTGATCTACAACCGGCACGGCAACCTCGCGCTCGGCGAACGCGTATTGCGGGGCGTGCTCGAACGCGAGCCGGACAACACGGTGGCGATGCACAACCTGGTGCACGCTCTCGCGGCACAGGGCAAGGGCGAAGAATCGCGCGCGCTGGCCGCGCATCTGGCCACACTCGATCCACACCCGCCATTTCGTGATTTCAATCTCGGCATGGCAGCCATGCGCAAGGGCGACTACCAGGCTGCCAAGGCGCTGTTTGCAAAGGAAGTGGCAGCCGCGCCCTACTACCACGAGTTCCATTTCTGGCTGGCGCTGGCCCACCTGCGGCTGGGCGAGGCCGATGCCGCGCGCGCCGAGCTCTCGCTCGCGCTCCAGACCAGCATCACAGGCGAAGCGCGCCACCAGTATTCGGCCAAGCTCGAGCATCTGCGCTCGGCCAACCCGAGCGTCACGCGCGCCTACTGAGGGCGTCACTTTCCGATGCGCGCAGAACCTGCCACAGCCGTGATTTTTCGGCATACGGCAAGGTGTACGCAGGGCTGCTCGACGGCAGCTGAACGATGCGATAGCGCTGCGCATGCTGGCCCAGCACCTTCAGGCCCAGCCGGGCCGCCGTGCCGCCATTAAAAGCGATGGTCGTCAAATCAGGCAAAGTGGCAAGCAATGCGGGCAAATCGTTGTCGGCGCGGTCCCGGATGCGGCTGTCGAGACTTCCTTCGCGATGCGCCTGCGCCACTACGTCCCACAAGCCGACCCCGTTTGCCAACAGTGCCTGCAAGCGCGCTGCGTAGCCGAGCAGCGGCAGATCTACCCCGATCACCTCGGACATCAGCATCCAGAAACGGTTTTGCCGGTTTCCGTAGTACTCATTGCTTTTAAGCGATTGCTCGCCTGGCAAGCTGCCCAGGACCAGCAAGCGGGTCCGATGGTCGACAACCGGCTCGAAACATCGCTTGCGTGGGGGGGCAGTGCTCATCCGGGACGATTCCAATGGGGCGCGTGGCATGCACGCGATTCTAGCCGATGGCGCGCCCGGCGCGCTTTTTGGGGCGTGATCGAACCGTGTAGAATCGTGCGGTCTTCCCAACGAACAACACTCCGGAGGCCTTCATGGAGCAGTCATCAGCGCCGCGTCCGATCGACATCCTGCTTGCGCGGTATGGCGAAAGTCATCTGAACCATGTCAACGAGATCATCCATATCGTGTGCGTCCCGGTCATCGTGTTCACCCTGCTCGGCATCTTGTGGTCGATTCATCCGCTGGCGGCGCTGGCCGTCAGCGCGGCCGCCATCCGGTATTACTTCATGCTGTCGAAACAGTTCGCCATCGGCATGCTGCTGATGGCCGCTGCGATGCTCGGATTGCTCAGTGCCTTGCCGCCCGTCACCGTGTTGCCCTTGTCGCTAGCCATCTTCGTGCTGGCCTGGATCGGCCAGTTCATCGGTCATCAGATCGAGGGCAGGAAACCGTCGTTCCTGGAAGACCTGCGCTTCCTGCTGATCGGGCCGCTGTTCGTCCTGAGCTTCCTGTACCGCCGCCTGAATCTTGCCTATTGAAGGGGGGTAACATATTATTACCTTTTTGCAATAGCTGGCGCTCACAAACTTCGTTAAGCTGGCCTTTCAAAAGCTCTGCCCGGCTGACCATTGGTTGCGGCCGGGCAGCCCTTTCAAAAAATAAACTGATGGAGCATTCGATGAAACCGATTCTTGCCGTAGCCTTGATGTGCCTGCTTGCCGGTTGCGCCACCACGCCGCGCTCAGCCAGCGTGTATCAGGGCCGCCATGCCCAAAACGAGCAGAGCGTGCGCATGGGGATGGTCGAATCGGTGCGCGAGGTGTCGATCGTGACCGACCGGGACTCGGGTACCGGGGTGCTGGCCGGTGCGGCGCTGGGCGGCCTGGCCGGTTCCACCGTGGGCGGGGGCAAGGGCAAGGTGGCTGCGACCATCCTGGGCGCGGTCGCCGGCGGCCTTATCGGACAGCATGCGGAAGCGAACATGAACGAGCGCAGGGGTGTTGAAATTACCGTAAGGCTCGACAATAGTGAATTGCTTGCCATTACACAAGAAGCCGATGAAGTGTTCCGCCCGGGCGAGCGTGTGCGGCTGCTGCGCGCGGGACGCACCACGCGCGTCACGCATTAAGGCGCGCGCTGCCTGCGCTGCCTTGCGCAGGCTGCGCCCTTGCGTTCCTAGCCGCGGCTGACAACAGCACCCGCGGCATGGCCGGCCAGCAGCTCGCTGTCATGCGCGGCCAGCACCAGCGCGATGCACAGCGCCACGTAAGCGACCAGCATGGCGATCTTCAGATGTAGCGACGTCGTCATTGCCCTTCCCCTGTTTTGTATATTCAACAATATTACGTTTTTTGCCGTCGGGATGGGAACGAAGGTTTGACCGCTTGTGCTGGATCAAGTCCGGCGACCTGATTTGTGGTTTAAGAGGCATATCCTGCAGGAAATTTTGATTGACCTTATACTTTCTCAATGTCCTCTCCCCTCCTGTTTACCCTTGCCTCGCTGATCTGGGGCTCTACCTTTTGGGCCATCACCTTGCAACTGGGCGAAGTCGCGCCGGCGGTCTCGGTCGCCTACCGTTTCGGCCTTGCATCGGCCACCCTCTTCACCTGGTGTCTGTTACGCGGCGACAGCTTGCGCCTGCCATGGCGCGTGCAGCGCTGGACCATGGCGCAGGGTTTCCTGACCTTCGGCCTGTCGTATGTGTGCACCTACAGCGCGGAGCAATATGTGGTTTCCGCACTGGTGGCGGTGCTGTTCGCACTGATCGTGTTCTGGAACCCGATCTGCAACCGGATCGCGTTCGGCACCCGGATTACCTGGCGCACCTGGGCCGCCGGCGCGGTGGCGGTGGGCGGGGTGGGCTTGCTGTTCTGCCGCTCGATTGCGCTGGCATGGCAGGACATCGCCGCCGGCGGCAGCGGTCACTTCCTGCTCGGCCTGGTGCTGGGCGTGCTGGCCACGCTCTCGGCCGCGGCCGGCAACGTGGTGGTCATCAAGTTGCGCGAGCAAAGCGCGAACCTGATGCTCACCATGGCTTGGGCGATGCTGTGGGGATCCGTGCTGGTGTCGGCATGGGCCCTGCTGAGCGGCCAGCATTTCGCGCTTCCGCACGCGCCGCGCTACTGGATGGGGCTGGTCTACCTGGCGATTTTCGGCTCGGTCATCGCGTTCAATGCCTACTTCACCCTGATTAACCGCATCGGTTCGCAAAAGGCGGTGTACATCGGGGTGGTCACGCCGGTGATCTCGGTGCTGCTGTCGATCTGGCTCGAGCATTACAATCCCGGCCCCAGCGAGTGGTTCGGCATGATATTGTGCCTGGCCAGCGTGGCATGGGCGCTGCGTTCGCCCACGCCGGCACTGGCGCAACCGATCAACCTCACCCGCGTTCCCAACATCTCATGAGCACAGAAAAAAGCTTTTCCATTCGCCCGGCAGGGCCGTCCGACGTCGCCCATATCCATGGCATGATCGTCGAACTTGCCGTCTTTGAAAAACTCGAACATCAGGTGGTGGCGACCGAAGCGATGCTGCACGAGGGACTGTTCGGCGCCCACCCTGCCTGCGAGGCCATCGTCGGCGAAGAGAATGGCGAAGTGGTGACGTTTGCCCTGTTCTTCCACAATTTTTCGACCTTCCTCAGCCGCAAGGGCCTGTACCTGGAAGATCTGTACGTGAAACAGGCCCACCGCGGCAAGGGCTACGGCCGCCAGATGCTGGTGGCGCTGGCGCAACTGGCGCTCGAACGCAACTGCGGGCGCTTCGAGTGGTCGGTACTGGACTGGAATGAAAACGCGATCAATTTTTACAAGGGAATGGGCGCGGAACTGCTGTCGGACTGGCGCATCTGCCGCGTGACCGGGCCGGCATTGACCGATCTGGCCGCGGCCTGATCTTACACGCGTGCAATGTAAAGGCCCATAAAAAAACCCACGGGAACTAGGCACCGTGGGCTAACCCATTGCTACATGGGGAGGGGAGGCTGGAATGTACGCGTTGCCATCTGGGCGGCGTAAGGTAGATTCTTTTATCCTGGCACGTTTTTTCCTCTGTTTGGGACGGCGCTGTCAGGCATCCATAATTACTCAGCCGTATACTGGCTCGTTGACGCACATCAACGTTTCGCCATTGATGCGCCCAGTTGAGTTAGCGCAAGCCCATAAATAGTTTGTCCAACAGAATGAGTCTCTCTGATCACAGGCGAACTAACATGAAGATTACCCTCAAACCCATTACCGCCCCCTTGTACAAGGTATGGCTGCGCTCGCGCCTCGACGTATGCTCGCGCAGCCTGCAGACCATTGCCGCCCAGCGCGAAAACGATTTCCATGCCGAGCGCATCCTGCACCGCGAGATGTCGGCGATGCGCTCGAAACTGCAATCGTTATGAGCGCCCGCGGCGCGCCAGCCGTTCCAGGAGCGCACACGCCGCTTGCGTAAGCAGGGCCAGCACGGCCGCCGGAATCGCGCCGGCCAGCATCATGTCGGTGTCATTGAGCGCCAGCCCGACGGTGATGCGCTCGCCGTAGCCGCCGGCGCCGATAAAGGCGGCGATGGTGGCCGTGCCCACGCTCATCACGGCTGCGGTTTTCACGCCGGCCAGGATCACCGGCAAGGCAAGCGGCAAGTCGATGTGCAGCAGGCGTGCGCGCGTGCGCAGGCCGAGCGCGCGCGCCGCCATGCGCAAGCCCTCGGGCACCTCGAGCAGGCCGGTGCAGGTGTTGCTCACGATCGGCAGCAGCGCGTAGACGAACAGGGCCACCAGCGCCGGCAGCGTGCCGATGGTGCCGAGCAGCGCGATGAGGATCGCCAGCAACGCCAGCGAGGGCACCGTTTGCAGCACGCCAGCCAGCCCCAGCACGCCCTGGCGCAGCCGTGGTGCGAAAGCGGCCAGCATCCCGAGCGGGATTCCGGCAAGGCAGGCCAGCGCCACCGACAACAGCACCAGCGTCAGGTGTTCGCGGGTGAGTCTCCACAGACTGGCGTCGAACATCTTGGCGAGCAAGCCCGTGCGCGCGCTGCGCTGCCCGGCTCCGTGAGCGAGCCAGCGCGCGGCCACCTGGGCGAAGGTTTTTCCATCCAGTTCCGCGGCCGCGTTCATGGCGATCATGTCGTCCGCCGAAATGCGCCCTTCGAGCTGCTCGATCGCGCGCCATGCGGCGGGGAAGCGGCGCGGCACGTCAAGCCGGTACAGCAGCACCGCGTCGTAGCGCGGGAAATAGCCCAGGTCGTCTGCGAGTACCCGCAAGCCGTAGCGTCTGATCTTGGCGTCGGTCGCATAGATGTCGATCACGTCGACCTGGTGCTGCGCCAGCGCCTCGTAGGCGATGCCGTGGTCGAGCCCGCGCGGCCGCTGGCCCAGGCCATAGCGTTGCGCCAGGCCCGGCCAGCCGTCGGCGCGCCCGATGAATTCATGCGACAGTCCGAAGCGCAGCTCGGGATGGCGCGCCAGCTCGGACAGCTTCCTGATGCCGTCGGTGTCGCCGCGCATCGCCAGCGCATAGGTGTTGTTGAAGCCGAGCGGCACGCCCACCCCGAGGCCGAGCGGGGCGAGCGCAACGCGCATCGCCGCCAGCGAGGTCGGTTTCGGGTTCTTCAGGATCTCGAGGTCGATGGTGCCGCTGTACTCGGGGTAGACGTCGATGCTGCCCGCCTGCAGTGCGGCCAGCACGATGGCCGTGTTGCCCAGCCCCTGGCGGTGCTCGGCCCTGCCGTGTAGCGCCGCGCTCTGGGTAAGCAGCTCGCCCAAGATGTACGATTCGGTGAAGCGCTTGGAGCCGACGCGCAGCACGTCGTCGGCCGCAGTGGCAAGCGCGCTGATGGCGAGCATGAATAGCGCCAGCGAGCCAATGGCGGCTTTGAGTGTGGTGCGCAAGCGCCCTCCCGGAAAAATCAGACGGGCAAGCTTACCACCGGCGCGCGCAGCACGCCTGCATTGACCACGCCACGACATGGATTGAAGCCGATTGCGTACGCCAGGTCGGCCGGGCGCGCAATGTCCCATAGCGCAAGATCGGCGCGCTTGCCCACTTCCAGCGTGCCGGCCTCGCCATCGAGCCCGAGCGCGCGAGCGGCGTTGATGGTGCAGCCGGCCAGCGCTTCCTGCGGCGTCAGGCGCCACAGGGTGCAGGCCATGTTCATTGCCAGCAAAATCGAGGTCATGGGCGAGGTGCCGGGATTGCAATCGGTCGCCACCGCCATCGGGATGCCGGCCGCGCGTAGTGACGCGACCGGCGGCGCCGTGGTGTCGCGCAGGAAGTACCAGGCGCCCGGCAGCAGCACTGCCACCGTGCCGGCGGCGGCCATCGCCTCGACCCCGGCCTGCGACAGGTGTTCGAGATGGTCGGCCGACAAGCCGTGGTAACGGGCCACCAGTTCGGCCCCGCCCAGGTCCGACAGCTGTTCGGCGTGCAGCTTGACGCGCAGGCCAAGCCTGCTGGCCGCCTCGAATACGCGTTCGGTCTGGGCGGCGCTAAAACCGATGCGCTCGCAGAACGCATCGACCGCGTCGACCAGGCCCTGCGCGGCCAGTTGCGGCAGCATGTGCCCGCACAGCGCGCTAATGTAGTCGTCCGCGCGCCCGGAAAATTCGGGCGGCAGCGCGTGCGCGCCAAGGAAGGTGGTGCGCACGCGCTGCCGCAGCGCGCCGGCCACGCGGCGCGCGGCGCGCAGCATCTTCGCCTCCGCCTCGAGGTCTAGCCCGTAGCCCGATTTGATCTCGATGGTGGTGACGCCCTCGGCCAGCAGGCTCGCCACGCGCGGCAGGCTCTGGCGCAGCAATTCGTCCTCGCTGGCCAGGCGCGTGGCGCGCACGGTCGACATGATGCCGCCGCCACTGCGCGCGATGTCTTCGTAGCTTGCGCCGTTCAGGCGCGCCTCGAATTCATCGCTGCGGTTGCCGGCATGGACGATGTGGGTATGGCAGTCGATCAGTCCGGGCGTAAGCCACGCCCCGCCGCAGTCGTGTACCACCTGCGCCTGCCGCGGCGCGCCGGCGCGCGGGCCGAGCCATGCGATGCGGCCGTCCGCGACCGCCAGCGCAGCGTCGTGCAGCTCGCCGTAACCGTGCACCATGGTGGCCAGGTGCACATTGGTAAACAGGACATCACCGCTCATCGAAGGCCTTCAGAGAAAATATCGACGATGAACACGCTGGCCTGCCCCGCTTCGAGCGTCCAGACCGCATCGGTATCGAACACCATGGTGTCGAAGCGCACCATGCCGATGCGTTCGGCATCGCTGCTGACCGACAGGCTGTCGCCCTCTGCCAGGAACAGCACGGTCAGGTCGCCGCGCGGCGCGAACTCGGATATGCCGCTCAGGACGCGCCGGCCCAGCCGGTGATGGCACACCGTGCGTCGCGTCATGACGTTGAAATCGAGCGTGGCGCCGCCGTTCAGGGTCGCGTTGATGTCAGACTCGCCGGAAAATTCGATGATCGGGTCATCGTCGCACAGGCTAACGCGTTTGCCGTCCGCGATATCGAGCGTCACGCCAGCTCCCTGGACCAGCGCCAGCGTGCGGTCGATGCCGGGAAAAACCGAGAATGGACCGTCCTCGGAAATCGTGGCCAGGCTGATGCGCCAGTCGAAGTCGTCAAGCCCCGCGCCCGGCGGCGCGATCGCGATTTCGGTGCTGCTGCCGCCGCCGTTCTTCCACGGCGCACTCTCCAGGCCGGCGTAGGGGATCAGTAGGGTCATGGTCGGAACTCGCGTAATTCGGCGACGGTCTGTTTGAAGCGCTGCGCAATCGCCGCTTGCGCAATGTGCTTGTGATCGCGCACGACCCAGCGGCCGCCCACCATCACATCCTTGACGAGATTGTCATTGCCGCAGAAGACGAAGCTGCCCAAGATGTCGTCCGGCGCGGCCGCATACAGGTTCGGATGCTCGGCGTCGAGCACGATCAGGTCGGCGCGCTTGCCCGCCGCCAGAGCGCCGATCGGACGGCCGGCCGCCTGCGCCCCGCCCTGCAACGCGCCCTGCCACAGGAAGTCGCCGACCCTGCGCTCGCTGGCGCTTGAAGCCACGTTGCGGCGCTGGTGCAGCAGGCGCTGGCCGTATTCGAGCCAGCGCAGTTCTTCGACCGCGCCTTGCGAGATATGGCTGTCGCTGCCGATGCCAAAGCGCCCGCCGGCGGCCAGGAACGGCGCCAGCGGGAACAATCCGTCACCCAGGTTGGCCTCGGTGGTCGGGCACAGGCCCGCAACGGCGCCGCTTGCGGCCAGCGCCGCCACTTCGGCATCGATCAGGTGGGTGGCGTGAACCAGGCACCAGCGCTGGTCAAGCCTGACCTGCTCCATCAGGTACTGCACCGGACGCATGCCGCAATAGTCCACGCACTGGCTCACCTCGGCCTGCTGTTCGGCGATGTGGATGTGCAGCGGACGAGCGCCCGGCAGCGCCGCGAGCAGCTCGCGAATCTGCCCGCCCGAGGCCGCGCGCAGCGAATGCGGCGCGGCCCCGACCTCGGTCTGCGCGTCGCGCAGCGGTTCGAGCGCCTCGACGATGCGCAGGACCTGTTGCGGGTCGCTCCGGAAGCGCCTTTGCTGCTGTGTCAGGGGCAGTTCGCCGAAGCCCGAATAGCTGTACAGCACGGGCAGCATGGTGATGCCGATACCGGTGCCGCGCGCGGCCGCGATCACCCGTTCGGCCGTTTCGGCCGGGCGCGCATACAGCTCGCCCTGCGGGTCGCGCTGCACGTAGTGGAACTCGCAGATGGCGGTATAGCCATGCCGCAGGCATTCCGAGAACAGCTGCGCCGCGACCGCCTCGATCTGCTCAGGCGTGATATTGCGCGCGAAGCGGTACATCAGGTCGCGCCAGGTCCAGAAACTGTCGGGGTCAATGCCCGCCTTTTCGGTCAGGCCGCCAAGCGCGCGCTGGAACGCATGCGAATGCAGGTTGACCATGCCGGGCAAGACCAGTTGCGCGCTGGCGCCAAAGGCGGGCCGCGGCGCGCCGGGAGTCACGGCGGTCAGCTCGCCCTGCCCGTTCCACTCAAGCTGTACATCGTCCCGCCAGCCCTGCGGCAACAGCGCATGGCGGGCGAACAGCGAGTTCATTTGCGGGCCCAGTCCAGCGCGGCCGTCGTCATTTGCCGCAGCAGGCCCTGTACGCGCCCGGCGCGCTCGGGCATGTAGTCGAAGGGCGGCGCCTCGTTCATGTAGACGCACTGGCACATCTCGAGCTGGATCGCGTGCACGTCGGCGTCGGGCCGGCCGTACTGGCGCGTGATGTAGCCACCCTTGAAGCGGCCGTTGACCGCCACCGAGAAGCTGTCCTGGGAGCAGGCGATACCGGTGACGACGGCTTGCATCTCGGGTGCGCACGACTTGCCGTCGGCGGTGCCGAAGTTCAGGTCGGGCAGCTTGCCTTCGAAAAAGCGCGGCAGCACCGAGGCGATCGAGTGCGCGTCCCACAGAACCACCTTGCCGTGCATGGCGATCAGGCGGCCGAGTTCGGCGCGCAGCGCGGCATGGTAAGGGCGCCAGTAGCGCTGGACGCGCTCGGCGACTTCGGCTTCGGACGGCGCCTCGCCCGGCAGGTACAGCTGTTCGCTGGCAAAGGTGTCGACCGGGCACAGGCCGGTGGTGTCGAGGCCGGGGTACAGGCTCGAACCCTCGGGCGGGCGGTTCAGGTCGACCACGTAGCGCGACCAGCGCCCGGCCAGGATGGAGGCGCCCATATCGGCAGCGAAGCCATACAGCTGCTCGAGGTGCCAGTCGGTGTCGGCCGTCGCGCGTGCGCACGGCGCCAGACGAGCTGCGATATGGTCGGGGATGTCGGTGCCAACGTGCGGCATCGACACCAGCATCGGGATACTGCCTGCCTTGAACTTGAAATCCATCGTAGCTCCTGGTTTCCTGCCCGTTATGCGTACAGCGCGCCGAATACGCCCTTGCACGATGCGCTCAACTCGCCCCTGAGCACCATCTGCCGGGCCGCTTCGATGTCCGGGGCGAAGAAGCGGTCGGCGTCGAAGAACGCCACCTTCTGGCGCAGTTGCTGGTGCACGTGCTCGAGGTGCGGCGAGGTCTTGAGCGGGCGATGGAAGTCGACCCCCTGCGCGGCGGCCAGCAATTCGATGGCGACGATGACGGCCGTATTGTGCGCCATATCGTCCAGACGGCGCGCCCCGAAGGTAGCCATGCTCACATGGTCTTCCTGGTTGGCCGACGTCGGCAGGCTGTCCACGCTGGCCGGATGCGCCAGCGACTTGTTTTCCGAGGCGAGCGCGGCGGCCGTCACATGCGCGATCATGAAGCCGGAATTGACCCCTGGCTCGCGCACCAGGAACGGCGGCAGGCCGGACAAGGTCGCGTCGATCAGCAGCGCAATGCGGCGTTCGGCCAGCGCGCCGATTTCGGCAATCGCCAGCGCCAGCGTATCGGCCGCGAACGCGACCGGCTCGGCGTGGAAATTGCCGCCCGAGATAATTTGCCCGGCGTCGGCGAACACCAGCGGGTTGTCGGTGACGGCGTTCGCTTCGATCAGCAGGGTGCGCCCCACGTTGCCGATCAGGTCCATCACGGCGCCCATGACTTGCGGCTGGCAGCGCAGGCTGTACGGATCCTGCACGCGCTCGTCGCCCACCAGGTGCGAGGCACGGATTGCGCTGTCGGCCACCAGTTGGCGGTAGATCGCGGCCGCCGCGATCTGGCCCGGCTGCCCGCGCACTGCATGCACCCGTGCGTCGAACGGCGCATCGCTGCCCTTGGCCGCATCGAGCGCGAGCGAACCGGTGACCATGGCCGCTTCCAGCAGGCGCTCGGCCATGAACAGGCCATGCAGCGCCAGCGCGGTCGACACCTGGGTGCCGTTGATCAGCGCCAGCCCTTCCTTGGCGGCCAGCACCACCGGCGCGATGCCGGCGGTCTTGAGGGCGTCGGCCGCTTCCAGCAGCTTGCCGTCCACCCGCACCGGCCCCACTCCCAGCATGGCCAGCGTCATGTGCGCCAGCGGCGCCAGGTCGCCGGAGGCGCCTACCGACCCCTTGGCCGGAATGGCCGGCATGATGCCCGCGTTGTAGAGCGCGATGAGGGTATCGACGATCAGCGGGCGCACCCCGGAAAAGCCGCGCGCCAGGCTGCCGATTTTCATCAGCATGACCAGGCGCACGACCGCATCCGGGAGCAGCTCGCCGGTACCGACCGCGTGCGACAGGATCAGGTTGCGCTGCAGCTGTTCGAGTTTTTGGTCCGGGATGCGCGTCTTGGCAAGAATGCCGAAACCGGTGTTGATGCCGTAGGCAGCGTCGCCCTTCGCGACAATCGCCTCGACCGCGGCGGCCGAGGCTTCGATGAGCGGGTAGGCCTCCGGGGCCAGCCTCAGGAATGCCGACGCGCTCCAGACTGCGCGCAGGTCCGCCATCGTCATCGCGCCCGGTTTCAGGGTCCAGCCTTGCTGTGAATTCGTCTTCATGTTCGGTTCTTTGCTTGATTTCCTGGTTTGATCGATGTACTAAGGGAGCATCGGCAGAATCAGGCCGTTGCGCCGGGCGCAGGCGAGCGCGCTTTCGTAGCCGGCATCGGCATGGCGCATCACGCCCGAGCCGGCGTCGTTGACCAGCACGCGCGCCAGGCGCTTGGCGGCGGCCTCGCTGCCGTCGGCCACGATCACCATGCCGGCGTGCTGCGAGTAGCCCATGCCGACGCCGCCGCCATGGTGCAGCGAAACCCAGGTCGCGCCGCTCGCGGTATTGAGCATTGCGTTAAGCAAGGGCCAGTCCGACACGGCATCGGTGCCGTCGCGCATGCTCTCGGTTTCGCGGTTCGGACTTGCCACCGAGCCGGTGTCGAGATGGTCGCGCCCGATCACGATCGGCGCTTTCAGTTCGCCGCTGCGCACCATCTCGTTGAACGCCAGGCCCGCGACATTGCGTTCGCCCAGGCCCAGCCAGCAGATGCGCGCCGGCAGGCCCTGGAAGGCGATGCGCTCGCGCGCCATGTCGAGCCAACGGTGCACCTGCTTATGCTCGGGGAACAGCTGCTTGATCCTGGCGTCGGTCTTGTAGATATCTTCCGGGTCGCCCGACAGCGCAACCCAGCGGAACGGGCCGCGTCCTTCGCAGAACTGGGGCCGGATGTAGGCCGGCACGAAACCGGGAAAGGCGAATGCATCGGCCACGCCCTGGTCGAAGGCGACCTGGCGGATGTTGTTGCCGTAGTCGACCGCCCGCACCCCCATTGCGTGGAAGTCGAGGATCGCCTGCACGTGCAGCGCGCACGATGCGGCGGCGGCCGCTTTCAGGCGCGCGTGCTGGGAAGGGTCCTTCTGGGCCGCCTTCCATTGCCCGACGCTCCAGCCGGCCGGCAGGTAGCCGTTGATCAGGTCATGCGCGGAGGTCTGGTCGGTGACCAGGTCCGGCACGATGGCGCCGGCCCTGGCGCGCCTGACCAGTTCCGGCAGCACCTCGGCCGCGTTGCCCAGCAGTCCGATCGAGACCGCCTCGCGCCGCCCGGTGTGCTGCGACACCAGCGCCAGCGCGTCGTCGATGCTGCCGGCCTGCTTGTCGAGGTAGCCGGTGCGCAGGCGGAAATCGATGCTGCTCTGCTGGCACTCGATGGTGAGCGAGACCGCGCCGGCGAAGCTGGCCGCCAGCGGCTGCGCGCCGCCCATGCCGCCCAAGCCCGCGGTGAGGATCCAGCGCCCGCCCCAGTCGCCGCCGAAATGCTGGCGCCCGGCTTCGGCGAAGGTTTCATAGGTGCCCTGCACGATGCCTTGGGTGCCGATGTAGATCCAGCTGCCCGCGGTCATCTGGCCGTACATGAACAGGCCCTTGCGATCGAGTTCGTTGAAGTGCTCCCAGTCGGCCCACTTCGGCACCAGGTTCGAATTGGCGATCAGGACGCGCGGCGCGTCGGCGTGGGTCTGGAATACGCCCACCGGCTTACCCGACTGGATCAGCAAGGTCTGGTCGTCCTCGAGTTCGCGCAGCGAGGCCAGGATCTGGTCGAAGCAGGCCCAGTTGCGCGCCGCACGGCCGATCCCGCCGTAGACCACCAGGTGCTTCGGATTTTCGGCCACCTCGGCATCGAGGTTGTTCTGCAACATGCGGTAGGCCGCCTCGGTCAGCCAGCTCTTGCAGGCAAGCGCGGTGCCGCGCGGGGCGCGGATCTCGCGGCTGGCGTCAAAACGCGGATCGTCGTCCGGCCTGGTCGAATCGGTCATGGCAGCTCCTTGGATCGGTTGAATGGCGGCGCGGCGGCGCACGCGTGCTCCGCCGCACAGATTCAAAGTCTAAGTTGTCTATACAACCAAGTCAAACAATTTCTTCCATCGCAAGCTTATTTTTTCACGAACACGGCGCGGCCGGCCACCCAAGTCTGCAGCACGCCGGTGTCGTGGATGTCATGGGCCGGCATCGTGAACAAATCACGGTCGATCACGATGAAGTCGGCCCACTTGCCCGTTTCCAGAGAGCCTAATACGTTTTCCTGATGTGCGGCGTACGCCGCGTCAAGGGTAAAGCAGCGCAAGGCCTCCTTGAGCGACAGCGCCTGTTCCGGATGCCAGCCGGCGACCGGCTGGCCGGCCGCATCCTGGCGCGTGACCGCGGCATGGATGCCGAAGAACGGATTGGGCGACTCGACCGGGAAGTCCGAACCGCAGGCCACGCGCGAACCCTGGTCGACGAAACTGCGCCAGGCATATGCGCCCTTGATGCGCTCCGAGCCCACGCGCTGCTCGGCCATGTTCTTGTCGGAGGTGGCGTGGGTAGGCTGCATCGAGGCGATGATGCCGATCTTCCTGAAGCGCGCGATATCGGCCGGCGCCACCACCTGGGCGTGCTCGATCCGGTGGCGCAGCTTGCCGCTGGCCGTTTGCGGCACCAGTTTCTGGTAAGCGTCGAGGATCTGACGGTTGCCGGCATCGCCGATCGCATGCACGTTGACCTGATAGCCGCGCCGCATCGCCTTGGCCATCATCGCCCTGACCTCGGCGTCCTTGCGAAACAGCAGGCCGTGCGAGGCCGGCTCGTCGCTGTAGGGCGCGATCAAGGCCGCGCCGCGGCTGCCGAGGGCGCCGTCCGCATACAGCTTGACCGCGCGCAGCGCATACATGTCGTGCGCGTACGACAGCAGCGGGCCGCGCGCGGCCAGCTGATCGAAGTCCGCGCCGACCTCCCCGATCATGCCGTACACACGCACGCTAAGCTTGCCATGGTCGGCGTAGTCGCGGTACAGGCGGTCCTGCGCCAGGCCGATGCCGGCATCGTGCACGCTGGTCAGGCCCACCTGCGCGATGCGCTCGAGCGCACGGTCGAGCACCACGCGTGCGCGCGCTTCATCCTGCTTCGGCAGCACCTTGTCGACCAGGTCCTGGGCCGCGTCCACCAGCACCCCGGTCGCCTTGCCGCGCGCGTCGCGCATGATCTTGCCGCCGGCCGGATCGGGAGTCGCATCGCCGATGCCGGCCAGCTGCAGCGCGCGGCTGTTGGCCCAGCCCGCGTGGCCGTCCACGCGTTCCAGCCACACCGGGCGGTCGGCCACCGCGCCATCGAGTTCGGCGGCGCTCGGGAAGCGTCCCAGCTTCCAGATCTCCTGATTCCAGCCGCGCCCGCGCAGCCAGCTTTGGTTCGGATTGGCGCGTGCGTAATCGGCCGTCGCCTTGAGCGCATCGGCCAGCGAAGCGCTGCCGGCCAGGTCGAGCTGGGTGAGCATGTCGCCCAGGCCGAACACATGGCCGTGCGCGTCGATCAGGCCGGGCAGCACCGTCTTGCCCTGCATGTCCACGTGGCGCGCCTTGGGCGCCTTGGCCGCGACCTCGGCGGCGTCGCCGACAGCGATGATGCGGCCCGCGTCGTCGAACGCGAGCGAGGCAAAGCGAAGCAGTTCGTTGCTGGCGTTGAGGGTATAGCCGTTGGCGTTATCGATCACCGTATCGGCCAAGGCCGGCGCCAGCGTTCCGACCAGGACCAGGGCCAGGCAAAAACAGCGCAAAGGCATCGATCGCATCAATCTCTCCAGAATGTGAATGACAGGAAAGAGAGTGTATAGAACTTTGCAAAATGGTCAAACCGGAAATGCATCGGCCAAAAATTCGGGGACAGACCCCGATTTTTCGAAACCGGGAAATCGGGGACAGACCCCGATTTTTCACGGCAGATCCCGTTCGATTGATACGAATCGGGGTCCCCCTCAAGCTTCCCCGTAGCTTGAGGCGATCTTCGTCTCTCTTGCGAGTCCATCATGCCGCGACACCCGCGCCTGGTTTTGTCCGACGTTCCCCTTCATATCATTCAGCGTGGACACAACCGACACAAGTGCTTCTTCATCGACTCGGACTACCTGGTCTACCTGAGCATGCTGCACGAGTACGCCGACGCTGCGAGCTGTAGCGTACACGCCTATGTCCTCATGACCAACCATGTGCACTTGTTAATATCACCGCGCCGCGCGGACGCACCGGCCAGCCTGATGAAGGCGCTGGGACAACGTTATGTCCAGTATGTAAATCGGCATCAGGGCCGAACCGGTACGCTGTGGGAAGGCCGCTTCCGCTCATGCCTTGTTCAGGATGCGAGTTACTTGCTGATCTGCCAACGCTACATTGAGCTCAACCCGGTGCGGGCGCAGATGGTTATGCATCCCTCGCATTATCAATGGTCGAGCTATCGGACCAACGCACATGGGCTGGAGAACCCATTGATCACGCCCCACGCGATATACGAGGAATTGGCGAACGAAAAATTGGAGCGGGAAACCGCATACCGTGAACTGTTTTGCGACCGACTTCCCGCCCAAGCGGTTGACAAGATACGACTAGCGACCAATGGCAACTTAGCGTTGGGCGATGATCAGTTTGCTGAGCAGATGACGAACACCTTCGGGCGCGACGTGGTACGGCATCAAGCCGGCAGACCGAGAAACCCGAAACCGTCTCAAGCGTAATCCCTTCAACAAATCGGGGTCTGTCCCCGATTTCTTCTTCAACAAATCGGGGTCTGTCCCCGATTTTGAAGTGCGCCCTAGTTGGCGTCGCGTTCGCGTTCGAGCAGCGCCTGCTTGCGCTCGACGCCCCAGCGGTAGCCGGAGATGCTGCCGTCGTGCCGCACGACGCGGTGGCAGGGAATGGCGACGGCCACCGGGTTGGCGGCGCAGGCCCCGGCAACCGCGCGTGCACCGTCCGGCACGCCAACGCGCGCGGCCAGTTCGGCGTAGCTGACGGTGGCGCCGCACGGGATCGCGCGCAGCGCCTGCCAGACGCGCTGCTGGAATGCGGTGCCGCGCACGTCGAGCGGCAGGTCAAGCCCGAGCGCGGGTGCTTCGACCAGCCCGATGACCTTGGCGATGGTCTGTTCGAAACCGGCCTCTGCGCCGCGCAGTTCGGCCTGCGGGAAGCGGTCCTGCAGGTCGCGCGCCAGCTGCTCCGGGTCGTCGCCGAGCAGGATCGAGCAGATCCCTTTGTCGGTGGCGCCGACCAGGATCGCGCCCAGCGAACAGGCGCCGATGGCGAAGCGGATCGTGGCGCCGCTGCCGCCGGCACGGTATTTTTTCGGCGTCATGCCAAGCACCTGGCCCGAGGTCGCGTAAAAGCGCGCGCTCGAGTTGAAACCGGCGGCATAGATCGCTTCGGTCACGCTCGGCGCCTGCGCCAGCCCGGCCTTGACGCGCTCGGCGCGCCGCGCTGCCGCATAGGCCTTGGGCGTGATGCCGGTGTGCGCTTTGAAGATGCGGTGGAAGTGGAAGCGGCTCATGGAGCTGGCCGCAGCCAGGCTGTCGAGATTCGGCAGCTCCTCGGAGGCGTCGATCAGGCGGCACGCTTGCGCGATCATCTGTGCGTGGCGCTCGGCCAGCGCTGGCTGGTCCGGCTTGCAGCGCAGGCAGGGCCGGAAGCCGGCGCGCTCGGCGTCCGCGCAGCTGTCGTGGAAACTGACGTTGCAGCGCAGGGCCGGCCGCGCCGCGCACGAGGGGCGGCAGTACACGCCGGTGCTGCGCACCCCGTAATAGAAGACGCCGTCGGCCTCGCGGTCGCGCTGTTCGAGCGCCGCCCAGCGCTCGGCTTCGCTGCTGTAGCTGCTTGTGTTCATCGCTGCTTTCATGGCCTTGTCCCTGCTCGATTTGCGTGCCCTTATCTTAATATGCAGCGGGCGGGCCGCGCATCTCGGGTCTTGCTTTTGAATTCGGGTGCTAAAATCAGTTTTTTGGAGCCGGTCCCCGGAGAGTAGTTTGGAAGATCTAATCGCGCAAGAGAACACGCCTATTTTTCAGCGCATCAAGGATTACCTGGTGCGTGAGATCACCGCCGGGCGCTGGAAGGAAGGCGAGGTGGTCCCGTCGGAACAGGCGCTCGTCAGGCAGTTCGGGGTGTCGCGCATGACGGTCAACCGCGCCGTGCGCGAGCTGACGGCCGAGCATGTGCTGACGCGCCGCCAGGGTTCGGGCACCTTCGTCGCGCCTCAGAAATACCAGGCGACGCTGCTTGAAATCAGGAGCATCGCCGATGAGATCCGCGCGCGCGGACATGCGCACCGCAGCGCCCTGCATCTGCTGGAACGGACCCGTGCGTCCGAACCGCTCGCGCTCCAGTTCGGGATCGAGGCCGGCCAGCCGCTGTTTCATTCGGTGATCGTGCACTTCGACAACGATGTGCCGATCCAGGTCGAGGACCGCTGGGTCAATCCGGCCTGCGCGCCAGACTACATGGAGCAGGATTTTTCCAGCATCACGCCGAACCAGCACCTGATGGCGGCCGCGCCCCTGCAAGGGGCGACCTACAGCGTCGAGGCGCTCGCTCCCCCGCGCGAGATCGCCGACATGCTGGCCATCGATGCGCGCCAGTGCTGCCTGGTCTACAAGCGCAAGACCAGCTCGCTGGGACGGGCGGCGTCGGTGGTGACGATGTGGCATCCGGGCCATCTTTACCAGTTTACCGGCAGTGTCGGCTGAAATTTAATTTCATAATCCGGACGTTTTTGTAATTTTATTGCATTCTTGGCACTTGCAATTGCACACTGTGGGGTTTCCTCCGGTGCAGGACATTGTCGCGCTGGCCGAGGAGCACCAGCCGGCGCTGATCGTGACCGACCTGATCATGCCGGACCATGAGGGCATGGAAGGCATCTTCCGGCTGCGCAAGGTGTGCCAGGCGCCCGTGATCGCGACCTCCAGCAACCCGCAATTTCTCAAGATGGCCGAGCCGCTGGTGGCCGCCACCTAGCGCCAGCCGTTTTCGGGCGACGAGCTGCGCCTGCTGGCCGAACATGTGCTCGATTCGCCCCCGGCCTGACCCGGGCACAACAATTTGTACGATCACCCGCCACTTTTTAAGAAAATAGGTTATTATTTCGGCTAAATCCCCGCCTGACACCCTCTTGCCGCCCTTCCACTTATTGACTTTGCGCACACCGTCCCCACCATAGTGTTGCAATTTTGGAAGCTGGCTGCGATGACCAAGCGGAACAGGCTAACGTCCCAGGCATCATTTACCTACCCTCATTTGAGGAAAATATGAGCGAAAATATTAAACACATCAGCGATGCATCTTTCGAAGCGGACGTGCTCAAGTCGGAGCGTCCGGTACTGGTTGACTTCTGGGCCGAGTGGTGCGGTCCCTGCAAGTCGATCGGCCCGATCCTCGAGGAAGTCGCCAAGGAATACGACGGCAAGATCCTGATCGCAAAGATGGACGTCGACGCCAACCAGGCCGTTCCCGCCAAGTTCGGCATCCGTGGCATCCCGACCCTGATCCTGTTCAAGAACGGCGTCGCGGCGGCCCAGAAGGTGGGCGCCATGGCCAAGGGGCAGCTGACCTCGTTCATCGACAGCAATATCTAATACAATACGCGACGATGGCGCGCCCGCGCTGTCGTCTTGTCCGGCCGGGAAGCGGGCAGCCACGACTGAATCGCTCCCACCTTGATCAACCCACGCAGTTCCCTCCCCTACCTTTACTTCCCGTCACGGGACTCAACTCATGCATTTATCTGAACTGAAGGCCATGCACGTCTCTGCCCTCCTGGAGATGGCGATCGGCCTCGATATCGACAACGCAGCCCGCCTGCGCAAACAAGAACTGATGTTCGCGATCCTGAAAAAGCGCGCGAAATCGGGCGAGCAGATTTTTGGCGACGGCGCCCTCGAAGTGCTGCCGGACGGCTTCGGCTTCCTGCGCTCGCCCGACGCCAGCTACATGGCCTCGACCGACGACATTTACATCTCGCCTTCCCAGATCCGCCGCTTCAACCTGCACACGGGCGATTCGATCGAAGGCGAAGTGCGCACTCCCAAGGACGGCGAGCGCTATTTCGCGCTGGTCAAGGTCGACAAGGTCAACGGCGAATCGCCGGAAGCGTCCAAGCACCGCATCCTGTTCGAGAACCTGACCCCGCTGCACCCGAACGAGCCGCTGCGCCTTGAGCGCGAGATGAACGGCCAGGAAAACATCACCGGCCGCATCATCGACCTGATCGCCCCGATCGGCAAGGGCCAGCGCGGCCTGCTGGTAGCCTCGCCCAAGTCCGGCAAGTCGGTGATCCTGCAGCACATCGCGCATGCGATCACGGCCAACCATCCGGACTGCACGCTGATCGTGCTGCTCATCGACGAGCGCCCGGAAGAAGTGACCGAGATGCAGCGTTCGGTGCGCGGCGAAGTGGTCGCCTCGACCTTCGACGAGCCGGCCACGCGCCACGTGCAAGTGGCCGAGATGGTGCTGGAAAAAGCCAAGCGCCTGGTCGAAATGAAAAAAGACGTGATCATCCTGCTCGACTCGATCACCCGCCTGGCGCGCGCCTACAACACCGTGATCCCGGCCTCGGGCAAGGTGCTCACCGGCGGCGTGGACGCCAATGCGCTGCAGCGCCCGAAGCGCTTCTTCGGCGCGGCCCGCAACATCGAGGAAGGCGGCTCGCTGACCATCATCGCGACCGCCCTGATCGAAACCGGCAGCCGCATGGACGACGTGATCTTCGAGGAATTCAAGGGCACCGGCAACATGGAAGTGCACCTCGAGCGGCGCCTGGCCGAGAAGCGGGTCTACCCTGCGATCAACCTGAACAAGTCCGGCACGCGCCGCGAGGAACTGCTGATCAAGCCTGACCAGCTCCAGAAGATCTGGATCCTGCGCAAGCTGCTGTACTCGATGGACGAGATCGAGGCGATGGAGTTCATTCTCGACAAGATGAAGGCCACGAAGAACAACAGCGAGTTCTTCGACATGATGCGCCGCGGCGGCTAAGGCCGGCGCCGGCATCGTGCAAGGGGCGGTATTTACCGCCCCTTTTATGTTAACCCCGGCGCACCCTGGATCGGCGCCACCCCTCATATTTGCCTTGACGGCACAAACGGCTGTATAATCTCCGGTTGCAGTATTTAACCCTGGCAAGTGAGCGGCAATCGGGTCACGAGGCAAGACGATCGACGAAGTGCTGTTTGGCTACCAAATCAACCGAGGCAAGACCATGAGAAAAGATATCCATCCAGAATACCGCGACGTCGTGTTCCACGACCTGTCCTGCGACTTCAAATTCATCACCCGTTCGACCATCCAGACCCGTGACAAGATCACCCACGAAGGTCAAGAGTACCCACTCGTGAAGATCGAGGTGTCGGCTGAATCGCACCCGTTCTACACCGGCAAGCACAAGATCGTCGACACCGCCGGCCGCGTCGAGAAATTCCGCCAGAAGTTCGGCAAAGTCGGTTCCAAGACCGACGTCGCAGCAGGCTAAGTTCCGCTGCACGACAAGCGGAAGCTTCGGCAACCGAAGAAAGCAGCCCCGGCTGCTTTTTTTTCGTTGATACTACGCTCTTCCCCCATTTAGCCGCAAACCGTCATCGATGAAGCCAGTCCGCCTTCCCGCCGCCGCCACCCTCGCGTTGCCACGCTGGGCCCTGTTCGCGCTCGGCCTCCTGTACATCCTGCCCGGCCTGATCGGCCGCGATCCATGGAAGGACGACGCGGCCAGCTTCGGCACCATGTGGACCATGGCGCATGGCGGCGTGAACGACTGGCTGCTGCCCAACATCGCCGGCCTGCCCGCCCCGGGCGAAGGCCCGCTCGCCTTCTGGCTGGGCGCGCTGTGCATCAAGCTGTTCGGCTGGCTGCTGGGCGACCTGCTGGCGGCGCGCCTGTCCACCGTCGGCATCTTCGTGGCCGGCGCGACGTCGGTCTGGTACGCCGCCTTCCACCTCGGCCGGCGCCCCGAGGCCCAGCCGCTGCGGCTGGCCTTCGGCGGCCAGCCCGAGCCCGACGATTACGGCCGCACCCTGGCCGACACCGCCCTGCTGATCTACCTGGGCTGCCTCGGGCTGCTGCTGCAAAGCCACCTGACGCTGGCCGTCACCCTGCAAGGCTCGCTGCTGGCCTATTTCCTGTACCGCGCGGTGCGCTATATCGAAACCCCGAGCCAGCGCAACGCCGCGCTGATCGGCCTGTCGCTGGGGGCGCTCACGCTCACGCGCGGCTGGCTCTCGCCCGGCGTGCTGGTGCTGGCCCTGTTCCTGTGCACCCGCTTTCTCGAGCTGCCGCTGGGACGCACCCTGCGCCAACTGGCGCTGGCGGTACTGGTGGCGCTGTTCATTACGCTGCTGTGGGTCGCACCCGCGCTCGATCTGCGCCCCTACCATCGCTCGCCCATCGACGCCTGGATCAGCTGGAACGCGAGCCAGATCGGCATGCCAAGCTGGAACTCCATCAAGACCTTCTTCCGGGTCGGCATCTGGTTCTTCTGGCCGGCCTGGCCGTTCGCCGGCTGGGCCATTTATGCCTGGCGCCGCCAACACCATTTGCTGCACATCGTGCTGCCGCTCAGCTTCGTGGGCGCCCTGACGCTGCTCATCCTGTTCAATCCCTCGCCCGAAAACGGCGACCTGCTCAAGCTGCTGGCGCCGCTGGCCATCATGGCCGCCTTCGGCCTGCCCACCATGAAGCGCGGCGCCATCAACGCCATCGACTGGTTCTCGGTGATGGTGCTGACCATGATGGCCGCGCTGCTCTGGCTGTTCTGGTTCGCCAAGCTGACCGGCTGGCCGGCGCAACTGGCCAAGAACGCGCTCAAGCAGGTGCCCGGCTTCAAACCGGAGTTCGGCGTGCTCGCCTTCCTGGTCGCGGCCGGCGCCACGGTGGGCTGGATCGCGCTGGTGCGCTGGCGCGTCTCGCGTCAGCCGGCGGTGCTGTGGCGCGCGGTGGTGCTGTCGTCGGGCGGGCTGATCCTGCTGTGGGTGCTGCTGATGACACTGTTCCTGCCCGACCTGAATTACAGCAAGAGCTACGCCGGCGTGGCGCGCCAGATCGTGGCCAGCCTGCCGCCTGGCAGAGCGTGCATCGAGACCAACGTGGGCCCGGCCCAGCGCGCATCATTCGCCTATTTCGGCCAGCTGCGCTTCGCCGGGGTCGATGACGCCAAGTGCGACCTGGTGCTGGTGCAGGACAGCGTCAGGCTCAAGGACGACAAGGAACGCCTGCACTCCTACCGCGGCAAGGACTGGACCTTGCTGTGGGAAGGGCGGCGCCCTTCGGACCGCGACGAGCGCTTCCGCCTGTACCGCAAGAGCCCCTAAGGCAGCCATTGCTTCGGTTTGACGGCATAGCCCACGTACAGCGGATGACCGGGGCTGCCGTCGCTGTTGAACTTGAGTGCGTGTAGCGTCCTGCCCGCGCCGCGCAGCAGTTTGACTACCGCGTTGCCGCGCTCTCCAAGCGCCGCCGGACTGCCCCAGGCGCATACGATGATCGCAGCGTCTTCAGTCGCTTCCAGGATCGCCAGGTCATTGGCTGGCCCGATGATGTCGGCGCCGCTGCGGTAAAGGCCCGCCAGCCGGGTAGAGACAGTCTCGCGCCAGGCGAACACGTTCACGACCTCGATTCCGCCGCAGGCCAGCTCGCCCGATTGCGCCAATGCGGCGACGCGGCGCTGGCAGCGCTCGATGGTCGGGTCGTTCTCGACCTCGTCGGCGGTACTCGGGTTCATCATGATGAAGACGGCGCGCGGCAGCGCCTTGTCCCACACGCGCCACAGACGGTAGCGATAGCGCCGGCAATCGGAAAAAACCGCGCCGCTCTGGCTACCCAAGAGATCCACGCCGCCCGCCGCCTTACACCTTCATCGGCAAAATCACCATCTGCAGCCCTTCCAGATGCAGGCGGCGCTGCACCGCCAGCGAGGCCTGGTTGTGCAGCAATCGCGTGAGCCAGTTATCAGTCGCGAAAATGAGTTTGCTGGTGAAGAAGATCGTGTTCGGATATTCACGGTTGATCGCCTCGCACAGCTTGGTGACCTCATCGACCGCGTCGGTCCCGAAACTGATGTAGGACGCCGCCGCCATGCCATGGCTCTGGCAGAAATCGACGAAATACTCAAGCGTGCCGGCCGCCTCTTCGCGCATCTTCTCGAGCGCCCCCTCGCCGCCGTAGGCATGCGAATCGACCGTGCGGGCATTGATGAACAGGAAGTTCTTGAAGTGGCCGGGGAACATGCGCAGCACCCACAGCAAGGCATGCAAGCCGCCGCCGCGCGATGAGCCCACAATGAAGACCGCGGTCTGGTCCTCCCGGTTCGGCTCGACCTGTTCGGTCTCGGGTCCGAACGGCTGGTTGGCGAACACCTCGTCGACCGAATGGATCGCCTCCTTGGTGGCGCGATAGTGCTTGCGGATCAACACGCACAGGGCCGCGATGGCGGCGATGATGACGACCGTGGCCCAGCCGCCTTCGGTGAAGCGCTCAAACAGCAACACCGTGAGGATGCCGGCGCAAATGATGAAACCGGCCAGCGACAGCAGGAAGCGGCCCAGCCACCTGTGGGTGGCATTCTTGCGGTTCTGCCACCAGTACAGGCACAGTCCGAACAGCGAAATGGCAAAAGTCAGGAACACCGAAATCGAATACAGCACCACCAGCAGGTGCACATGGCCGCCGGTCCAGAACAGGATCGCAAGCGCGGCCACGCCCATCACCAGGATGCCGTTCTGCGTCACCAGCCGGGTCGACAGATAGCGGAATTTGTGCGGCACCCACGAATCGCCCGCCATGTTCGACAGCACCGAAGGTCCGCCCAAAAAGCCCGTGTTGGCGGCCACGAACAGCAGCCCCGCCTCGAACGCGAGCACCACCACCAGCACGACCTGGTTGAGCACCGGGCCGCCCAGCCCCATGCTCGCGATGATCGCCTTGAAGGTCGTGGCGTTGAGCGTCTCGCCGTCCACCGGGCGCGCATTCCACAACAGGTACAGCAGGATGATGCCGCCCGCGGTGAAGGCGAGCGAGAGCGCCATGTACAGCATGGTCATCTTGCCGGTGCGTACGCGCGGCTCGGCCAGCAGGTTGACGTTGTTCGACACCGCTTCCAGGCCGGTGTAGGTGCCGCCGCCCTGCGAGTAGGCCAGCAGCAGCATGGCTGCCACGCCGGTCCAGCCGATGTCGCTTGCCAGCGCACTCGTTTCGACCATGGTGGTGGGCACCAGCTGCGGCAGGTAGGCGGCATGGGCCACGATGCCGTACACGATCAGCACCAGGTGGGTCGCGACGAAGCCGAGGAAGATCGGCAGCAGGATCTGGATTGCCTCCTTCAGGCCGCGCAGGTTCATCACGATGAGCAGGCCGATGAAGAAGGCCTCGGCCCATAGTTTGTAGGGCTGGAATCCGAGCGGCAGGAAGGAGGCCAGCGCATCGACCCCGGATGCGATCGAGATCGCGATGGTCAGCACATAGTCGAGAATGAGCGCGCAGCCGGACACCAGGCCGAGGTAAGGGCCGACCAGCTTGGTGGCCACGCGGTAGCCACCGCCGCCGGTGGGGAATAATTCGATCACCTGGTTGTAGGCGATCGCGATGATGAACACCGTGAGGGCGGTGGCAATGGCCAGGTACAGGCCGAGGTGGGTGTGTGCGCCGAGGGCGCGGAAGGTCTCCTCGGGGCCGTATGCGGAGGACGACAGGCCGTCGGCCCCGAGTCCCACCCAGGCCAGGAACGCGACCAGCGCCATCGAATGGCGGGTCTCGCTTTTCATCGGGTCCAGCGCCTTGCCTAGAATTATTTCGCGTATCTTCTTGTTGTCCATCTTGCGCGCGGCCTGTGGGAATGCCGCTTTGTCTCAGTAGGGCAGATGATACGCCGTAACAATCGCGCCGGACACATTCAGTTTGACTGTGGGGTGAAAGAGTTGCCGGAAATGGGCAAATGGGCGATAATGCGGCTCGCGTTGCCGGGATGGCGGAATAGGTAGACGCACGGGACTCAAAATCCCGCGCTGGAGACAGCGTGCCGGTTCGATTCCGGCTCCCGGCACCACAAGTATTTCTGCGGATTTGCGGCAGGATACATCAATGGTTTTCCTCTTCTATTTTTGACCGCAAAGTCCCTAAGTCTCAGCAAGAAGTGATCGCTTTCGTGAGCGTGCATGAGCTGGCTCGCCCAGATGTTGCCTGATGCCTACTAAATTCAACTTACATGTGACGTCGATCATGTAAGCGTGTACTATCTTTTCGGAAAATAGCCGGAATCGCGAGAATTTGAGAGATTTCACGGCGTAAATTTCTCTACACTCTGAGTTTTTGACCGCGAAGACTTTCATGATCATGTATTTTCAGGGGACACTCGACGAGCTGATCACGATGTGTGGTGAGCGTGACGCTGTTGTTCAAGTCAAGACAGTCAATGGAAATCACACACAGGTCCGAACCGCAGAGGGCGTAGTACTTAACTGGCATCCTAAGCAAAAAAAACTTATGCTCCAGGGCAAGCACGAGGCTGCGCTTCGCCTCAAGGAGCTCATCGAGGCACTTAAATCTGGCAAACAGAAGGGCGAAAGGATGCCTTCCCCTGCTCCCACCGGCTCAGACAATAAATTTCACTATACCAGGGTAGAAAAGAACTCAGCAGAGGACTATCGGCTCAATTTCGATTCCGAATTGGTGATCGGTTTAGTTGCTCCGGTAGGAACTGACCTTGCTACCATTACTACTATTCTTTCGGATAGGTTAAAGACATTCTCGTATCAGACTACGGAAATAAAAATTTCCAGCGAAATTATCGCCAAGCTAAGACGCATCCCGACCGAACCGTATTTTGATCGAATTAACAGCCTTATGACTGAAGGAAACAACCTTCGCGAGATAAGCGGTGACTATTCTGTTCTAGCTAAGGCAGCGGCAGGGATGATAAATTCAACGAGATCAATCAGCGCGGATGGCATGCTACTTCCCGTCCCGCGACGAGCTTTTATCATTAGCTCTCTCAAACACCCTGACGAAGTGACTGCCTTACGAAAGATTTATTCAAACGGATTTTATCTTGTCGGTGTTCATGCTAATACTGACACCCGTCTTGAATTTCTTCAAGAAGACCGAAGAATGGAGGAGGCGGACGCCAAAAAATTAATTGACCGGGATGTAGAAGAGCTACCAAAATCGGGCCAACACACAAGAGATACTTATCATCTTTCTGATTTCTTTGTCGATCTTGGCGAAAATAGCGTTAAGTTTAAAAAGGATATATGGCGTGTACTAGATTTAATTTTCGGCAAGCCCTTCGTTACGCCAACATTTGATGAGTTCGCAATGTTCATGGCGTTTTCTGCCTCACTGCGTTCGGCCGACCTATCTCGGCAAGTGGGCGCCGTAGTTACAAAAAATAGTGCTATAGTTTCGACGGGTGCAAATGATGTGCCAAAGTTTGGCGGGGGCCTTTATTGGCCAAACTATTACGACACTCCCGAAATTCACGACGTGGCGCATGGTCGTGATTACATGCGTGAGGGCGACACGAACATATTAGAAAAGCAGGAAATAATACTCGATATACTTTCAAGAGTACCTGAGACAGAACGCGATGCATTAAAAAATATTCTCGAAGACAGCAAGCTAAAGAATATTACTGAATATGGGCGAGTAGTTCATGCTGAGATGGAGGCCTTGCTTGCTTGTGCTCGAGGAGGTATTGGGACTACCGGCGCTCATTTATATTGCACTACGTTTCCTTGTCATAATTGCGCCAAACATATTATTGCATCAGGCATTGAACGCGTTGTATATGTTGAACCGTATCCTAAGAGCAAAGCGTTGGACTTTCATTGTGATGCTATTGCTGTGGATACGAAAGCGGCAGATAAAGTATTATTTGAACCATTTGTTGGCGT